>Ga0210383_10006016_pt1 | contig 10608 bp, 8 predicted proteins | sample IncBWC14OmetaG_FD_160072 | JGI IMG/M metagenome (GOLD analysis project Ga0210383, IMG submission 160072) | Forest soil microbial communities from Barre Woods Harvard Forest LTER site, Petersham, Massachusetts, United States - Inc-BW-C-14-O ...
CATCCGCACCAGCACAACCGCAACCCCACCGCTTGCCAAAAACTGCAAACCCAGCTTAGCTTTGGCCGTCAGCCCCAGGTTCCTGCGATGCACCACCTTGATGTAGTCATCCGCAAACCCAATCGCCCCAAACGCCAACGTCGACAACATCACCAGCCACACAAACGGATTCGACAGATCCGACCATAACAACGTAGGCACCAGGATCGAGATGCAGATCAGCACCCCGCCCATCGTCGGCGTCCCGCTCTTCTTCTGGTGCGACTGCGGCCCTTCTTCGCGGATGTACTGCCCAATCTGAAACTCGCGGAGCCGATCAATCACATATGGCCCGATCAGCAAGCCGATCAGCAGCGCCGTCAGACTCGCAAACACAGTGCGAAACGTCAGATAGCGAAAGATGCGAAAGAGACGAAAGTAAGGAAATAACTTCTGATACAGCAGCCAATAGAGCAAAACGTCTCCGCCTTTTAGTTCACGTCAATATCCGGATCGATCACAGCTCCCGCGAAAACAGCCGCAATCTCTCGTTATCTTAACAGCCGCTCCCCTTGCGCCCGACAATCAATTTCCTCAGCGAATCAAGACACATTCGCAAATCCGGCAGATATGCACTGCTAAGTAGTCAGTCCGGCCAGCGCCCGTTCCAGCCTCACCCCTCGCGAGGCCTTCAGCAGAACCGCATCGCCCGCCCTCACATTCTCCCTGAGCCACTCGCCAGCCGCAGCCGCATCCGCCACAAACACCGCGTCCGCGCCATCCTTCTGAGCAGCCCGCACCAGTTCCTTAGCCACCCCACGAACTCCCACCACCACCGTCACCCCACGCTCGGCCATCCGCCTGCCACACGCCGCATGAAGCGCCGCAGCCTCTGCCCCCAACTCAAGCATCTCACCTGCTATCACTACATGCCGCTCAGCCGGCATCGCCATCAGAGCATCCACCATCGCATCCAGAGCCCTCGGATTTGAGTTGTAAGAATCATTGATCAGCGTCGCCCCGCGCCACTCCAACACCTCACCCCGCTTCTCCCCGGCGCGCATCTCCCCCACTGCCGCCGTACACTCCTCCAACCCCATCCCATTCCGCAACCCTACCGCGATCGCCGCCAAAGCATTCGAAACGTTATGCCGACCGAGCATCTTCAACTGCACGCTGGCCCGCTCACCCTTTGCCTCGACAGTAAACACCACACCCTCCGCACCTATCTCAGCCACATGAACAGCCCGTACATCAGCCCCTTCACCCAGCCCATAGAAGACCGCGCAATCTCCCATCCCACGTCCAAACTCCTTCACGTACGCATCATCAAGATTCAGAACCGCCACTCCATCCTCAGGCAACGCCTCTACCAACTCATACTTAGCCCGCGCAATCCCGGCCAACCCATCAGGAAAGAACTCCATATGAACCGGTGCAACATTCGACACTACCGCCCAATTCGGCTCAGCAATCTTCGCCAAAGCAGCAATCTCCCCCGCGTGGTTCATCCCCATCTCGATTACCGCAACCTCATGCTCCCGCTCCAGCTTCAGCAACTGCAGCGGCAGCCCAAACCCATTGTTCAGATTCCCCTGCGACTTCAACACCCTGAAGCGCACACCCAACACGTGCGCGACCGCCTCCTTAGTAGTCGTCTTACCGGCCGATCCCGTCACCCCAATCACGCGTCCGCCCCACTCCCGCCGAACCGCATGAGCCAGCTGTTGCAGCGCTCGCAACACACAATCCTCACAAGCCGGAACCCGCAACAGTTTCTTCTCATCCACTTCCGCTGGCACCACCCAGCCCATACTCACGACCGCAGCTACCGCACCATCAGCAAGCGCGGTCGCCACGTAATCGTGCCCATCCAACCGCTCCCCCTTCACCGCAAAGAACAGCTCCCCGGCCCCAATCGTCCGCGAGTCGATCCCATACCCCAGCGCCTCCGCAGAAGTATCAAAGTCCCCCTCCGCATGAATCCAATCCGCAATCTGCCCAAGAGTTAACTTCACGCAATCTCCTTCAAAACGCGCGCGGCCACAGCCACATCATCAAACGGCGCAGTCCCATCCTTCAAAATCTGAACCTTTTCATGTCCTTTACCTGCAATCAAAACAATATCCCTCGCCCGAGCCGCACCAATCGCAATCTCAATCGCCTCAGCCCGATCTACCTCAACGATGCACTTTGTTCCTGTCCCCTTCACACCCACTAGAGCCTCTTCAATAATCGCCATCGGCTCTTCGCTCCGCGGATTATCGCTCGTCAGCACCACCAGATCGCTTCCCTCGCCCGCAGCTTTTCCCATCCTCGGCCGTTTCGTCCTGTCCCTGTCCCCACCGCATCCAAACATCGTAATTACCCGACCACCGTCCTCCTTCACCAACTCGCGCGACAGCGAAATTAAATTCCGCAAAGCATCATCTGTATGCGCATAGTCCACGACCACCGTCACATCATTCGTCGAAGGCACCACCTCAAACCGCCCTGGCACCTGCGCCCCCCCCTCAGCCCCGCGAGCAATCTCCTCTAGCGTCAACCCGCGAGCCCACGCCGCCGCACTGGCCGCCAGTAGATTGTAGACATTCACTCGCCCCGTCAGCGGTGACCGCATCTCCCCAACCCCATGCGGAGTCGCCATCCGAAACCGAGTCTCCCCTGCGCGCATCCGAACATCCTCCGCAACAAAATCTCCCTTACCCTCCATCCCATACCGCACCACCTGCGACCGCTCGATCCCAGCAGCCAGCCGCTCGCCATAAACATCATCTGCATTGATCACCGCCACCCGCGGCGGAGGCGCACCCACCCCATCAAACAACCTCGCCTTCGCCGCAAAATAGCTCTCCATCGTCCCGTGGTAATCCAGATGATCCTGCGTCAAATTCGTAAAGATCGCCACCTCCACCGGCAGCCCCCAAACCCGCTCCTGCTCCAGCGCATGCGAACTCATCTCCATCACCGCTTCGCTCGCCCCAACCTTCGCCCCATCGGCAAACAGCGCCAGCACATCCCGGCTCTCCGGCGTCGTATGAGGAGAAACCCTCACCTCATCTCCAACATGCGTCTCTATTGTCCCAATCAGCACGCACCGCCGTCCCACACTCCGCAGCATCGCCTCCAGCAGAAATGCCGTCGTCGTCTTCCCATTCGTCCCCGTCACCCCACTCAGCGCAAGCTTTTTCTGCGGATGCCCCATCACCGCCGAACTAGCCTCAGCCAGACCCCGCCGCCCTCGTTCCACCAGTGCTGCCGCTAGCGTGGAATGCTCCCGTCCCAGCATCTCATACGCATCACGCGAATCCGTCACCACCGCCACCGCGCCCTGAGCAATCGCAGTATCTATATAGCGATTTCCATCCGCACTCCCCCCACGCATCGCGACAAAAACATCCCCATGACCCACCCGCCGCGAATCGTACTGAACTCCAGTGATCTCGATCGAACCGCCGGCACACTCCAGCACAGACACTTCGCGTAAAATCTCATTCCAATCCATACCCACTGATTCTAAAGCCGCCACCTACCGCGAAAATCGGACCACAACCTCAGTCCCCGCCGGAACCATCGTTCCTGCCGCCGGCACCTGCTCCCGAGCCAGCCCACTGCCTACCGGCTGCACCCGCAGTCCCACAGCATCGGCCCGCTCCACAACAGTCCGCAGCGCCGCACCCTCAAACGAAGGCACAGCCACTCGCAACGCCGCATCCACCACCACTGAACCGTTTGTCTTCAACTGCGCAGCAGGCACAACCTTAGGCGCGGACAGTGGCGCAGACGCAACAGTATCAACATCACCCTTTGCCTGAAACGCCGCCAGCACCTTTGCGGGCAAAAGGTTCAAAACTCCCTGAGACTTACCCGCAACCTTCGGCGCAGCAACCACAGGCTTTTCCGCCACGACCGAAGCAGTCTCCGACGCTGCAGCAGCATTTGCCGGAGCCCTCAGCGGATCATCCGCTGGCAGACTATTCACATCCGCGAACATTGCATTCAGATCGGCGCCACTATCCGACGGAGCCTCTTCCAACTCATCACTCTTCGCCGAAGCCAGAAGCTCCTTCTTTGCCTTCAACGGCTGATCATGCGGCACACCCAGATACTCCAGCACCTGCTGCGCCACCTCCGCGAACACCGGCGCACTCGTCTCTGCACCGTACCTTGTACCCACCGTCGGTGTATCAATCACCACCGCCACCGAGATCGCCGGATTGCTCACAGGCGCGAACCCCGCAAAACTAGCCACCAGCTTTGTGTGCGAATACGTATGCGTCACAACGTCGATCTTCTGCGCCGTTCCCGTCTTTCCACCCGCGCTGTAGCCGTTCAGAGCACCCTTACGTCCCGTACCCTCCACCACAATCCCCTGCATCATCATCCGCATCTTCGCGGAAGTGATTTCCTTAATCACTCGATGCGCGCCATCAGGCAGCGTCGATGGCAGTTGATTCGCCGGACGAAACGCCACCGGCTGCAGCCTCGGATCGCCCTTCATCTGATCAGTCGACTGCAGCAAAATATGCGGAGGCATATACACCCCCCCGTTTGCAATCGTACTCACCATCGTCACCAACTGCACCGGCGTCACGCCCACCTCCTGCCCAATCGCCATCGACAGAATGCTGGTCGCGCCCCACTTCTTCGGATTACGCAACAGTCCGCGAGTCTCACTCGGCAGCTCAATTCCCGACCGGTCACCAAACCCAAAAGCCCGCATGTACTCATAGAACTTCTGATTCCCCAACTTCAGCGCCATCTTCGCCGCACCCACGTCGCTCGACTTCTCCAGCGCATACTGCACCGTCACCCGCCCCAAGTGACCATCCGACCTGTCGTCGTGCAGCGTACGGCCATACATCGTAAGCGCGCCGCCCTGGCAGTCCACAATGTCCGTCGGCTCTACGCCTGCGGCATCCAGCGCTGCAGAGTATGTCAGCAGCTTGAACGTCGACCCCGGCTCATACACGTCACTGACCGCCAGGTTCTGCAACACACTCGCATCCATATGCCGCTGGTCGTTCGGATTGAACCGAGGAGAAATCGCCAGCGCCAGAATCTGTCCCGTATGTGGATCCTGTACGACAACAGTTCCGTGCAGCGCCTTCATCTTCTCCATCTGCGCATCCAGTGCACGTTCCGCCATGTACTGGATATTCGCGTCGATCGACAGCACCAGATTCTCACCCGGCATAGGCTGGCTCTCCTCGCTGCCAAGCACATGCCGCTTCGCATCCAGCGCCGTCAGCACATGCCCCGGAGTCCCATGCATATCATCATCAAACTCGCGCTCGAGTCCACCCAGCCCCGTATCATCAGTGCCCACATACCCCAGCACCTGTGCGGCCAAATCATTATTCGGATAGAACCGCTTGAACTCCTTCTGAAAATAGACGCCCTTCAGATTCAGTTCCCGCACCCGAGTCGCTGTCTCAGCATCAACTCGCCGCGCCACCCACGCAAAATTCCGCGACGCATTGAACCGAGCCAACATTTGCTGCCGCGATGTAAAGCTATCCCTCGCATCGCTATGAACAATTCCAGCCAACATCTCGGCGGCGCTCTCGCGGTTATCACCCAACTCGCTCGGCACCGCATACACGCTGTCCACAGTGACCGTCATCGCAAGCTCTTTCAGATTGCGGTCATACAGCACCCCACGCCGTGGAGCCACCTCAAACGTCCGCTGCTGCTGCTTGGCCGCACGTTCCACAAAATCGCCATGCCGCACTACCTGCAGCCATACCAATCGCAACCCAATCGAAGCCGTCCAGAAACAGAAAAAAAGCGCCACATACGCAAACCGTACTCTCCGTATAGGAGCGGTCAACGTCTGCCGTGGCGCCTTATTCATCGTAATCCCGTTATAAAAACTTCAAACCAGTTAGAAATTCGCTGACTCGCGGACTTGCCAGCACCTACTGCGCCACTAGTGCCGGAGCACCCGCCTGCGCCAATACTGGAGCATTCGGATCCCCACCCTCAGGCCGCACAACCTGTCCAGGCTGAGGAGCATCCAGTCCAAGCTGCTTAGCAATCTTGTCGATCCGCTCCGGGTCCGTCAGCTGAGCCTCCGACAAACGCAGCTGCCGGTTCTCTTCCCTCAGTTGCTCAACCTGCTGCTTCTGCACCTCAACGTGATACCCAATCTCAATCGCCGAAAAGTGCTGCCACACATAAACCATTACCAGCAGAAACAGCACGCTCATCACGGTTGCGAACTGCCGCATCTCCCGCCGCCGCTCCGGATCATCCGCCTTCACCAACCGCGTATTGTCGATGTGCTTGGCAAAGAATACCTCCGGCGTAGGACCGCGACGCGCCTTCCGCTGCGCCTCATACAGCGCATGGTTCCGCTCCGCCAGCGACTCTGTACGGCCCTGCGACCGCCGCCGCGCGCCCATCATCTCTATCTGTTGTCCTGCCATCGCTGTCGTTGCCATCGCGCACCTCACTTGCTTCTGAACTCTCGCCTCTCCTCAACGTACGAACGGGCCGGGATTGCTATTGGAGGAGGGGACTTGTACTACTACAGAGTTGTCTTTCGCCTGAAAGAAGGTGGGACAACCCCGGCCCGATCACTTGTCGTTACATATTTCTTAATATGTAACTAAAATCGCTACTAAATCCTCTGTGCCGTCCGCATCTTTGCGCTTCTCGCCCGCGGATTCCGCATCTCTTCTTCTTCACCAGCCACAACCGGCTTCTTCGTCAAAACCTCAAACACCTTGTTCCGGCCAGCCTCACGAAACGCATCTTTCACTAACCTGTCCTCCAGCGAGTGGAAACTGATCAACACCAGCCTTCCACCCGGTTTCAGCAGAAATGGCGCGCTCTCAAGCAGCGTCCTGATCTCCCCCAGCTCATCATTCACTCGAATCCGAAGCGCCTGAAAGGTCCGCGTCGCTGGATGAATCTTGTCCCCTTTCATTGATGGGGCCGCGGCCGATACCACTCTGGCTAACTCTGCCGTCGTCGTTATCGGCCGGGCCCTCACAATGGCTCTGGCGATTCTCCGCGACCTCCTTTCCTCTCCGAATTCGTAAATCAGGTCGGCGAGTTCGTTTTCGTCTTCCTGATTTACCACTTGCTCGGCCGTCTCCCCACTGCGCGTATCCATCCGCATGTCTAGTGGACCTTCTGACCGAAAACTGAATCCCCTCTGTGCCTCGTCCAGCTGCAGGCTGCTCACGCCAAAGTCCGCAAGCAAACCATCCAGGCTTCCTGCCTTTATCTGGCTGCTAGTCTCCGAGAACGCCTTCGGCACAAACACCACCTCCGGCATCTCTTCACCCAGCTCGGCCTTCACTTCCTCGAGCCGTGCCTTTCCCAATTCCATCGCCTGCGGATCGCGATCAAAGCAGATCAACCTGCCCTTTGCGCCCAGCCTCCTCGCAATCTCCGAGGAGTGCCCCGCCAAACCCAGCGTCGCGTCCACATAGACGCCGCCCGGCCGCACATTCAGGTACTCCAAAACCTCATCTAAAAGAACCGGCACATGCTGCGGTCTCTTCATCTCGTCCCGCCTTGTGCTGCCCCTGGGGGCCACAGCCAAACGTCTTAATCGCTACTCACTAACCTTCGTCTTCTCTGCCAAAGCCGTCAGATCGCTTACCGTCAACTCAACCGCATCGCGTTCGCCCTTCATCTCAGCCTTGAACGACTCCGCATTCACCACTTCCAACATCGTTTGCACACCGAGCACATTCACATCGCCCGTCGCCTTCGCCGACTCCCGCAACAGTTGCGGCAATAGCAGCCGGCCCTGCGCATCCATCTCAACCATCTGGCCGTAGTAGTTCGTCACGTCCAGAAACTTCTTCCTTACCGGATCCATCGGTGAGAGCCGGGCCAACTGCGCCTCGATCTTCTCCCACTCCTTCAGCGGCCAAATCTCAGCCCGCCGTCCATCCTTGCTCGTAATAAAGAACTGAGGCCCGTACAGTTCATCGACCCTGCGCTTGAACTCCGCCGGCAGCTTCAGCCGGCCTTTTTCGTCCACGCGAGTTGGGTGATTTCCCCGAAACATGACAACCTCGATACCTGTTCCATCTCAATTCGTTCAAAACTTGCTCAGCGGAGTAGACTTCGATCAGTAAATGCATCAATTCAGTCCCTTTCGTTCCACTTTGTACCACTTCCGTCCACATCGTCTCGCAGCAGCACCTCGCTGTAAAGCACTAAATTGTGCAAATCAGTGCAATTCCCATAATGAAATGTGGAAAACTCACCAAATTGTATGAATCAAGCCGTATACCCCCACCCCTAGTGTTGCTGAGGCTGGTTCATACCAAGGACGCCACTTGCGGCCTCCTCAATCTCTCTGATAGCGAAATAAAGGCGAAACCAAGAACATCTGCTTCCTTAAATCCGTGAGCAGTACAAAAACGGTGTCATCGGCGAAGATCGGTCGTAGGCCTTTTCGCCTAACTGGACACCTGAACCACAGCCGCAACCTTCTTCCGCCGCAGCAGCCACAATAGATACCCAAGCACGGCAAGATTGATCAGCAGCAAACTCAGCCGGAACCAGTTCGGTCGCCGAGCCAGCTCATACAGCTCCCACGGAAGAAACGAGACCGTCAAAAAGAGCGTCAGGTACTCCGCCCACACTTTTTCGAGCACCAGTCCCACTCCTTCGGTCAGCGCCAGCGCGGAGTAGGCAAACGTCGCCAGACTGATCTGCTTTAATCGATGCGCATCGATCAGATCCACCTTGTCCAGAAGCAGGGCTACGATCTTGCTCTCCGGATCAAACTTCAGCGCAGTCGCCAGCCGCAGAACCTCGTCTCCAAGATCCCTGTGCAACAGATGGATCGCACCTACTCCCAGCAGGAAAAACAGGATCGCCTTACCCAGCTTGAACAGCCCGATCAAAAGCAATCCGCGATCGCGATGCACTGCTTCCCTGCTCACGCCTTCATCTCCTGTACCCATCTGCATTTGCCTCAGCAATCGATGGTAGATTCGTTTGCATCAGCCCTCACTCTCAGTTGACGGGTACCCATTGCAATTGTCAACGCCCCATACGTAGCACTTTCTCTTCACAGCATCAATAATTCTGCCCAACTCTCCATCCAATGACGCCCAGAAGAAATCAGAAAGAGCACGGCGACTACGTCCGCAAGGCTCATCTTTTTTTCCAAAAGCAAACAAAAGGGGCTGCATCAGCAGCCCCTTTTTACTTTGTCGTGTGAGACCTAAGCATGCTTGGCCAGAATCTGCTCCATCATTTTGCTCAGATACGGCCTTGCCTTCACAAGCGCAGCCTCCGCAGTCAGTCCATACTTCTCCCGCAGCGCCTCGACCTTGCCATGCTCGATGAACTCATCTGGCCATCCCACGCGCACCACTGGAACCTGCAGTTCAAGTCCGCTCAGCGTCTCCAGCACAGCCGATCCAAACCCACCCGCAAGAACATGGTCTTCCAGCGTAATCACCAGCCCACACCGGCCGCCGAACTCCGCAATACAGCTCTTATCCACCGGCTTCGCAAACCGCGGATTGATCACCGCAGCGGAAAACCCTTCCCGCTCCAGCATCTCCGCTAGTCGCACAGCCTCAGGCAGCATAGCTCCCAAGCCAAAGACGGCAACATCAGCGCGTCCCGAATCCCTGATCACCTCAGCCTTGCCAATCTCCAACGCCACCGGCTGAGCCTTCACCGCCACGCCCGACCCTGTTCCACGCGGATACCGAATCGCGCTCGGCCCCTCATGCAGCATCGCCGTATACATCATGTCTTGCAGTTCATCTTCGTCCTTCGGAACCATATGAATCAGATTCGGCACACTCCGCAGGTAACTGATATCGAACAGTCCATGATGCGTCGGCCCGTCATCGCCGCTCAGCCCGCCGCGATCCATGCAGAACACGACTGGCAGATTTTGCAAACACACATCATGCACAATCGGATCGAACGCACGCTGCAAAAACGTAGAGTAGATCGCGCAGAAAGGCTTATACCCCTTCGTAGCCATCCCCGCCGCAAAGATCACCGCATGTTCCTCGGCAATCCCCACATCGAAGTAGCGTGAAGGATGATGTGGCCGAAACAGATCCAACGCAGTCCCATTAGGCATCGCCGCCGTAATGGCCACCACCTTCTCATTCGCCGTAGCCAGCTTCGTCAGCGACTCGGCAAATATCTCTGAATAAGTCTTCTGCCCCGCCGACTTCGTCTCCCCTGTCTCCGCGTCGTAGGGCCCCAGCCCATGAAACTTCTTCTGCTTCTCGAGCGCGGGCTGAAACCCCTTGCCCTTCTGCGTAATCGCATGCAGCACGACAGGCTTGTTCTGCTGCTTCAAAAACTTGAACGTCTCAATCAGCAGCGGCAGATTATGCCCATCGATCGGCCCAAAGTAACTGATCCCAAACTCTTCAAACAGCGTACCCGGTCCGATCAAGCCCTTGGCCGCCTCTTCCGCCTTACGCGCCACATGACGAGCCGTCTTGCCGCCAAACCGTTCCAATAGATCCGCAGCCTTGTCATGCCAACTCGAGATCGTCGGATTCATCACAATCTTGTGGAAGTACTCCGCAATCGCTCCAACGTTCTTATCAATCGACCAGGCATTGTCGTTCAGCACAACGATCAGCCGCTTCGTCTGCGCCGCAATATTATTCA
>Ga0210383_10006017_pt1 | contig 10607 bp, 8 predicted proteins | sample IncBWC14OmetaG_FD_160072 | JGI IMG/M metagenome (GOLD analysis project Ga0210383, IMG submission 160072) | Forest soil microbial communities from Barre Woods Harvard Forest LTER site, Petersham, Massachusetts, United States - Inc-BW-C-14-O ...
GTTGGCGGAGCTTGGTCCTCTTCCTGGGCCGCAGGAGTTCGCGGAGGCCGGCTATCAGATGGGGCAGGCGCTGGATTTTCGGGAGCGGTGGCCTCGGGCGGGCCCTGAGGTGCGGGCGCTTGTTTGGCGGTATCGTCGGGCGTTTGGGATTGGCCCACCGGACTGGGCTTCGTAACGGAATTATCGGCGGTCTGGGCTGGCGCTTGGGCAGAGGGTTCAGAATTGCGATTGAAAAGATACTTCTGCGCGCCGAACAACACTAACCCGACCAATCCGATCCCTACCAGCATCCAAACCAGGCTTCGTAGCAACCGGCTGCGAGGTTCGGCGGGCTCATGAAGGAATACGGGCGCCCCTGTGTCCGTATCGTCTAGCCGCCGCATGGGACGGGTTTCCGGAGCCGCAACAGGCAGACTCGGCGCAAGCCTGACATCCCCGAGCTTCGCATCCACCACGACGCCCGACATGGTGGGCATACTGTGCGCGCTACTTCTGGGCAAGGCTCGCCAGCCCGGATTCGCCTGCAGGGCGCCTGTCAGCGCATCCACGAACTGGATGCAACTGCCATAGCGATCGTTAGCATTCTTGGCGAGAGCCTTTTTCAGTACGATTTCCACCTGTGGGCCGACGGTTGGATTCAACCGCTGTGGCGGCACGGGATCTTCGCGCACGATACGGAACAACAGCGCGGGAAGCTGATCGGCTAGAAATGGTTTTTCGCCGGTAAGCATTTCATACGCGATTACCGCGAGCGAAAACTGGTCCGCGCGCCCGTCCACAGTGTGCCCCTGCACCTGCTCGGGCGACATATAATTCGGCGTCCCCATCATGACGCCGCTTTGGGTCATCTGTTGGGACATGATCTTAGCGACGCCGAAATCGGTAATCTTGGCGTGGACACGGTCGTGGATCAGGATGTTCGCCGGCTTGATATCGCGGTGGACAATGCCTTTTTGGTGGGCATAGTCGAGCGCGGTGGCGGTTTGGCGCAAAATAGACAGCGCATTCTCGCTTGGAATAGGCTCGGCGCTATTCAGGACTTTCTCAAGTGGCGGGCCATCTACGCACTCCATGAAGATATACGCCAGCCCGTTCTCTTCGGCGATGTCGTAGATGGTGACAATGTTGGGATGCGACAGCATCCCAGCGGATTGCGCCTCGCGGAACAGACGCTCGCGCAGCCGTTCGCGTTCAGATTCGTCGGTAAAATCCGAGAGCCGGATGGTTTTGATGGCGATAATGCGGCCGATGGCGGGATCTTGGGCGCGGTAAACCACGCCGGTCGCTCCACGGCCGAGCTCGTCCAGAATCCGGTATCGGCCGATTTGCTCCACGCTGATGACGCTATTTTATCAGGTCGGCTAATCTAGTCCCGTTAGCCGTGTCTTTCGGATTAGAGCCACTGTCGGACTAGACCCCACTGTGGGCGACTTCGGCCTGCAGGAGGCCTATTCGGCCGCGCAAATCGTGGAATCGCGGATGATTGCGAAGTGCGTCGAACTCGGTGCTGAGCAGATGGACGGGCAGCGACGTATCCCGAACCTCGACCGCGCTTTCTAGATACGAGAGCGCCTCGTTGTGATCGCCCAAGCCCGAATAGATCGCGGCGAAGCTAATGGGCGATACATAACTAGTTTCAGACCGTACCTTAAGGGTGGCGATTTCGCGTTGGGCATCATCGTGCCGTCCGGCCCTGGCGTAGCAATAGCCCATCTGCCCGTGCAACAGAGATCCGCATTTCATCTGCGTCGCATTGGTAAGGTGTGCGATCGCGTCGGCGAACTGGCCCTTGCCCGCATAAGCCAAACCCAAGCCCAGGTGCGGCAATCCGTAATCGGTAGCCAACCGCGAGACCAGCGTGTGTTGGGCGATGGCTTCGTCAAAGCGGTGGCAGACGCCATACATCCAACCCAGAATGAAGTTTGGAAACAACGAGGCTGGATCCACTTCCAGGGCGCGCTCCACTTCCGCTACCGCCGACTCCTGAGCACCTCGACAGGCTAACTGAATGCCGTAGGCCAGATGCCCGATCGGATCGCTTTTATCCAATTGGATGCTCTTCTGTAGTTCTTCTTCGCCCGCGGCCCAGTCCCAGTCGAGCAGAGATAGTACCGAGCCCAGGGCCACGTGCGCTTCGGGCAGCGAAGGGTTTAACGAAGTGGCACGGAGCGCGGCTTCCTTCATCCGCGAATCGGAATCGCTGGGAGGCAGCAATCCAAAGACGGAACTAACGAGCAGCGCCTCTGACAACGCAGCCCAGGCCGCCGCATAGTTAGAATCGGATTCCACCGCCTTGGTGAAGGAAGCGATGCTATTGCGAATACTGTCGGGCGTTCCGAGCTTCCAGTGGTAGCGGCCCTGCAAATAAGCGTCGCCGCTTTCCTTGCGCTCCGATTGCCGCCGCGCGACGCCTTCTTTCGCCGGGGCTGACAGATCGCGCACCAGCTGTTGCGCCAGATGGTCGATGCACGATAAATCTTGGAGCCGGCCATCGGCCGTTTCAGACCAAATGTAGGAACCGTCGGTGCTTTGCTGCAACTGCAACAGCAGCCGGAAGCTGTCCTGTTGAAACTCCATGCTGCCTTCCACCACATAGTCGGCCGTGCTGCTGGGCACGGTGGTGTCTGGGGCCGCGGGATCGCCAACGGGTGTCTGGAGCTGCGACTTTAGCATTACCTGGAAGCAGCCTTCCTTGATCAATACGTGCGCCAATCGCCGCTGGATCTCATCGGAAGCTGCATCCGCTTCGGCCTGGCTGGTTTCCGAGGTGGCATTGATCAGGGATATGAGCGCGATTTCCATGCTCCGGCGCGGAGAAGCCGGGTTAACGCCGTTGGCGGCGGTGCGATATTCGAAGATCGGGACATAGCTGCCTTTGCGCAGAACGATCCGGACTCCGTCTTCGCGTCCTTCGGTACGGTAATATTCGTCCAGTTTATATCGCAAGCGGCGGGCTTCCACGCGCACAATCGAGTCTACGCGCGGGTCAAAAGCCTCCCGCCGGTCAAAGACCTCGAGCCCGATCAGATACTCCTTCAGCCGATGCGGCTGGCCAAGGAGACTCTCTTCAACCACAAATTGCAGAAAGCGGCGGATGCGATGGGATTGTATAAATGCGCGGCTACGTAGAATAAGATCCAGTTGCCCGCGAATCTCGGGAGCCGGAACGCCGTTCAATACGGCAGTGTTCTCTTCGATAGGGTTCACAACTGTAGACATCATCTCAATGGTTCGACACCAAACCGAAGTAACTGGTTACATGGATCTTTTACATGGTGCGGGCGCTATGGTATTCAAAAGATTGGCACTCGGCGTGCTTTCGGCGGGTTAATATCAAAGATTCATACTTGCAATGTCTACCGGGGACCGGTAACCCTCCACCACCACGATCCCGCTGTCGGTTATGTGGTAGAGCTGGCGGTCGCGCTCCAAGTCATAACCGATTGATGTGTCTGGGGGAACCCGCACATTCTTATCGAGAATGGCCCGCCGGACCCGGGCTCGGCGGCCGATGTCACAGTTATCGAAAATGATAGAGTCCTCGACGGAAGCGTGGGAGTGCACGCGGACGCCACGGCCGATCACCGACGTCCGCACCAGGCCGCCCGAAAGAATGCTTCCGCCAGAGACGATGGAATCGAGAGCTTCGCCGCGGCGGCCGTCGCTATCAAAAATGAATTTTGCGGGCGCATCGAAATATCCTGCGGTGCGGAGGGGCCACGCCCGATTGTAGAGATTTAACTCCGGCGAGACAGACCGCAGGTCCATATTCGCGTCGAAGAACGCGTCCAGCGTTCCAACATCCCGCCAATAAACGGGTGCGCCGGCGGGATCGCCCGGTATTCGGTTGGTTTGGAAATCGTATGCATACATGTCGGCCCGGCCGATGAGCCCGGGCAGGATGTCGCGGCCAAAATCGTGCGAACTGCTCTCTTTTTCGCCATCCACTCGCAATTCATCCAGCAGTAACTTGGTGGAAAACAGATAATTTCCCATGGACGCATATACGCGGTTGGGATCGCCCGGCATGGTGGGCGCGTCGGGCTTTTTCTCGTGGAAGCCGCAGATCAATCCGTCTTCCCGCGTTTCCACCACGCCGAATTCGGAAGCTTGTTCCTTTTCGACGGGGATAGACGAGACCGTAACTTGCGCCCCCCGATCGATATGAAACTCGATCATCTCGCGGATGTTCATGCGATAGATATGATCGGCGCCGAAGATGGCCACCACGTGCGGCTCAGCTTGCTCGATCAGATTGATGTTCTGGTAAATCGCGTCGGCCGTGCCGCGGTACCAATCTTCACCGGCCGATCGCATCTGAGCCGGAACCGGAATGATGAAATGGTTTCGCAACAGGCTGGAGGCTTCCCATCCTTCGCGTAAGTGCTCCAGCAGAGACTGACTCTTGAACTGGACCAGTACATAGATCGAGTAGATGCCTGAGTTAATCAGGTTACTGAGGACAAAATCGACAATGCGGTATCGGCCCCCGAATGGAACGGCCGGTTTTGCGCGTTCCTTCGTCAGCGGGTAGAGGCGGGTGCCTTTGCCTCCGGCCAATACAAATGCCAGTACGCGCAACTGCATTTTATGAGTCTCCGATTGATAGGTTGCCAAGGGCGTTCAAGCCCATTTTGGCAGATGACAACGCGTCGCGATAGAGCAAAGGTCTTCTATACACACTTACATCCGTTTTAGAGATGGCCGGGCAGGCTGGTATGTTTCGTTTTCAATTTCGGACGCGAATCTAAGTGGCGGTCAGAGTTGGCGCTGCCTGTGTGCTACGATTTAAAATTAACTGCAGTCATGATTCGTGCCTATCGCGGCATTGTACCCCGAATTGCCGCTTCCGCTTACATCGACCAAAGTGCGCAGGTGATTGGAGACGTAGTGGTTGGGGAACGTTCCAGTATCTGGCCGAACGTCACCGCGCGCGGCGACGTTAACGTGATTCGTATCGGCGATGAGACTAACATTCAGGACAATTCGGTATTGCATTGCGACGCCGGACGGTTTCCCCTGCACATTGGCAATCGCGTTACGGTGGGGCACATGGTGATGCTGCACGGTTGCACGATTGAAGATGAGTGCCTGATTGGGATCGCCGCGGTGGTGTTGAATGGCGCGAAAATCGGGAAAGGTTCGGTGATTGCCGCCGGTGCGGTGGTGCCGGAAGGCGCGGAGATACCACCGTTGAGCATGGTTATGGGCGTGCCAGCCAAGGTGAAACGCTCGGTTACCGACGAAGAGCGCGAGCGATTTCGCCAGAATACCGACCGTTACGTGGAAGCTACGCGGGTTTACCGGGACGAGCCGGCTTGATCAAAGCAGTCACTCCATGATCAAAGCAGTGAAGGGCACTCGCGACATTCTGCCCCCGTCCAGCGCGGTTTGGAATCAGGTGGAAGCCGTGGCGCGCGAGGTTTTCAGGATCTACAACTATCAGGAGATCCGCACTCCGATTCTCGAAGAAACGGCTTTATTCGCGCGGGGCGTGGGCCAAGAGACCGACATCGTCAGCAAAGAGATGTACACGTTTGAAGATCGCGATGGAAGTTCGCTGACGCTGCGGCCGGAAGCCACCGCATCGGTGATGCGGGCCTATATCGAGCATCGGCTAGATCAGAAGCCGGGATTGCAAAAGCTGTATTACATCGGCCCGATGTTTCGACGCGAGCGGCCCCAGAAAGGCCGCTACCGGCAGTTCTTTCAGATTGGCGCGGAGGCTATCGGGTCTGAGTCGCCCTCGGTGGATGGCGAAGTGATCGAGATGGTGATCGATTTGCTTCGCCGGGCCGGTCTGGATGGCTTCCAGTTACTGATCAATTCCGTTGGCGATCACAACTGCCGCCCGCAATATGTCGCACTGCTGAAGGAAAAGCTGCTCGAAGTGGCATCGCGCTTGTGCGACGATTGCCAACGGCGCGTCGAAACGAATCCGTTGCGGGTGCTGGACTGCAAAGTGCCGCAGGATCAAGAAATCATCAACGCTCTGCCTTCCATTCAGGATCATTTATGCGAGCCGTGCCGGACCCATTTCAGCGCGGTGAAGTCGCACTTGGACGACCGCGAGATTCCGTACGAGATCCGTCCCCGAATGGTGCGCGGGCTGGATTATTACATGCGCACGACGTTCGAAATCGTCCACGGTTCGCTTGGCGCGCAGAATTCCGTGCTCGGCGGCGGGCGTTATGACGGGCTGGCCGAATCCATCGGATCTCGCGTGCATTCTCCCGGGATCGGCTTTTCCATCGGCGAGGATCGTCTAGTGATGAGTTTGGAGCAAGCGGCGCAACCCAAGGAAGACCCGCTTGTGATGGTGACCTTTACGTCTGGTGAAGCCACGCGCCGCGCCGCTGCGAACGCCGCTGCCGAATTGCGCGCGCAGGGAATCCGCGTGGAGGTGGCTGAGGGAAAATTGAAAAAAGTTTTTGAGGTCGCCAACAAGCTGAACGCCCGCGTGGCTTTGATTTGCGGCGAGGACGAGACCGCCGCCCGTGAGATTTCAATGAAGGACATGGAGAATCAGGTGCAAGTGAAAGTTCGTCGCGAATTGCTCGTCGAGAAGGTGAAAGAATGCCTGAGCAAGTACCGTTAGACTTCCTGGGTGAGCTGCGCCGCACGCATAGTTGCGGCCAGTTACGCGCTTCAGACGTGGGGAAGACGGCCCTGCTGATGGGCTGGGTGCATCGCCGCCGCGATCTGGGTGGAGTGCTGTTTGTTCATCTGCGAGATCGCGACGGCGTCACTCAAATCGTATTTCATGCCGATGCCGGCGCCGAGTTGCACACCAAGGCCGAGATGCTCGGTTCTGAATACGTCATCGCGGTGGAAGGCAATGTTACCAAGCGCTCTCCCGAGACCGTCAATACGGCGCTCGAAACGGGCGAGGTGGAGTTGGCTGCAACCAAGCTGTGGATCCTGAATGAATCGCGTACGCCACCCTTCCCGATGGAAGAGACCGTCGACGTGAAGGAAGACGCGCGCCTGAAATATCGCTATGTGGATCTGCGGCGTCCGCACATGCAGCGCAACATCATGCTGCGCTCGAAGATTAGCTTCGCGGTGCGTGAGTTCTTGTATAGCCAGGGCTTTCTGGAAATAGAAACCCCGTTCATGGGGAAGTCCACGCCCGAAGGCGCGCGCGATTATCTGGTCCCCAGCCGCGTGCAGCCAGGCTCGTTTTACGCGCTGCCGCAATCGCCGCAGATTTATAAGCAGCTTCTGATGGTGAGCGGGTACGAGAAATATTTCCAGATTGTGCGCTGTTTCCGCGACGAAGATTTGCGCGCGGATCGCCAGCCAGAATTCACGCAAATCGATCTCGAGATGTCGTTCCCGCAGCAGGAGCGCGTCTACGAAGTGGTTGAGCCCATGCTGAAGCGGGTGTTCGACGTGGCCGGATACGAGGTCCCCAAAGAATTTCCGCGGCTTACGTATGCGCAGGCCATGCGTTCTTATGGCATCGATAAACCCGATCTCCGATTGCCTCCCTTTCACATTTTGGACGGAGAGGCCGAGGGGCAATCGTGGCAGCTTGGACTGACGTTTCCGCCGATCGCGATCCATATTCCCAAAACGGGCGCCCTGAGCCGCAAGGAACGCGACGAACTAAAAGCCTATGGGACCGAGCGTGGCTTGCGCATCTATGACGACCTGAAAAAGCTGGATTCGAGCTTGGTGGAGCGGGCGCGCGCGGCGTCCGGTGCGGCCGATGACGATTTGCTTTTGATCGCCGGATGGCCTGGACCTCCCCAGGGGCAGCGTCCCGAAGAGACTTTTTATCAAGCCTGCGGGCAGCTTCGTTTGTTTGCCGGTCAGAAATATAACGATCGGCACAAGCTTCTCGATCCTAAGAATTTCAAGCCGCTTTGGGTGGTCGATTTCCCGATGTTCGAATGGGATGGGGAGGAGAATCGCTGGTTCGCTGCGCATCACCCGTTCACTTCCGTACACGACGAAGACATCGACAAGCTGACCACCGATCCAGCGCGTTGCCGCGCCAAATCCTACGACGTGGTGCTGAACGGCACCGAGCTAGGTTCCGGGTCCATCCGTATTCATCGCCGCGATGTGCAGGCGAAAGTGTTCTCGGCGCTTGGATTTTCTGATGAAGAAGCCAAGAAACGCTTCGGCTTCTTACTCGAGGCGCTGGAATACGGGGCGCCCCCGCATGGCGGAATCGCACTCGGTTTGGACCGTCTGGTGATGATTTTGGCGGGCGAGACGTCTATTCGCGAGGTGATTCCATTTCCGAAAACGGCGCGTGCTACCGACCTGATGAGCGAAGCGCCGTCGCCTGTTTCCGATCGCGTGCTGCGAGAATTGGGGATTCGCGTCGCCGCCGCTCCGCCGAAGACGTAGAGTGGAATCATGCCTGCCAGCGCGGTGTCTTCTTCGGCTGTAAGCATCGAGGGCGTGTGGAAATATTATGGCGATTATCCCGCGTTGCGCGATATTTCGTTCCAAGTGGATGGCGGCTCGTGCCTGGCTCTGCTGGGACGCAACGGCGCCGGAAAAACCACGTTGCTCCGAATTCTGGGTGGGCTTTCCAAAGCAGCTCGCGGACGCGTCTCCATCCTTGGCAAAGACGCCCGCTCTGGCAGTACACGCCAACGCATCGGAATCCTGGGCCACGGCATCGGAGTCTACGAAGAGCTCTCAGCGTTCGAGAACTTGAATATGTTCGGGCAGCTTTATGGGCTGGATGACCCTCGCCGGACCGCGACGGAATGGCTGGAGCGAACCGGCCTGGATCGCGTTCGCGACGGACTGGTGCGGGAATTTTCACGTGGCATGCGCCAGCGCTTGGCCATCGCACGCTGCTTTTTGCACCAGCCGTCGTTACTGCTGCTGGACGAGCCGTTCACGGCGCTGGATGACCGTGCCATTGCGGTGCTGCAAAACCTGCTGAAATCGGCGCTGGCAGAAGGCAAGACGATTATTATGTCCACGCACCAGTTGAAGGAAGCGCTGGAATTGGCCACCGATGTGGCGCTGATCAATCGAGGCAAACTTGCATTTCGCGGACCGCGCACTTGGGAAATGTTGGAAGATCCCGGCTGGCTGTATCGTCACTATGGAGAGGCATGAAGTTTCTGCGCCAGACCCTGGCGATCGCGGCCAAAGATCTGCGCTCGGAAATTCGCGGCAAGGAAGCCGTGAATGCCTCTGTCTCTTTTGCGCTCGTGATCCTGTTGCTTTTTAGTTTCGCGTTCGACTTAGAGCCCGAGCAGATCCGCGACATCGCGGGGGGCCTGCTGTGGCTGATTTTCGCGTTCGCCGGCACGCTGATCCTGAATCGGAGTTTTGCGCGCGAGCTGGTGAACGATTGTTTGGATGCCTTGCTGGCATCCCCCGTCAGCGGCGCGCAGCTATTCTTCGGAAAATGCCTGGCTAACTACGTGTTGATCATCATTGTCGAATGTATCAGCCTGCCGGTGTTCGCCATTTTCTATAATGTTCGATTGCCGCAGCGCCTGGCGCTGCTTTTCTTGGTGATGCTGCTCGGCACCTGGGGCATCACCGTGATCGGAACCTTATTCAGCGCCATGACGGTAAATTTGCGGTTGCGCGAATTGATGCTGCCGACGCTGATTTATCCGATGCTGATTCCGGCGTTGGTGGGAGCCATCGAACTCAGCCGCGTGTTGATCAATGGCGGCTCGTTGGCTGAGAATATGATCTGGTTTCGCATTCTGGTGGCGTTTAACGTCATCTTCACCATTTTGTCGTTGGCTTTGGTAGAAATCGTTCTAGTGGGGTAAAAGAACATGCGTCTGAAAATCATCCTGACTCTCGCGGCCATTGCGGGCCTGATTCTGGCTTGGAATCTGTACCGCATCTTCCTCCAAGTTCCCGACGAAGCGAACCAGGGCGCTATCTTTCGCATCATTTATTTCCACGTGCCGGCGGCGATCACATCGTTCACCGGGTTCTATCTCGCGATGTTTTCGAGCATTGGTTATCTCGTTACCAAAAACCTCCGGTTGGATTCCATTGCTGCTTCCGTCAACGAAGTCTCGCTGGCCTTCGCAACCATTACGCTCTGTACCGGCAGCATTTGGGGCCGCATCATCTGGGGCATTTGGTGGACTTGGGATCCGCGCCTCACGTCTTTTTTTGTGTGCTGGCTGATCTATGTGGGGTATTTCATGCTGCGCCGCGCCATCGACGACCCCACCGCGCGCGCCCGGCTCTCTGCGGTGCTATCGATATTTGCCTGCGTCGATATCGTGCTCGTTTGGAAATCGATTGAATGGTTCCGCACCCAACACCCCGGTCCGGTTTTGGAGATTCGCGGAGGTGGCGGAATGGCGCCGGGCATGGAAGCGCCGCTGTGGTGGAATTTCCTGGCTCTGCTGATGCTCTCGACCGCGTTAATCCTGATCCGCACGCGGCAGGAAACCATGAAACTGGAGATCGACGCGCTGCGCCGCCACGCGCACGCTTTTTAGGAGATCCGTATGAGTCCACAAAACTACACTTTCATGTTTCTTGGCTTTACCGTGGCGTGGCTGATCATCATTGTTTATGTAATCTCGATCGCCCTGCGCGAAAAGAAACTCCGCGAGGAACTGGACCGTGTGAAACGGATGGTGGCAGAA
>Ga0210383_10006018_pt1 | contig 10607 bp, 9 predicted proteins | sample IncBWC14OmetaG_FD_160072 | JGI IMG/M metagenome (GOLD analysis project Ga0210383, IMG submission 160072) | Forest soil microbial communities from Barre Woods Harvard Forest LTER site, Petersham, Massachusetts, United States - Inc-BW-C-14-O ...
CTGCGCGGAACGTACAATCGGCGGCCGGCGGCATCCGCGTATACATAGTCAAAACCGCCATCCCCGCCAACCTTCGCGGCATTCAAAATTTTATAGGGGCCGGCGACCGGGGCCTGTTGGGCCTTTTCGGTGTATGCAAGCATCGCGATTGCTGTTACCAGCACAAACGCAAAGAAAAATCGTCGCATGGGACATCTCCTTGGTGGAGCTGCAATTTCAATTTGGGTCTCCCCGTTGGGGCCGACTATACACCGAATTTCGCGCGTATGGTTGCCAAGCCAGAAAATCGGCGGGTGCTCGACGCTTCAAAATTTTGTAAGGGGCGGGATTCACATTCAAATTCTAGCCGGTGGCTCTATCCTTCCCGGCTAGTGAAGCGGTTTCAATTCCGGCTGGTCGCCCGCAGGCAGCGGGTAGCGATCCACATTGAGCATGAGCGAGACAAAGTGGTAGTAGCCAATCACACCAACCAGATCGACCACCGTGCGCTCCCCAAACTTATCCACGGCGGCGCGAAATGTGGAGTCGGATACCTGATGACTTTTGACCAGCTCCGAAGCGAAGTTATAGACAATTTCCTCGTCCGGCTGCATTAAGGAGGGGCGCTTGCCGAGCGCCACCGCGTCGATCACTTCCGGGCTCAGCCCCGCCTTAAGGGCTGATTTGTGGTGGGCCGCCCATTCGTATTGCACGTTCAGGGCTCGCGCGGTAATCAGGATCGCAAACTCATTCAATTTGGCGGGTACGGTGGTGTGGAAACGAAGGTAAGCTCCGAGCTTTTGTGCCAGATCGCCCATTTCCGGGCTGCGAAGCTCCACGTTAAAAGGCCCGTTCAAAGTCCCCCGTTCGCCCGACAACAGGTGGTCCACCAGGGTCTTTTGCTCTGGGGTCAGTTCGCTGGCTGTGAGTGGTCTAAAACGGTCGCCGCGCAGATGCAGATCGGTTGCGGTAGGGGTCTGTGCGCCAGCGTTCGCTGCAAGAAGCAGAATGCTTACCAGGAAAAATTGTCGTCGCATTTCGTGCCCTCTTTCTTTTTTGATTGGCGTGGCGATACGAGCCGAGTTTTCGTTATCACTATTCTTGACCGCCAAAGGATACACCATTCTTATTTGATATAGTTCTGGGCCCCACCGTTTTGCATTTTTACGTTGCCGTCTAAACGAAAACTCCTGGTACCCGCGGCCCAGGGACTCGCGGACAGGTGAAAGTACAAGGCCCATCTGGCTTAGCGACCAGTTGATGACCGACCGGCACTGAGAGACGATTAAGCAGCTCCCCAGAATTAAAGGATTGCCTGGCTGAATTCCTTATCCGGTGTGGATGGAGGAGTGGGAGGCTTCATTGTCATCTAATCCGGTCTCATATTCTCAGAAGCGGCGCAGCTCACGCATAGACAAAACCATCATGCTGGCGGTGCAGGGCGTCGATGCCCTCCGCGCTCCCTATCGCGAGGAAGTTACGACGGGGACGATCAGTTGTCACGGCTGCACCTACCAAACGAAACGTGAAGTTCTTCCTGGCGATATCGTTTTCCTCAATACAGGTGAAGGCCCGAAAGGTCCCTCCGAATTCACGAATCGGGCGCGGGTGAAATCGATACAGAAACTCAACAATCCCAAAATTCAAACCTACAACGTCGGCGTGGAACTCGAAATCGCCGGCAATATCTGGGGGATCGCGTCGCCGCCAGAAGATTGGTTTGCGAAGCAATCGGGCAAGCAAATTGAGCCCGGTAATCTCGGACGAGAACTACGAGTGGTCGCGCGGACCGAACCGCAACGCGTTCCGGTTCGGAGCGAAGGAGAGGCTGCGATTACCCCATTGAAGAAAAGTGACGCGGTTGCCGCGCCGCCCCCTTGGTTTTCCGACTTCATGTCCGGCTTATGCAATCAGATTCGAGTCACTGTGACGGAAATTGCGTCCGTGACGCTTGCCGCCGAAAAGGACCGCCTCTTAAATGAATTTCGTCTCCAACTGCAAAACGAAGCGACCGGAACGATTGACCGGGTCATTGCGACCTCGAAAGATGAATTGTCGCAGCGCGGGCTGCAATTATTGAACGAACGGGCGGAGGACGCTGTCCGAACGAGCCACGAAAGCTTGGTTGGATCTATCGAGCGGGACCTTGAAGATGCCAAGCAGCGCGTGGCGACTCTGGGGGAAGGACTGAGCCAGCGCATCGCCGGCATGGTGACTGGCACGATTGAGCAGCTGCAAGTCACCCTGGAAACCTCGCGCAGCGAAGCAGCAGAGCGCTTCGTTTCAGGGCTGCGAGAGAAGGTTGCCCCTGTGGTGGAAGAAGCGAAGGCGGACCTTCAGAAACTGGCGGCTTCTCAGAATGTCTTGAAGGAAGAATCGCAGGCAATCTACAAACGAGTTACGGATCAACTGGAAGGCGACGCGAACGCAAGATTACAGAAGACTCAGGATGAGTTGGAGAAAAAATCCGCTTTCGTGTTGAACGAATGCAACGAAAAGCTGCATGAACTTTCACAAACATTTGAGAAGTTCGCGCGAGATAGCGCACAAACCATGATCGCTTCGGCCACGGAAGCTGGTAAGAAGAAGGTGGAAGACAGGGCTTCCGAGATTTCTGCCTATTTCACGGGACAGCTGGAAGGCCACATTCGCAATTATCTCGAATTCATCGGCGAATCGATGGCCGAGTTTCAAAAAAAGTCCGCAGCTTCTTAATTCTTGTCCATGGTGCTGAGCGGCCATCTGGGCTGGCGGGTGCGCCGGCATGGTCCACGCTTTTATCGATGTCTTCTTCCGCATGGATGGAGCGAATCGGATTTTTCACGAATGAGAGAAGTTTTGCACTTCCGGGACCCGGCTCTTTCAGATTTAGAGAGCCGGGAGTTGCATTCGGTCCTGCCTTAAAAAAATCAATTCAATAAGATTGCCATCCACCTGCCAGGCTCACAAGAATTTAAGAGCGATTTCGCGACCGCTTAAATTAAAGTGCGCACTTCTATAAAACGAGTTATCGTTCCTTTCGCATAATCGAACACGGTAGGTCCTCGATTCGAGTGTCGTTCACCACCCAGGAGGTTCATCATGCGGAAAAAGATACTCGCGGTTGCCGATCCAATGCGAACATTTGGGATAAAGCATCCATCGTTTGCGGTCGTTGTTATCACGTTGCTCGCCGTAGCAGGAATGAAACTATACGGTCAGGGCCAACCGCAAAATAAAGCTTCGCGGCCCGCTGTTTCTAGAGTGGACGAGACGCTGGAAGTGTGGAACGACATTGGGAAGAGGCTCGTTGCCATGGCCCAGGATTTTCCAGAAGACAAGTACGATTTCAAAGTGCAAAAAGACCAGCGCACATTTGCCCAAAATATTCTGCACGCCGCCGCGGTCGATTACGAGGCGATCCGCAGCGTTTCTGGTTCAAAAATCGGACCCGACTTTGGCAAGGACGTGGAAAATCCGTCGCGAGACGTCTACAAGACCAAAGCCGATGTGGTCAAGCTGATGCAGCAGGCCGTCGCGGACGGAGCCAGGCTCATTCAGCAGCAGGGTGACGCCGGGCTGGACAGGGTCACGAAATATCCGTGGTCGGATAGGCTCGTGCACAGCTCTTTCACCTGGATGGCAGCCACCGAGCACAGCGGCGAGCACTATGGCCAGCTGGTGGTTTACTATCGCGCCAACAGCATGGTGCCGCCGGAATCTCGGCCAAAATAACGCAGTCTCCTCCCCGGCTGCGCGATTGCGGTGGCCCGCTTCTTAAGAGGTGAGCATTCCTCCCAGTTGGCGCGAAAAATCCCCCGTCCGAGGACGCTGGCTGTACGGGCTGCGGAAAAAAGGCCTTGTTCTGTCATTCTGAGCGAAGCGAAGAATCTCTCTTCGATTTGAGTATAGGGAAAGAAACAAGGAGAGATTCTTCGCTTCGCTCAGAAAGACGAGGCCTTTTTTCCGCAGCCTGTGTAGCAACCGGCGGTCTTTCCGACACGTCGCACCTCCCGCCAAATCCGTTGTGTCCCGGCCGGAAGAAGGGTAGGATGCAAAAATTAAATAGCACAAATCAAAAATTGCCGGGCAAATCTTATTGCGGCCGGAAATGAATGCTGGGGATGACTCGTAATAAGTACTCAACGCTCAGGCGCAAACTGGAGACGCGAATGAGAAACCTGAAACGATTGCTGGTAATGACGATCTTGGTTGGCACGCAGTACGTCGCGGCTCAAACCACCGCCCCTCTGAAATTGACCACCAAGTATCAGATGCCGGCTTCGGTGAAAGGCCGCTTCGATCATCTTGGGATCGACATCGCGGGCAATCGGTTGTTCGTGGTCGGGGAAGAAGCGGCGCAGGTCCTGGTTTTCGATCTGGCCAGCGGGAAATTTGTCCGCTCGATCAAAGTGGATCACCCGCACGCCGTCCTGTATAGGGAAGACCTCCATCAGATTTATATTACTGACGAAGGAAAAGGAGTCCTGAATATTTATGACGGGAAGACGTACGATCTGGTGAAGGCCGTCCAACTCAAGGTCGATACCGATTCCATCGGTTACGATCCGGCTACACATTATCTTTACATCGACAACGGCGGCGACAACGCGCACGAACCGTTTACGATGCTCAGTGTCGTCGATACCACCGCGGGCACCAAGCTTGCCGATGTCAAGATTGATGGCGATACACTGGAAGCCATGTCGCTGGAGAAGTCCGGCGACCGGCTGTTCTTGAATAATCCGGCCAAGAACGAAGTCGAAATCATAGACCGCAAAACGAATAAATTGGTCACCAGTTGGCCGGTAAAAATGGGCAAGGGCAATTCCACGATGGCCCTGGACGAATCCACGCATCGCCTCTTCGTGGGCTGCCGCAGCGGGTCTATTGTGGTCTTCGACAGCCAGAGCGGAAAGGAACTCCAGGCGCTCCCTCAAGGAAAAGGCGTGGATGACCTAATGTTCGATCCCGCCAGCAAGCGCATCTACGCGACTTCCGGCGGCACCGCGGCGGTCGATGTGTACAAGGAGACCGACCCGGACCACTATCAATCCCTCGGTAATGTTCCCTCCGGGCCTGGGGGAAAGACGGGACTCCTCGTGCCTCAGTTATCCAAACTCTTTGTGGCCGTGCCACCGCGGGGGACCACGCCCGCCGAAGTCTTCGTCTATCAGGTTCAATGATCGCGCGAAGTGAGTGAGTTTCGGTTCACGGCAGCAGGTTTAGAAATCATTGCAACGGTAATGACATTGAACACGTCTATGAGGCTATGATACGGTACCTGCAACGTATTCCAGTTCGCCACTAAACGATTTGGGTGATCCCTTTTTGTCGAGGAGGTAATCGTGCAAAGCAGATTCGCCAGTGTTCTTGTGGTGGCGGTTTTTGGATTCCTTGCCACGGGAGTTCCCGCATCCGCGCATCACTCGTTTGCCGCCGAATTCGACGCCAATAAGTGCATGGATCTCACGGGCACCTTCACGAGCTTCGAGTGGCAAAACCCGCACGGATATTTTCACCTGGATGTAAAGGAAGCTGACGGCAACGTGAACTCGTGGACGTTTGAAACCGTTTCTCTTTCCACTCTGAAAAGGAGCGGAACCCAGAGAAAAGATTTCAGCGACAATGTGGGCAAGACGGTCACTGTGCGCGCCTGCCTCGCCAAGAATGGCGTGAAGAATCGGGCCGCAGCCGAGACGATTAAATTGTCGGACGGCCAGGTGCATCGGATAGGGCAGGACGTCGAAGGCAAATTCGGCAGTGACAACCCGAAAGAATACTGACGCTTCCGGGCTCGCCGATCTGCCGGGGCCCATTCGAATTCGAATGCTTTGTTCGAATTAGCAGCGCGGATTGCGCGGAACATGGACTCGCACTTAGGGCGTCGCGAAAAGTCTGCTGAAGACTCCAAACGGGGAGGGAATTAAATGAGACGGCACCTAGGCTCTTATTGGATTCAGGCTGCTGTCGCCCTGGCCTTCTTCTGCGCGACCGTCCTTCCATCCTCCGCCCAGGAAGGTCAGGAACGAAAAGCTGCAGAGCCCGGCGCCCCAAGATCAAAGCCCCAGTCCGTTCCAAAAGGTGGACCGGCGCCTCGCACAGCGGACGGTCATCCGGACCTTTCCGGAGTGTGGTTCCCCGGCACCGCTGGAGGTTTCACTTTCAATCCAGCCTTGAGAAGGCAATTCGATTCTAAAGTCACGCCCGAGGATCCGCCGCCTTTCCAGCCCTGGGCGGCTGCAAAAATCAAAGCGATGACTGCGACGGACTATGAGTTGGGACGAGCCTCCGTGAATTGCTTGCCGCGCGGAGTTCCCGGGATGTTTCTGATTGACCCGTATCCATTCCAGCTGGTGCAGACACCTGGCCTATTCGTTCAGTTGGACGAACTGAACAACAATTTTCGCGTGGTTCATACGGATGGACGGCCGCATAACCCCGAGCCGGATCCGCAATTTAATGGCGACGAAGTGGGGCACTGGGACGGCGATACGTTAGTCATCGATGTGATCGGCATCGATGAGCGGACCTGGAACAATTTTACGGGGTGGTTTCACAGCGATCAGGAACATGTGGTCGAGCGGATCAGCCGCCCGTCCATGAATTATCTTGTCTACCAGGTGACCATCGAGGACCCGAAAGTCCTGTCGAAGCCGTGGACCTCCGTGCCTCGCGTTTGGACGCTGGGCCACGAGGATTTGCTGGAATACTTTTGCACGAACAATCAGGACGTCGAACAATACAAATCGCTCAAATCAAAGGAATCTACCGGCAGCAAGTAAATGGGAGAAGACCTATGACTCGTAATTTTCGTTTATTTTTGGCTGTGTTATTCGGAGGGTTGCTCCTGGCGTGTCCGGTGCTGGCTCATCACTCCGCCACAGCGGAATTTGACACCTCGAAGACCTTCACCGTGAAGGGCACCATCACCAAACTCGAGTGGATCAATCCACACGTCTACATGTACGCGGATGTGACGGAAGAGGGCGGCAAGGTAACGCCTTATTCGTTTGAGACGGGCCCTCCAGGCAACTTGCGCAGGGCCGGCGTGCTCCGGACGATGTTTAATGTGGGCGACGCCGTCACGATTGACGCCTCTGTGGCCAAGGACGGCACCAAACACCTTGGGCTTCTGAAGGCCGTGCATTTCGCGGACGGTCACACGATCGTGTTTGGCAGCGCCGCGGATAGCGAAGGCAAAAACTACTGATTTTTTGAATGGCTAAGCGCGGTGGAGAAGACAAATGAAATTCCGTTTCGTTGATTGCGCGAAGGCATCGGGTCTCGCCCTTGCTGTTATCTGTCTAATTCCTCTGCGTGGCGCGGCGCAGACTTCTTCGGCGACTTCCCAGGCTAAAAAAGTTCCCACAGGTTACGGCCTTGATAAGGACCAACCCTTCGCTGGGGCTGACCCGAATGGGACCGGCCTTCCCTGGAGAGAGCCTCCCGCTGAGGAGATTGAGGCCGCAAAAAAAGCAGGACCCACACCGCATTTGGCTGACGGGCATCCGGATCTCACCGGATTTTGGGCGCCGGCGGGCTGGGGATATGCCGTCAGCGCGGGAACGGACAGCGCGGATGGGAAGACGCACTACACGCAACGCAGACAGGAAGGGCCTGTGCAGCCGCCTGAAAAAGTCGCGGAACTGAAGCACAGGCTGGAGGGTTCCAATCTGCCGCCGTACAAGCCGGAATTATTAGAGAAAGTGAAATATCTGGGATCGCATCAAAGCCATGAGGATCCGGCATTCAAGTGCGCGCCAAAAGGTTTTCCGCGCGTGGGCCCGCCCACCGAAATCGTTCAGGTTCCCAATGAAATTGTCTTCCTCTACGACACCGTCAACTCCTCGGAACAAAACGCGTTCCGCGTGATTTCAACCGATGGCCGGGAACATGACGCGAGCCTCAATCCGTCGTATTACGGCGATTCGATCGGCCACTGGGAAGGCAACACCATGGTCATCGACGTGACCAATCTTGTGGACGACACTTGGCTTAGCCAAAACGGTACGATCCACAGCGATGCCATGCATGTGGTTGAGAAACTGACTCGGGATGGCTTCATGATCGATTGGCAAATTTCGATCGAGGACCCCAAGGTTTTCACGCGGCCATGGGTCATCGAGCGCCACTTGATCCATGGACTAAAGGGTGGCCACGCCCTGGAGGAAGCCCCCTGCGTCGACCACGACTACGGACATCTGGTAAACGATGATCGCAACTAGCTGGGAGACATTCCTGAGGGCAGAATATAGTATTATTGTGGGCGAATTCCCGCGACCTTCAACCTGATTCTCCACAAAGTCTTCGAGCTGACAATATATAAAGTCTTGCTGTCCTTATCTCCGAATGTCAGGTTGGAGAACCGCATTCCCTCGGGAGCGGGAATTTGTCCCAGTCGCTTGCCTGCGGGCGAGACGACCCACACTCCTCCCATTCCCGTGGTATACAGGTTTCCCATGGCGTCCACCTTCATCCCATCCGGCCCGCCGGGTCCCTTTTCGCCGGTGAAATCTATAAACAGCCGCCGATTTTTTACCGTGCCGTCAGGCTGGACATCGTAAGCGAAGATCTGCCTTTGATTCGGGCCAGGCCCTCCGTTATTGACATAGAGAATTTTCTCATCCGGGGAAAACGCCAGGCCGTTTGGAGGAAAGTTTCCCGGGTCCTTGTCCAGGACTTGCAAGCTGCCATTCTTTATAACGAACACTCCGTGAAAAGGCAGCTCTCTCGCCGGATCGTCCTCCCTTTTCGGAAGGCAACCTGCCATGCCATCCGTGAAGTACACCGAGTCATCGGATTTGACCACGATATCGTTCGGGCAGGTTAGCCGCTTTCCTTCAAAGTGATCCGCCAGTGTGGTGCGCTTCCCATCCTTCTCCAGGCGCTCGACGGCCCGGTCGCCGTTGGCGTCCACGACCATCCTGCCTTCATGATCCAAGGTCAGCCCATTGGTCCCGTAAAGACGCGCTCCAGATGCATCCACACTTCCGACGCGCGAAGCATCCGCATAGCCGGAGTGCTCCGTGAATACCGACAGCTTGCCACCCGTCCCACAAGGATAGGCGAAACAATCCGGCGTCCACTGAAAGATGCGGTTTCCTCCCGTGTCGCTGAAAAGCAGATATCCGGACTCTCCGCGTTGAATCCAGAGCGGGCCCTCGCCGCCTTCAAAGGCGCCTTCGCCCTGGAGCAGTTCCAGCTTGGCGTCGGCGGAAAGAATCTGGTCGAGGCTCGGATCGAGCCTGACGATGGCGCCTGGAGTTGGGGATTGCGCACGTGCCGGGGAACCAAGCAACGCAATCGCCCACAATGCGGACAACGAGCAAATTAAATGTTTTTTCATTTTCATCGATTCCTCGGCCGGATCGTATATCAAGATTCAATGCACGGCAAAAGCAAAAAAACATTGCATGGAATTCTCCGTTTTGTGTTCGCGCAAATCGATCTCATGCATTCCTGATTGGAAGTCGATTTCCGATTGGAAATAGTTGTGCTTGAAACGTTGGGGAGGGATAAGTATGATCGCCGCATTGTTCCGACACTAGAGACCCTCAAATCGTTCCTGTGAAGTGATCGCGAATTCGCAGGCCAAGGAGCACCCGCCATGAGAGTTCAAGAGCTTGATCAGAATGTTGGCCGCCTGAATTCAGTCGCGCTATCGAGAAGAGACCTGCTTTACGGAATGGCCGCGTTGGGCGCGTCCGCACTTCTTCCTGAAATCGGCTCGGCGGCACAGACGGGATCGCCCGCTCCAGCGCGTCTTTTTCGTATCGACACCCATCACCATTTTACGGTGCCCAAATTGATTGCCGAAAGCACCGCCAAAGGGGTTAACCAGGCTGGGCTGCAGGATTGGACGCCCCAAAAGTCACTCGATTCCATGGATAAAGGCGGCGTGGCCACCTCCATGGTATCGATCAGCGACCCCGGGGTCTGGTTTGGCGATAACACCGCGGCCCGCGCCCTGGCGCGGGAGTGCAACCAATACGCGGCGCAGATGAGTAAGGATTTTCCGGGTCGCTTCGGCCTGTTCGCCACGCTGCCGCTCCCCGATGTCGAAGGCTCACTGCTCGAACTCCAATACGCCATGGATACGCTCAAAGCCGACGGCGCGTGCGTGCTTTCCAGTTACGGAGGAAAATATCTCGGCAACCCCGCGTTCGCTCCGTTGATGGAGGAACTGAACCGGCGGAAGGCCGTCGTATTTTGCCACCCGTTCTGCGCGGCCTGCGGCACGCAGACGGTTCTTTCGGACGGACAGAATCGCGGTGTGGAGTTTGTTTTCGATACTACGCGAACGATTGTGAGCTTGTTGTCCAACGGCACCCTCACGAAGTGCCCGGACATTCGCTTCATCTGGTCTCACGGGGGCGGCACAGTGCCGTACATCACCAGCCGCCTGAACGGAGTGGCGCAGCAATCGCCGAAAGGATTGATCTACGAATTGCAGAAATTCTATTACGACACGGCGCAGGCGTTTAATCCTTACACGCTGCCGTCTTTCAAGAAACTCGTTCCCGCCTCGCACATTTTATTTGGCACCGATTTTCCGCTTGGCGGCGGCTCGGGGTTGGCAGTTAGCAAGGGTCTAATGGACAACGGAGGTTTCACGGAAAGGCGACTACGCGCCATAGATCGCGAAA
>Ga0210383_10006020_pt1 | contig 10606 bp, 9 predicted proteins | sample IncBWC14OmetaG_FD_160072 | JGI IMG/M metagenome (GOLD analysis project Ga0210383, IMG submission 160072) | Forest soil microbial communities from Barre Woods Harvard Forest LTER site, Petersham, Massachusetts, United States - Inc-BW-C-14-O ...
GCGACTTGCAGGAAGACAAGGAAGCGCTCTTCACCGCGCAAGATCAAGTCGCGGACATGCTCGCCGTAGCCGCGGGCGCGCTCGCCGGCACCACATTTCGCGAAGATCGTCTTCGCGCCGCCGCGTCCAATCCCTTGCTCTTGGCTACCGAAGCCGCCGACTATCTTGTTCACAAGCGCGTTCCGTTCCGCCAGGCACACGATCTGATTGGCAAAGTTCTCCGCGAAGCCGAGCGCCAGGGAAAAGTCTGGACGGAATTGCCGCTCGAAGATTTGAAGGAAATCTCTCCGGTATTTGAGTCTGATTTTTCAGATGGGCTGAACGTCAATGCGGCGCTCGGGGCAAAAAAAGTTCCTGGCGGAACCGCGCCCGACGCCGTTAGAAAAGCCATTGCCGATTTGGAAGAACGTCTTCACAGAAAAACCACCAAAATAGGAGCCACACCATGAGCATGCAAACGGCAGTCCAGCTGAACACACCAACCTCCATCTCGGAGGAGAGGAGGTCGCTTCCGGGGGCGGCGCGCTAGTCACACGGATATCCCGCTGATGAAGCACGCACTCTCCGAAGCTTCTCTCCCTCGCGGATTTCGGTTCGCAGGCATCGCCTGCGGATTGAAAAAAACCGGCGCGCTCGATCTCGCGATTATTTCGAGTGACGTACCTGCTTCTGCCGCCGCAGTGTTCACGCAAAATCTTGTTGTCGCCGCACCCGTCACGATTTCCAAGGAACACTTGCGTGCGTCAAAAGGCCGCATGCGTGCTGCGATTGTGAATGCAGGCAACGCGAACTGCGCAACGGGCGCCGCAGGCCACTCCGCGGCACAAAAAACCGTTGCCGAAACGGCCAGGCGGCTCGGCTGCACTCCCAACGAAATCATCGTTTGCTCGACAGGAGTGATTGGCGTGCCACTGGCTGTTGAAAAAATCCTGCGCTCTCTGCCGAAGCTCACGCGCAACCGTCGTCCTTCGGCCCGGTCATTCGCAGAGCTGTCGCTCGCCATTTGCACCACGGACACCCGCCCAAAAACCGCCGGCGCTGCGTTCAAAATGGCCGGCAAGAAAATTCACATGGTCGGCTGCGCCAAGGGTGCGGGGATGATTCATCCCAACCTAGCGACGACGCTCGCCTTCGTGGTGACCGATGCCGCCATCGCGCCCCCGCTTCTACAGAAAACTCTGCGCGATGTTTGCTCGCGTACGTTCAATTGCATCAGCATCGACGGCGATTCTTCGACGAACGACACGCTGGCGGTTTTCGCCAACGGAGCGGCGGGCACGCCCGCGATTCGCGCCGGAGGTGCAGCACATCGCGCTTTCACTGCGGCGCTCGAGGAAGTTTGCCGGTCACTCGCGCTGCAGATCGTCGCCGACGGTGAAGGCGCCCAGCGCGTGATCGAGATCGAAGTGCGCGGGGCAAAAACCGAAGCCGCAGCGAAGCGCATCGCAGAAACAATCGCCACGTCTCCTCTAGTCAAAACCGCGTTCGCGGGCGGCGATCCCAACTGGGGCCGCATTTTCGCCGCGGCCGGCCGCGCCGGGATCCCCTTCGATCCCACGCGAGTCGACATGAAGATGGCGGGCATCCCTGTTTTGCGGCGCGGCAGTCCGCTCCATTTCAATGAACGCGCTGCCAGCAACCGCCTGCTCGCCGAACACGTCCCGATCATTCTGGATCTGCATGCAGGCACCGCCAGCGCGCGCTACTGGACCTGCGACCTTACCGCGGAGTACGTCCGCATCAACGCTTCTTACAGAACGTAGGCAATCTGGATCGTAAATTCGGCCCAGCGAGCAAGCATGGCGTGATCGGGCTGACCAAGTCCGCGGCGCTGGAAAACGCGAGCAGCGGCATTCGAGTAAACGCAGTGCGTCCGGCAGTGATTGAAACAGCGATGGGCGAGAGGCTCTTTGGCGATCCGGAGACTAACAGGCGAGTACTTCGTCTCCATCCGATAGGCCGCTTTGGAACGTCGATGGAAGTCTCCGAAGGCGTGGTGTGGATGTGCTCGGAACGGGCCTCGTTTATGACGGGGCAGAATTTAGTTTTGGACGGAGGATTTTTAGCAGGGCCCAGTCCTGCAAACTTGTTGGGCCAGGTCTAGAGATCTCCCCGTCAACGATTTACGAGGCGCCCTTGATTTCGAGCGGCTGTCCCGCTGCACAGAGAGGACATTGCGAAGGCGTCCATAAGTTATAAGGCATGCGGCGGAGAAGTTCGAGCGGGAGATGATGTTCTTCTGCAAATTCGGCGATGGAATCTCCGAGCGCGAGGAGCGCCCCTACGGCGACAACGTGAGCGCCAATGGATTGCAAATCGGAGAAGGCTCCGCGGACAGCCGAACCGGCGCTAATGACATCATTAACGATCGCGATCCGTTTGCCCTGGACTACTGACTGAAGCGCTTTCGGAAGACGGTACTCGATCGCGTATAAACCTTCGGGTGCTGAATTGGCGAAGCGCTCGGCGTAGACGAACTCGCAGCCAAGTTCGAGGGAGACCAGTAACGAGATGAAGGCGCCTTCAACGAGCGGCCCGCAGACTACTTCCACCTTTTGCGGCAAGAGTTTTGCTGCGAGTTGAGCGGCAAATGGCTGTATTCCACGGGAATGCAGGCACAGGGTCTCGAGCTCGAGCCACAGTTCGCCATGATGACCGGACTCCAGCCGGAAATGTCCCTGGCGTGCGCGGAAAAAGGAAAGAAGATTCTCTTCCATGAGAGTCCGATCAGCCGGCCGCTGGGCCGCAACGCCGGACAAAAGAAAACAATCTAGCCGAGTGGCGCGTTTATTGAATATGCCTGCCGGGAGTATATTGAGAAGCTTGCGGCATTCAAACTCCCTTTCTATGTAAGGGCTTTGTGACTCCAACTTCGAATAAATCGATGATGATTCTGATTGCCGGGCCCTACCGTTCCGGAACGAATGACGATCCCGCTTTGATCGCAAGAAACGTTCACGAGATGGAATCGTATGCGCTGCCCATCTTTTGCGCAGGACACATCCCGATTTTGGGCGAATGGCTGGCCCTTCCGCTTGTGAACCTTGCCGATTCCAAGAAAATCGGCGACGAGCCGTTCAACGAGATTTTTCATCCCATCGCGGTCAGGCTTCTGGAAAAGTGCGATGCCGTTCTTCGCGTCGGAGGCTCTTCGGCCGGCGCGGATGAAATGGTGCGAGTCGGCCGGAGTCTAGGATTAAAGATTTACACCGATCTCGCAGAGATTCCAGCTCTCTGAATTGCAGAGGAATTTCTGCTGCAATGGATCCCGCTAGCGCGATCATCAAACTTGAGTCGTAAGACGCCGCGGATTGAGTGGGGGCACGGCATACCATGCCCCTCTGTCAGGACTTGTTCCGACTTCGACTCCTCGCCTAGAAGGAATACCGCAGAGCGAACTGGATAAGCCGCGGCGCTCCCACCGTACTGGTGATCTTTCCGAAGTTGCCCCCTTCCACGTCAGTGAAAGCAGGATTGGCGAAGTTCGCGTGATTCCAAATGTTAAAGAAATCGGTAGTGAATCGCAACTCCTGCCGCTCGGTAATCTTGAAGTTCTTGATCAACGAGAAGTCCCAGTTCTGCTGACTCGGCCCGCGGAAGGTGTTGCGTCCCAGGTTTCCGAAGCCGGTAGTGCAGAAGTTGGGATTGTTTATAGGATCGCACTGAGCCGGGTAGAGAAGCGGCGCCGGTGTGAACGCGCTGAGATTCAGATAGCCGTTGACCCGTGTGCCGATGCCTCCGCTGGTCTGAGCGCTAGAAATCGTAGCCCCTGGTGCCAGACTTGCCGTCAGCACGCCTGGAGCGGATCCCGATCCTAGAAACCCTGTGCCAGCTCCGGAATCCAGGACCGAGAACGGCGCGCCGGATTGAATGATAGTGATGCCACTCACCGCCCATCCCGCGAGCAACTGGTGGGTCAAGCCTTCCGCGGATTTGAAGAATGGCAAATCGTAGCGGTAACTCACGGCCAACCGGTGCGTGCGGTCGAAATCAGACAGCCCGCGCGAATCATTCAGTGTGGATTCGTCGTTGAAGGCGGTATTGAAGGCAGTATTGCCCGTTGATGTCGCGTCGGTCGACTTGGAGAAAGTATAGGCGGCCTGGAAATACCCGGCGCCCCACCGGCGCGATACCGTTGTCTGCAGCGAATTGTAGTGCGAGTAAGCATCGTTGGCGAAGAGCTGAAACCCAGCGTAGCCGTTGATGCCCTGGGCTCGCGAGCGAGCGATAGCGTTGGCGAACGTGTTGGTGGTTATAACGCAAGGACTGGGGTTGCAAAACGTGCTGCTGATGTCTACTGGATTCGTCGGTGTCGCGTCCTGCGATTGCAGTGCATCACGTGTTTCGCGCAGATGGATGGAATGCGTGCCTACGTAGCCAACCTCAAGCACCCACTGCTTGCCGAGTGAATGTTGAACGGTCAAATTCCACTGCTGCGTGCTCGGTACGACGAAGTGGCGAGGCACAGCCAATCCGAAGATGCCGAGTGTATTGAGTGGTCCTGGGCAGCCGTTTCCGGCAGCCTGTCCATAATTTGCAGCTTGCGTGGTATCTCCTCCAGGGAAGCCCTGGAAAACGTTCAGGCAGGGAACAAAGCCCGGGTCCAACGTGCCGGCTTGCGGCAGCGCGTTCGGGTTCGGGGTCGGGCAGCCCGGCAGCGGCGTTGCCGAGAAATAGGTTCCCAGGCACCCCGGCGCGCCCCCCGAAAGCCACCGGAAGAAACGGCGTCTCAAACGACAATTGGTCCGCAGTGCCAACGTCCTCGCGCACGTAGTAGATGCCGTATCCGGCGCGAATCGTCGTATTGTGATGCCCGAAGAGGTCGTAGGCCAGGCCGATGCGCGGTCCAATATTCGTAGAGTAATTGTTGTTAAACGTAGTGCCATTCGCGCTGCCCGTCAGTCCCGCAAGGTGCAGGTTGTTCACGCAGGACGGGTAGATGAAGGGGAACTCTCCAGCATTCGCGAGAGTCGGATCAAGATTCCCGATGTGGCAAAGATCGTCATGAAACGCTCCGAATATTTCCGTTCGCACTCCCAGATTCAGCGTCAGATTCGGCCGGATTTTCCAGTCATCCTGTGCAAATACCGCATAGTTATTGGACCGGTATTCGTGATTCGAAAGGCCACCTCCCCCAAAGCTGAATTGTGGCGCGCCCAAAAGAAAATTCTGGAAGTCGGTCGTCGCAACACCTGTCAGCGGTCCCGACCCCGCCGGCGTATTTGTGAAGAACAGTTCCCCGTTGAACACCTGCGGAAAGTTTTTGTTCAAATTCACGCGCGTGAAGTCGCCACCGAAACGCAATACGTGTGCGCCTTTTACCCAGCTCACGGTGTCCACAAGATTGTAGTTGTTCTGGTCCTGTGACTGGTTCCCGAAGGGCGCCGGTCCAATCTCGAAGCCGGAACTCTCGAAAATGAACTTATAAATCGAGTCCGTCACGCTGTTCGTAGGCCGGTCGATGCCCAGGTCCGTGGTGGTGACTGGCGCCACATTGCTCAGTACGTCGTTGATATGCACGTAGCCGAACCTGAATTCATTCACGAGCGTCGCTGAGAAGAGATGCGTCTCCGTAATATTCAGGAATCGGGCATTCACCGGCGTGTCAAACGGAAAGTTCAGCGAAGAAGAGCTTACGCTGCTGGCCAGCGTGCTGCCCAGAGATTCCTGCAGGTCGCCGCCGCCGAAAGGCAAAAAGCTCTCGGAATCAGAAAAGAAAAACCTGGCGGAAAGTTTGTCCTGGCCGCTACGGAATTCGCGGTCCCAGTTGGTTGTGAATTGGTTGTCGGTATATTTCCCTGCCCGGCTGATGGCGAATGCACCCGTCGCAGGGTTGCTGCTCGGAATCAACAGCCCGTTGGTCGTCCCGCCGAACTGGTTGCTCTGAAAACTCAACAGCTTCAACACCACCGGATCGATCGGGGTCGTCGTATTCCCGAAAAAAGCCTGCGAAATCGTGGCTTGTGTTCGGACATCTGGAAGCGACGGGATCGTCGTGCTGATGAGCGTGCCCGGGGAATCGCCGCTGCGCTGCCGCGTGCCCTGGTAATTCATGAAAAAGTACCCGAACTTCTCCTTTATCATCACAGGTCCGCCAAGGCTTCCGCCGAAGATGTTCTGTATAATTTCGGGACGTGCTAGACCTTCGCGATTCAGGAAGAAGTCATTGGCATTCAAAACCGTGTTGCGGAAATATTCGTAAGCGTCGCCATGGAACTCTCTTGTGCCGGACTTTAGAATCGCGTTGACATTTCCCCCGCCGTCGCGCCCCTGGCTGGCGTCATACAGCGAAGTCTGGACCTTGAACTCCTGGATTACGTCGGGATTGGGAAGCGGAACGTACGTCGCTTGCGCAACGTTGTAGTCCGTGGCGCTGATTCCCTCGATCAAAAAGTTGTTGTTGTCTTCGCGCTGGCCGTTAACGAAGAGTTTCACGCTACCGCGCCCAAGCTGCGCCGCGGCGTTCAGTTCGCTCTGCGCACCGGTGGAAAGCGTCAGCAGTTGCTGGTAGTTCTGCGTCGCCAGGGGAAGCTCGCGGATCGTGGCGGTGCCAAGGGATTCGCCGGTTGTGGCGTTGCTGGTTTCCACGGCCGCCACTTGCGCCGAAATTTCGACTTTTTCCGTTACCGCTCCGGGTTTCAGCGTGATCGTCACGCGCGTCGTCTCTGTAACGCGCACCTCGATGTCCGTGGCTTTCGCTTCTCCAAATCCGGATTTGTTTACAACGATGATGTAATTCCCCGGCGGCAACAGCGTGGCAACGAAAATTCCCTCGGTGCTCGTGGGAAGCTTGCGCACGATCGATTCCGTCCGCGCATCGATAATCTGCACGTCCGCCGAGGCGATGGAGCCTCCGCTGGTATCAACCACTACGCCGCTGATGGCGCCCGTCGCGCCGCCTTGCCCGTACGCGTTCACGCCTGCCAGCATTGCTGCGAGCAACAACACCCCTGCAAACAATCTACTGATACCCCACATGATTCACCCCCCCGGTGATAACTTAAGATCTGTCTTACCTTGAACAATGACTATCACGGCGTTTAATGCTTCGAATCGCGCCAATGTCCCCCGGAACACGGCACGCGCCAGTGAGCATTCCTATTTTGAAACTAGCGATTCAGCTTCGGTGTGTCAACCCGCGAAGGCATAAATTTTCATAGAATGTTCATAAATGTTTTTGATGAAGCAAATCATCAGCTGTGCCGTCAAGCCTCTCGCCGCGGCTGGTCTTGCTCGTCTGTCCATACTCGACACTTGACGCGGACTTTACCCGGCGAGACCATTACTCTTGGGTTGAATGGGCGCAACCTGTTCCGCTTGCTATCCGTCTAACGATATAGCTGATGATCAGCCACCGTCGCCGATGGGGGTGACACATGACTTCTAGCACCGTGTTCCGTTCGCTCCTTTCCTTCTCGTTCTTCGCTCTCTTGGCCGGCTTCCAACCGGCCTCTGCCGACTCTAGCCATGCCCGCGTCATTCGCCTCAGTCTCGTCCAGGGCGACGTGCGCTTTTCTCGAGAAACCCATGGCGATCCGCTCGCGGATCAAAAGGCACAATGGGAAAAGGCCCAGGCCAACCTCCCCATCCGTCAGGGTTACGTGATTGCCACGGACAATGGCCGCGCAGAGGTCGAATTTGAGAATGGCGCGATGGCTTTTCTCAACGAGAACGCCGTTCTCGAATTTTTCGATCTTTCGCTCGACGATGGCGCACGCACCACGCGTCTGGTCCTCCGCCAGGGCTCCGCTTCCTTCTACGTAAATCCCGCAAACGAGGACTATTTCAGCGTGACCGGCGGCGATTTCACGGTCGAGGCCAACGGTAAGAGCTCCTTCCGCCTCAACAACTTTGACGACGGCAGCAACGTGGACGTGATAACCGGCCACGCCTCCGTCTTGCACAAGAAGGAGACCACGCAGCTTGGCAAGGGCCAGTCACTTTCCATGAAGGCAGGCGAAGATTCCGTGAACATCGGCCGCGTTCCCACAGATGACGATTTCGATCACTGGGTCTCCAGCCGCATCGATACCGTTTCTTCGGCAACGAATGCCTCTCTTCAATACACGAACACTCCCTATTACGCGCCCGGGTACGCCGATCTTTATACGTACGGTGCTTGGTCTTCCTGCGGAGGCTACGGGTATGGCTGGCGCCCCTTTGGCGCAAGCCTGGCGTGGTCGCCGTTTACCATGGGTCAATGGATGTGGGATCCCGGTTTCGGCTGGACTTTTGCCAGCTACCAACCGTGGGGTTGGGCTCCTTATCACTATGGCGGTTGGCTCTTTGACGCCTCTTGCGGCGGATGGTTCTATTCGCCGCCAGCTTACTTCGGCTACGGAGGCTACGGCCGATACCCGGTAAAGCGTCCTCCTCCCATCGTCCATCCACCGCGCCCGCTCTATCGCGCGACTACTGCCGTTTTCGTCCGCCAAAACGGCCAGCTCGCTGTCGTGCCAATGCACCCGCTCGATAAGAATGGCAAGACTCCGCTGAACCTGGAGCATGGTGTTTTTTCCGTCGATCCCGCCAGAAATGCAACGGTGCCGGCTCTCTCCGCGTCAGGTGGACAGAAATGGGAAACCGTAAAATCTCCGCAGCGCGATGCGCTTAGCGGCGGTCTCGTTGCTACAACGGCGCCAGTGCGCACTTCCCGCACGCTTATTGAAGGAAGCAGCGGGACGCGCATTGTTTCCCTCAACCACGATTCTTCCATCACGTACGACCCACACGAGCACCGCTTTGTTAACAACAATGCTGCTCCACCTTCCGTACGCGAGACAGAACCACTTGCGGGAAAGAATGTGCCGGGTGGGGCTAGGAACGATCACATCACACAGATTCCTCCAACCGTAACGGCAACGCGTGTTGCTAGTGCATCCGCTCCCGCGCGAGCCACGGCTCCGCCCTCTCGTTCAATGGCACCGCCGCCGGCGTCTCGCTCCTCAAGCAGCGGTGGGGGCGGTGGCACTTACTCCGGCGGAGGCGCATCCTCGCGCGCTTCATCAGCGCCCTCTTCGTCAGCGTCGCACGCTTCAGCTTCTTCCTCTGGCGGCGGTGGAGGCGGCCGCCCGCACTGAAGCATTTATCATTTCAGAAATTCCCGAAAAAACGGCTCCTCGATTGGGAGCCGTTTTTCGTTTCTAGGAGAAGAGCACTCCGGCGTAGCCTACGACCGCGTCAAAGTCTCCGGAAACATCCCCCGACGTCGCATAACGCACCAACTCTGCCCGCGCGCCGCCCAGGCTTTGCAGCGCCGTCAGCATAGCTACGGTCGGCCCCAATCCACACATGGAGATCGCCTCATTCCGGCAGGTGTCGTACAGTCCCCGAGCGTCCAGTGCCAGAATTCGGTCGATTGCCATGCCATCCTTCGCCCGTGTCGCTGGCTCATTTTCGTAGTGATTCAAATCGGAAGTCGTCACCAAAAGTATTTCCTCCTTGGAAGCGGCCAGCACTCGTCCGATAGCTTCGCCCACGGCGACAAGATCCTCGAAACGCAATGTCCCGAGCGCGACAGGCACAAACGTAAACCCCGGCTGTAGCACCTGCAAAAACGGGATTTGCACCTCCAGCGAATGCTCGCTGCTGTGCACCACGCTGTCTTCGCGCAACAACGGGCAAACCGCGCGTAACGCCTCCGCTAAAGCTTGATCGATCGCTGCATCTCCTAACGGCGTCCTCCACGCTCCGCTAGAGAGAATCGCGGCATTTTCCCCTCGCGGATAATGCCGGACGCCGAGAATCACAATTTTTTTCGGTACCGCTATTCGCGCATAAACCGCTCCCGCCACGTGCCCTGAATAGACGTAGCCCGCATGCGGCACCAGACACGCTTTCACCCGCACGGGCGTGGCGTTTCCGTCAGTTTTTGTGAATTCCCGAATCAGTGCAGTCAGTTCCGTTGGATGGGAGGGGTAAAATCGTCCGGAAACAGCGGGCAGGCGAAGCATTAAGCCGTTCCGCAAATCAAAGTGGCCTGGAGGGTTTGCCTTTGACCTTGAGGGCTTTCAACGACGTCGGGTCGTAATAAACCGTGACCTTGTCGCCGTACTGGTAGCCGCCCCGGTCGACAATTGTCTGCATTTCCGTTGACGCTCGCTCGGAGAGTGCGAACGTCTGGAGGGACATGTCATTTCCCTTTGCGCGCACCGTGATCTGCACAGTGTTCGCGTGCATCACGTAACCTTCAAACTTGCCAAGCCCCACATATTTCGGCTTCGGCTTGATCGTGTTGACGATAATCGGTACGGCGGTATCAATAATAACGGGCTTAACTACCTCGGGAACCTGCGCGCGAATTGGCGCGCTAAAAACGCCCGCCATCACCAGCGTCGCAGCACTCAATCCCGCGATTTTTGTCAGTGCCTTCATTCGATGTCGTCCGTCGCAATCCTCAACGATTTCAAAAACCGTACATCCTGCGGCGTCATCGTCAGTCTTGCCGCGGGCTTCTTGTCCGGAATCTGATCAAACGATTCCTGGTCCACCTGAATTCTCAACGATTCCAAAAAGCGCCGGTCCTGCGTCGTCAGCTTCGCCGCTTCCGCCGCGGCTGCATCCCGCTTCGCCAAACCGATCGTCGCATCCAGCTTCAGCCCGATAT
>Ga0210383_10006021_pt1 | contig 10605 bp, 13 predicted proteins | sample IncBWC14OmetaG_FD_160072 | JGI IMG/M metagenome (GOLD analysis project Ga0210383, IMG submission 160072) | Forest soil microbial communities from Barre Woods Harvard Forest LTER site, Petersham, Massachusetts, United States - Inc-BW-C-14-O ...
AACCAACAGGTCAATTCTGTGGGATTGATCCTGAATCTGTACTTTTCCCTGGAAAAGTGAAAAAGTGTGTGGCCGAGTCGGATGGATGGCATGTAACTTTTGACAATTACCACCCGTTAGGTCAACTGCCATTATCACGTTAGGTTCGAGTTTTGAGCGGGATGCGGAAAGTGCGCCAGGTTAATGGGCTGTGGTGGTGATAGGTTTGGTCGGGGTGCGTAGGTTTGCTCGATTTTGGTTTTGGGGACTGAATGATGCATTCGACGAGGCATGGCCGAGATTCAGGGATGTATTGGAGGTTGATCGCCTTGGTGTGCCTCCTGCTGGTGGTGCCGGTGGCGTTGCGGGCACAAGAATCCGAGGAGTTCGATCAGTACAAGCTGAGGATCGGTGGGTTTTGGTTTTACTCGCAACCGACAGGAACCATGCAGGGGCACGCCGATCAGTACCCCGTCAGTTTTCAGAGGGACCTCGGCTTTAGCGCTTATTCAACGGGCATGGGATTTTTGGACTGGAAGTTCACGCATAAGAACCATTTTTATGTGGAACTCGTGCCGCTGTTCAGTTCGAAGCAATTTGTGTTGAATCGTACGATTACTTTTCAGGGGCAGACATTTGATGTGGGCGCGCAGGTAAACAGCCAGCTGCACGCGTTTTTCGTGGCGCCCGGCTACCAGTACGACATCATCCGGCGGAAGCGGGGACATTTGGGGCTAGCAGTGCAGTTCGATCTTTTCAAATCGACCGCGAAAATAAGCGCGATCGGGCAAGTGAACGGCGGGGGCACCATCGTTGCGGGAACTTCCGCAAGCGGTTCCCTTCTGGCGCCGATTCCGGTGGCAGGACCACAATTCCGGCTGTACCTGACAAATTCGCCTCGCGTGTTCATCGAGGGCAACGTGTATGGGATGTATTTCTTTGGCTACGGCAGCTTTGTATCTTCGGCGGGCGATCTGGGAGTGACGCTGCAGAAGCACATCACCCTTAATGCGGGTTACCAACTTGCGTCACACCTGACGGTTAATGGAACCCAGGACCGGTTGGCGCTGCAGTTGTCACAGAAAGGCCCAGTCGTCGGAATGGAATTTTCTTTTTAGGGGTACGTAGCTGCGGGAAGAGGACAGCAGCTTCGCCGCTATAAAGAGAAGTTTCGTAAGGCAGGAAAATTGAGGGGGAATGGCATATGAAAAAACTCGGACGGTTGGCGATCTGTTTGATTCTCGGAGCAGGAATCTGCGTGGCGCAAGACCTGGTGAGCATCATCCACGGAACGATCAAGAAAGTGGATCGGGCCACCAAGACAATTGTGGTGAAGACGGCAGACGGAACGGACCACACAATCAAGGTGACCGACGATGGGGTGGTGAAAGGGACCAAGGACGGATTTAACGGCTTGAAGGAAGGAACAGAAGTTGTAGCGCGGACGACGGGAAAGGGCGTTGACGAAACCGCCGTGGACGTTGGCAAGGTGAGCAAGGACGGCTTCAAGGTGACCAAGGGAACGGTTGAAAAGTTCGATAAGGACACCAAGACCGTGGTGGTGAAGTCGGCTGATGGAACGGAGAAGACGTTCGAGCTTTCCGGCAAGGCGCTTGATGACGCCGCCAAAGACACGGGTAAAGGCGTGGAAAAGGGCGCGAAAGTGACGGTGTATTACACCGAAGAAGGCGGGAAGAAGACTGCACATTTTCTGGCGGATTAATGCCGACGGGAGATAGAAGAGAACGACGCATAGCTGCGCCCCGACCCCGGGCTTAGTCTTCGCGTGGCGGAGGTTTATCCGATTCATTGTCGAGAGATCTTCGGCAATAGTGACGTGAGAGGTGTAATTTGATGGGTCCGATCGTGAATTGGGGAAGCGATTGGGGGTGGGGCTTGCCGCTGATCGTGCTGACAGTGATAATCCACTCGTTTGGCCTTGGTGTGATAAACAGAAGGGTGCCGACGGTGCTGGTGATAGCCGGCCGAGTTCCGAAGTTTTCGGTAGCTGCCATCATGGTGACGGGATGGACGGCGGTTGGGGCCACGATGCTGCACGGATTTGAGTGTGCAATTTGGGCCGTTTCTTACCGTTTCCTGGGGGCTGTACCGGACAACAAATCCGCCATGCTGTATTCACTAGGGGCGATGACGACGTATGGCCATGCCAGCCTTAGCCTGGCACCAGGCTGGCAGCTGATGGGCACGTTGGAGGCGCTGAACGGGTGGATCCTGTTCGGGCTGACGACCGCATTTCTCTTCGCGGTAATGCAGAAGGCATGGCCGGCGGCGGGGTAGAGTTTTCCAGACGCCTCGCGGTTGCTCTGTCACTTCTGACAATAGGAACGGGCGTTCACCAGTGACAGGATGCAAGGTTAGAGAGTTCTGTTTCAGTCAAGGAGGGTTGTAATGCGATTCGCTATAGTCTGCCTGTTGGCTGCGGGGGTGTTCCCGTCACTCAGCCAAGCTCAAGGCCCGATTTTCACTATCACTCCAGAGCAAAGCGACGTTAAGTTCTTCGTAAAGGCTTCCGTGGCCATCGATGGCCAGTTCAAGAAGTGGGATGCCACGCTGACCTTTCCCTCCGCGAACGTCGAGTCTGGTGTACTCGATATCAAAATTTACGCCGACTCCGTGGACACGGGGAGCGGCATGAAGGACGACAAATTGAAGAGCAAAGACTTCTTCAATGCCAAGGACGACCCGTACATTACGTTTCACTCGACCAAAGTTACGCAGACCGGTCCCAACACCTTTGATGTGCCGGGGACCTTTACGATTCGCGGGGTATCCAAGCCCGAAACTCTGAACCTCACGATTACCGGCAAAGGGACGGGAGAGGGCACGATTAAAGGAACAATGGCATTCGACCGTAAGGAGTTCGGGATGAACAGTGGCATTCCGTTCATCAAGATCGCGGACCGCGTCGAGGTAGACGTCGCCCTTAAGGGCCATAAGGTCAGCGGACCGGCGTTGGTGTACAAGGAATAGCAAGCCAGACGTGTGAAGGACTCCGCCCGCGCCCGATAAGGGAATGGGATTCCGTGTTCCGCCCGTGGTGATGGGTGGCTTACTTTGGGTGTCCCTGGGGTTCAACGCAGAAATAGATCAGAGGGAGCAGCACCAATGACTTTTGTACGAACGGGAACAGCGGCACGGAGGCTCGTGCTACTGGCGCTGGTGTGCGGGCTGGCATTTGGAGCACGCGCCGAGGACAAGGAAAAGCAGCAGAAGCAAATCCAGGAGATGGCGCAAGATACGCTTCAGCGGCTTTATAAGGCCGAGCCGAAGTCCAAAGCGGCGGTGAAGCACGCTGCCGGTTATGCGGTGTTCAGCGACCTGGGAGTGAAGATTCTGTTCGCAGGCTCTGGCAATGGAAAAGGCATTGCCGTGAACAACCGGAACAAGCATGTGACGTACATGAAGATGCTTGAGGTGCAAGCGGGGCTCGGAGTCGGGGTAGACAAGTATCGCGTTGTGTTTACATTCGACAACGAGCAAGCGCTGAACCATTTCGTGGATTCCGGCTGGGAATTTGGCGGACAAACCACCGCCGCGGCCGAGATGGGGGCCAAAGGCGCAGCAATGAACGGGGCGGTTTCAGTGGCTGACGGAGTGTGGATGTATCAATTGACGGAGACAGGCTTGGCCGCGGATATCAGTGCGACGGGTACGAAATACTATAAAGACGAGGACCTGAATTAGACTGCTTGCGAAGCGTTTCTTCCTTGAAAAACTTCTATGGATGTTCCTGCTCATCCTCCCTTGAACGAAACCGGCACTGAAATCTCCTTAGTTCGTGGCGGACCATTTTATCGAGTGCAGCAGACCTTGAAGCTGATGCGTCCGAATCAATGGAACCTTGCACGGCGCACCACGGTTTTGGTCGCAGTGACCTGGGTACCACTGGTTGCGATCACGGCGGTATTGAATCCCGATGGCTTGATTTCCTTGCTAAAGGATTACCGGGCGTATTCGCGATTTTTCCTGGCGATTCCGGCACTGCTGATAGGCGAATTGCTGATGGAAGTACGATTCCGGGCGGTGATGGCGCACATACGCGAGGCGAAGCTGCTGACGGACGTGGACACGACCTATATGGACGAGGTAATCGCCGGCCTGGTGCGATTGCGCGATTCCCTGCTGCCCGAGTTGGCAATTTTGGCGCTGCTGATGATTCATACCGTAGCGTCGTACAAGGGACTGGCGGATGCTACACCGTGGCTTACACATCGCGAGGGAAATGAACTGCAGTTGACGGCAGCGGGCTGGTACGTGGTGGTGGTCAGCACATCGATCTTCCAGTTGTTGCTGGGGCTAGGGCTGTGGAAGTGGCTGATGTGGACTTTTTTCGCTTTTCGATTGTCGGCATGCAATTTGAGGCTGGTTCCCACACATCCGGACAGACACGGAGGCCTTGGTTTTCTTGGTCTGACTGCATCGGCATTCGCACCGGTGGCGTTTGCCGCAGCGGCAGTGATTGGAGCCACGTGGCGCGAGGCCATCTTGCATGATGGGGCGCGCCTAATGGACTTCAAACTGCCGGCCATTGCCCTGGTGGTGATCATTGCGTTGGTCTCGCTTGCGCCTCTGGGCTTTTTTGTGCCGAGGTTGGCACAGCTTAGGCGCAAAGGGATTCTGGAATATGGAGTTTTGGGGCAAATCCACAGCACAGATTTTCACGAGAAATGGATTGTTCACCGCGCCGGTCACGAAAGCGAATTTCTGCAGGCAGCTGAGACCAGTTCGCTGGCCAATTTCGGCCGCGCTTACGAGAACATTGTTGCCCTGAGACCCTTTCCGGCGGACCGCGGAGCGCTGGTAACGCTGGCGGTGGCGGTGCCGGCGCTGCCGGTGATTCTTACGCAGGTGCCGCTGATCGTGGTTCTCGACGATTTGCTTAGGGCGCTGCATTGATTTGGGGTGACGGAACCTGTGGATCGCGCAGCGGCGCCTAGGCCAAGTCAAGTACTGATACGCCGGGCACACTGTTCCTTTTGACAATACCCTTCCCTTCTTTGAAGCGCAAAAATGCAGCTCGAAAGTCCAGATCGATTCTCGACTTTCGATAAGGAGAGAGAATTTTATGCCGCAGACAGAACAATCAAGGAGCAAGTCTCGTAGATGGGTGGCGATGGGCTTGCTCGCAACCGGGCTGCTCATTCTGGCCGCTTTCCCCGCGCTTTCGGCGAGACATGATAAATACGAAACCATCGAAGCTACCGCCATGGGCACGGGCACGCAAATGGGCCAGAACGCAGGCATCTCCGTGGAGATTTACGACTTTTCGACGCCAGAAGAAAGGCAGATTCTGGTCGACGCGTTCAGCAAGGGGCAGAACCAAGGTCTCGTGAATGCGCTGACGAAGATGCGCGCCGTTGGCCATATCTCCGTGACCGGGACAATCGGGTATGACCTGGCGTTTGTACGCATGATCCCAACACCGACTGGCCGCAAAATTCGATTCGTCACCAATCGCATGCTGAGATTCGGAGAGGTGTGGGCGGACTCGCAGTCTACGGCGTTCAACCTGACGGGCGGAGAGTTTGACATCAATGACACGGATAGAAGCAAGAGCACGGGCGTGCTCTATCCGGAGTGCCAACTGGCAATCGACAAGCAAGGCCAACTGCAGATCCAGCTCACGCAAAATCCGTGGAATCTGGTGGATGTGCTCGATTGGAAAGGCACGCCGGGCACAAACTGACGCGATTGTGGGAGCGTCGCTTCGTCGACAAACGGAAGATACGGGGCCTTGAAAGAACGTCATTCTAAGATACAGCGAGGTGTCATATGAAGAGCAGGCCGTTTCCAGCGATTGTGTGCGGTTTGGTGGCGTTGATGCTGTTAGTGGTGGCGGGCCACACGTTCGCGAAGGACAAGAAAACCAAAACGACGTTTTGCTCCAACGCGCATCCGGAACAACTGTGTACCTCGGCAAATACTTGCGGAGCTAACGGGGCTCCCTGTGTGTTGGAGGTGAAACGCGTCGGAGGTGGAACAGAAGCTTCGGTAACACCTAACATCGCGAATTTCGGGAAGGACGCACCGGTCTGCATCAAGACGGGCGCGAACGTGACCTGGCAAGGTGGGGGAAAGAATACGGGCCTGATGATCGACTTCGGCGAGTCTTCGCCATTCGAACCATCGGGAACGATCATGGGAGGCTCCGACCGGCCCGTGAGCGTGGTGGCGAAAAAGGCGGGGTGCTTCAAATACACCGCGGGCGCCTGCACTCCCGGAAGCATGTACGGCATGTGCGGGAATTCGGATTTGGAGCTCATCGTCACAAGCAGCGTTAAGTAAGCGTCACACGGTAATTGGAATTACAGCGATAAGGACAAAGCTGCGCAATTCGCAATTCAGGCATTACTCAGGAGATTGATCCGTGAACACTCAGCTTTCCCGCGTCGCACTCTTCGTGTCTCTGTTTCTTCTTTGTTTGTTTCCCGGCGCTTTCGCACAGGACAAAGGGTCCACTGATGCGTATTCCGGCGTCGCTATGGGCACAGGCGGAACGGTGGGCGGCAAGAGCATTCAATTTGATTTTCGAATCACGCAGTACACCACCGACGAAGAGGTGCAGAACTTCGCACAACTGGTGAAGGACAAGGGCACCGACGCTCTTCGACGGGCGCTGGAGAAGGAAGACAAGGGCCGCATAAGTCCAGCGGGTTCCACGGGCAACCAGATCGCCGTAGCACGCAAACGGCAGCAAGGCGAGAACACGATCATTACGATCGTTACGGCCCGGAACATGCCGTTCATGGAACTCTATAACAACGGGCGCAGCACGAATTATCCGTTTGGTTTCCTGCAGGTGACCGTGAACGCCAAGGGCGAGGGCACAGGACAAATCATGGCGGCAGCAAAGATCCGCTTCGACAAGAAAAGCGGGAAATACGAGATCGAGAGTTTTGGGAACCAGTACATCAAGGCAGTGAACATCCGTCCATGGAAGTGATTGCCAACACGCTACACTTTTATAGCGAAACTGCGCTGGCTGCCGTTGTTGTACGACTGCAGATTGCTCAGGGCAGCGAACCGATATTGTAATTATTGACAATGGTGTGCACGCGAATCTTCTGTCAGAAACATGAAAGCTAGCCCGAAGCAATTGGTATCAAGCGGATCCAGTCAGGCTATGCAGTCGGAATGAATCAATTCGAAGAGTCCGCCCAATATCCGACAAACGGCTAAATTTTCAGCAGGCGAAATAAGCGAATGGAGGAAGTACGATGAGATTCAATATTGGGAATTGGAAGCTACGCGTTCTCTGCAGTGCAGTGTGCCTTGCTGTGCTGGGGAGCCTGGCGTATTCAGCCGCACCAAGCAGGCCTCAGATTAAACAAGACGAGAAATCAAAAGTCACCGGAACGATCACAGGCCGGAACGGGGACCTGGTGTCGCTCAAGGAGAAGCATACCGGTCGGGTTGTAGTGGTAAGTCTGAATGACGATACGAAAGTGGAACGCAAGAAGGGCAAGGTGGAATTTTTCCGCCATGAAAATATGGACGTTACGGCAATGGTGCCAGGACTCACGATTGAGGCCGAAGGCGTGGGCAACGCGAAGGGGCAGCTTGTGGCGAAGAAGGTCACGTTTGTTCCCGACGAGTTTGCGGTTGAAGTGGCGGAAGAGCAACAGATCATGGCTAACAAGGCGGCGGCAGGGCAGGCACAAACGACCGCCGACCAGGGCGTAGCGGCGGCAGGCCAGGCGCAAACCTCGGCAAACCAAGCACAAACTTCCGCGAATCAGGCGGGCAATGCCGCGGAAGCAGCGGGAGACGTTGCGGTGATGGACGCAGCGGCCGTCAAACTGGTGAACCAGCGCGTGTCCGACCTGGATGACTACAAGACCGTGGCAGCGGCCGGAATCTATTTCGACAGCGGGAAAGCAAATCTGGATGACGCGGCGAAAGCGGACCTGGACATGGTGGTGGCAGCGACCCAGGGTGTGGAAGGCTATCTGATTGAAGTGGCCGGTTACGCGTCGAGCACTGGGACGAAAGCCGAGAATCAAAAGCTGAGCGAAGAACGCGCGGCAGTCGTCGTGCAGTATCTGCAGATCAAAGGAAATGTGCCCCTGAGGCGCATCGTGGCACCCGCGGGCTATGGGTCAACTCATCCGGCGGCAGAAAATACCGACTCGCAGGGACGCGCGCTGAACCGGCGGGTAGATGTGAAGGTCCTGCTGAACAAAGGAACGACGGAAGGGCTGTAAAGAGCACCGGCAGTCGTCGCGATTGTCGGGTTTTTCGGTTGGCGCGAGGGGAACCTGGGGTTAGCGAAGCTTGTTGGGTTCCTCTCGCTGACGCAAGAGATATGCACGCCGATCTCTCCTTGAGAGAAAGGCATGGAACTAAAGTGCCGCGCCCGGTTGAAGTTAGCTTGCGCTCCAGACCAACAGAATTGAAATGAAACGCAGTCCAAAGGGTCCAAGTCTCGTTCCAGCCATCCGCTTCGGAAGATTCTGGGTATTTTTTCTGTTGTGCGTATGTCTTGCGCAGGTAATCCGGGCGCAGGATCCAGCGCCGAGTGCGCAGGCACCGGAATCCCCGAAAGACGCCGCTCAGAACCCCACGACCCCTTCTACCCCGGAAACCAAGCAAGAAGAAAAATCCGCGAAGGATGAAGAGAAGAAAAAAGAGGAAGAAAAGAAGGCCCGTCGCGGATCTATTGTCGTCGCGCCGCTGCCAATCGTGAGTCCGGCCATCGGGTCCGGGATTGTGCCGGTGGTGGGTTACATTTTCCCTTTGCAGGTCAACAAGGAACATCCTGAACCGTCGGTGATCGGGATGGCTGGACTTGCCACGAACAATGGCACGCGCGGATTTGGGCTAGGTGGCGATGTTTATTTGAAGGAGGCGCGCTATGAGATCAAGTCGGTGTACGTGCACGGGAACATTGACTACAACCTTTACGGCGTTGGTTATGCGAATGGAAATGCCGGGCTGAAACTGCCGCTGGTGCAGACGGGGCAGGTTTTTTTCATCGAGTTTCTGCGCAATATCGGTTGGGACATTTACGTCGGGGGACGGTTCGTTACGGGCAATTCGTTTATTACGATCAAGCCCACGGAAGGAGGTTCTTTACCCGCTATCCCGCCGGATGTCGGGCTCACGACAAATCTACGGGCGCTTGGGATGGAAGTGGTGCGCGACTCGCGGCCGAACCGTTTTTATCCGCTCAAAGGAAGCTTGGTGGACTTCACCGGGGATTTTTTCGCGAACAGCCTAGGCAGCAAATACTCATTTCAGTCTTACAAATTCACATTCAACAAGTATGCGAGCCTGAATTCGAAACAGGTGCTGGCGTACAATCTGTTTTTTTGCGGCACGGGAGGAGCGCCGCCGTTTTATGGGAATTGCGTTTATGGCATAAACAACGAACTGCGCGGATACACCGCAGGACGCTATCTGGATCGCTATATGTTGGGAACACAGTTGGAGTATCGGCTGGTGCTGCCCTGGCGGCTCGGCTTGGTTGCCTTTGGCGGAGTGGGCGAAGTGGCGCCCGGCGTGGACAAATTTCGAGCGGACGCCTTCCTCCCTTCGGGAGGCACAGGCATACGGTTTCTGCTGAGCAAGAAGTATCACGTGAACCTGCGGACAGATTTTGCGTGGGGGAAAGATAACTTCACGTGGAGCATGGGTGTGGGCGAGGCGTTTTAGATACGGGAAATGCCGCGGGGCTCGCGGACTCGCCTGCGCTACAACGACCCTGTCTTTATTGACAATGGCGTGGCCGCCTTCAATCTGTCAGAAAAAAGGAACTGCGAAACGCAGGGCCGATCCGATCATGTGAATGCCTGTTGACGAATTGCGGAAGGAGCCGAGAGATGAAAGTGAATGTGTGGAGAAAATGGTGTGCTTTCGCGATGTTTCTGGCGCTGCCGGCGATGGCTATAACGCTGTTGGCGCAACAGACCAATTCGCTGGTGGTCACTGGGCAACAAGGCCAAGCATCGGTGATCCAGGTGCAGGGGCGCAATTACGTGGAAGTAGACGGCCTGGCCAGGGTGGTCAACGGGACCATTAGCTTCAACGGCAATCAGATTGTGTTGACGATTTCCGGAGTTGGGGGAAATGCCGCGCCAGGGAATGCTGCTGCCCCTGCGGCACCCGCGTCCACGCCGGGATTTTCGAACGAGTTTAAAACCGCTGGAATCGAGGCGATGGCTGAAATTCGGGAGTGGCACACGGCGTTGAGAACGGCGATCGAACGGGGTGTGCCACTCAATGCGGAGTGGCTTACTCCCTATCGCGCGCAGGCTCGGGAAGCGCTGCGGCTGGCGTCCGTAGCCATCAATACGGATTCGGACAGAAGCGTCTATCCATTTGTGGTCAATGAGTTCAACAACATGGGCGCGTTGACGGACAAATATCTGCAAATGACGAAAAACATGACGTACATCGACCCGGATTCATTGAAGTCGGACTCATTGGACCAGAAGATTGTGACGTGTGCGCGGTCGCTGGCGTCGATGGCTACGGCGAATCAGTTTGTGGATGACGGATCGTGCCAGTAGCCACGGTGAGCCAAGAGCAACCCAAGACCCACCCTTTGCAAAAAAAACGCTCAGAGTGGGGGCACGCAGGGGTTGGCGCATGTTGATTGTTAGT
>Ga0210383_10006026_pt1 | contig 10596 bp, 8 predicted proteins | sample IncBWC14OmetaG_FD_160072 | JGI IMG/M metagenome (GOLD analysis project Ga0210383, IMG submission 160072) | Forest soil microbial communities from Barre Woods Harvard Forest LTER site, Petersham, Massachusetts, United States - Inc-BW-C-14-O ...
GAATTGGCCCAGGCGGCGCCGGCCGCGCTGGACTGCATCGCCGCAGCCGGAGACCGGGCGCTCATTCTCATTCTGTCCGACATCAACATGCCGGGCATGAGCGGGCTTGATCTTCTACCGCAGGCAAAGGCGGCGCGTCCGGACGTGCCAATCATCATGATCACCGCTTACGGAGATGCGGAGACCAAGCGCAAGGCGCTCGAGCGCGGTGCTGCGTCGTTGCTGACCAAACCGATAGATTTTACGACGCTGCGCAGCGAAATCGACATCCGGGTTGGAAGCGCCGCATGACCGCGCAGATCCTCGTGGTCGATGACGAACCGGACCTGGAATTGTTGATCCAGCAAAAGTTCCGGCATCAGATCCGCGAGGGCAGGGTGGCCTTCGTGTTCGCCCGCGATGGCGTGGACGCCCTGGCGCAGCTGCGATCGAACGCCGCCATCGACATGGTCGTGACCGACATCAACATGCCACGGATGGATGGGCTGTCGCTCCTGCAGAAGCTGCAGGAGGCTGAAGAAAAGATCTCCACGATTATCGTCTCGGCCTACGGCGACATGACCAATATACGCACGGCGATGAACCGCGGCGCCTTCGATTTTCTCACCAAGCCGATCGACTTCCCCGACCTCGAAGCGACCATCGCCAAGACCATCCGCCACATCGCAATCCTGCGCGAGGCGCGAGAGCGCCAGGCCGCGGCCGAACGGGCGCACGCGTCGCTGTCGCGTTATTTCTCGCCCAACCTGGCGCAGCGCCTCGCCAGCGACGCGACAGCGGTCGATCTGCGCGGCCAGCGGCGCGAGATCGCGACGCTTTTCACCGATATTGCCGGCTTCACCACGCTGGTCGAGACGCTCGAACCCGACGTTCTTGGCCCGCTCCTTAACGACTATCTCGTCGGCATGACCGATGTCGTGTTCGCCCACGACGGAACGGTGGCGAAGATCATCGGCGACGCCATTCACGTCTTGTTCGGTGCGCCGGGCGAACAGCCTGATCATGCAGCCCGCGCCGTCTCCTGCGCCTTGGCCTTGGATGAATGCGCGCAGGGATTCTGCCGCCGATGGCGCCAAAAGGGGATCGCGCTCGGCCTCACCCGCATCGGAGCTCACGCCGGGCCGGCCCTGGTTGGCAATTTCGGCGGCGACCGGTTCTTCGATTACACCGCTTACGGCGACACAATCAATGTCACCGCGCGGCTCGAGACGGTCAACAAACAACTGGGCACGCGCATCTGCGTCAGCGAAACATTAGCGGAGAAAGTGCTGGAGTTTCATGGTCGGCCGGTCGGCGACCTCGTTCTGCGCGGGAGAACCGAGGCGTTGCGTGTGTTCGAGCCGCTTTCCGGTGAGCAATACGAAAACGAGGCGATGGGCAGTTACATGGCGGCATTCGCAAAACTGCAAGCGGACGATCCTTCGGCGCTTGCGGCATTTGCCGCGCATGTCGGCCGGAACCCCGACGATCAGTTGGCTGGCTTTCACCTCAAGCGGCTTTTGAACGGCGCTGCCGGAACGCGCATTGTCATGGACTGAGTTGGTGCGCTGATGTTCCCGAGGCCGCTGATTCAAGAACCCATGGGTCGCAAGTTGGACTTAGCCGGGGTCAATCCATCGGTTTCCCGTGCACGCCCTCGAATCGGCGCGGCGTTGCATGGAGAATAAGGCCGCTTCCGAACGCGGATGCCTACGCGGACCTGCTGAAGAACTACGAAGTGTTCGTCGACGGATTTTCCGAAGACCGCCCGTTGAACCTTCCCGAGGCTGTCGCCGACCGAAAGCGGGGCTTTGTGACCACGGTTACTTCCGCCCGAAGTGTTCAGCGCTAGCAAGGCGCGATATCGGGTGCGGGAGGGAAAGATGCTTCGGTTTTTTGGCAACGCTTTTCGAACGGTCTTTGTAGCGGCGCTTGTTCTGCTGGCCGTTGCTCTGGCGCCGACGGTCGGGATGGCGTTCGCCCACGCAGGTGCGGCCAGCCGCAAGGCTACGCTCAACCAGCCGGTCGTCGGGGAGCCTTGCGCGGCATTCGCGGTATGGTTTCTCGATCCAGCTTGCGGTCAAATGCACGCCAGCCAAGCGCGCGTGAACAAAGCCGCGCGAATGAAGCATCGTCTCGCTCACAACTAAGATCGCGGAAGCCGCGGCTGCCCGCCAATGCCCCGGGCACCGCGACGAACAAGCACGGAAAAATCGCGTCAGCTAGTGATGATGATAGCTGCGCTCCGGGTCATAAAGGATTCCGGCGCCGACGACGACGCAGGTGCTCATGCCGAAGAATGCAATAAGGCCGGCCAAAATCCCCAGCATAGTAGCCTCCCGTAGTTTTGTTTTTTCAAATGTTTCTCAATGCTGAGATTGTAAGCATCGAGCCGCTCCAGTGTGCACCGCTTGTCAGCCTTTGGCGATGGAGTTTTTGCGTATTACCGCGAATTAAGTTGTCGACGGACGGACGGCGGAGTACCCGCATGTTCGAGGCGTCTAAACCGCGCTTCGGGGTCCCGGCGCCGGCAGACGCCCGGCAAGCTGGCGTCGGGACTCGCGAAGTCGTTACCGCCGTTTCGACGGAGCCATTGCACCCTGGGGCCCGCGCCCGCAGCGGCTGCATATTGCCAAGGGGCGGCAATTTGCGCTTCAATCATCAGTGAAATCGAAAGGCGCGACAAAGCCCCTGGGAGATTGCGATGATCCACCTGCAACGGCGTGAAATGATGTTCGGTCTGGCCGGCGTGGCGCTGGCACAAACCCTGCTTGGACGTGTCGGCATGGCACTGGCCGCAGACAAGATCAAACCGGGGCCGTCGAGCGCGTTGATCGTGGTCGACGTGCAGAACTGCTTCCTGCCGGGCGGGAGCCTTGCGGTGAAGGACGGCGATCAGGTGATCCCGGTGATCAACCGCATCGCCAAGAGCTTCGAGAATGTGGTGCTGACGCAGGATTGGCACACCGCGCACCACGTCTCCTTCGCCTCCACCCACGAAGGCAAGAAGCCGTTCGAGGTGATCAAGCTCCCTTACGGCAATCAGGTGCTCTGGCCCGACCATTGCGTGCAGGGCACCGAGGGCGCTTCGGTCGCCAAGGGCATCGACATCCCGCACGCGCAGCTCATTATCCGCAAGGGATTCCACAACGACGTCGACAGTTATTCGGCTTTCCTCGAAGCCGACAAGGAGACGCGCACCGGCCTGGCGAGCTACCTCAAGGAACGCAAGATCGATACCGTGTTCGTGACCGGTCTCGCCACCGACTTCTGCGTCGCCTGGACGGCGATGGACGCCCGCAACGCCGGCCTCAACGTCTATGTGGTGGACGACGCCTGCCGCGGCATCGACATCAACGGGTCAGTTGCCAAGGCCTGGGAGGACATGACCAAGCTCGGCGTCAAGAAGATCGAATCGAGCGACATCGCCTAGGCCGACTCGTCATTCCGGAGCGCCGCGACGGCGGCAGTCCGGAACCACACTTCCCTGGTGGTGCAGAACACGCTCCGCCGGCGGTTAAGGATTTCCGGGCTCGCGTGTGGATGTGCGCCCGGGTTGACGGAACACGTGGCTTAGCGATTCTTGTCGCGGAAGCGGTCCATCAACGGCTTGTCCTGTCCGCCGTCGATTTCGATCATGGTGCCGTTGACCATGTGGGTGAGCGGCGAGGCGAGCATCACCACCAGGTTGGCTACCTCCTCGACCTCGGCGATACGCCCGAGCGGGATCGACGCCGGCGCCAGCGTGTCTGCCTCCTCGTAGGAAATTTTCATGTCGCGCGACATGGCTTTGACCAGCCCAGTCCAGCGCTCGGTGCGCACCGGCCCGGGATTGACGGCGACAAAGCTTATGCCCTGCTTGCCGTATTGGCCGGCGAGCGAGATTGTGAGGTTCTGGCCGGCCGCATTGGCCGCGCCCGGGCAGATTTCCCAGTAGGACGGCTTCACGCCATCGTTGCCGATCAGGTTGACGACGCGGCCGCCGCCTTCCCGGACCATGATCGGCAGCACGTAGCGCAGGCAGCGGACGTAGCCCATGAATTTGAGCTGCAGGCCCTTTTCCCAATCGTCCTCGGTGAGATGCTCGATCACGCCGCCGGCAGCTGAGCCCGCATTGTTGACCATGATGTCGATACGGCCGAGCGCCTTGTGACCCTGCTCGACGAAGTTCCTGGCATCGCCGTCCTTTCGCAAATCGGCGGCAATCGCTACGATCTTGCGGCCGGTGGCCTTGGCGATCTCTTTGGCGGCTGCGTCCAGCGGCTCCTTGCGGCGCGCGCAGATGGCGACATCGACGCCTTCCTTGGCGAGCGCCAAGGTAATGCCCTTGCCGATGCCTTCACTGCCGCCCGTCACCAGGGCGGTCTTGCCCTGCAACTTGAGATCCATCGTGTCCTCCCCTGCCAATGTCAGTTGTCTGCGGTCCGGAAACTCCATCCGCTTTTTGCTTGCGCATGATCTCTTCGGAAAACCAGTACCCACTTTTGCGGATCATGCATTGCCGAAACACTCATGCTCTACGATTTGCGCTCGCTCCGCAGCAGGCGCTTGAGCCGCTGCGGCGTGATCGGAAGCTCGGTCACCGCGCCGCTGACTTCGAGCGCGTCGTCGATGGCCGCGGCGATCGCCGCGCCGACCGCATTGGCGCCGCCTTCGCCGGCGCCTTTCAGCCCCATCGGATTGAGCGGGCTCGGCGCATCTTCGCAGATCAGCACATCGACCGGCGGCATTTCGCGCACCGTCGGCATCAGATAGTCGGCGAAGGTCACCGACAGCGGCTCTCCGCGCTCGTCGTACAAGAATTCTTCCAGCAGCGAGCCGCCGATGCCCTGCGCGCAGCCGCCGACGATCTGTCCCTCGATGAGCATGGGATTGACGGCCTTGCCGACGTCATAGGCAACCAGATAGCGCTCGACGGCGACTGCGCCGGTGTCGTTATCGATGCGCGTGACTGCGATATGCACGCCGTAAGGATAGTTCATGTGGTTCGAGTGAAACCAGCCCTCAGCGGAAAGACCCGGCGGCCGGCCGTGGCGCAGCGGCGAACCCGGTGCCAGCGCGCGCGCGATCGCGCCCAGACTCATGGAAGGGCCGGCCGCCGCATCGCTGCGCACCACTTCGCCGTCAATCACGTCGAGCAGTTCCGCCGGCGTCTGCAGCAATTCGGCGGCGACTTCGATCGCCTTGACTTTCAGGGCGCTGGCCGCTATCCGTGTCGCCTCGCCGGTCATGACGGTGACGCGGGAGGCAAATGCGCCGAGGCCATACTCGATGCGGTCGGTGCGGCCATGGGTGACGCGGATTTTGCGATAGTCGACGCCGAGCGCATCGGCGCAGATTTGCGCGATGACGGTCTCGATGCCTTGCCCCACCGAAGCGGCGCCGGAAATGACTTCCACTTTGCCGTCGGTATCGACGCCGATTTTCACCTGATCGAACGGGCCGAGCCCGCTCTTCTCCACGAACAGCGCGACGCCGGCGCCGACGCGTTCGCCTGCGGCCTTGCGCACCGCCAGGCTCTTGCGTAGCTCCGGCCAGGCGACCGCGGCCAGCGCCTTGTCGAGCAGGCCGGCATAATCGCCGGAATCGAGCACGATGTCGGTGCCGAGCGTGTCGAGCCGTCGCGCATAGGGCATTTCCTGGCTGGCGATCAGATTGCGCCGCCGCACCTCGATTGGGTCGAGATCGAGCCGCGCCGCAATCGCGTCCATCAGCCGCTCGCGCACAAAAGTGCTCTCGAAGCGGCCCGGCGCCCGATAGGTGCCGCACGGCGTCTTGTTGGTCAGGCGCACATACGCATTGGCCCGATAGGCCGGAATGCGATACGGCCCCGGCAGCATGGCGGCGGCGAGATCGGGCACCGTCACCGCGTGGGTGCGCATATAGGCGCCCTGATCGTGAAAGATCTCGTCGTCGATCGCCAGAATGCGTCCATCGCGATCGACCGCGGCACGCACGCGATGCTGTTGCTGGCGCGAATGGTTGGCGGCGATCAGGTGCTCGCGGCGATCCTCGATCCATTTGATCGGCCGCTGCAGGCGGAGTGCGGCGGCGCAGACCAGCACATCCTCCGGATATATTTCTCCGCGAATGCCAAAGCCGCCGCCCACATGGCCCTCGAACAGATGCACCGACCAGGAGCTGCGCCCGAGCATGCGCGCGATCTGGTCTCTGTTCCAATGCGGCACCTTGGCGGCGCCGTGCAATTCCAGCATGTCGCGGGCGGCGTCGTAGCGCGCGATCGCGCCGCGGGTCTCGAGCGGCACGCCCGAATGCCGCCCGATCGACAGCGTCGCCTCGACTACTGTGTGCGCCGCGCGAAACCCCGCGTCCACCTCGCCATAGCCCTTGCGCACGACCGCAGGCTCGGTCGATCGGCCGGGCTCGAATTCGCCGGGCGGTTCGCCGGCCCGCAAAATCGCCGGCAACTCCTCGATGTCGAGCGTCAACAGCTCGGCGGCATCTTCGGCGAGATAGGGGTCGTCGGCAAACACCGCGGCCACCGGCTCGCCGACATAGCGCACAAATCCGGTCGCGAAGAGTCGCTGCCGGTAAGGCTCCAGGCCCTCGATGCGGCTCAAGCGGAAATCGATCGGCGGAATGTCAGCGACATCCGCGGCCGTCCATACCGCCTGCACGCCGGGCAGCGCCAGCGCTGCGGCGGCATCGATGCCGCGCAGCTTGCCGTGCGCAAAATTCGAGCGCACGACCCGCATATGCAGTTGTTGCGGGAACGAAATGTCCGCAGCAAAGCGGCCGCGGCCGGTGAGGAGCGGTCGATCCTCCAACCGCCGCAGCGACTGCCCGACGTGCTTTGTTCTCGTTCGTGCGGATGCTGGCGCCATCGCTGGGCTTTTAGTTTCCGTCTGCTTTCATTTCCGTCTGCACTCAGTTTCGGTCCGCTCTCAGTTTCCGCTTTGGGCCGTCCGTTGCCGGCGCATGTCGCCGGCCACGGCGCGCGCGGCTTTGACGATGTTTTGGTAGCCGGTGCAGCGGCAGAGATTGGACGAGAGCACGTCGATCAGCTCGGCATCGGAGATGTCCGGTTCGCGCTCCAGCACGCCGGTGATCAGCATCAGAAAGCCGGGCGTACAGAAGCCGCATTGCAGGCCGTGATGGTCCATGAATGCGCGCTGCAACGTGTTGAGCTCGTCGCCCTTGGCCAAACCTTCGACAGTGCGAATCTCTTTGCCGTCAGCCTGCACGGCGAACATCAGACACGAACGGACCGGCGCGCCGTCGAGAAGCACCGTGCAGGCGCCGCAGACACCGTGTTCGCAGCCGATATGGGTGCCGGTTTGCCCGCAATCCTCGCGGATGGCGTCGACTAGCGTGCGGCGCGGCTCGACCCGAATGGCATGGCGCCGGCCGTTGATGGTCAGCGTGATCTCATCTCGCTCACTCATGCCGGGCTCTTTCTTGCCTGCCGCAGCGCCGCGCGGATGCGCTGCGGCGTCGCCGGGATTTCGTTGATGCTCACGCCGAATGGCGTGAGCGCGTCGTTGATCGCGTTGAGGACCGCGGCCGGCGCACCGATGGCTCCGCCTTCGCCGAGGCCTTTCGCTCTGGTGAGGGTTGCGTCGCTCAGCGTCTCGAGGTGGAAGAGCTCGATTGGCGGAATTTCACGGCAAGTGGGTGGAAGAAAATCGGCAAGCGTCGCCGTGAGCATGTTGCCGGTATCGTCATAGACGATCTCTTCCAGCAGCGCATTGCCGATGCCTTGCGCGACGCCGCCAATGACCTGGCCGTCGGCGATCATGGGGTTGACTAGGCGGCCGGCATCTTCGGCGATGACAAAGCGCTCGATCGTCACCCGCCCGGTCTCGGCATCGACCTCGACAACGGCGGCGTGACAGGCGTTGGAGAAGGTGCCCGCCGGGTCGTAGGTGGCGCTCTCCGAGAGGCCGGCGTCGATCTCGCCTTTGAACAGATGCGATTGATGATAGGCGGCGCGCGCCAGCGTTGCGATCGGCACGGCGCGGTCGGTACCAGCGACGCGCGCAGCGCCGTCTTCCAGCACGATGTCGTCGGCGGCGGCTTCAAGCAGCCGGCTCGCGATGGTTTTGAGCTTGGCGTGCACCTTTCGGGCGGCGAGTACGCTGGCGCCGCCGGCGATCACCAGCGAGCGGCTGGCGAACGTGCCCCACCCGTAGGGCGTGCGGTCGGTGTCGCCGGAGACGACCTTGATCCGCTCGGGTGCGACGCCGAGCTCGTCGGCCACAAGCTGGGCGAGCGTGGTGCGCAATCCCTGGCCGTGCGGGCTCGCGCCGATGCGCAATTCGAGATAGCCCGATGGGTCCATGGTCAGTTCGACCGTCTCCCAGCCGAGCGTAATCCCCATGCCGCGCGCGGCGAACGCCGGCGTGCCATAGCCGGTGCGCTCGGAAAAGGCGGCGAAGCCGATGCCGAGATGGCGCCCGAGCGCTCTCGCCTGTTGCTGGCGCTTGCGGAACGCCGGCACATCGAGCGCCTGGCTCGCCATCTCCAGCGTCTGTCGATAGGAGCCTTCGTCGAACACGAGACCGGTGGCCGACGTGTAGGGGAATTTCCCGATCAGATTTCGCCGGCGGATGTCGAGCGGATCGAGGCCGAACGCTGCCGCCGCCGCATCCATCAAGCGCTCGAGTGCGAGCGTGATGACCGGCCGCGAAACGCCCCGATAGGGCGCCATCGGGCAAGTATTCGTGAGCACGCCCCGCGCTACGCACGCATAGGCCCGCAGGTCGTAGGGGCCCGGCAATTCCGCCATCGCCATCAAGGGTTCGACTGCGCAAGTGGTCGGATAGCAGGAATAGGCGCCCACATTGGCGATCACCTCGGCCGACAGCGCCACGAATTTCGCGTCGGCGTCGAAGGCGCCCTCGAGCCGGATGTATTGGTCGCGACTGTGAAACGCCGCCATCAGGTTTTCCCGCCGGTCTTCGGTCCAGGCCACCGAGCTGCGCAGTCTGCGCGCTAGCCAAACCAGCACCACGTATTCCGGCACGAGCGACATTTTCTGGCCAAAGCCGCCGCCGACGTCCGGCGCAATCACGCGCAGATCGCTTTCCGGCATGTTGAGGAGATCGGCAATCGCGGTGCGCATCAGATGCGGCATTTGCGTGGCGCAGGTGAGCGTCACCCGCTGCGAACCCGGATCGAATACCGCATGTCCGGCGCGCGCCTCGAGCGGGGTCGCGTTCTGCCGGCGCGAGCGCAGTTCGACGGCCACACGCCGATGGGCGCCCGCTTGCGCGGCGGCGAAGCCCGGCGTCTCTACCTTGCCTTCGACGCAAAGGTTGCGCGCGGCCTGCTCATGAACTTGCGCGGCGCCGTCGCCGAGCGCCGCGCGCGCGTCGATGACGGCCGGCGCTTCGCGGATCGTGACCGTGATTCCATCGGCGATGTCTTCGGCCTCGGCCTCGGTTGCGGCGACGACTGCGACGATCGGCTCGCCGACAAATCGCACAACGTTTGCCGCCAGCACCGGCTGCGCCACAGGCACATAGCCGAACTTGTGCAGAGCCGGCACGATCGGCTTTACCGCCGCGAGATCGGCGGCGGTGAACACGACAGCGCCATCCGGCAGCGCGACGTTGTCGATGCGGCCGGCGGCGACCGTGCTGCGCACGAAGCGCACGCGGTGGACGGCCGGCAGATCGGCGGTGAAGCGGCCGCGGCCGGTCAAGAGCGCGGGGTCTTCCACGCGCCGGATCGAGCGGCCGACCCAGGTCAGGCCGGATCCTTTGGTCGGCGCGGTCATGCGGCCGCGCGCACGAGCGCCCGCCGCGTCACCGCGCGCACCAGATCGCGGCGGAATTCGGCGTCGGCATGCACGTCTTCCAGCGGTTCGATGGCGGCTGCGGCGGCTTCGCCCGCGGCACGAAAAAGCTGCGCACCGGGCGTCTGCCCGTCCAGCACGGCTTCCGCTTCCGCGATGCGGCGCGGCCGGTCCTCGGCGCCGCCGAGGCCGAGGCGCGGCTCGACGATGACGCCGTCACGCAGACGATAGGTCGCGAGCGCCATCGCGATGGCGTAATCGCCGGCGCGGCGGCTGAATTCATAAAAGCCGAAGCGCGCGTCGTCGGGCAGCAGCGGCAGACGCACCTCGCGCAGCAATTCATCCTCGGCGAGCGTGGTCATCATCATGCCTTCAAAATAATCGTCGGCGGCGATGACGCGCGGGCCGCGTTTATTGAGTGCCACGATATCGGCACCGAGCGTCACCGCGGTCAGGCACCATTCGGAAGCCGGATCGGCGTGCGCGAGGCTGCCGCAGAAGGTGCCGCGCAAGCGGATCGGATAGTGCGCGATGTGCGCCACGACGCTTGCGAGCAGCGCGCCGGTCGGCCCCGGCGCCGCCGGCCGATGAAAGGCGGCGTGCCGCACGCAAGGCGCGATCGAAAGCGTATCGCCCTCGACCGCGAGCCGGTCGAAGCCCGCCACATTGTTGATGTCGATCAGATGCGCGGGCCTTGCCATGCGAAACGCCATCATCGGCACCAGGCTTTTCCCGCCGGCCAGAATGCGGCCGTCGTGCTCGCTCAACGCGGCGAGCATCGTCACCGCTTCGTCGGATGTTTTCGGCGCGTGATAGGCGAACGGCGCGGGTTTCACGGCGACGCATCCGGTTTGCGA
>Ga0210383_10006028_pt1 | contig 10595 bp, 13 predicted proteins | sample IncBWC14OmetaG_FD_160072 | JGI IMG/M metagenome (GOLD analysis project Ga0210383, IMG submission 160072) | Forest soil microbial communities from Barre Woods Harvard Forest LTER site, Petersham, Massachusetts, United States - Inc-BW-C-14-O ...
GAGCAGGGCAAGGCGGGAATCGCGGCGAATCAGGTCGCCGCCTATATCGCCCGCTCACCGGTGCCTGTGGCAGGCTTGATGACGATGCCGCCGCTTTCGCATGACCCCAAGGACAGCCGCCGCTGGTTCAGGGCGCTGCGCGAACTCGCGGACGAGCATGGTCTGGCGCACCTGTCGATGGGCACCTCCCAGGACTACCTCGTGGCGGTCGAAGAGGGCGCTACGATCGTTCGTATCGGCAGCACGCTTTACCGTTAGCGGTTGCAGGCTCCCAGCCAGGATGCCTGCAAATCACTAGCATCAGCAGGGAAACCGGCCCGCCGGACGAACACGCATCCATACCTATGGCATTTCGCGACTCCTGGCATAGCGCACTCGTCTACTTCGGCCTCGCCGAGGAGTACCAGGATGACTACGAGGAGGACGCGGCGCCAGAGGCGGAGATCGAGGACCGCTATCGCGAGCGGCCGAACGTCCGCCGCCTGCGCCGCCGCCGCGACGAGTTCGACGACATCTTCGCCGACGACGACGCCACCGAGGTCGGCGCTGGCTCGCGTGCGAGCCGCGGCCGGGCAGCGACGGTACTCAGGCCGGTCACAGCCAACGGCGACGTGCGCGTGCACCTGGTGGTACCCAAGTCGTTCAACGACGCCCAGCAGATCGCCGACAAGTTCAAGGACTCGATCCCGGTGATCCTCAACCTGCAGGGCTCGGACACGGACCTGTCCAAGCGGCTGATCGACTTCGCCTCAGGCCTTACCTACGCGCTCGACGGCGGCATGCAGCGGATCGCGGACAAGGTCTTCATGCTCACGCCCCGCAATGTGGAGATCTCCGCGGAGGAGCGGGCACGCCTAATCGAGAAGGGCTTCTTCAACCAATCCTGAGGCACGATAGCCGGCGTCTGGCGGCGTCCTCAGTCGCTCGCGTGCACAGCACGCCACGCTCCTTGCGTCCTTGCCAGACTTGGCTCTCGCACCCCAGGATGGCCACCTGACCATCGTTAATCTGGAGCTCTAATGCAAGTTGGTCTTATTGGTTGCGGGAACATGGCTCGGGCCTTGGCTCGGGGCTGGGGGCGTCCGGTGCTTTGCGCGGATCCGATCGCTGAGCGGGCGCAGGCGCTGGCGGAAGAGCTTGGCGGGGAGGCGTTTGCGACGAACGCGGAGGTCGCCGAGCGGGCGGATTTGATCGTGCTTTGCCACAAGCCGGCGCAGCTGACGATGGTGGCGGGCGAAGTGGGCGAGGGCAGCACTCCGGTCGCCTCGATTCTCGCGGTGACACCGCTGGCGGCATTGCGCACGGCGTATCCGGGCAGGGCCGTGTATCGCTTCATCCCGTCGCTGCCGGTGGAAGTGCGCGCGGGCGCGGTGGTGCAGGCGTCCGGGCCGGGCAAACTCGACGGCGATGGTTTTGGCGGTACGGATCCCGAGCACGACGCGAAGGTGGCAGCGCTGTTCGCGGAGCTGGGATCGCTGGTGGTGCTGGACGACTCGCTGGTGGACGTTGCCATGGGCTTGATGTCGTGTGCTCCCGCATATGTGGCGCTGGTGGCGGAGGCGCAGGTGGACGCGGGCGTGCGCCACGGGATCCCCGCGGTGCAGGGCGCGCAGCTTGTGGTACAGACGCTGGCCGGGACCGCGGAGCTGCTGCGCCAGCGCAACTACGACACGATGGCGGTCCGTCGTGAGGTGTCCTCGCCCGGAGGGCTCACCGCTCGCGGCGTGGATGCGCTCGAGCGCGCCGGCCTGCGCCGTGCGTTTAGCGACGCCCTGGACGCGGTACTGGGCGAGGAAACCCGGTGATCATCGCCAGTACACGCACCGAGATCGCGGGGTTCTTGGAAACACTGATCTACGTGTACATCTTGATGATCTTCCTGTACATCGTGATCCAGCTGTTGTTCTCGATGGGTGTACGCCCGCCGTATTCGCGCAATACCGACCGGGTGCTGGGCTTCCTGCATGACATCTGCGAGCCGTTCCTGCGGATCTTCCGTCGCTATGCCCCGCGCATCGGTGGACTCGACCTGAGTCCGATGTTGGCGATCTTCTCGCTGTACATCGCCATCGTCGTCGTCCAGGACGTCATCAGCTGAGCGCTCCAGGACGTAAGACTCTCGCGTGGCTGCGCACGGCGCTCGTGCTGGTGGTGGTGATCGCGGTCGATCAGCTGAGCAAGCACGCGATCGAACACTCGATCGTGCCGGGCGAAGAACGCAAATTCCTGCCGGGCGTCGAGCTCGTGAACACCCGCAACCACGGGGTTGCGTTCGGCTTCCTGCCAGGCAACCACATCGGTGTGACAGTGCTGATCTCGCTGGCGCTGCTGGCTTTGCTGGTGTATTTCGCGCTGCACGCCGCCCAGCCATGGATGTGGCTGCCGACAGGGATGCTGATCGGCGGCGCGCTCGGCAACATCCTCGACCGCGTGCGCCACGGCTCGGTGACGGACTTCATCAAGTTCCCGCTCGGCTGGCCGCCGTTCAACCTCGCGGACAGCTCGATCACGCTGGGCATACTGATCCTGTTCGTGCTCGTAGACCGCTCGCGCCAAGCGAAATCGTGATCTCCAGTCCACCCGCCAACTCGCCGTTCTCGATCGCCTTCCAGGACGAGCACCTGGTAGTCGTCGACAAGGGCCCCGGGCTTGTTGTGCATCCCTCGCGAGGGCATGCCGACGGCACGCTGGCGCAGCTGCTGGCGCCGCTGTTGGCCGGTGGCGAGAGCGAGCGGGCAGGCGTTGTGCACCGTCTCGACCGCGACACCTCTGGGCTGCTGGTGCTCGCACGCTCGGAGGAGGCCCTCAGACGGCTTCAGGCAGCGCTGGCCGAGCGGCTGATCGAGCGCGAGTACCTGGCTTTGGTCGAGAGGCGTCCACCGGCGCGCACGGGCACGATCGAGGCGCCGATCGGGCGTGACCCGCGGGTACGTACACGCATGGCCGTGGGTGGTGCGGGCCAGCGCGACGCGCGCACCCATTTCACGCTCGAGCGCTCGCTGGTGGGAAGCTCACTGCTGCGCCTGCGGTTGGAGACAGGGCGCACGCACCAGATCCGCGTGCACTTGCAGGCGATTGGCCACCCGGTGTGCGGGGACCCCGAGTACGGCACCGCCGGGCTACTTGGGCTGGAGCGCCAGTTCCTGCACGCCACGCGCCTGGCGTTCGAGCATCCGCTGACGGGGGAGCACGTGGAGGTCGTCTCGCCGCTGCCAGCCGATCTGCAAAGTGCTCTGGCCCGCGCCGAACGGGTATCCTGAGAGTTCAAACCTGAAACTCGACCCGTGTGGCAACCCGGATCGCGGCCCTGCCCGGAGAAGTGGCTCATCAGCCCAGCTCCGGGTCCGCTCCATCCACACGGCTTACAAACTGCATATAACAAGGGAGTAGCCCGTGGCTGAAGTTGGAATCGCGGAGCTGCTGGAGGCCGGCGTTCATTTCGGTCACCAGACGCGCCGCTGGAACCCCAAGATGCGCCGTTTCATTCATGGTGAGCGGGGCGGCATCTACATCATCGATCTGCTCAAGACGCAGGCGTTGTTGGCGCAGGCGCAGGAGTTCGCAGGCACGCTTGCCCACCGTGGTGGGACGGTCCTGTTCGTGGGCACCAAGAAGCAGGCGCGCGACACGATCAAGGAGGTCGCTGAGGCCTCCGACATGCCGTACGTCAACCACCGCTGGCTGGGTGGGTTGTTGACGAACTTCCAGACGATCAACCAGCGCATCCGTCGCTTGCACGACCTGGAACGCTTCGAGGCGGACGGGCAGCTTGCGCTTCTGCCGACGCGTGAGCGCATGGCCGCACAGGCCGATCTGGCGAAGCTCAGGGCAAACCTCGGCGGTGTGAAGAACATGCAGCGGGTGCCCGACGCGATGTTCGTGATCGACTTGAAGACCGAGGAGATCGCGGTCAAAGAGGCGCGTCGTCTGCGGATTCCGATCATCGGCCTGGTCGACACCAACTGCGACCCGGACGGGATCGACTTCGTGGTCCCCGGCAATGACGACGCGATCCGCTCGTGTGCACTGATCACGCAGGCGATCGGCCAGGTCGTCTCCGAGGGGCACGGCGTGTTCCGCGCCCAGGAGGAGCTGGCACGCAAGGAAGCCGAAGAGCGCGCCCGGCTGGAGGCCGAGGCGCGTGCCAAGCGCGAGGCCGAGGAACAGGCCAAGCGCGAGGCGGAGGAACAGGCCAAGAAAGAGACCGAGGAGAAGGCCGCCGCCGAGAAAGCAGCAGCGGCGGCAGCCGACCAAGCGGCAGCCGAACGAGCTGCAGCAGCAACGGCCGCTCAGAAACCGACTCCGGAGACGGTGCCGGTGCCCTCAACCCCAGCTCCGTCGGAGACCATCACGGAGTCAGCCACTCCGATGACGGCTAGCGCCGATGCAGATAAACCCGCAGCACCGACCTCGGCCCCGCCGGAGACGGCCGCCGAGAGTGCCGAGGACGCCACCCCGCAAGAGCCAGCGACGCCAGTAGCGAGCGCCCCCACCGAGGAGCCAGCCGCGCCGGCGCAGGCCGCTGAGGCGGCGACACCCGTGGCAACTGCGCCCGAGCCGGTCACGGCCCAAGCAGCACAGACCCCAGAGCAGACGACCCCGGAGACGAGCACCACATGAGCACTGTCGAGATTGGAGCGAAAGACGTGAAGGCCCTGCGCGAGCGCACCGGCGCGGGCATGATGGACTGCAAGAAAGCGCTCACCGAGGCGGAGGGCGACATCGACAAGGCGATCGAGATCCTGCGCGTGAAGCAGGGCAAGAAGATCCAGGATCTCGGCGAGCGAGCCGCCACGGAGGGCACCGTGCAGTCCTATGTGCACGCGGGCTCGAAGGTCGGCGTGCTGATCGAGGTCGACTGCAACACCGACTTTGTCGCCAAGAACGACGACTTCGTCACGTTTGCCCGCGAGGTGGCGATGCAGATCGCAGCGACGCCGACCGTCAAATACGTCAGCCGCGAGGACGTGCCCGCCGAGCAGCGCGAGGCAGAGGGGCGCATCTACGAGCAGGAAGCGGCGGACAAGCCCGAGAACGTGCGCGAGAAAATCATCGCCGGCAAGCTCGACTCGTGGCTGGCCACGATCGTGCTGCTCGAGCAGGAGATGCACAACCCCAAGTTCGACGGCAAGACGGTCCAGCAGCTGCGCGACGAGCTCACCGCGACAACCGGCGAGAATGTAGTGATACGCCGTTTCGCCCGCTTCGCAATAGGCCAATAAGCCAGCTCTCCTGGCTACTGGTGTGACTGGATAGGCTGCCCTCGATGGCCCCTGCTTTCAAACGCATCCTGTTGAAGCTCTCTGGCGAGGCGCTGATGGGCGAGCTGGACTTCGGTACCGATCCCAAGCGGGTGGCTGCGGTGGCACGACAGGTTGCCGCTGTGCGTAATCAGGGCGTGGAGGTTGCGATCGTAGTGGGCGCAGGCAACATCTACCGCGGCATGCAGGGCGCCGCCGCGGGAATGGACCGCTCGACGGCCGACTACATGGGCATGCTGGCGACGGTACTCAACGCACTGCCGCTGCAGGACGCGCTGGAGAAGACCGGCACCAACACGCGCGTGCAATCGGCGCTCGGCGTCGCGGAGGTCGCTGAGCCATACATCCGCAGGCGCGCCATGCGCCATCTGGAGAAGGGGCGCGTGGTGATCTTCGCCGCGGGCACGGGCAACCCGTTCTTCACCACCGACACCGCCGCGGCGTTGCGTGCGGCGGAGATCCACGCGGAGATCATCTTGATGGCCAAGAACGGCGTGGAGGGCGTCTACAGCGCTGACCCGGCGCTCGATCCGACGGCGGAGTTCATCCCGGAGATCACCTACATGGAGGCGCTCGAGCGCCGCCTGCGGGTAATGGATTCGACGGCGCTGGCCCTGTGCATGGAGAACGGCATGCCGTTGAACGTGTTCAACATGGACAGCGAGACCAGCCTTGCGCGGATAATCTCAGGCGAGCGTGTAGGCACGCTTGTCTCGACAGCCGGAGGTGAGGGCGATGGCGAATGACGAGAACCTGATCGACGAACTGCTCCAGGACGCGGACGAGCGTATGGGCAAATCCGTCGAATCGACCGCGCACGAGTTCTCCACCGTGCGGACCGGGCGCGCCAGCCCGATGCTGCTCGATCGCATCGTCGTCGACTACTACGGGGCGATGACGCCGCTCAACCAACTTTCCACGATCTCCGCGCCGGAAGCAAGGCTGCTCTCGGTGCAGCCCTACGACAAATCCTCGATCAAGGCGATCGAGAAGGCGATCAACGAGTCAGACATCGGCCTGACGCCATCTAACGACGGCAACGTCGTGCGCCTGGTAGTGCCGGAGCTGACCGAAGAGCGCCGCCGTGAGCTGGTCAAGGTCTTGCGCAACCTCGCCGAGGAGGGTCGCGTGTCAGTGCGCAACGTACGCCGCGACACGATGCAGCACCTGCGTGAGCTGAAGGTCGAGGGCGAAGCGTCCTCCGACGACGAGCACCGCGCGGAGGTGGAGCTGCAGAAGCTCACCGATGGGCGCATCGGTGAGCTCGACAAGGCGCTCAAGGCCAAGGAAGAGGAGATCCTCGCAGTCTGATGGCAGCCGCCGGGGAACCCGCGTCGGCGACCGATCGGCAATCGGAGCCCCGACCACCCACCGATCCAGCGTCGTCGGACACGGCGGCACGGTATCTGGCGATTATTACCGACGGTAACGGCCGTTGGGCACGAGCGCACGGCAAGCCCGTCAACGATGGGCACAGTGCCGGTGCGGACACCGTCAAGGCCAGGCTGCGCGACGCCGCCGAGCTGGGTATCGAGGAGTTCACCGTGTACTCGTTCTCCACCGAGAACTGGTCGCGTCCGGCCGATGAGGTGCAGGGTCTGATGGAGATGTTCTCCAAGCGGATCGCCGGGGAGACCCCCGAGCTACACGAGGAAGGCGTGCGGATGCGCTTCATCGGCCGTCGTGCGGGCATCGGCGAGAAGCTGGGCGAGCAGATGCAGTGGGCGGAAGAGCTCACTCGCGCGAACGACAGGATCACGATGTGCGTGGCATTCAACTACGGCGGGCGCGCTGAGATTCTTGATGCTGCGCGTCGCTTTGCGGCCAAGAGGGTGGCGCAGTCGGCCGAAGGCCGACCAGCTGGGCCCCTAGCCGTTCAATCTGACGAAGCGGAGTTCCGCGAATGCTTGTACGCACCAGAGATGCACGATCCTGATCTGATCATCCGCACCAGCGGCGAGCGGCGCCTGTCGAACTATCTGCTGTGGCAGTCGGCCTACTCCGAGCTGGTGTTCCGCGACGAGCTGTGGCCAGAATTCACCCGCGAGGCGCTCGAGCAGTCGCTGGCCGAGTACGCCGAGCGTCGCCGCCGGTTCGGCGGGCGATGACGAGCAGCTGATGGCCGGCGGCCCTCACACACCTGCCGGCGCGCGCACGCCAAAACCGCAACGCGAGCCGCCCGCTGGCCGTCGCCCCCGCGCGCGAGGCGCCGCTCGCCGCTCGCCGCGCCGTCGCGAACGCTCGGACATGAGCGCTCGCGTCCTCGCCGCCATCCCCGCGATCGCGGTGGCGCTGTTCCTTGTGATCGAGGGCGGCATCGTGTTTGCGCTCGGCATGTTCGTGCTCGGCGCCGTGTGCCTGCAGGAGCTCTACAGCATGTATGAGCGGGCGCGGCCTGCTCGCCTGGCGGGATTCATCGCGCTCGCTGGGCTGCTTCTGGCGGCCCTGTATGGCGACCAGTTTCAGGTGCTGCTGGTAGCAGTGGCCGCGCTGCCGTTGGTGTTCGGCGTGACGCTGTTGCAACCGCGACCGTCGGTTGGCGCGATTGCGGTCACGCTGCTGGGGATCTACTGGGTCGGCTTCGCCCTCGCGCACGCGGTGATGCTTCGCGGGCTTCCCCATGGTCTGGGGATCGTGATCGATGTCGCCGTAGGCACGTTCCTCGGCGACACCGGCGCGTATCTGGGCGGGCATGCGTTCGGGCGTCGAGCGTTGGCTCCAACGATCTCGCCAAATAAGACCGTCGAGGGGCTCATGATCGGCATGCTCTGCGCGATCCTCGGCGTGTGGATCGCCGGGCGCTACCAGGAATGGCTCCCAGGCACACACGCCCTCGTGCTCGGCCTCGGCGTCGCGCTGATTGCTCCAGTTGGCGATCTGTTCGAGTCGTTCGTCAAGCGCGAGGCCGGCACGAAGGACTCAGGTGGCCTGTTCGGCGCGCACGGAGGGGCGCTCGACCGGCTCGACGCGGTGCTGTTCGCGACGGTCGTCGGCTACTACATTTGGGCTGCCTATGTCCACGCCTAAGCGCCTACTGATCCTCGGTTCGACCGGGTCGATCGGCACGCAGGCGCTCGACGTTTGCGAACGCAGCGACGAGCTCGAGATCGTCGGCCTGTCGGCCGGTCGCTCATGGGAGGCGCTGATCGAGCAGGCGTGTGAGTATCGGGTCAGCAGGATCGCGCTGGGCGACGCGCATGCCGCGGCGCGAGCATCCGAGGCATGGACCGATGGCGAGGTGCTCGTCGGCGCCGAGGGACTCGTACGCCTGGTTGTCGAGTCTGGCGCCGATCTGGTGCTCAACGCGCTCGTCGGCTCCGTTGGCCTCGGCCCGACAGTCGCCACGCTCGGGGAGGGCATCGACCTCGCGCTCGCCAACAAGGAGTCGCTCGTCGTCGGTGGTGAGCTCGTGATGGCGCTCGCTGAGGCCACCGGGGCACGGATTGTGCCGGTCGACTCAGAGCACACCGCGCTTCACCAGCTGCTCGCCGGCCAGCCACCCGGGGCGGTGCAGCGGCTAACGATCACCGCCAGCGGCGGTCCCTTTCGCGGGCGGCGACGAGCGGAGCTCCAGGACGTGACCGTCCAAGAGGCGCTCGCGCATCCGACCTGGGCGATGGGTGGCAAGATCACGATCGACTCGGCCACGTTGATGAACAAGGGCCTCGAGTTGATGGAGGCCCACCACCTGTTCGGCACGCCGTATGAGCGGATCGACGTGGTCGTGCACCCGCAGTCGCTCATCCACGGGATCGTGCAATTGGCCGACGGCGCCATGCTCGCCCATCTCGGCCCGCCCGACATGCGCATCGCGATCTCCTACGCGCTTCACGGCGGCGAGAGCGTGCAGCTGCCGATCACGCCGCTGGACCTCGCGGCGGTCGGCCAGCTGGGCTTCGAGGCCGTCGACCTGGAGGCCTTTCCATGCCTGCGTCTGGCGGGCGAAGCCGCACGCGAGGGTGGCACCGCGCCATGCGTGCTCAACGCCGCCAACGAGATCGCCGTGCACGCCTTCCTGGAGGGACGGCTGCGCTTCGTGGAGATCGCAGAGGTGATCGACCGCACGCTCGCCGAGCTCGGCAGCGAGCCGGTGCTCTCGTTCGAGTCGCTGTACGAGGCCGATCGCCTAGCCCGCGCCGCCGCCGGCGATGCGGTCGCAGAGCTGGCCTGACAGCCGGCCTGCCGGAACGCTTAAGCTCGCCTGCCACACTGAGGCGATGAGCTGGGCCATCGCACTCATTGGATTCATGCTCCTGATCGTTTTGCACGAGCTTGGGCACTTCCTCGCCGCCAAGGCCGTCGGCATGCGCGTGGAGCGCTTCTCGCTGTTCTTCCCGCCCACGATCTTCAGCGTACGCCGCGGCGAGACGGAGTACGGGATCGGCGCCATCCCACTCGGTGGCTACGTGAAGATCACCGGCATGAGCCCGCAGGAGATCGACGAGCTCGAGCCCGAGGTAGCCAAGCGCGCCTACTACAACCAGGCGCCGTGGAAGCGCATCGTCGTGATCCTCGCCGGACCGGGCGTCAACCTGGTGATCGCGTTTGCTCTGTTCTGGGCGATCCTTGCATCCAACAGTCTCAATGGGGCCTACACGCTCGAAAGCCTAAACCCCTCGATCCAGACAGTCATCCCGTCCGTGGCATCCGTCGAGAAAGGCTCGCCAGCTGAAGGTGCCCTACACGCAGGCGACCGCATTCTTGCGATCGGCGGACGCAGCGCGAGCTTGAATTCGATCGTAGATGGCGTTAGCTCCCACCGTTGCGCGGGCGCCCAGGTCAATGACTGCCTGGCCGCCACGCCAGTGCAACTGACGGTCCGACGCGACGGGCGCGACCAGACGCTATCGGTCCGGCCCAGGTACAGCATGAAGGAAAAACGCATGCTCATCGGCTTCCACTTTGGCTTGGCCCCAAAACCGATCGGCGTGTTCGCCGCGGCCGGAGTCGCTGCGCACGAGATGTGGGCAACCACCACGAGCCTGTTCACGAACCTTGGCAAGGCGTTCACCAGCGCGAAGGTTCGTCACCAGTTCCACAGCGTCATCGGCATCACCGAGATCGCCCACGAAACCGTCGTCGCGGGCGCTGGCTATGCGCTCGTGTTCGCCGGCTTCATCTCGCTGATCCTCGCCGTGCTCAACTTGCTTCCATTCCTGCCGCTGGACGGCGGGCACATCCTTTGGTCGCTGGGCGAGAAGGTTCGCGGCCGGCGGATCTCGCTAGCTGCCATGTACCGCTACAGCACCGTGGGCATCCTGTTGCTCGCATTCCTCGTAATCAACGGCATCAGCAACGACATCGGCCACCTCGGCGGCTGACGTAGAATCCACC
>Ga0210383_10006030_pt1 | contig 10594 bp, 15 predicted proteins | sample IncBWC14OmetaG_FD_160072 | JGI IMG/M metagenome (GOLD analysis project Ga0210383, IMG submission 160072) | Forest soil microbial communities from Barre Woods Harvard Forest LTER site, Petersham, Massachusetts, United States - Inc-BW-C-14-O ...
TGGTGTTGCTGTTGCTGGAGCATAATGTTGTACGCGTTCTGTGCCGCCTGGTGTTGGTGCTGCTGCTGCAAACTATTGAACGTGTTTTGCGCCGTAAGCTGTTGCTGCTGCTGTAGGTGAGTGTTGTATGCGTTCTGCGTCGCCTGGTGTTGCTGTTGCTGCAAACTATTGAGCATATTCTGCGTCGCAAGTTGCTGCTGCTGATGATGCTGATGTTCGACTTTGTACACAGCGTGGAGTAGGTCCTGCACGTTATGCACGTTCTGCTGAGGCTGAGGCTGAGTCGGGTTAATGACGCCCTGTATTTGTTGCATCTGAGCGTTAATAGATTGGTAGTCCGTCGGTTGTCCTTGATTGCTCTGTTGTAAAATAGTCTGCGTCTGTGACAGAAAGTCGCCGCTTGGGAAAAAAACCCCACTTGTGTCCTCTGTGGTCAAGCTGGCCACACCCTCAGTAATGCTGCTTACGACATCCGAGTCACTGAGGGCGTCGGCGGCGGCTTCCACACCACTACCAATTGCGTCACCAATTGTGTCAGTGATGGTATCGTTCCCGTCAACACCACCCAGGAGCGCTCTTGAGACAAGTTTAACTGCAACTTTTCCTGCAACCTTTCCTACAGCTTTTCCAGCAGGTGATTTCGCAGCCTTTCCCATAGCTTTTCCAGTTGCCTTGAGCATGCTGGCTGTCCCGCCGGTGGAACTGGCATTGGAAGGCCCAGTTCCAGCAACAGGATAATAGTTCGGAACGGACAAGGCAGGGGACATGGGCGTTGGAGGGATAGACGCGGGTGGAGAGGGATATGATGCAGGGACCGACGATTGTGACGTTGGTGGGAAAGGGTAGGCTGTCGTAGTAGGATTTAGCCCGTGTGGGAGAGTATATGTTATGGGCGATGTATACATTGGTGAGGAGGGGTGCGATGTCGGGGAGGATGTGAATGATCCACTAGTTTGATGGGAGCCTGGCGGCGGCATGGCCTGGGTGTGAACAGTGCGTACAGAAGGTTGCAACTTTACCGACGAATACGATACACTTTGTCGATTTGATCGTGTCTGTGTAGAGCTATGCGTGGGGATGCCTTGAAGGGACTGGGACGGATAAGAGGATGACTCGGGCATCTCATATGGGAACGTAGCAGCGCGTTGATGACGACGAGGGGGCTCCTGTACCGGTGAGGGAGGTGGAGGTGGTACAACTTGGTAGGATTGTGTCCTGTGAGGAGCCTCATGAGGGGGAACGGGATCGTGTGGATGAAGCGTTGTCGAGGCCAATTCAGGGGAAGTAGTAGTGGCAACAGGGGTAGGCAGAGGGGTGACACCTCCGGAACGTTGGGATGAAGTGGGGCGGACAGAAAAGGATGGTTTACGTGCTCCGCGTGGTCTAGATTGAGGATGTCGTGATGCGATGCTGGTGTTGCGAGAGGCAGATGCAGACGAGCCACTACGATCACCCGGAGAACCGGCGTCGGAAAGGTTTCTAGAGGGGGAGGGCATCAAGGGTGTAGAGACAGCAGATTGAACCGAAGGCTGAGGGGTATCGCGTGTCTGTGGAGGTATTATGGTGGTTGGTGGAACTGCAGCTGGAGCGGGAGAATTAGTCACAGATGGAGATGGAATCGTGGATGGGGACCGAGGACTATCACTGATATTGATAGAGGGTGCTGGCAAGCTCGGAGTCCTGATGGAACTCGCGTATAGCTGCTGGGCAAATGAGAGCCCAGAGTTACCATTTGTTTGAGCAGACGACTGGACATCCGAGCGAAAGTTGTACAGCGAATTAGGGATGTTCGAGGATGCGGTGCTCATCCCTTGACGGTCTGGGAGCACGGGACCAGGTGAAATTAGATTTGGACCCGAAGGGTGGATGTAGGATATTTGAGCGGGGGAGACAGTATGTTGGATATAGTACCTGTTAAGAATCGATAGGTTAGTCGGGAAACGGCTGACTATAGGTTAGTAGTACCAAGTTTGCCTCCTACAACATGAAAATTATTCAACCGTAAAGTTCAGCTTGGTTGGATCACGATAACTCACTGTGAATCGAAATGTGACGACCATCCAGCTGGTAATGGCCTGGTGTCCAAATTGATTGGGCTATTCATCGCGGTTCGAGTTATGTTCCTCACGTTGAAGTAAAGTTTAACGCATCGGCTTGGTTTAAGTGAGCCCTTAACATCAACGGGCGCTAAATGTTATGTACTTGACATCCGTCTCGAATGGAAGAAAATCCGATTATGTATGAATTGTCGGTGCCTGACCATGAGGAACGGGGACAAAGTCAAACTGATGAGGACCTTGAGCGTTTTGAACGCAACTGTGATTGACAGAACGGCGCTTGTTTGCGAACCACGGAGCTATTTGCGACAATTTAGGCTTGCATGGGGCTAAGCTGCGAGCCGGCTCGAGCCGGAGCCAAGCCTACATCCACTCAACATTTAGGAGATGGGGAAAGTCTGGGAAATACGAACTGCAGTGGTTAGCGCTCTATTTTAGGTCATTCCGCCTTATTCTTACGGCAAAATCTTGCCTCTCGCCGGGAATTCGAAATTCTGTGTAACAATTTTTACAAACTCCTTAAGATCTGAGTACGCTGATAGAACAAAACAACCTGCATTCATGTACAATTAAATCCAAAAAAGTGAGAGTAAATCGGAACCGAACATGACAAAAAAAAGGAGACAAAAACAGGTACATATGTAGGCAGTCAGCAAATATCTCCTACTATGCGAAGACTCATGATCACATCACCAATCACCAATCACCGCCATCACCACCAAAGTCTCCTCCATCACCACCAAAGTCTCCGCCATCACCGCCAAAGCCCCCTCCTCCAAAATCGTTTTCCTGTGCATTCTCATATCCTAACAATATCAAACCATCAGTGTAGTTCACATACCCGACGGGAAATCTTAGTTGCCTTGTTCATATTCCCTTTCATCATGATGTTCAAAAGCTTCGGCGAGCAGCGCGCCTCCCGCCAATCCAGCGCCGCCTAGCGCACAAAAGTAATTAGTCCAGATCATGATCACGAACATATAAAGCAAAGATTTTGTACCGGCTAATAAAGCCCCACCCATGCCTATACCAGACTTTTGGGGCTTCGCAACTTGCTCAACCCTCCCGCCCGCAAGGCCGGCGGGACCCCCAAGGCCTCCAAAGCCTTGACCACCGCCGCCACCACCGTGCTTTCCTCCCGCAAGCCCTGCGAGCGCTCCGAGTCCTCCAAGACCTGCGAGCGCCCCTGAGCACACTATGCATTAGCGTTGATATACCAGAACGAAGTGAACTCACCTCTGCCGCCAGACTGGCCCTGCTGCGCCAGTGGTGGCGATTGTTGGTATCCATACCCTTGCTGCGGGGGAGGCGCACCGCCATATCCTCCTTGTCCTTGTGCATAACCGCCGTACCCGCCACTCGGCCCGCCATATCCCCCACCAGGCCCGCCGTATCCAGAGAACTCGCCTTGCGGATTCCCGTAGCCGTAAGGTGACTGATTGTTATGGTTTATGGGTGGGGGTCCCCCCGCAGGCGGGGAATAATGGGTTGGGGGTGGAGAGTTGATTGGAGGGGGATGGCCAGATGGGTGGACCCATGATGTTACGGGAGGCTGGGCTTGGGTATTTACATAGAACCTGGAGGTGGGAGTGTTAGCATCTATTAAGCATAATCGAACGTTGTGTTTGGGACTTGCCATGCTTTGTAGCTGTTATTAGAGGTCGAAGGTGAGAACAGATCAAGAAGTTTGAGTGAGGTTCAATGAACGCGTACTTGTTGTCATATTGGTCGATCCAGCCTGGGGGGAGTGGACGTCTGTCTGGGTTAATAGGGGGACCTTGATCGTAAGCAGGGGGACGAGACATGGATACAAAACAAAGGGAGATGACAAGCCAAGCTACGAGACTTATCAGCTGGCAATCGATGCCGCAGTACCCGAAGCGATGCTAGTGACTAAAATAGCTACTTGTTTAGATTTCTGTGACACGAAAAACCCGTAGATTATGAGGTTGGAAATGGTAAACATGCCAAGTCAATTAGACTAAGAAGGTAGAGTAAAATCGTGGTCATCTGCGGCGAGGCACCGATATCCTCATGCCTTGGACAGTTTCTTCTTCTTTTCCTTCCGTGCAGGTGTGACAGTGGGCGTGACGGGGGTTTTCTTCGCCTTTTTCGGAGCTGGCTCTTCATCTTCCTCCTCATCATCTTCGTCGTCCTCGTCATGTTCCTCCTCTTCCTCCGATGACTCTTCGCTAGACGACTCTTCAGAAGATTCGGAACTCGCTGAAGTCTCCAATAGTGCTGCAGATTTCACGGGAGCAGAGGCTGGTGTGGGAACTGCAGCAACCGCAGCAGTTACCTTTGGGGTACGAGTTCTCGGAGTGGCCTTTTTTAACTATAGCTGGAATCAGTATTTGAATACCTTCGAAGAACTCGTATTCAAGCACGCACGGCAGCAGCAGCAGCGGTGGCTGCATCGGCAGCGGCAATTTCCTCGGGAGTACGCGCGTCGTAAGCCTTCTTGTCTGCGGAGTACCGTTCCTTAGCACTTGCCGTCGCTTGGTTGTATACCTGATACGGGGACATAATTTGGTCAAGGAATTGAACGGGATTACATATATGACACGACTAACGGATTTGTCGTCGTCTGACATTGCTTGCCACTGTTTCGCGATCATAGCAAGCAGTTCTGAATTCGCGATATTCGGGTGCTTGGCCTTTAGCTCTTTGCGGATGTCGTTCTGGAATAATATATACGAGGATGCAGGGCGTTTAGGCGCGTTCGGGTCCTTGGGTTTCCGGGTGCGCTTCGTCTTTCCACCTTCCACGCCTTCTTCCAGGGCTGCTGCTTTCCGTTTACCTCCTGTGGTACGAGAGATGGTAGTGGGAGGTGCTGCAGCAGCAGGGGTCTGCTGAGGACCTGACGGGCCGGGTGCAGAACCATTGAGCGCGTAAAGGTTCCCCTCGGGGAACATTTGGTTCATGCCCTGAATCATGTGCATTGCAGGAGAGTTGGGTGCAAAAGAGGACTGCTTTATGATATTTGCAAAGGTGTCCGCCATTTTGGCGGAATTACGCATAGACTCGGCGACGGCGGTGAGACTCGCAGTAAGCTGACAAAATACCGTTGAGCAAAGGTTCGGAAAAGGGGAGTGGAAAGAAGAACAGACCTGCATTCTGTGGAACTCGAATTGGGCAATCCCATCAAGGTTCGCCATTGTCAGCGATTTTGTAATTAGTCAGTCCAAGTTGAAGACCTGTTGAAGACTTGTTGAATTCGAAAGGTTCAAGTTGTTGAGACAAGTTTTATGTTTTTTGTTGACGTTTGTATGAACTGACCGTGAGAACAATAGTTTCAAGCGGCGCGGGAAAGTGAGTATATGCACATTTGAGGGATGATTGAAGTTGAGGACGACCACCAACAACAGTGAGGCCGCACAGACCAACTAACAGCTAATAGCACACAGCCAAAGCACCTGTTGTACTTCGTGTCGTGTCGACGTTGTACGGTGCTGTCAGCTACATCTGCTTATCCTCTATAAGCTGTTTTAGTTTCTACAACGCTTGAGCCTCGATTTTTTTTAAAAAAGAGTCGCGATGGATCCTAGTTTGTATAATCAATGGGTCCAATCCCAGCAGTTACTTCCAGAATCTCCCCAACATGCCCAACATGTCCATCATGATGGGAGACCCGCCCCAGGTCTTGTCGATGAATGGCCAAAGGAGCGCCCGGCCCCAAGCGCTCAATCAGGGGGTGTTGGTTCGCCACCCCCTGCCACACCGACTTTGGATATGAGTGATTTTACAACTCTGGGAGACATTGGAGGTAAGCACACCCTTCCACCGTGCCCGGTTGCCCTATGCACGTCTTTGTACGAAATACAGGTCGCGAGACTCAAACTGATCACGCACTATGCAGCACCCCCAACCTCCGCGCCTTCATTGTCTTCACCACCCCAATCGTTTTATGCTCCCTTTCAGCATAACAACTTTTTCGTCACGTCACCGTACAATACAATGGCCTATGGCGCTTCGTGGTCGCCTCAGCCGCAGGTCCCTCTGTCCAACTACTCCAGTCTCAATGGAGCCACCACGAGTTCGTCAGGTTCGTCCTCCTCTTCGTCGCAACAACATCAGCAACGGCAGCAGTCACCTCAGCCCCAGCAAATGATGATCGAGTACGTTGTCGCGATGCACTGTTGAGATTTATCTGACGTTTGTTCCAGTCCTGCCTTGACCACAATGAATGGCTCGACCTCGAACGGCATGCAGCACCAATACTCGCAACCATCTAATTATTCTTCGCAATCCTCCCAACAACAACAACAACAACAACGGCCCCAATATCAATATTCACAGCAGTTACATCCCTCATTGTCTCTAAATACTTCATACGTCCACCCCTCACATTATTATCAACCACAGCATCATTCACCACAAGGCACTCTTTCGCCTCAAGCCCTTCACTCTCCTTCAAGCACCATCATGGGCTCCATCGTGTCGACCCCTTTCTTCTCTCAACCACAGGCTTCGGGATCGCAAGGATCCTCTCCACAAGAGCGGAAGCTGCAGTTCCAGACTGTTATCAAGCCTCTCCTGCAAGCATCGGCCTTTACCGGCGCCCAGGCTGTCCACAATCTGGTAGAGCGTATCATCGACTATGGCTCGCAAGATCTCGATGCTGCAACTCGATTGGACATTTTGACCAAAATCAGAGATGGAGCTGGAAATCATTATTTTCGAGCTTGGTCAGAGAATACGACCGCGATAGATATTACTCGTGAATGGTTGAAGGCGGCATGTACCGCGAAAAGTGATAGTCCGCTGGTTGAGACTACCATGCCGCTCTTACATGTGAGTGAATCAGTGAGTTGGTTTGTGTAACGTGATGATAATTTGAATCGACCTCTACTTTCCTGCACGATAATATATTCAGATCATCGATCGATTACCGTTAACAGTCGAATCGCTAAAGGCTTCGAAGCTAGGCAAAATAGTGGTAAAATTGGTAAAAGATCCACCATCCCCGGGTGAGTTGATACTCTTTCTTCTCTCGATTCCTGTCAGGTCGCAACCTTGAACCCGCTGCGTCGGCGGAAGATGTCGCTCGTATAGAGCTGGAAATGAACTTCAACCTCCCGTCTATACTATTTTACAGACGTCTAGCCTGGACAATTGAGAGACGTATTAAAATACATGTATCTAACTGTTTTTGTGTTCTCCCCATCGTCTTGCAAAACACAGCGATCAAGGATATGGCATCCAATGTCGAACGAAGATGGCGTCAGATGGTCACGAACACAGACGGAGGGTCAAAGCTGCCCGACGGTAATACAACAGAGGGTCAGACATGTCATTTGGTTTTGCCGACTCCGGCGCTGAAAGCTGACTATTTCGACCTTCATAGATTCAAAAACCAAAAAACGGAAACCTAGCGAACCCCCACCATCGAAAGCCATTCCCCCACCGAAGAAGGCTGCAGTCGGTACCGCATCATCATCGAGACCAATGGTGAAGAAGGAGGCGAAGCCGGTAGTCACCGCGGTAAAGGACGCCAAGTCGGACTCTTCGTTTTTCTCTGCGCCCAAACCGAAGCCCAAACTCCCCAGTTTCAAGAAGGCGCCTGCTCCGACCACACATATAAAGAAGGAACTGGATCCAAATGTTGCGCAGCCCTCATCAATCGACCCGTTCCAGGAGGCTCTCAAATCTATGGCCAAAGCTCGGAAGGAATCGCCCGCAGTTTCCACTCCTCCACCCACCTCCGCTAGCACTCCTCCACAAACGACGGGCCTGACCAAGCTTGGTAAAAAGAAGAAATCCGTTACTTGGGCTCCAGAGGGCCAATTACAGTCCATCCGACTCATTGAGAAAGCTATCTATGATGATGACCCAGTAGATGTCAGCCACTTATTCTTATTTGTGGTGTTTGTACTGTACATTAATTGTTTTGTGCGCCTGGCTATTTTACACAGGGTATACATACTTCACACAGCCTACGTGATCTGGATCGTGGCGAAGGAGCTGCATTGCATGCCCATCTATTCGAAGAAACCGTAGACTGGTCTGAACCAATCCGTAAGCATGTGAAATCATGTCAAGTGCTTTGAAGAGTTCCTAACCACTTTTCGGCAGTCATCGAAAATCCAATAGACGTTGGCGATTTGAGACCACGAGGAGAGGAGAGCCAGGAGAAGATAACGCAGGAACAAAGAGAGCAGACTGCATTGGGAGCGCTCTATATGTCTCTGGCGCACATACCGGACACCCCCACAGAACCCTCGACCGTAATACCGGAGGAAGAAATCGACAAGGACGTCATAATGATGACCTCAGGTCCAGACGTCGACGCCACATTCTGGAGTGGAGGACCAGTACCTCCTACACCGCACCCGACTTCAGTCGCCGATCTTGTAGGTCAACTCACGATGGGTAATATGGATCAAACATTAAGTGCAGCTCCATTTAATGGGCAGGGCTTGGATCTTAAAGGAGTTGGCCTCGATTCGAGTGCTACGCTGTCTGCTCTCCCTCCAGAGCAACTGCAACAGCTTCTCCAGCAGCTAGCAACGCCGTCGATGTATTCTCAACCAGGTCAGCCACCCTATGGTGGAGTTGATCAGACCTGGCCTCCGAATCAGTATTCCGAATATGGACAAGGATATCATGAGGATAGTGATCGCGAGCGTTGGTCTTCAGATGGTAGAGGCCGCGGGCGTGGCCGGGGCCGTGGTCGGGGACGAGGTGATGATGGAGGATATAGACATAATAAAAGAAAACCATGCAGTTTCTTTGCAGCAGGAAGGCGAGCATTGAACCCACAAAATGTCTAAAATGAGACGGGGACTGATTGTGCCTCCGTAATTAACAGATGCAAGTACGGTGATCAATGTGACTACGCCCATGAGATTTTCTCATAAAGGCGAAGTCATCATTCTACTAATATATGCTCCATCCTTGCATGTGTGTATATACCTAATACACGATTAATTCTTGCAATGTGATTGGAGCATGGTGACTTGCCTGTTATTGAATTTATCCAGAAGGCAACATCGAGCGCCCAGCTAACTGGCGCCGGATCCCACCTCCCGCTGGAATAGCAGTCGAGTCTGAAAAATGCTCGATGTTATACAAGTACAGGAAAGATAAATAGATCGTTGATAAAACATATCCTGCCAGAGGCAAGTAACGTGCAGCAGAGAACCATGTAGAGTATTAGGGTACAATTTATGCTGCGAGAAGAATTAACTAATGCAAGTCGATATCAAAGAGAGATAGCAAGATCTGAGATCCAATGAGTAAATAACGGGATGCTATCCTCCACCCGCCGTCCGCCCACGTTTGCGAGTCACCCGTTTGGTTGGTGGTTGTTGCTCGGCATTTGCCGTTGTTGGGGAGGTGGCATCTGAGGCTTGCTTGCGTTTCAGAGATGCATTGGACAACAACGGTGTATTGGTGTTCGGTCCCGATGAGGCTGCTGCAGTCGCAGGGGTCGATGCAGGTGCAGGGATCGATGTTGGCGCAGTACTTTGAGACTGTTGAAGGATAGTCTTGTGCTGTTTCTGAGGCGAGTTATCAGCAGACGGAGGTGCATTTTGGGGGGAATTGATATGAGGTGCTGGTTGTGGATTGATGGATGAGGGTGGAGCACTGGAATATAACGTTACAGCAGGTGTCGCAGCTACACCGTTGGGATTCGGGAAAGACACAAACGGATGGGGGGGTATACCACTGTTGACGCCATTTATGAGACTGGCTTGAACTGCATTATGAGGCTGAGTCTCCCGAATCTTCGCCGCAAACTTGCTCAGCGCGTCTATCACAGGAGATGTTCAGTTCGTGGTGTGGTCGGGGGGCGGCGGGAATTTGAACATACCGATCGGTCCGAGTTGTGTCTCATTTGAAAATGTAATGAGATCGGCCATTTGTCCTACGCTCTCAGCCAACTGTATAAAATGATGTGAGTTGGTCATCAACGGCCTGATTGCGAAAAAAACTAACCTCCAAGCACCGCATGGTAGCTTGAGGAATCCCAAACGCATTCACAGGTTCTCCAGGGATAGACGCATGTTCGATGAGGATTCTGGGTTCGTCCCACTTCCTGTCCTCCTCCCGCTGTTGATGTTGTGCTGCGCTACCATTCGCAGTGGGGGTGGGAACATTTCGTGACCGAGGAGTTTTAGGTGATTCCACTACACGCGAACCCACGACTGACTCGAGAGCGATGTATTTATCATGGAAATTGGCATCAAACTGGAAGTCGTCGAATTTGAGCAAATACTGGGACCCAGTAGACTGGATGGCCGCGGTGCTTCCAGGAGGGTGTGAAGATGTCATCACGACATGCGCCGTAAGGGGACCTCGGAGTGTGACAGTATAGCCGTTGTTATATTTGTATGTCCATACCGCAGCAACACACTCCACGACAGCGTGACCTGGGGCATACATACGCTCTCGCGCTCCGTCTAGTGAGAGTGTCATGGATTTTACGCCAGATTGGGTTGTTACCAGGAAAAATCGCGGGAGAATAGGCACGCCAATCTCTACACAAAGGGAAAGATTTGTCAGTTGTGTGGCATTGAGTGGGTTGAAGGACT
>Ga0210383_10006034_pt1 | contig 10593 bp, 8 predicted proteins | sample IncBWC14OmetaG_FD_160072 | JGI IMG/M metagenome (GOLD analysis project Ga0210383, IMG submission 160072) | Forest soil microbial communities from Barre Woods Harvard Forest LTER site, Petersham, Massachusetts, United States - Inc-BW-C-14-O ...
GGTGAGCTGCGCGTCGGTATAGCGGGTCGCGTCTGGATCGAAATGCGGCTTCACTTCCGGCAGCGGCGCCGTGAGCACGAATTTTCCCTTGAGCTTGCCCGCGTAGTCCTTCTGGCCTTTCGTGAAATCGTCGTCAGACTGGATCAGCAGCAGCACCGCGTCGCCGGTCACCGGTCCATCGCCCGTACCCGGCGTCCACGCCTTTGGATAGCCCATCAAAATGAACGGTCGAGGCGCCGTCATCATCATCGAGAATTTTTCGTTTGACCAGCCACGCCCAAACGGCCACGTCTCCTCGTGCACGTTGACGAGCTGCCATTCCTTCATCTTGTCCATCGCCCATTGGCCGGCCGCGCGGGCGTTCGGCGAATTCGTCAGCCGCGGCCCATAGACATCCGTGAGATAGCTCATGACGTCCATCACCTGCGAATGGTTGAAGCCCTGATCTTTAATTTTGTAGATGGCGTCGAGGTCCGACTGCGTGATCGCATCGGAATTTCGCGACTGCCCGCCGATAGGCAAAGCAAACGCAGCAAGCACTGCAAGCACACAAACCGCTAACCCACGCCTCAGATTTCGCACGTTTCCCCCTCGAAGAATTCATCCGGATCGAGCGATCCGAAATTGGACTAACCCCTTGGCAAACCCTTTGACGCTCGCCCGCCCCACTTCGTTTCAATATTGCCGCTGCAACTCGGCGTGAACCGCCCCGGAGCTGAGCGCCGCGGAGTATATTCCATTGTGGTGCCGAGGCGCATCCGAAAGGCCGTTGACGTACGTGATGCGTGAGGTCCGCAAGCGTTATTTGAAGTAACATGGACTCACTCGCGCGCCGACGGAATCCGGAGACATTGGGTCATGGAAGCCCTTCTACACGATTTGCGCACAGCCTGCGAATGCTGGCGAAGGCGCCAGGCTTTACGGCGCTCGCCGTCGTAACACTCGCGCTTGGGATCGGCGCGAACACCGCGATCTTCTCGATCGCAAATTCCGTGCTACTTCGTCCGCTGCGGGCGTCTTAGTTGCACACGGGGTACCCGTAAATTTGTAGGCGTTCATTCCCGCGGGGATCACCACGCCGCCATTTCGCGGAGCCGTGCCGTACGTACCGCGAATGTTGCAGTTCTCGACGTAGATGTGCTCTCCGTTGCACACGTATGTGGCATTAAGCGGAATATCCTGCGCCTGGCACAATGCAGCCGCAAACAGAAATGCTGCTATCGGCGTGCGGCATCTCAAAATCCTGCCGCTTCTTTCCCCGCGACTCTCCACAGAGGGACCTCGCATGACGACCTCCTGCCTATGAATTGCGGCTAACGTCGTCGCTCGTGCACGAAGTCGCAAGCGATGAGTTTCGCCTGCCGACTCCACCTGTACCAACGTACAGTTTCCGCTACGAACACGCGGATGGGATTCTGTTTGTCGCGCTTCGCGTCGCGAGCTTACATTTACTTTCAAGGTCATCAGTTTGCCCAAGCCCGGCTTGGCAACATTTTCAACGGAGGCACCATGTGGAATAGCAGACAGTCGCAGAACGAACCGCCGGCGCCGTCTCCGGCGCAGCAATCGCAGCCGCAATCACAGACTTCTTACACTCCCAATGCAGCTCCCTCGAGCCGCCCGGCAGCTCCCGCGGCTCGCAACCTCGCCTGCCTCGGCGCAACCATCGAAGTGAAGGGGCAAATTTCCGGCGACGAAGATCTTCAAGTGGACGGCAAGGTGACCGGTCCGATCCAGCTCGGCGGACAGAAGCTCACCGTCGGACGCACTGGCCAGCTCAATTCCGAGATTTCCGCGCGTGAAGTGATCGTCTACGGCAAAGTGACCGGCAATCTGCGCGCGCGCGATCGCGTGGAGATCAAGAAGGATGGCTCGGTGGTCGGCGATATCACCACCGCGCGCATCAGCGTCGAAGACGGAGCATATTTCAAGGGCCGCATCGAAATCGACCGGCCGAAGTCGCACGGCTCGTCCGAACCCGAAAGCGCCGAAGTTCCCGTCGGCGCGACGAACTAACCGCTTTCAACCTTTTGTTTGTGGGGGGAGCGGGCGCCACGGTGCCGGCGTCCGCCCTCTGCATTCCGCTGAGAATCAGCAGCCCGAAATTGCGGCTGGGTAGTCGTCGTCCCGCTCGAAGGGCTTCCAGAAGGCGTTCGGGCTCGGAACTGCTTACGTCCGCAGCTTCTACTTCTTATATAACACCACGGTCTGTCCCGTCTCCGCTGACCTCCGCGCTGCGTCGAGGATCTCCATCGCAACAATGTTGATCCGCAGAGAAGTTGGCCCCTCGGGCTTCTTGTGATCGAGCACGACGGCTCGCAAGTAATTCAATTCATCATCATCCGGCGCCGGCAGCGAATTCGCTTTTTCCGAATGCTCGTCTCGATCGTGTTCGCGCCGAATCAGCAAGCCATCGCTTGCGATTGTCTTCACGTATCCCGCTTTTCCATACACCTCGATGTCTTTGCGTCCAAACGGCCAGTTCCACGACCCCTGAATGATTGCCTGCGCATGTGGATACGCGACGACGATCGTCGCTTCGTCGTCCACATTCGGATATTCATCGGGCTTGATCTGCTGCGTTACTGCCGTGACGCTCACGGGTTCGGCGCCGTCCATCAGCCACGCCACAAGGTCCGCGCCGTAACAGCCGAAATCGAATAGCGCCCCGGCCCCGTCGAGCTTCGGGTCCGTCAACCACTTCATAAAGTCCGGACCAACGCTAATTTCCTTCGGACCCTGATGGCCATCGTGTGCCACGAACTTGCGCATCTCACCGATATCGCCCCGGTGCAACATGTCGTACGCCGCGCGGTTGCTGGCGTACCACGTAGTTTCATAATTCACCATCACTTGGATGCCGCTCTCATTGGCCGCTCTTTGGATTGCACGTGCGTCGGAGTAACTCACCGCCAGCGGCTTCTCCATCATCACGTCCACACGATGCTTCGCGCAGATCTCGACGAGGTTCTTGTGATCGTACGTGTTCGAATAAATCAGGATGGCTTGCGGATGGGTATTCTCGATCATCTCGTCAAGGCTTGTGTAGAAGAGCTTCGCATCGAGCGAGTATTGTTTGGCAACTCGCCGCGACAAATCTTCGTCCTGTTCGGCGATTCCGACGATCTCGATGAGCGGGCTCTTCAGGTAATGACCGAAAAATCCCTCGACGTGGCCGTGGACCAACCCCGCGATCCCCACACGCAGGGGTGCGCTATCGGATTCTGCGACACTAACCCGCATCGATTTGGCGAGCGCACCCGGAGAGGAAGCGGCTGCGTTCTGCACGATTCCGCCGAGCGCGAGTGCTGCTGCAATCGCGCAGCTGGCGACCGCAATTCCGGCAACCCATTGCACACCCCTCCGCCCGCGCGCCCAAGAACCGCGTCCCATTTCTTTCATTTGCTTTCTCCTTCAGGATTGACTAAAGAGCAGCGGCGAACCCAGCTTCGACGAATAATTCGGCCGGTAGCGCTCGGTGTTATACATCTTCGCGACGTCCACCTTCCGCGCGCCGAGCGAAAGTTTCGGCAGCGGCACCGCGGCGTAGCATCCGTTCTGAATTCCCACCATTTTCCCGGAGACGCCGTCGCGGATCAGGTCGAGCGCGATATTCGCAAACGTGATTCCCGCGATTTTGTCGATCGCGTCGGGCTCGCCGCTGCGAAGATCATACGTCAAATCGCTCACCATCATTTCCTGCTTGGTGCGCTTCTTCACTTCATCCGCCAGCGCTGATCCGATATCCATCTTTTTCCGGTGCCCATACGCGTCGGCTTCGCCATACTCCGCCACTGTCCCCTCAGTCCAGATGGCTCCCTCGGAGACGACGATCAAAGAATAATTGCTCGGATTCGCGCGCTTATCTTCCATCAGCAGGTTGCACACGCGGTCCAGATCGAACGGATACTCGGGAATCAGGCACCGCGTGGACGTCACATACGCCACGTAGAGCGCCGTGAATCCGGCGTCGCGGCCGAAGATTCGGAAGATGCCGATGCGCTCGTGCGAACCGAGCGTCGTCCGTTGCCGGGTGATTGCCTCCTTGGCGCGCGTGATCGCGGTGGAGAACCCGATGCAGTACTCCGTGCCTTGAACGTCGTTGTCCATCGTCTTTGGAATCGCGATCACCGGAAATCCCGAAGCCGAAAGCACAGACGCGAAACTTAGAGTATCGTCGCCTCCAATCGCCACGAGACACCCAATTCCCAGCCGCTCCAGATTGTCCAGCACCACGGCGGTCAAGTCGTAGTATTTCCCGTCGAAGGGCAACTTCTTTAGCTGCTCGGGCGAAATAGTCGTCGGAATCTTATCTGCCGCGAATTTTCGCGGGTTCGTGCGCGACGTGTGCAGTACGGTGCCACCAGTGCGGTCGATCGTGCGCGTGTTTTCGCGCGTCAGCGGACGAATATAAGGCGAGTCCATACCGTCGGCCGGGCTCAAGTTCGTCAATCCCTCCCAGCCCCGGCGGATTCCGATCACTTCCCAACCGATTTCGCTGGCCCTGTACACCGTAGACTTGATGACGGGATTCAGCCCGGGAACGTCGCCACCGCCCGTCAGTATGCCGATCTTCTTGCTCGCGCCCATCTCTGCCGTTCTCCCTTGGTGGTTTTGGAACCGCGAATTCAGCGCCTTCTCGGAATTGCATCGGCCATCGGGCCAATTTGCGTAGACTTCGTCCTCGCCGCTGCCTTGAACCAGCTCCCAAGCTGCGTTTTACAGGATTCTGACCCGCTCCATCATCGCACGCCCCGCCCATCCCCGCATCCGACTTCTTAATCCATACTCTCTGTCAGTTCTATCATCTTCCCAGCCGCTGCCAGTTGAAGGGAACGAGATGCTCTGCTTTGCATCCGGCGCAGTGCGGTCGGGGCTCTGTCTCCAAATTTTCATCACTTAGCCCGGATATTCGTTGAATCCTCGCGCCCCACGCATTAACGTATTCTCGTTTCCTTCGCCATGGAAGCGGGAGCTCGAATTGCGCCGGATTTTCGGGAAATTGTTGGTCTTGCTCGGACTTGCTGTGGTCATCAACGTAATCGCCGCGCTGACGATCGGTGCATTTCCCAAGGCGATTCAAAAAGGCGCGGTCAAGGCGAATTCGCCGTCTGACGATGTCCGGGCGATTCTTTCTTGGCTGCCCGCGGATTCCGAATCACTGTTCGTTGCGAACGGCCCCTTCACGTTCCCGGATCTCACGCCTCCCGACGCGCCCTCCGTCTTCACCACTCCGTCTCCCGAGGAACTAAGAAACGATTTCGAGGCCATGCCGCTTTCGGCGATCGGCTTTCGGAGCGGCGTTCTGGCAAATCGCTTCATCGGGGCGAAAGTCAGCGTCGTCGTCGAAGCGGCGCGGCACTTTCGCGCGCCCACCGGCCTCGGCGAAACGCTCTACGAGGGTTGCAGTATCGCGGTCTTTTCCGAAGACGTTTCTGCACGCGCCGATTCCTTCTTGAAGGAGTCGCTCGCTGCCGATCATCCACCGGAGAAGATTGAAGATCAGAACGTGACCGGCTTCAACGAGCAGTTGGAAAGCGACAAGTGGACGATCCTCGTCGCGTTTCCGAACCCGAAGACGGTGATCGCCTGCACGAATCGCGATTTTCTACGCGACGTGCTCGCGCGAGTGAATCACCGCGCGGCTTCCGTCACCGCAAGCGGGACCGCCACAAGCGAGGCCGTCGCGTTTCCGGATTCGCTCCCCGAATGGAAGTACGTAGACGCGCGCAACCGCTTCTGGGCCATCCGCCACTTCGATAAGTCGCAAGCCGCGGAAGATCCGACTTCGCCGCTTACGGCGCCCAAAAAACAGGCCGACGGAGGAGATGCTTCGCTCGACAGTGCCCACGCCGCGTCTGCCGCTGCTCTGTTCGATGACCAGGCGATTGGTCTCACCTTTAATTTCGATCCATACAAGGCCTGGGCAGGTACGGTGACGTATTTGTCGTCCGACCCTGCCGTTGCCGCGAAGCTGCAGAAGAGCGCCTTTGCTATTTCCGACGAGCCCGCCGCCGCGCCGCTCAAGCCTAACTTTCGCGACCTTGCGCCCGGCGTCGTCTCCATTTCGTACCAATTGACGGACCGCCAAGCCGTCCACTTCTTCAACGTGATGCTCTCCGCCGCCCTCGGCCATGCGGTTTACCTCTAGCTTGAATGTTCTTCGGATCTATGGCTTGGCATCGTCGAGCAGTACGATTTGGCAAGGCGTGTCTTTCGGCGCGAACTGCTTGCACGATTCGAGCGCGTGCTTCGCCGCTTCCGCAGTGGTGCGCTGGCCAACGCTGATTGCGAAGCCATGTGCGAGCGATGCAGCAAACGCTTTGTGGGGAGCGCTGAGGAGATAGCGATCGAGCTCGTCGCGCGCATCCTGCGAAAAATAAGCCGGCGGCTCGATCGACGGTACGGTCACTTCCAGCGGGGAATCGCGCAACGCGAGATTCTGCGACTTCAAGAACTCATCCACCATCGGCGTCCAGATCGGAATTCCGCGAAGTGAAAAGAGCCCGTGGCCGTCTTCGCCGAATGGCCCCGCCGCGATGAATTTCGCATTTCCTCCAGCGCGCGCAAACGCGCTGAAAAACTGCTGAGCCAGTTGCGGCCCGAAGAAATGATCGTTCTGCGCGTAGACCCATAGCATCGGCACCTTCGAGTGCTTGCCGAAGGCCGCAAACGCGCCGATCAGCGCGTCCTGATTGCACACGTGATCCGAGGCATTCGATCCGCGCCCGCCCGCAAAGCTGATCGCCGCGGCGAGTCCAGAAGGGGGATCCGCGCTCAGGCCGACCATCGCGAGTCCGCCCGTGGAAACTCCGATCGCGATCATGCGACCGGGAGCGACTTCGGGGAGCGTGTGCAGAAATTCCGCCGCCTCGCGCAAATCTTTGTCGGCTTCTTTCGTCACGCCAACGTAATCCACACGCGGGCTGCAAGCGTGCCCTTCCTCCGCGTAACCGCCGCCCGAATCGCCGAAGCCGCGGCGCATCACCACGACGGCCGTCCAGCCGCGTCGAGCAAACTCGCGCGCTTGCGGCAGCCAGCGCAGCGGCGTCATTTCTTTTCGTTCCGCGGGATCGCGGGGAGTGCCATGCGTGAGCAGTGCGAGCGGATGCGGCGCGCCGTCGTTCGGACGCACCATCACGGCTTCGAGCCCCTTTTTGCCGGAACCGTGCGTCTGCACTCGCAACTCCGTCACGAGCAGCTGCGAAGACGGTTTGTCGTCAGCGCCGGACGCGGCGACGAGCGAGAACACCGCGAATGCTATCGCCAGCAATCGTTGCAATAATGTTCGGCTCATCGAGACGCCCGAGCGTTTGAATTCCGCGCGCCACTTCGGCGGTAATCGGGATTCATCGTTGGCCGGCACCACTGGCAACGGGATGAGCGGCTAGAAAAGCGCGGGCGTGCGCGACTTGGGGAAGATCGGCGTCGGCATTGCTCCAGGCCTTGAGAAAGTCCGCGTAGGTCTCGGCCGCGGAGGTTGTCTCGCCAATTTTCTCGGCCACGAGGGCGATGCCGTAAAGTGGATAACCCGACCGCGGCCGCTCGGTAAGTACCTTCTGATAGGCAGCGGCCGCACCGCCGAAGTCGCCCGCGGCCATCAGCGCTGCGGCTTCCGTTTCACCGACGGGCCGGATGTAATACGGTGGCTCGTGATAGCCGAGATCTTTTTCTTCCGAAGCTGCTTTCTCGAATTCGGCTTTGGCATCGGCCGTTTGTTTCTGGGCGGCAAGGATCGAGCCACGAAGTTCGAGCGACATCACGGAAAGCATCTTTTCTAGAGGATCCAGGTAGGCATCGGAATGCAGAGTGATCTGCGGCCGTGCGGGCGGCGCGGCCTTGGCATTCTTGGACGCGGCTTTTTCCGTTGCCTTGTCCGCAGCTTGCTTATCCTTGAATTCCTGCGTGGCGCGCCAAAGTCCGGCGTCAAAGTCGGTGGAAGCTTGCTGCGCGGCACGAACGTCTCCGCTCTCGACGGCTCGCATCGCAGCCGCAAACGAATGCAGTTCGCGTGCAAGAAAGCGAAGATTCACTTGACCGGCTGGCTGCGCGGAAGCATCGGAAAGCGCGGCCACGCGCCCCCAATCGCCTTCTCGGAGCGCTATCGGCAACTGAGGATCGATGCGCGCAACGGAATCGCGTGCGGAGAAAGGATAGAGCGTGGCGTCGGTTTCGCCGCGCGCCGCCACGAGCCGCTCGGAAACCGCCTGCGCCTGCTGGAGCTTTCCTTCTTCCAGCAAGTTCGCGATTGCGTACATCAGGTTGTGGATGTAGTTCCAATCATCGTCGCACGAGACATGCTGGTCGCGCATGTACGATGCATCCACGTTCGTGGAAGCAGCGAACGAAGCTTCGGCGCGAGCGTAATCGCCCACTCGAAAATAAATGTGCCCGGGCATGTGGACCATGTGGCCGGAAGCAGGTGCGAGCTTGCCGAGAATGTCGGAACTATGCAGCGCTTTCTCGGGATGATCGCTTGCTTCGATGGCGTGAATATAAAAATGATTTGCCGCGGAATTGTTCGGATCGTCCTTGAGGATGCCTTCCAGGATCGATAGGCCCTCACCCTCGCTATAGCCGAGAGCCAGCGCCAAAAGAAGCCGCCCCTCGATTTCGTTTGGATATTTTTTCGCGAGTTTTCTCCAGAACGCGACGGACGGCGCCGGTTCGGTTTCCTTTTCGCCGTTCTTATGAGCTTTCTGATCGGCAACGTCCGCTTCGATATAGAGCCGCTCACGTTTGCTAACGCGCTTTTCCAGGCTGACGGCTTTGTCGAGCGCCTGATTCTCGAAATCCGGTGAATTGCCGTGATAGAAGGCTTCCGCGCGGGCGAGCCCCCAATAGCACATGGCACAACTCGGATCCACGCGAATGCCTTGCTCGAACGCACGCGCCGATTCGTAGTCCCAGAAATCGTGAAGCAGGTTCAGTCCTTGATCAAACCAGGCTTGCGCTTCGGGCGTCGCCGTGATGGCCACGTGCACGTTTCCCACGCCTGCGATTTTCTGCGCCGGAGGAAGCTGATCGGGCGGCACCTGGTCGCGGGTTTCCATCACATGACCAGCCATATTCATCTGAGCGTCGGAAGGGGCAGAGAAGCAGAGCCCCGCCGAGGCCAGAAGGAAGCATCCAGCAACGAAATTGCGCGCCTGGAAGGCGGGGGCTTTCCAGATTTCACTCATGAATTCATTCTCGCGCGGCAATTGTACACTCGAATGAACGCCATGATGAAGTCTATGGTGCACTCTCACCGGCAGGGCGCGCCACTATCGGAACTGCTGGGCAAGCGATAGAATCGAGACGATGCGCGTGCGGGTGCTATTTTTCGGACAGTTGAAAGAAATTACGGGCGTCTCGCAAGATGACGCGGAGCTCTCGGAAGGCGCACGCGTCGAAGATCTTTTCGAGCGCTATGGCCGCCGTTTCCCGAAGCTAGCGGAATTCCGGCCATCGGTCGCTGCGTCGGTGAATCAGGAATATGCCGCGTGGCGGGCACCGCTTTCCGCGGGCGATGAAGTTGCATTCCTTCCGCCCGTGAGCGGCGGTCAGCACATCGCCGTCGCTGAAGATATTTTTCAACTCGTTCGCGAGCCAATCGCGCCACACGCAATCCTGGATGTGCTCAAGACGCCGGAGGATGGCGCGCTCGTCGTCTTCGACGGCTTCGTGCGCAACAACTTCAAGGGCCAGCGCACGCTTTATTTGGAATACGAAGCTTACGAACTCATGGCGCACGCGAAAATGCGCGCGATCGGCGCGCAGATCCGCGAGCGATTCTCGATTCATCGCCTCGCGATCATTCACCGGCTGGGCCGCCTCGAAGTCGGCGAGACGAGCGTCCTCATTGCCGTCAGTTCTGCGCACCGCGCCGCTGCTTTCGACGCTTGCCGCTACGCGATCGACGCGCTGAAGCATTCGGTGCCGATCTGGAAGAAGGAGTATTTCGCCGGTAGCGCAGTGTGGGCCGAAGGCGAGGTGGCTTCCGATACCTCGGGGGCCGCAAGCCCGCCTGCCGGACCAGCAGGTACAAACTCTGAAACGCGGAAACCCATTTCTCGCGCGGATGAATCTACTGATAGATGAGGAAAACTACTCCAGCCGCAGCGCTCCTGTCATTCGTTGCGGGAACGGTCTTCGTTGGCGGGGCCGCGCTTCGCGCACGCGCGCAAGAAAAGCCGCAGATGCTTCGCTCGGAAACAAACCTGGTTGAAATTCTAGCGAGCGTTTCAGACGCGCACGGCAAACCCGTGCTCGATCTGAAGCAAGATGCCTTCGCGCTCACCGAAGAAGGCGCGCCGCAGAAAATCGAACGTTTCGAGGCGGAGACAAATCGCCCGCTCGACCTCGCGCTCATGATCGACGCGAGCGCCAGCACCTACAAAGACCTGAAGTTCGAAACCGAAGCCGCCGCACACTTCATCCGGCAGGTCGTACGGCCGGGCGACCGACTCGCCGTCTACCAGTTTGACGAATCGGTGCTCGAACTCTCCGATTTCTCCGACCAGGTGCCAAAGCTCCAATCGGCGGCGCGCAAAGTGGCCCCCGGCTCGGGCACTTCGATGTACGACGCGATCGCGCTCGGTGCCAACGCGC
>Ga0210383_10006036_pt1 | contig 10591 bp, 10 predicted proteins | sample IncBWC14OmetaG_FD_160072 | JGI IMG/M metagenome (GOLD analysis project Ga0210383, IMG submission 160072) | Forest soil microbial communities from Barre Woods Harvard Forest LTER site, Petersham, Massachusetts, United States - Inc-BW-C-14-O ...
CGGTTGCGATCCCGATCCCGTGAATCCCACCACGGATCATTCGCGCGAATACGTCCCGATCCTCGCCTACACGCCGCGCTCCCGGGTCGGGGTGAATCTCGGCACGCGCTCGACGCTTGCGGACATGGGCCAGACCATCGCCGAAAATTTCGGCGGCGCCATTCCCCACGGCAAAAGCTTCCTCTCGGAATTGCCCGCAGGCAACTAGCGGCGGGTTCCGTTCGGTAAAAGGGGGAATAATTCCTAAAGAGTGGAAACTTCGACGCTTTTCGCTGCAGCGTGTAGAGGAAGCAAATCCGCGAAAGCGAAGCCATCGCGGAGCACAAGTTCGCCAGGTGCGATGTCAATCGGCCTGCTAAACATCGGTCCTGCGTAGACGAACGAATGAAACTCGCCCTTCTCGCCGCACGGATCGGTTCCTTCCGGCAGCTCGTTCAGTAAGTTTTCGTCGAATTCGCGTCCGGCGAACGCGGCGTCTAGCTTCGCCGTATCCACGCACGTCAGCCGCGCCCGCAATCCCGCCGAAATCATTTGGCGCGCCAGCGCCGCGGTCGGCAGTCCCCACACGGGGAAGATTGGCTCCAGTCCCGTGCCTTTCAACTGCTTCTCGCGGTACGCGCGAACATCCTCCAGAAACAGATCGCCGAAAGCGATCGCTTCGATTCCTTCAGCAACGGCCTTCGCACAGGTCCGCGCCATAATTGCTTCGTAGTCCGCGTTCGAGCATGGCCACGGCAAGGGAACAGCCCACAGCGGAATCCCGGCGGCAGTGGCTTGCTGCTCCACCAGAGCGCGGCGCACACCGTGCATTGCCACGCGGTCGAATTCCTGATTGAAGGTGGTCAGCAGTCCCGCAATCTCATACTCGCCGCTTTGACGAAGCAAATGCAGGGCCCACGCGCTGTCTTTCCCGCTGCTCCACGATAGAAGGATTCGTTTCATGGTTCGCGTCACGCGCGATTATGCCTTAGGCGAGTGTGCTAGTCAGCGGCTGGGTTCAATCGCCGACGGAGGGAGGCTTTTCCGCGAAATACCCGCTGCGGGTGCGCGCAGCAAGCTTGCCGGCTCGCCCGTGCGGCGGGATCAACTGAATTGCGATTGAGCGGAACGCCCCGTCTCTGTTGGTGTTCGAGGGATAGTAGCCGATCGTGTACTGATTTCGGATGTCTTTCGCCACCTGCGCGCACAGCGGTTCCACCTGGTCGAGGCTGTCGGGAAAATACGCCATGCCGCCCGTGGCGTCGGCCAGCTCCGTCAGCACTTTTCGTGAGTGTCGGATCATGCGCTTCTCGTTCTTTCGGTCGTCGTCGCTGAAAACTCCTATGGCGTAAATCGCCGTATTCGATTTTTCCGCCGCCTGCATTGCCTGCTCGAGCGTCAAGCGGCTCGCGTCGTCGTCGCCGTCCGTGATGACGAGCAGCACCTTCTTGTCCTTGTGGCCCTTCCGGATGTGGTCGAGCGATCCGACGATGGCGTCGTAGAGCGCCGTGCTTCCTCGCGTATCGATCCGCGAGAGCGCTTCATTCAGCTGCTGCGTGTCGCTCGTGAAGTCTTCTTCCGTGTCGAGATAATATTCGTCGTTGAAGTTCACCACGAACGCTTCATCTTGCGGATTGCTCGTCTTCACAAACGTGAGCGCCGCAGCGTTCACCTGCTGGCGCTTCTCGCGCATGCTGCCGCTGTTGTCGATCACCAGGCCCATCGTCACCGGCACGTCCGTGTTCGAGAACACCGCAATCTTCTGCTCCACTTTATCTTCGAACACCTTGAAGTTGTCCGATTGCAGCCCGGAGACGATCTGCCCTTTTTCGTCCGTCACGCTCACGCGCAACGCGACCATGTCCGTGGAGCCGATGATTTTTTGCTGCGAACCGCTCGCTTGCCCCTGAGCGTTGTAGCCCGGCGGCGGAGGCGGATTCGCGGGAGTGACTGGCACGCCGCTCTGCGCATCAAGCGCAGTGCTGGCGAGACACAAGGCAAGAATCGTTAACGAGAGGAGTGTCGTGCACCGGCGCAGAAAACTCGCGGCGTTTGGCTGGCCCGCGCGCTCTGCTGGTGCGTTACCGTCCGGGCGCGTAATAGCCGCTTCGCGCGTAAACGGTGAGAGGAGGAAGCCCTCGTGGCGGGCGCAGCTTGACTTTGATCTTTCGCCACTTTCCGTCCTGCGCCATGTTCGATGGCCTGTAACCCACCACATATTGATTCCGCAGCTCCATGCTGATTTTGGTGGCGATGTCCGGCAGGTCCGTCAAGCTGTGCACGACGAACGTGCGCCCTCCGGTCATCTGCGTCGTATCGTTCAGCAGTCCCGGCCCGGCGATTTCTTCGGGCGAGTAGCCGCCATCGGGTTCGTACAATCCGATGGCGTAGATCTGGACGTCCGCCTCTTGCACGAACTTGCGAATGTCCGTCTCTGAGTACCTGCTATGATTATCGCCTCCATCCGATATGATGAGCAACGCCTTCTTCGCGTTGTGTGCTCCTTTCATCTGGCTCAATCCGAGATAGACGCCGTCGAGCAACGCCGTCATCCCGTGCGCGGACGTGTACATCAAACGGTTCTGCAATTCATCCACGCTCGCCGTGAAAGGACTCACCAGCTGGGCACGGTCATTGAAATTGATCAGGAAAAATTCGTCCTGCGGATTCGCCGTCTTGAAAAACTGCACTGCCGCGAGCCGCGATTTCTCGATCTTGTCGGACATGCTGCCGCTCATATCGAAGATCACGCCGATCGAAATCGGCACGTCTTCGCTCGAGAAGCGCACTACTTCCTGCTCCAGGCCGTCTTCGAACACTCGGAAATTATTCTGCTCGAGGCCCGTCACCAGCCGGCCGTAAGGATCGGTCACCGTGACGTTCACGAGCGTCATGTTCGTTTCGGTTTTGAGCGTTTTGCCCTTCTGGATTTTCTGGCCGGTGGCGTCGGCAGTCGGGCCCGCAGGCGCTTCTTGCGCCGCGACACTCAAAGTTGTCAGCAGGATTCCCAGCAGGCAGGCAAAACTCGCAGAAACCAGCGTACTTGCAGCCGCACCGAAAGCAGCACTTAAAGCCGAACTTGAAGCCCGGGAAACTCCGTTGATTCCGATCACCGCGGAACGGTGCATCAGACAACCCCCAAGCGCCGCCGCGGGGCAGGCTGCAGCGCTTTCACTCACTGGCGCGATTGTACCACCCGCGAACTTCAAAGCAAGCCCCAGCCGCGACGTTTTACAATTTAGATACATCTTTGCCCTGCGCACCCTTCTTGTCTCTTCGCCTTCATCGGCCCCACTCCGGGCGACATTAGCATCCGTCTCGCACCGGTACTCTGAAATCGTTCGCGAGCGCGAGCCATGCAAGAAAATCGGCCGGGCTGCGAGCTTCTTGCCGCACGTTTGAATCGCCGGGTTCGCGACCGCCCACGGCGGTCTCGCCGTGCTACCATTTCGTTCGCCATGAGCGTTCTCGTCGTCATACCCGCGCGCTACGCCTCCATGCGGCTCCCCGGCAAGCCGCTTGCGCCGATCGCGGGCAAGCCGATGATCCAGCACGTCGTCGAACGCGTCCGCCAGGCGCAAAACGTGACGCGCATCGTGGTTGCCACCGACGACCAGCGGATCGTCAGCGCCGTCGAGGGTTTCGGCGGGGAAGCCATCCTCACGCGCCCGGACCATCGCACGGGCACCGACCGCGTCGCCGAAGTCGCCGCGCACATCGAAGCCGATATCTACATCAACGTCCAGGGCGACGAGCCGCTGATCGCGCCTTCGGTGGTGGATGCGCTCGCTGCCGCGATGCTGGAGGACGACTTGATCCAGATCGCCACGCCCTGCACGCCGATCCTCCGCGCCGAAGATGTGATGGACCCGAACATCACGAAAGTGGTCCGCGATTTCGACGGCAACGGCCTCTACTTTTCTCATGCGCCCATTCCGTGGGATAGAGACGACCCACTTCTTACGAAGTCGCGCAACGCGGCCGATGCCGTCGATCCTGGCAACGTCCGCCACTGGAAGCACATCGGCCTCTATGCCTTCCGCCGCGCGACGCTCCTCGAATTTCCCACGCTGCCTCCGGGGGAACTGGAGTCGCTGGAAAAACTCGAGCAGCTTCGCTGGCTCGAAAACGGCTTCTCCATCCGCACGGTCGAAACGGATTACGACGCCGTCAGCGTCGACGTCCCCGCCGACATCCCCCGCGTCGAATCCCTCCTCCGCCAAGGCCCCTGACTTGTGATTCCCGTATCGGCGAATTCGCATGACAAACCCCGCCTCTTACGCTAGTTTTGACCTATGGAGACGGTGCGCGTGGAATTGCCCTCGGCCCTTCTGAGGGCCGCCAATCTTGGAGGCGGAAACCTTTCCGAGGAAGCTGCTCGATTGCTCGCGGTCGAACTGTACCGCGAGGACAAGGTTTCGCTTCAGCGAGCCGCCGAGCTTTGCCAAACGCCCCTGGCCGCCTTCATGGATTTCGCCGCGTTGCACGGCGTCCCGCCGCTCCGCTACAGCTACGACGACCTGGAAGAAGAACGCCTTTCCACTGACCGCCTCAAAGCGTGATCGCCGTTTCTGATTCGTCCCCGCTCGTAATCCTGGCAAAACTGGGCTATTTTGATCTTCTGAATCGACTCTTTGCGCGTGTCTACATCTCCGCTGAAGTCCACCGCGAAGTGGTTGTCTCTGGCGCTGGCCTGCCGGGAGCGTTGGAGGTTGCGGAATCCAGGTGGATCGAAGTCGCAGCATTGAAGGACAAATCCGTTGTTGCAACGGCCCAGGAAACGCATGGCCTCGGTGGGGGAGAGCTAAGCACAATTTTCCTTGCCAAGGAGCTCGGCGCCAGCGCCGTGTTACTCGATGACTATCATGCGCGCAAACTCGCGAGGGCAGAGGGCCTGCAAGTCCGGGGCAGCCTGGGGCTCCTAGAAACCCTTTATCTTCGCGATCACTTACCTGATCTTCATGCCGCCTTTCGCCAACTCTTGGAGCATAGCTACATCGACCGGCGGCTCTTGGACCTCCGGCTCCACGCTTTAAGGCTCCCTCCGCTGTAATCGCGCCTCTCGCAGTGCCGTCGCATTCGTGGCGCTGGGTTCCCGCCGGCATAGACATCTCCGGCGGGGAAGTATCGCGAAGAGGATTAAAGGGCCCCAAAAGTGGTGTTTTAAGCCGATTAGAAACTGAATTGGCGTTCAAAGGGCAGGGAGTTAGGGGCAATTCTAATCGGAAAGGCTGCCGATTAGAAATCCGATCAGTCGTGTCCCGCGACCGGTGAGTTGCGAAAGAATGCGCCGTCGCGAGCATGGACAGACCTGCACCTCGTGGGCTGAGAATTAGCGCCCGACTCATAGTAACATAATAGTTACGTGTCGTCAATAGAAAACTGAGTGAGTTAATGGCCTAGCTTGGGCGGGAAGCGGTGGGAAAGTGTAGTCGTGACGACCACGAGCCGCTTCAGGGGTCAAACCCCCTTTGTTGGGACCGCAACTCGGCCGAGTTAAAAACCCGCCCCTCTCGACGGCAATCCGCGGCGGGCACTTGCAGGCGTATATAGATATATGTATACTGGTATAGACAAAGTTGGCCATCTGAAACCTGTCCGTTGGGTGGGCAGTTCGCTGCGGGATCTGCGGTTCTTCCCAAGCGAAGTCCGGACTGACATTGGATACGCGCTCTTCGCGGCTCAACAGGGCAAGACGGATCCAGCCGCCAAGCCGCTGAGGGGCTTTGGCGGAGCAAGCGTTCTCGAAATCGTGGCCGCGCGTCACGGCAACGCGTGGCGTGCGGTGTATACGGTGCGCTTTCATGATGCCGTCTACGTCTTGCACGTGTTTCAAAAGAAGTCCGCGAAGGGCATCGGCACGCCGGCGAGGGAGATTGAACTGATTCGTCGCCGGCTCGCCGAAGCCGAGCACGACAATCAGGAGAGGGCAGGCCAGAAATGAAGACGGGGAAAAAGAAAGCTGATAAGAAACGCGTGCGGGTGACGGAAGGGAGCGGCAACGTCTTCGCCGACCTCGGCCTCCCCAACCCCGAGCAGGAGCTGCTAAAGGCCCAGCTCACTTTGCAAATTCACGCCATCTTGAAAAGCAACGGCATGACGCAGCGCGAGATCGCCGCGATTCTCGGGGTCCAGCAACCTCAGGTGTCGCTGCTGATGCGCAATCGTGCCGGCAGCTTTTCCATCGGACGCCTCATGGAGTTCCTCACCGCTCTCCGCCAGGACGTCGAAATCACCGTTCGCCCTACCCGCAATCACCACGGCACGCTCTCGGTTGTCTCCGCCTGAAGAGTGAGCGAGCGAGGAAGACTGGAAGGGCGATCCTTGTCACGCGTCGCCGCGAGCCGGTGGCGGGAGTAGCGCCCCCGCCCCGCAAACCCGCGAAGAAGCTCCGCTTCGGATGCATGGAGGGCAGGGGAAGATTGTGGAAGGGCTCGTTTGTCCCGCAAAGGATGAGGGCGATTGGGAAGTTCTGCGTTCGTGATCGTCTGACCGTGACCGAGGAGTGCAGTGCCGCGCCTACGGTGCTGGCTAGAAACACACATGGTGTGGGTCGTCGTCCCTCGCGTACCCGCAGCTGCCGCAGCGGGCTAGCAAGATGTTTCGCGCCTACCGCGCTTCTTTCAGACACACCATGGGCCGCGTGGCTGCACGTTGCCCGCCCGCGGCTTTCGGGATGGGCTATAAGTCTATTGCGCGCCTACGGCCCTTCCTTAGATCCGTGTTTCGAGCGCGATAAGCGCGAAAGATCACTTTAGCCCGCTGCGGCAGATGCGGGTGCGAATGGCCGTTTTCGGGCGAGCGCCGTAGGTGCGGCAGATCGTCCCTGGAGAATTCGCATGAATGGTGTTATATATCTATGAGGTACGACACCTACGGCGAAACACGTTTCATGCCTCACCCCTACGTTCAAAACGTGCTCCACATTGTCTTCAGCACGAAAGGCCGCGTGAAATCCATTCCTCCGCAATTTCTACCCCGGATGTGGGCCTATGTGGCGGGCATCTGCCGGAACCATAAGATTGAGGTTCATGCCGTGGGCGGCTGGAATGATCACATTCACCTGCTCGTGGAGATTCCGGCGACGGCGTCGCCCGCGCAGACCGTCTTGACGATAAAATCGAATTCGTCGCGATGGGCGCGGGAAGAAGGACTCGACTTTGCGTGGCAGGAAGGGTACGGAGCGTTCAGCGTGTGCGCCTCGCACATGCCGGTGGTGATTCAATTCATCCGTGACCAGGAGTTCCACCACAGGAAAGCGTCGTTCGACGGGGAATTCATAAGCCTGCTGAACGAGCATGGCTTGAAATTCGATCCGAAATTTATATTTGGATAGCCGGGATCTTCTCCGCCAACATCGGCCTTCAAAAACCCAAGCGGTCACTGCTGGAGGCCAGCTCACTTTGCAGATTCACACCGTCTTGAAAAGCTGTGGGACGACTGCGAAAATTTCCAAAATCGAGAGACGAATCGGCATTTGACACGAGCACGTGTTCTGGACATAATGGCGAGTACCCGCAAAAAGTTAGTGCTGGTACGAAGGCTTCTTTAGCTCAGGGTTCAAGAGTATAAACCCTGAGGCCCGGGAGCTTTTCTAGTTCAGGATTTAGAGGTATAAATCCTGAGACCCGACAGCCTTTGTTATGGCAGGGTTTATAAGTATAAACCCTGCGACCCGGTCTTTGTTATGTCAGGGATTGAAAGTATAATCCCTGAAACCCTGGGGAGGAATTCGAGCGCCTTGCGCAGCGGCCCGAAATACATATTCGTTACGGGCGGCGTAGTTTCTTCCCTTGGCAAAGGCGTGGCAGCGGCTTCGATGGGCTGTTTGCTGGAAAGCCGCGGACTCCGAGTAACCCTCCAGAAGTGCGATCCCTACCTGAACGTTGATCCCGGAACGATGTCGCCGTATCAGCACGGCGAAGTGTATGTGACCGACGACGGCGCGGAAACCGATCTCGACCTCGGGCACTACGAGCGGTTCACGAATGCGCGCCTCACGCGCGATCACAACTGGACGACCGGGCGAATCTACGAATCCATCATCGCGAAAGAGCGTCGCGGCGATTACCTGGGCAAGACGGTGCAGGTGATTCCGCACGTGACGGACGAGATCAAAGCCGCGTTCCGCAAAGTGGCGGACGGCGTGGACGTGGTGCTGGTGGAAATCGGCGGCACGGTGGGCGACATCGAGTCGCTGCCGTTCATGGAAGCGATTCGCCAGATGCGGCTCGAGCTCGGGCCGGAGAATGTGGTGTTCGCGCACCTGACGCTGGTGCCGTTTATCGCCACGGCGGGCGAGCTGAAGACGAAGCCGACGCAGCACAGCGTGAAAGAGCTGCTGAGCATCGGGATTCAGCCGGACATTCTGATTTGCCGCAGCGACCGTCAACTGGGCAGCGAGCTGAAGCAGAAAATCGCGCTCTTTTGCAACGTGAACGAGGCCTGCGTGATCTCGGCGCCGGATGTGGGGAATATTTACGAGGTGCCGATGTCGCTCGCGGCCGAAGGGCTCGACGAGCAGATTTTGCGGTTGCTGAAGCTGGAAGCGCCGCCGCGCGATTTGAGCGGTTGGCTGGCGATGCTGGAAAATCTGGAGCATCCGCAGGGCGAAGTGCGGATCGGAGTGGTGGGGAAGTACGTGCAGCTGGAGGATGCATATAAGAGCTTGCGCGAGGCGCTGGTGCACGGCGGGCTGGCGAGCAAGCAGCGCACGGTGATCGAGTGGGTGGAAGCCGAAGAACTGGATTCGGCGGCGACGGCCGAGCGGCGTTTGCGTCATGTGGATGGGATTCTTGTTCCCGGCGGCTTCGGGAAGCGCGGAATTCAGGGCATGGTGCACGCGATCACGTACGCGCGCGAGAAGAAGACTCCGTTCTTCGGGATTTGCCTGGGAATGCAGTGCGCGACGATCGAATATGCGCGCCAGATGGCCGGCATTCCGACGGCGGACAGCACGGAGTTCGATCCTTCGACGCCGAATCGCGTGATTTACAAACTGCGCGAACTGCTCGGCGTGGACGAAATGGGCGGGACGATGCGTCTGGGCGCATGGCCGTGCAGGCTGGAACCCGGCTCGTTTGCTGCCAAGGCTTACGGCACCACGGAAATTTCCGAGCGCCATCGGCATCGCTACGAGTTCAATTGCGAGTTCGAGCAGGGGTTGATTCGCGCGGGCTTCAAGATTACGGGGCGCACGCCGGACGGCGTCTATGTGGAAATCGTGGAGATTCCGGACCATCCGTGGTTCGTGGGATGCCAATTCCACCCGGAGTTCAAGTCGAAGCCGCTGGCGCCGCATCCGCTGTTCGCGGCGTTCATTCGCGCGAGCGTGGAGAACCGGCGCGCGCGAGCCGGCATGCAGAGCGCGACAAGCGCGCACGCTGCCGCGTCGACTGCTGATTCCGCAGCATCCGCAGCCAATTGACCGCAGGCTTCCCGGGCTGAAGCCCCTGATTTACTGGCTGCAGTTACGGCGGGGTTGAAACCCCGCCCTACAAAGCTGCTCTCGCCCTTCAGGGGCTAAAGCCTACAAAAATAGAGCATCTCCGCGCCGGAGCTGAAGCTCCGGCCTCCTAGGCGTCCTTCATGGATGAGCCCGCCCGACGGCGCGAATTGGGACTGGTTGACACCCTCGAGTACTAGGGTTTCCCACTGCTTTACCCTTAGGAAATGTGACTTTTTGCCAAGAGACAGCGGCTTCGAGCGGGGTGGTACCCTTAATGATAGGGCTTCCCGTGGAACAGACACAGGTGTCTCCAACGCCGCCCGCCGAAACCGGCGCAGACAAGCGCCGCACTACGCGAGTAGTGCAGGCTGTGCCGATCGTTGTGCGCGGGCTCGACGCGCTGGGGCAGTCGTTCAAGGAATCCACCACCACGGTGATGGTGAACTGCAACGGCTGCAAATACCGGTCGCGGCATTACGTGCCGAAGGAGTCGCGCGTGTCGGTGGAGATTCGCGCGGCCACGCAGGGCGCGCCCGCGCGTGTGGTGCCGGCGAAAGTCGTATGGGTGCAGCGGCCGCGAACGTTTCGCGAGATTTTTCACGTGGCGCTGGAATTCGAGGTGCCGGGGAACGTCTGGGGAATTCAGGACCCGCCGGAAGATTGGTTCCGGCACCCGGATGACGAGGCGCTGATCGCAGCGGGTACGGCTTCCGACAGCGGGGCCGCGCCGGCGGACGCGACGACGGACGCTTCTCGCGTGGAGCGCCGCGAAGGATTTGGAGACCAGCAAAGCGCGAGCGGCAATGGCGATGGCTCCGGTGCGAGGAGCGAGTCGCACACAGCGGCTGATACCGCGCATGCGGCTGCCAGTTCGCATTCTGCGGAGCCGAGGCCCGCGCATCTTCCGGCTGTCGCTGCGCCGACGCCGATTGGAATTGCGTCGCACGCGTCTTCTACGTCGCAAGGCGCGGCGCTCGCTGGGCATCACGGCGCGAGCCCGCGCCACTTGCAGCACGTGGCCGAAGAAATTCCCGACGAGGAGTGGAATCCGCAGAGGAACTGCACACCCGAAGTGGCGGCAGCGCGCGACTGGCTGAAGCCGGCGGTGAAGGCGGCGATGTCGCGCGAACTCGGCAAATTGCGAGAGCGATTGCAATCGCAGAT
>Ga0210383_10006037_pt1 | contig 10589 bp, 12 predicted proteins | sample IncBWC14OmetaG_FD_160072 | JGI IMG/M metagenome (GOLD analysis project Ga0210383, IMG submission 160072) | Forest soil microbial communities from Barre Woods Harvard Forest LTER site, Petersham, Massachusetts, United States - Inc-BW-C-14-O ...
TTCGCTCGCGAGGAGGGTACGACCCGCCACAAGGGGATCACCTGCTTCGTGGTCGATCGCGACACGCCGGGGGTCTCGGTCGGCAAGAAAGAGAACAAGATGGGGCAGCGCTGCTCCAACACCACCGACGTCATCTTCGAAGAGGTGAAGGTGAGCAAGGAGGCGATCGTCGGCGGCGAGGGGGAAGGGTTCAAGGTGGCGATGCGATCGTTCGATCGCACGCGTCCCTGGATCGCGGCGGGCGCGGCGGGGATCATCCGGCGCTCCCTCGACGAGTCGAAGAGGTACGCGCTCGAGCGCAAGACCTTCGGCGTCCCCATCGCCCAGCACCAGGCGGTGCAGTTCATGCTGGCGGAGATGGCGATCGGCTACGAGGCGACGCGCCTCCTCTGTCACAAGGCCGCCGCCGGCATCGACGCCGGCAAGCCCGACAGCATCGTGTCGAGCTACGCCAAGGCCTACGGCGCAGACGCTGCGATGGAGGCCTCCACCAACGCCGTCCAGATCTTCGGCGGCTACGGCTACACCAAGGACTACCCGGTCGAGAAGCTGATGCGCGACGCCAAGCTGCTGCAGATCTACGAAGGAACCAGCCAGATCCAGCGCATGGTCATCGCCCGCAACGTCCTCGGCGGATAGGCGTGGATTCGGCGGACAGTCTCAGCTTCCGAAGGATAGCGGCCGCCGACGTCGAGCTTGCGGCGTCCGTTTTCGTCGCCTGCTTCTCGGCTCCGCCCTGGAACGAGCCCTGGACGCTGGCTGCTGCCATTCGTCGGCTTGGGCTCTTCGCCTCGGCCCCCACCTTCAGAGGCGTCCTGGCGATGGAGGGGGGCGACGTCGTCGCGATGGCCACCGGCCAGGTCGAAGGCTGGTTGCGGGGAAGTCTGTTTCTGATTCAGGAGTTGTGCGTCGTGCCGCGCCGGCAGGAGGCGGGGATCGGCAGGCAGTTGCTCGAGCACCTCTTGTCGGAGCTGCAGAAGAACGACGATGTCCGCGAGGCGTATCTGCTGACGGACGCGGCCAGCGCCGCCGAATCGTTCTACGTCGCCCGCGGTTTTCACCGCAGCGAGCGAAAGATTGTGCTCACTCTCGGCTTGAAGAGAAGCGAGCTACGGCGCGAAGGCGCGGACTAGGGACTTCGCGGCCAGGCGCGCGAAGACCTGGTCTTCGGACCAAACGGCGCCGCCGAGGTCGAGCGCGACCTGCGCCACGTGAGCGTCGGGGGTCGAGACGGCCAGCCCTTTTCGCGCGGCGGCAGCGCGCAGGGCGCCGACGCGCAGCCAGTGATCGAGCGGGGTGGGGGCGAGAGGCAGGTCCCGGAGAAACTCATCCAGTTTGCGTCGCTCCGGCGTGGCCAACGGCGCGCTGCCGAGCTCGGCGGCCACGATCGGAGCCAGCACCACGTCGCCGTCGCTGAGGGCCTGTTCCAGCCGGGCGATGCCCTGGCCCCGGAAGAAGGTCACCCAAACAGAAGTATCAACGACCAGCGCGCTCACGGGAAGAATCCAGATCGATCCGGAGGTCGAGCTTTCCCTTGAGAGCCAGGGCCTTCGTATAGGCGCGTCGACGGGCCAGAAGCTGCAGCCCCTGCACAATCGTCTCGGTCGTTCCCGCTCCCGTGACCTCCGCGGCGTCTCGCAAGAGATGGCGGGGGAGGTTTACGGTGACCCGCTTGACCTCATCGTCAGGCATACGTTGATATTGATCGGCATATGTATCGAGGTCAAGCTCGGCGGGGGAAGACAGCTCCATTGACCGAGAACGAGGACGCGTGATAGTGGCCGAGGCCGTGAAGCTCTCGCTGGTCATTCCGGTCTACAACGAGGTGGCGACGCTGCGGGAAATCGTCCAGCGGGTCGTGGCGGTCGACTTCGACAAGGAGCTGGTGCTGGTCGACGACGGCTCGACCGACGGCAGTCGCGAGCTGCTCGGCGAGCTGCGCGATCAAGGGCTCGAGCGCTGGCTGTCCGACCCCGCCGCGCGGTGGCGCTCGAACGAGGTGCAGGTCCTTTTGCAGCCGAAGAACATGGGCAAGGGGGCGGCGTTGCGCGCCGGGTTTGCGGCGGCCACTGGCGACATCGTCATCGTCCAGGACGCCGATCTGGAGTACGACCCGCGCGACATCCCTGGCCTCATCCAGCCGATCCTCGACGGGAACGCCGACGTGGTGTTCGGCTCGCGCTTCATCGGCGGCTCGCACCGGGTGCTCTACTTCTGGCACATGGTCGTCAACCGGGGGCTGACGCTGCTGTCGAACATGTTCAACGACCTGAACCTGACCGACATCGAGATCTGCTACAAGGCGTTCCGCGCGGAGGTCGCCAGGGCGCTGGTCATCGAGGAGAACCGCTTCGGCGTCGAGCCCGAGCTGACGGCCAAGGTCGCCAAGATGCATCTGCGCATCTACGAGGTCCCGGTCAGTTACCGCGGGCGCACCTACGAGGAGGGGAAGAAGATCGGCTGGAAGGACGGCGTCCGCGCCGTCTACGCCATCGTCAAGTACGGCGTCCGGCGCGCGAAGTAGCTACTGAGGAGTCCGCTGCGCGTGGGTCCGCGCCTTGCGCTTCCCTGACGCGCGCGCGGTCGCAGCCCGTGGCACCGACGGCCGGTCGATCGGCCCCTCGGCGATCCGCAGGTCGCCGCTCGAGGGCTGGACCACCGCGAACCGGCCGGTCTCGTACATCGACGGACCGTTCTTCATTTCGGCGGGAGAGTAGCGGTCGGCGGGTGTTCTCGCCGGCGCCGTCGCGCACCCGCCGATCACAAATAGGAACGCCCACCGGGCTGGGCTCGCGCGCATCTTCACGATAGTGAAATGGTGCCGACCCCGACGGAACTTCACATTTTCGAGGAGGCGCCGGCAGTCAGTGGGACGAACGCTAGAGCTTGCCGAGCGAGCCGCCCCAGATCGCCGAGCCGCCCAGCTCTTCTTCGATGCGGAGCAGGCGGTTGTACTTGGAGACGCGCTCCGAGCGGGCCAGCGAGCCGGTCTTGATCTGACCGGAGCGGACGGCGACCGCCAGGTCGGCGATGAAGGTGTCCTCGGTCTCGCCCGAACGGTGCGAGATGATGGTCGTCCAGCCATTGCGGTGCGCCATCTCGACCGACTCCAGCGTCTCGGTCAGCGTCCCGATCTGGTTCACCTTGATGAGCACGCTGTTGCTGGCCCCCTTGGCGATCCCCATCTTGATCCGCTCGGTGTTGGTGACGAAGAGATCGTCGCCCACCAGCTGGACGCGCTTGCCGAGCGCCTGCGTCAGCGCCACCCAGCCGTCCCAGTCGTCTTCGGCCATGCCGTCCTCGATCGACACGATCGGGAACTGCTCGCAGAGCTTCCGGTAGAACTCCACCATCCCCTTGCCGTCGAGCTCCTTCTTCTCGCCCTCCAGCTTGTAGGTCTTGCTCCCCTTGTCCCAGAGCTCACTCGAGGCCACGTCGAGCGCCAGCGCCACGTCCTTGCCTGGCTTGTAGCCGGCCTTCTCGATCGCCTCCACGACGATGGCGCAGGCGGCCTCGGCGCCCGGCAGGTCGGGGGCAAAGCCCCCCTCGTCACCGACGCCGGTCGAGGCCTTCTTGTCGTGCAGGATCTTCTTCAGGGTGTGGAACACCTCGGCCCCGGCGCGCAGCGCCTCGGAGAAACGCGGCAGCCCCTTGGGGACGATCATGAACTCCTGGAAGTCGAGCGAGTTGTCGGCGTGGGCGCCGCCGTTGATGATGTTCATCAAGGGAACCGGCAGCACGCGCGCCGCCGGTCCGCCGAGATACTTGTAGAGCGGCACGTCCAGCTCCGCCGCCGCCGCGCGCGCCGCCGCCATCGAGACGCCGAGGATGGCGTTGGCGCCGGCCTTCCCCTTGTTGGGGGTGCCGTCGGCGGTCAGCATCGCCTGATCGAGCCCGGCCTGGTCGAACGCGTCGAGGCCGATCACCACCGGGCCGAGGATCTTGTCGACGTTCTCGACCGCCTTCAGCACGCCCTTGCCGAGATAGCGCTTCTTGTCGCCGTCGCGCAGCTCCAGGGCCTCGTGCTCGCCGGTCGAAGCGCCCGAGGGGACCGCCGCGGTGCCGACCGCACCCGAATCGAGCATGACATCCACTTCGATCGTCGGGTTGCCGCGGGAGTCGAGAATTTCGCGGGCGAGAACGCTTTCGATGACGGCCTTGGTCGTGAAGCTCATGGTCGTTTTCTAGCGCAGATGCCAGCGACCGCGCCACAGATAAAAGGCCAAGCTCGATATCGTCACGCGGCCTAGCGAGGTGCCATCACCAGTGGGATACTGCGAAGCCGGTTCCATGAAGACCAACCCTCGCCCCGAGCGCCAGCAGCGGCTTTTGACCCCGCGGCAGATCTTCACCTACCTGGATCGCTACGTCGTGGGGCAGGAGCGCGCCAAGCGCACCATCGCCATCGCCGCCTACAACCACTTGAAGCGCTGCGCCCAGCCGACGCCGGCCGGCAAGCGCCTCATCAAGAAGTCGAACGTCCTTCTGCTGGGACCCACGGGCTCCGGTAAGACCCACATCGCGCGGACCCTGGCGCAGTGCCTGGAGGTGCCGTTCACCGTCGCCGACGCCACCGAGTACACCGAGGCTGGCTACTACGGGAAAGACGTCGAGGTGATGGTGGGCGAGCTGCTGCACCACGCCGATCAGGACGTGGAGCTGGCCCAGCGGGGGATCGTCTTCATCGACGAGATCGACAAGATCGCCCGCCGCAGCCAGGGGGCGCGCACCGGCGCCGGCGCGCGCGACATCGGCGGCGAGGGGGTTCAGCAGGCGCTGCTGAAGGTGCTCGAGGGGCGCGAGATCTTCGCGCCGCTCAACGTGACCCAGCACTGGAACAAGCACGATTTCGTGGTGCTCGACACCCAGGACGTCCTCTTCATCGCGGCGGGGACGTTCTCCGATCTCCGGCTCACCGACCTCGGCAAGCCGGTCGGCTTCGGCGCCAGTGCGGGTGCCGGCGCGGCGGCGCCGAAGAGCCGCCGCGTGACCGAGAAAGAGCTGGTCGACTATGGCCTGCTGGCCGAGTTCCTGGGGCGCATTCCGGTCCGCGTCGAGCTCGATCCGCTCTCCGAACAGGACCTCTATCTGGTCATGACCGGGCCGCCCGACGCGGTGATTCGCGAGTACCAGGCGCTCCTGAAGATGGACGGCGTCGACCTGCAGTTCACCGACGGCGCCCTGCGCCTGGTCGCGCAGCACTGCATCCAGCGGCACACGGGGGCCCGCAGCCTGCGGACCATCGTGGAAGGGATCTGCCACGACATCATGTTCGACGCCCCCGAGCGCAAAGGGGAGACCATCACGCTCGACGCCGACTTCGTGGCCGAACGGCTGGAGCACGACGCCGCCGTATGAAGATCTCCAAGCTCTTCGCCGACCCGGCTCGCAAGCTCTTCTCGTTCGAGCTTTTCCCGCCCAAGACCGACGCCGGCCAGCTGGCGCTGGAGCGGACCATCCGCGATCTGGCGGAGCTCTCGCCGGCCTTTGTTTCAGTTACGTACGGCGCGGGTGGTTCGACGCGCGCCAAGACGCTGGAGCTGGTCCAGTGGATCGAGCGTGAGGCGCGCCTCTGCGCGATGGCCCACCTCACCTGCGTCGGCGCCACCGAGGCCGAGATCGCCGCGGTGCTCGACAAGCTGGTCGACGCCGGCATCGAGAACGTGATGGCGCTGCGGGGCGATCCCCCCGCGGGGCAAGAGCGATTCGAGCGGACCGCCGGCGGCTTTGCCTTCGCCGCCGACCTGGTCGCCTTCATCCGCAAGCGGTACGGACAGAAGCTCTGTCTGGGCGGCGCCGGGAACCCCGAAGGGCACCTCGAGTGCCGCGACATCGATCAAGACATCCGTCACCTCAAGGCCAAGGTCGACGCCGGGCTCGACTTCGTGGTCACCCAGCTCTTCTTCGACAACCGGTTCTACTTCGACTTCGTGGCCCGCGCGCGGTCGGCCGGCATCAAGATCCCGATCGTCCCCGGTCTGATGCCGATCCGGACGCTGGCCGGGATCGAACGGATGACCAAGCTGTCGGGCGCCAGCATCCCGCCGGCGTTGCAGGCGGAGCTCGAACGCTGCCGCCACGACGAGGCGGCGACGCTGTCGCTGGGCATCGCGCAGACGACCGCCCAGGCCGTCGAGCTGCTCCACGGCGGCGCGCCCGGCATCCACTTCTACACGCTGAACCAGTCCCCGGCGACGCGGGTGATCCTGACCGCGCTCAAGACGGCACGCCTGGCGTAGCCGCGTCCCGCGCGCGCTCGACGCCACGGCGATCAGTCGACAGGTCCGCCGGGATTGGTGCCGTCTGCCAGCAGGAATTCAGGCGCCGCCACGAATTTCAGACCGGGCGGCTCCTGCCAGAGGCCCGAGAGCGCCGCCGACATCGGTAAGATCGGGGGGGACGGCAACAATGTAGTGGCGACCTCCCGGTATCCGAATCCGACGCCGTCTGCGGAGAGCGAGCTCCATTGCATCCCCGCGTCGGCCGGGCCGCTGGCCGGGAAGTCGGCGTCGAAGGTGTCGCCGAGCGCCAGGGGCGGGGAGACGGGCGTGCAGGTCGTCGCGTCGGCGCAGCTCACGACCTCGATCTGGACCCCGCCGCTGCGAACCAGGTTGATCGCGCTGATGTGCGCGCTGCCGGCCGGAGTCTCGAGCGGATAGGAGACGAAGCGCCCCTGGAGCGCGCCCAGGGGCCCGAAGACATAGAGGCGGGTCAGCGCGCCGCTCGTGACCAGACCGTCCCCCTCGAAGACAGTCCCCCCGCCCACCTCGGTCATCGCGAAGTGATGAACGCCGGCGTCGTAGTCGCCTGCGCTGTACTCGTTCCCAGCGGGCAAGGCGTACAATTCTCCGTCGGAGTCGACCAGCTTCTTCCCGTCGACGAGGAGGAGGAACAAGGGGGTGGGGTCCGCCGGGTACTCGTCGTAGGTCGCGTTGAGGGGGGCGAAGACGATCAGCACGGAGCCCTGATTCGGACCAGGCTGTAGATTGTTGTCGCGCAGGACCGTGTCGGCGCCGATGTCCTTGGTGCCGCAGGCGGGCAGGGCGACGAGGGCAGAGAGGGCCAAACCGAGCGAGACGACTGGATCGAGACGCCTGGGTCTATTCATCGCGGGCTCCTTGTCACTGGTTGGTCGGGCGCAGCGGCCGAAAAGAAAGATCTTCCCAATGAACGAGTCCCCCAGACTAATGAGCTGAGTGTACGGGTCGGTCGCGCAGATGGTCATCTTTCGCTTCGCCGGCGTCTCGTTGCTGGCGGTGGCGGTCGCGACGTCGCCTGCGCGGGCCGAGAGCGCCGCGGCCGAGGCGGCGCCGCTGACGCTGGTCCAGCCGGAGGCGCTGCCGTTCTCGGACGCCGAGATCCAGCGGGCGTTGCTGGCGCGCCTCCCGCCCCCAGGTGGTGACCTGGGCGAGGCGGGATTGCCGCCGGTGGAGGTCGAGCCGGCCGCGGCGGGCGCGGTGACCGTCCATGTTGGTCCGCGAAGCCGCCTGGTCACGGTGGGCAAGCGGTTGGGCGCGGACGCGGCGCGGGTCGTCGCGCTGGTCATCGCCGATCTCGTAAGCGAGGATACGGAAACGACCAGCACCGCCGATGCGGCCGCCGCTCCGTCGGTCACCGTCGCGGGCCCGCCGATTGCGCCACCTCCCAGGGTCGACGTCGTTGTCGGGCCGCCGCGCGAGCCGACACCGCGGGTGCACCGGCTGTCTCTGACCGCGGGCGCCGCCAAGGGGACCGGCGACGAGGAGCCGCTGACCCGCACGCTGGACCTCGATCTGGTGCTGCCGCTCGGGGACGGCCCGCTGCGGTTCGCGCCCTCGGTCGGGTTGACGTTGATGCCGACCCGCAACTCGGGGAACGTCGCTGCGGCCTCCTTCACGGGCGGGGTCGTGCGTGCGCTCGGTGGGGCCAGCTTCCGCAACGTCGATCTCCTGGCCGGCCCCGTCGTCTCCCCTTACGGCATCGGCGGCGCCACGCAATATACCGGGGTGCTGTTTGGGGCCGAGGCGCTGGCGCGCCTGACGCTGCCGATCTGGGATCGGCTGCGCCTCGTCGGGGCCGCGCGCGTCGACGCCTTCGCGGATCGCGCCCGGGTCCACTTTGCGGATGGCAGCACTTTTGCGACGCCGTGGTTGCAGCTCGGTTTGGCCGTCGGCGTGGCGTGGGACTGGTCGTCATGATCCGATCCTCCGCCTCACCACGCCGCTCGACGGCGGCCGCCGCGGCCAAAGACGCCAACCTGGTCGACGCGGCGGCCGGCGGCGATCGGAACGCGTTCGCCGAGCTCTACCGGCGGCACCTCGACTCCGTCCACGCGCGCCTCACGCGGGTGATCGGGCCGGCGTCCGAGCGCGACGATCTGGTGCAGCAGATCTTCCTCGACGTCTACCGGGCGCTGCGTCGCTTCCGGGGCGACGCCGCCTTCACCACCTTTTTGCACCGAATCGTCCTCAACGTCGCCTGCGAGCACCTCGAGCGCCGGCGTCGGGCGCGCGGCCGCAGCGAGCCGCTCGAGGCGCGGCAGCTCGAGACGCTCATTGCGCCGGGCGCCTCGCCCGAGCAGCGCGCCCGCCAGCGGCAGGAGCTGACTCGGCTGTTCGCGCTCCTCGAGGGGCTGTCGCCCAAGCGGCGCGCCGCCTTCGTGCTGGTGGCGATCGAGAGCCTGCCGCTCGAGGAGGCGGCGACGCTGCTCGACGCCAGACCGGCGGCGATCAAGCAGCGCGTGCTCGATGCCCGCCGCGAGCTGGCGCGCGCGCTCGATCGCGCGCCAAAAGAGGATTCGAGATGAACGGCCGCGAGCGCGACGCGCGTGTGGAAGCCGAGATCGCGGCCCCGCTGCGCGCGCTGAGCCCCACGCTCGACGAGCTGCACCGCGCGCGCCTGGAGTCTGCCATCGAGGCGACGCTGCAGCGCGAGGACGAGGCGGCGGTTGGGGTTGGGGGCGGGCGGCGGTGGCGCCTCTGGATCTCCACGGCGGGGATCGTCGCGGCGGCGATGGCGGTGGTGATCGTCTTTCGTGGGCCGCGCACGCCGACGTCGCGCGCAGACCTGCGCGCACCCGTGCACGGCGTTCCGGCCTTGCTGGCCCCGTACCACGCGGCGGGGGAGGGAGCGCCGACACCAGCCCCCTCGACCAGCTTGCTGGCGCTCGCCGGGGAGCGGGTCCGCGCCACAATTGGATCGCGCGTCCGGCTGACGCTGGTCGGCCCGGGGCGCGTGGCGGTCGTCTCCTCCGCGGGCGCGGCCGACGTGGAGCTGGCGCTCGACGGCGGCCGGTTGCTGGTCGACTACGACGGCCACGCCGGCGGCACGTTGCGCGTCCGTTCGCCGGGTGCCGTCACCACCGTGGTGGGGACGTTGTTCGCCGTCGAGGCAGGTCCTTCGGGCAGTCGCGTGGCCGTGGCGCGCGGGCGCGTGCGGACCGAGGACGGCGCGGGGCGCGTCTGGCAAGTGGCGGCTGGCGACAGCTGGGACGGCGCCGAGGGGCGCCTCTCCCCGATCTCCGACGAGCTGGCGGCGGCCCTGGTCCGCCACGAGGCGGGCTGGACGGCGCCGGCCGACCCGCTTCCCGCCGCGCGCGAGGGGCCCGCCCAGGTTGCGGCTGGCCCCTCCGCGCCGCCCGCGCGCGTGCGACCGGACGTCGATCTGGAGGCGCTCTACATCAAGGCCGAGTCGGCCATGCGCGGGCACGCCGTGGCGAAGGCGCGCCGTGCTCTGGAGACGATCGCCGACCGCGATCGGAGGGGCCCGCTCGGCGAGGCCGCCTTGCTCGATCTCGCCCGCCTCGCGCTCGCCGAGGGCGACCGGGATGAAGCCCGGCGCGCGCTGGCCCGTCTGCCCGGGCGGCTCGCCGATCCGGCGCTCGGCGAGACCGCGGAGCACCTCCGCTGCCGCGTCGAACGTTCGGGCGAGGGCAGCGGGCCCTGCGGTCCCTGAGCGACTCAATCGGCCAAAAGGACGATCCAGGCGACCAGGAAGATCACTGGGACCAGCAACGGGGCGGCCAGGCCGGCGGCGCGCGCGAAGGGCCCCGCTTCGAGAGCATGCATCCGCGCCTCGGCGGTCGACAGCAACAGGCTTCGGTGACGGACGAGGGCAAAGAGCCCGCCCAGGATCGTCACCACCAGCAGGAGCAGCGAGAGCAGGCTGATCCAGGGAAGGACGGCGACCAGCAGCTGCGGCCGCGTGCCGCCTTTGGGCGCCGTCGGGTCGGCGTGCGCGTTGACGGCGACGGCATACGCGGAGAAGAGAAAGGCCTGCGAGGCCATCACCCAGGCGGTGCGCTGCCCGAGGAGATCGGTCTCACGATCGATCTGAGTCCGGAGCAGCAGCTGGAAGGAGGGGTCGTCGAGGAGGTCCTTGGTGGTCTCGCGATCGGAGAACGAGGTGGTCGACACGGCCGGTTCCAGCGCTAGCGCTCGATTTCGACCCGATCGGGGAGCTCGTTATCGCCCATCGGATCGGGCGGGAAATGCTCCGCCAGCCGGTCGCCGATGGTGTCGATCGCGTGCAGGAGGCCGGAGGTCAGATCGCCGCCGCGAAAGTCGGTCTGGAGGGCCTGGGAAATCTGACCCCAGAAGGCGTCGCTGACG
>Ga0210383_10006039_pt1 | contig 10586 bp, 8 predicted proteins | sample IncBWC14OmetaG_FD_160072 | JGI IMG/M metagenome (GOLD analysis project Ga0210383, IMG submission 160072) | Forest soil microbial communities from Barre Woods Harvard Forest LTER site, Petersham, Massachusetts, United States - Inc-BW-C-14-O ...
ATGATCTTGCGTCCGGTCAGCCCGGCGTCGCCCATGGGACCGCCGATCTCGAACCGGCCGGTCGGGTTGACCAGCAACCGGAAGCCCTCGGTGTCGATCTGCGCGTCGGCCAGCACGGGCTCGACCACGTAGTCGCGGATGTCGGGGGCGAGCAGTTCCTTGAGGTTGATGTCCGGCGCGTGCTGGGTGGAGACCACCACGGTGTCCAGCCGGACCGGCCGGTCCCCGGCGTACTCGATCGTCACCTGGGTCTTGCCGTCCGGGCGCAGGTACGGCACCGTGCCCGCGCGGCGGACCTCGGACAGTTGCTTGGCCAGCTTGTGCGCAAGCATGATCGGCAGCGGCATCAGCTCCGGCGTCTCCCGGCACGCGTAGCCGAACATGAGACCCTGGTCGCCCGCGCCCTGCCGGTCGAAGTCGTCAGTCCCCTCGCCCTCGCGGTACTCGAACGCGTCGTTGACGCCCTGGGCGATGTCCGGTGACTGGGAGCCGATCGAGACCGACACGCCGCAGGAGGCGCCGTCGTAGCCCTTCGCCGAGGAGTCGTAGCCGATCTCGAGGATCTTGTCCCTGATGATGCCAGGGATGTCGATGTAGGTCTGGGTGGTGACCTCGCCGGCCACATGCACCTGGCCGGTCGTGATCAGCGTCTCCACCGCGACCCGGCTGCCCGGATCGTCCTTGATCATGGCATCAAGGATGACGTCACTGATCTGGTCGGCCATCTTGTCGGGATGACCCTCGGTCACCGACTCAGAAGTAAACAGGCGACGCGCCACTTCGTTTTCCCCTCCTAGGACCCGGCAACTGCGGCGATTCTATCCGGAGTCTGCAGGGGAGAGGGTTTGCTTCGGATTGGCCGCTTACTTCGGATTTGACGCGTAGCGGTCACTTCAGGTTGACAGCGGCCAGGTCCCACACCACATTGGCGAGCGCTTCCTTGGGCCCGCGCGCGATCCGGGTGACCGTTCCGTCGGCCCCGTAGACGACCGCCTCGTTGTCCGGGGTCCCGAAGCCGAGCCCGTTCCCTACCGGGTTGACCACCAGCAGGTCACACCCCTTGCGGGCGAGCTTGGCCCGGGCCGCCTGCTCGGAGGTGTCCGTCTCGGCGGCGAAACCGACCAGGACCGGCTGCGTGCCGCCCGGACCCCGCTGCTCGGCCAGTCCGGCCAGGATGTCCGGGTTCTCGACTAGGCGCAGCGGCTCGGGCGGCTGCCCGTCCTTCTTGATCTTGCCGTCGCTGCGAGTCTGCGGGCGGTAGTCGGCCACCGCGGCGGCCATCACCACGACGTCCGCGCCTTGCGCCGCCTTCAAGACCGCGTCCCGCATCTGCAGCGCCGAGACGACCTGGGTCACCTTGGCCCCGGCCGGATCGGGCAGCGCGACGTTGGCCGCGATCACGGTCACCTCGGCGCCCCGGGCGACGGCGGTCCGGGCCAGCGCGTAACCCTGCGTACCACTGGACCAGTTGCCGATGAACCGCACCGGGTCGATCTCCTCCCGGGTGCCGCCCGCGGAGACGACCACGCGCCGGCCGGCCAGGTCCTGGTTCTTCGGGCCCGGGTCGTCGAGCAGGCGGACGGCCACGGCGAAGATTTCTTCAGGCTCGGGCAGGCGGCCTGCGCCGCTGTCGGCCCCGGTGAGGCGGCCGACCGCGGGGTCCAGCACTACAGCTCCCCGGCGACGCAAGAGGGCCACGTTGGCCTGGGTGGCCGGGTGCTCCCACATCTCGGTGTGCATGGCGGGCGCGTACAGCACCGGGCACCTGGCGGTCAGCAGCGTGGCGGTCAGCAGATCGCCGGCCATCCCGGCCGCGGCCCGGGCCAGCAGGTCGGCGGTGGCCGGGGCGACGAGGACCAGGTCGGCGGACTGGCCGAGCCGGACGTGCGGCACCTCGGATACACCGGTCCAGACGTCGGTGGTGACCGGTTCGCCGGACAAAGCGGCCCAGGTGGCCTCGCCGACGAAACGGAGAGCGTCAGCGGTGGGCACAACCCGGACGCGGTGCCCGGATTCGGTCAGCAGCCTGAGCAGCCCGCAGACCTTATAAGCCGCAATGCCCGCGCCGACGCCCAGGATCACACGGGCCGACGCGGGCATGGCTGCCTCGGGCTGCTGGTATGGGTCAGCCTTCGGTGGCCTCGACGCTGAGCAACCGCTCCTTGATTTCACGGAGCGAGATGGACAGCGGCTTCTCCTGACTGCGCGTCTCGACCAGCGGGCCGACGTACTCCAGCAGCCCCTCGCCAAGCTGGGAGTAATACGCGTTAATCTGCCGTGCGCGCTTCGCGGCCATGATCACCAGCCGGTACTTGCTGTCCACGACCTCGAGAAGCTCGTCGATCGGCGGGTTGATGATGCCGTCGGCGACCTGAGTGCCTGCCACGTTCTGCCTTCCGTTGTTTACTGCTCCATCAAAGATATCAGCTGGCCGCACACGTCCTGGACGGATGTGTTCACCAGCGTGATATCGAACTCGGCGGCCGCCGCGAGCTCGTCCTCGGCGGCCGCTAGCCGGCGTGCCAAGACCTCAGGCCCCTCTGTCCCTCTTCCGGTGAGCCTGCGGACCAGCTCGTCCCAGGACGGGGGGGCCAGGAATACCAGCCGGGCGTCGGGCGCGGCCCGCCTGACCTGCCGCGCTCCGGCTACATCGATCTCCAGCAGGCAGGCCACGCCCGCCTCGAGCTTCTGGTTCAGAGGCGCGCGCGGCGTGCCGTACCGGTTGCCGGCGAACTGCGCCCACTCCAGCAGCGCTCCCCCGGCAACCAGCCGGTCGAACTCACTGTCGTCGACAAAGTAATATTCGCGGCCGTCCACTTCCCCCGGCCGCGGCCGACGTGTCGTAACCGACACGGAAATCCAGATGTCGGGGTAAACCCTGCGGAGTTCGGCGACGACCGTGCTCTTCCCGACCCCGGAGGGTCCGGAGAGCACGGTCAGCCGTGAATGCACCGGGGTCGCGACCGCGGCTCCGCTAGGACGTCGCTCCGGTCTGCCGTCAGATATCGGCACCGAACTCTTGCTCAAGCGCGGACCGCTGGTTGGTACCCAGCCCGCGTACGCGACGCGATTCCGCTATGCCTAGCCTTTCCATGATCTGCTTTGCCCGCACCTTGCCCACGCCGGGCAGGGACTCAAGCAGAGCCGAGACCTTCATCTTGCCAATCACGTCATCAGTCCCGCCTTCCTTGATGACATCCGACAAGGTCGTGGCCCCGCGCTTGAGGCGATTCTTCACCTCGGCGCGTTCTTTGCGTGCGCGGGCAGCCTTCTCCAGTGCCGCCGCACGTTCTTCAGGAGTGAGAGGAGGAAGAGCCACTCGAGGTCACCTCGGGTTTCGTTGGAAAAAAGGTTTGTCGGGAGGGGAAACTAGCCAATCACGTACCCTTTCGGCAACGCAAACCCCCGTTTACGTCATCACAAATTGAAATATATTACTCATAGTAAGCAATTCATTACTCAGAGTTATCATTGCTCAGCCCGGGCCTCAGCTAGGGGGTCTCACCGGGCGATATTCCGTGGTCAAGCTGCAAGATACCAGCGTATGCCATGGGTGTCCGGGCGGTTGACCACCCTCCCGGCGCGTCGTGGATTCGTCACAAATATCCGCGCTCCGCCGGGGCGTCAACGACCCAATTCGGGTCAGCCGAGCGGGCGTGTTCCCCCGGCGGTGTTTCGCCTTGACTCACGGTCTCTGCTCGTTTTGATCCCGGATCGCCAGTTGGGATGATAGATGATCTATGAGATCTATGTTACTCCTGAGACACTCGGGATGATTTAGGCGTTTCTACCCCGTCTAGCCCCGTCTGGGCCCCGTTGAGCTTCCTGACATCCTACTCACTGCGTAAGCTTGACGTCACCCCAGGTCACCCCATGTCCTGGCGGAAGTTTTCCGGGCCTCATCGCGAGGGTCGGCCTGGCTTCAGGCCGGATCACGGGCGACGCTGACCCGCCGCAGCGACGCGGCGATGGCGGCCGCGGCCGCCCCCGGATCCGGCGCCCGGGTGATCGGCCGACCGATCACCAGCAGGTCCGCGCCGGCCAGCAGCGCCTCCTCCGGCGTCGCGACCCGCGCCTGATCGTCGGCTTCGGCGCCGGCCAGCCGGACCCCGGGCGTGATGAGCGTCACATCCGGGCCGACCTCCGACCGGACCGCGGAGACCTCACGCGGCGAGCAGACCACGCCCTGCGCGCCCGCCGCCACCGAGAGGGTGGCCAGCCGCAGGACCGCGTCTGGCACCGGCCCGGTCATCCCGATCCGGCCCAGGTCATCGTCGCCCAGCGAGGTCAGCACGGTGACGGCCGCGACCATCGTGTCCGGCGCGGCCTCGACGGCCGCCCGGATGACGTCCGCGCCGCCGAACGCGTGCACGGTCAGCACGTCGGGTCGCAGCCGGGCCACCGCCCGCGCCGCCCCGGCCACCGTGGCCGGGATGTCGTGCAGCTTGAGGTCGAGAAACACCGAAACCCGGCTGGCGCCCCGTACCGTCGCCACTACCTGCGGTCCGTAGCGCAGGTACAGCTCCAGGCCGACCTTGACCGTGCTCACGTGTGGCGTCACGAGCGCCGCCCACCGCGCAGCCGTCTCCAGGTCGGGGGCATCGAGCGCGACCGCCACCGGCGCCGGCTTGCTCACGGCCACTCCTTCCACTCTCCGCTCCTATCCTGTCACGTATTGCTGTATTGGCCCGGGGAGGCGACCCCCCGGAACCCTCCGAGCGCGGGGGGCCGACCCGGCCCCCCGTATCCCCTGGGGTGGGCGCGCCCGATAACGTCGGCGACCTGATCGGCGCCGATGGCCGCCAGTTCCTCCTCCAGTTCCCGTACGACGCGCGAGCATGCCGACGGGTCATGCATGATCGCGGTGCCGACGCCGATCATCCAGGCGCCCGCGAGCAGCAGCTCCAGCGCGTCCCGCCCGGTGCGCACGCCGCCCGTCCCGATGATCGGCACATCGGGGAACGCCTCGGCCACCTGCCACACGCACCGCACCGCGACCGGCCGGACGGCGGGCCCGGACAGGCCGCCGTACGCTCCGGCCAGGGCCGGGCGCATGGTCGCGGGATCGATGGCCATACCGAGCACCACGTTGATCAGCGAGAGCCCGTCCGCGCCGGCCGCGACGCAGGTGCCGGCCACGGCCACGATGTCGGTCACATCCGGCGATAGCTTAGCGAACACCGGTAGGTCGTGCCGGAGGCTGGCGCGCACCGCCGCGACCACGGACCCGGCGGTCGTGGGGTCGAGGGCGAACAGGCGCCCGGCGTCCTCCGCATTCGGGCAGGACAGGTTGATCTCGACCGCGGACACGCCCGCCGCGTCGGACAGCCGGGCCGCCAGCGCGCCGTACTCACGGACGGTCTGGCCCGCGATCGAGACCACCACGCGGGCGCCGTGGGACAGCAGCCACGGCAGGTCGCGCTGCAGGAAGGCGTCGATGCCCGGACCCTGCAAGCCCACCGAGTTCAGCAGCCCGCTGGGCGTCTCGGCCAGCCGCGGCGCGGGGTTGCCGGTTCGCGGCTCGGTCATGATCGACTTGCTGATGATCGCGCCGACCCGGGCGACGTCGATGAACTGGGCCAGCTCGCGGCCCGCGCCCGCGCAGCCCGCCGCGGCCAGCACCGGGTTGGGCAGCTCGAGCGGCCCGAGCCGGGCCCGCATGTCAGCCGGCATGCAGGTGGCCCTCGGCCTTGGGCTTCCAGCCGGGCGCCCCGAGCGCGTCGAACGGGATCGTGCCCACGTCATCCCAGCGGACCAGGTCGGCGCGGAACACCGGGCCGTCCACGCAGGCGCGCACGATCCGGGTGATCCCGTCGGTCCCGGTCACCGGCAGCACACAGCCCATGCAGACCCCGATCCCGCAGGCCATGGGCACGTCCACCGAAGCCTGCACCGGGATCGCGTACCGGGCGGCCAGCGCGGTCACGTCGCGCAGCACGGGCACCGGCGCGCTGGCGTAGATCACCTCCGTGCGCGCCTCGCGGATGACCTGCTCCAGCATGGCGGTGACCGGGCCGCGGGCGCCCAGCGAGCCGTCGGCGGTGGTAATCGTCGCGCTCCGCCCGGACCGGCGGGCGCTCAGCGCACCGAAGACCCGGTCCGCGCTCGGCCCGCCGAGCACGAAATCGACGCTGCAGGCGCGATCGGTCAGCTTGGCGGCGAGGGCGAACAACGGCGCGCTGCCGTAGCCGACCCCGAGCAGCAGGCACCGGGACGGGTTCTTCGGCACCGGGAACGGCCGGCCCAGCGGGCCCACGGCGTCCAGGGTGTCGCGGGCGCGCAGCGCGGCCAGCCACCGGGTGCCCGGCCCCAGCGCCTCGAACACGAACTCCACCGTGCCGCCGTGGTCCGGGCGGACGTCGTGCACGACGAACGCCCGGCGGCCGAGCATGGACGTCTCCGGGCCGCCGACGGCCACCGTGACGAACTGACCGGGCCGGAACCTGGTCGCGATGGCGGGGGCGACCAGGGTCAGCGCGTGATAGGCATCGACGCGCCGCAGGGTCAGCACGGTGGCGCGGACCTGGACCGGCCCCGCGGCCGTCTCAATCACAGGGCTCACTCACGCTGCTGCCTCACTCACGGGGCGCGCGCAGCAGTGCGGCGTGCTCCTGCAGCGACCGCACGCCGATCTCGCCGCGAATGATGGCCTCGATGCCCTGCACCGCGGCGGCCAGCCCGGCCACCGTGGTCACGCACGGGATGCCGCGGCGGACCGCGGCGGTGCGGATCTCGTAGCCGTCGAGCCGAGGGCCGGATTGCCCGGGACTGCCGAACGGCGTGTTCACGATCAGGTCCACCTCGCCAGCGAGAATCCGCGTCACCACGGTCGGCTCGCCATCCGGTCCTGGGCCGTCGCCGTGCTTTCGCACGATCTTGGCACGAACCCCGTTACGGCGCAGCACCTCCGCCGTTCCGTCGGTGGCCCAGATCTCGAAATCCAGGTCGGCCAGGCGCTTGACCGGGAAGATCATGGACCGCTTGTCCCGGTTCGCGACCGACACGAACACCCGGCCCTTCACCGGCAGCGACCCGTACACCGCGGCCTGGGATTTCGCGTAGGCCGTGCCGAACGTCGAGTCGATCCCCATTACCTCGCCGGTGGAGCGCATCTCCGGTCCGAGCACCGTGTCCACGCCCTGGCCGCCCGGATCGCGGAACCGCCCGAACGGCAGCACCGCCTCCTTGACCGCGACCGGCGCGTCCAGCGGCAGCTCACCGCCGTCGCCGCTTTGTTCGAGCATCCCTTCGGCGCGCAGCTCGGCGATGGTGGCGCCCAGCATGATGCGCGCCGCGGCCTTGGCTAGCGGGACCGCGGTGGCCTTGGAGACGAACGGCACGGTGCGCGAGGCCCGCGGGTTGGCCTCGAGCACGTACAGCACTCCCCCGGCCATCGCGTACTGCACGTTCAGCAGGCCGCGAACGCCCACCCCGTTGGCGATCGCTTCAGTGGCCGCGCGGACCTGCGCGATATCGCCGCGGCCGATGGTGATCGGCGGCAGCGCGCAGGCCGAGTCCCCCGAATGGATGCCGGCCTCCTCGATGTGCTCCATCACACCGCCGAGGTACAGCTCGGATCCGTCGTATAGGGCGTCGACGTCGATCTCGATCGCGTCGTCCAGGAACCTGTCGATGAGCACCGGGTGGCCGGGGCTGACCTCGGTGGCTTTCGATACGTACGAGCGCAGCGTGGCATCGTCGTAGACGATCTCCATGCCGCGCCCGCCCAGTACGTACGAGGGCCGGACTAGCACCGGGTAGCCGATCTCGCGGGCGATGCTTGCCGCTTGCGTTTGCGTGGTCGCCGTCCCGTACCTCGGCGCGGTCAGCCCGGCGTCGTGCAGGACCTGGGCGAACGCGGCGCGGTCCTCGGCCAGGTGAATGGCCTCGGGTGAGGTGCCCACCACCGGGACGCGGGCGGCGCCGAGCGCCCGGGCCAGGCCCAGCGGGGTCTGCCCGCCGAGCTGCACGATCACGCCTTCGACCTTTCCTGTGGCCTGCTCGGCCCGGACCACCTCGAGCACGTCTTCCAGCGTGAGCGGCTCGAAGTACAGCCGACCCGAGGTGTCGTAGTCGGTGGAGACCGTCTCCGGGTTGCAGTTGACCATGACGGTCTCGTAGCCGGCCTCGGCCAGCGCGAAGGACGCGTGCACGCACGCGTAGTCGAACTCGATGCCCTGGCCGATGCGGTTCGGCCCGCTGCCCAAGATGATCACCTTGGGTTTCTCGCCCCCGGGCACCTCGGTTTCGTCGTCGTAGGTGGAGTACAGGTACGGGGTGCGGGCGGCGAACTCCGCCGCGCAGGTGTCCACCGCGTGGTACACCGGGCGCACGCCGAGCCCCCAGCGGATCTCCCGGATCACCGTTTCTGTGGTGCCGCGCAGCTCGGCGAGCTGCGCGTCGGAGAAACCGTTCTGCTTGGCGGTGCGGAGGGTCTCCGCGTCGAGGGCCTGCGCTTGTCTTACGTGCTCGGCGACCTGGTTGATGTGCTGGATCTGCTCGATGAACCAGGGGTCGATGCCGGTTGCCGCCGCGACCTCTTCCGGGCTGGCGCCGACCCGCAACGCCTGGTGGATGGTGTTCAGGCGGCCGTCGTGCGGGGTTCCGCAGTCACGCAGCAGGCGGTCCGCGTCGGCTGAAAGATCCTCTTTGAAGCCGAACGGACCGTGGTTACTCTCCAGGCTTCTGAGCGCCTTCTGCAGCGCCTCCGGGAAGCTCCGGCCGATGGCCATGGCCTCCCCCACGCTCTTCATGTGGGTGGTAAGCGTGGGGTCGGCGCCGGGGAACTTCTCGAACGCGAACCGGGGCACCTTGACCACCACATAGTCCAGCGCGGGCTCGAAGCAGGCCGGCGTCTGGCCGGTGATGTCGTTCGGGATCTCGTCCAGGGTGTAGCCGATGGCCAGCCGCGCGGCGATCTTGGCGATGGGGAAGCCGGTGGCCTTGGAGGCCAGCGCGCTGCTTCGCGAGACGCGCGGGTTCATCTCGATCACGACCATCCGGCCGGTACGCGGCTCGACGGCGAACTGGATGTTGCAGCCGCCGGTGTCCACGCCGACCGCGCGCATGATGGCGATCGCGGTGTCACGCATCCGTTGGTACTCCCGGTCGGTCAGGGTCATGGCCGGAGCCACGGTGACCGAGTCGCCGGTGTGCACGCCCATCGGGTCGATGTTCTCGATCGAGCAGACCACGACCACGTTGTCCTTCTGGTCGCGCATGAGCTCGAGCTCGAACTCCTTCCAGCCCAGGATGCTCTGCTCGAGCAGGACCTCGTGGGTGGGGCTGGCGTCCAGGCCGGCCCCGGCGATCCGCCGCAGGTCTGCTTCAGTTTGGGCGATTCCTGATCCGAGGCCGCCCAGGGTGAAGCTCGGGCGGACCACGACGGGATACTTCAGGCTGGCCGCGGTGGCCAGGCATTCGTCGAGGTCGCGGCAGATCTGGCTGGCTGGGACCTCGGCGCCCAGGCCGGTGACGATCTCCTTGAACCGCTCGCGGTCCTCGCCCGCCCGGATCGCGTCGATGTTGGCGCCGATCAACTCGACGTTGTACCGGTCCAGGACACCGAGGTCATGGAGGGCGACCGCGGCGTTCAGCGCGGTCTGGCCGCCCAGGGTGGGCAGTATCGCGTCGGGCCGCTGGATCGCGATGACCTTTTCCAGCGTCTCGGTAGTGATCGGCTCCACGTAGGTCGCGTCGGCGAACTCGGGGTCAGTCATGATCGTGGCCGGGTTGGAGTTGACCAGGCTGACCCTTATGCCCTCGCTTTTGAGGACGCGGCAGGCCTGGGTGCCCGAGTAGTCGAACTCGCAGCCCTGCCCGATGACGATCGGGCCCGACCCGATGACCAGGACGGACCTCAGATCCTCACGGCGTGGCACCGTTTCCCCTTTCTAGCAAGGCGCAGAACTGGTCGAAGTGGTCCGCGGCATCGTGCGGGCCGGGGGCGGCCTCGGGGTGGTACTGCACGCTGAACACCGGGCGCTGCTGCAGGCGCAGGCCCTCGACCACGCCGTCGTTGAGGTTGACGTGACTGACCACGGCCGGCCCGTACGGGGTGTCGAACGGCTCCAGTGACTCCGGCGGCACGTGTGACCAGGTGGCCGTGCCGCGCGTTTCCGCGGAAACGTCTGGCGCAATTGCGTGGAGCGTTCCCGCGGAAACGCCTGACGCCCCGGGCAGGGCGGCGGCGAAGCCGTGGTTGTGGCTGGTGATGTAGACCCGCCCGGTGGCGAGGTCCATGACCGGCTGGTTCACGCCGCGGTGCCCGTACCGCAGCTTGTAGGTGCGCAGGCCCAAGGCCAGGGCGAGGATCTGGCTGCCCAGGCAGATGCCGAAGACCGGCAGCTCGGCTTCCAGCACCGCGCGCATCGCGTCCAGCGCGTACGTGGCCGCGGCCGGGTCGCCGGGGCCGTTGCTGAAGAACACCCCGTCCGGGGCTTCGGCGAGGATCTGGGTGGCGGTCGTAGTGGCGGGTACCACGATTACTTCGCAGCCCCGCATGGCAAGCTGGCGCGGCGTGGAGGTTTTGATGCCCAGGTCGACGGCGACCACCCGGTACCGGGCGGGCCCTTCCGGCGAGATCG
>Ga0210383_10006041_pt1 | contig 10585 bp, 7 predicted proteins | sample IncBWC14OmetaG_FD_160072 | JGI IMG/M metagenome (GOLD analysis project Ga0210383, IMG submission 160072) | Forest soil microbial communities from Barre Woods Harvard Forest LTER site, Petersham, Massachusetts, United States - Inc-BW-C-14-O ...
GAGAAGTAGGCCCATACCATGGTGAACGCCAGCAGGAAGTTGCCGTGGTCATGCACGAAATTCGGCTTCAACAGAGTAGACATGGGACGATAGTTGAAGAGAATGCGTTCGATGACAATGGCAAAGCAAAGGGCCGAGATCAACTGGCCCGCCACGAAAATCAGTCCATAGATGGTCGAGATCCAACTCGGATCGAGCGACATGACCCAGTCAATCGCGGCGAACGAGATGGCGCACGTGTAGAGAATGATGCCGGGGGCGCTCACTATTTTGAAGCGCTTGCTGGTGTCGGCAAAAGGCGGACGGTCGTGCTCGAAAGAAAACTTGCTGAGGAAGTACTGCAGCAGGAACCAGATCGCAAAGTAGATCACGGCGCGGATTACAAAGCCGCGGTAGTTCAGGTAATCGCGCAGAATAAAAGCGTGTTTTTCCAGATGCTCGCGAATCGCCGGATTAGTGATGGAATCCAGTGGCATCGCCCAGGGATAGATCCTCGGAACCGCGAATATTGCGTAGGGAATGAAGAGCAGGATCAGCAGCGGCATCGTGCGCATCGATGCGCCCAGAATGCGCCGGATTACCGTGCCCCATCCGCCGCCGGTCATGTGACGAACCATGACGATGGCCATTGAGCCAAGGCATACTCCGAGCCAATCCATGTAGGAGAGTAGGTATCCCTGAAAGAAGACTGTCGGGTTGGTGAAGGCCAGGTACAACGCGATCAGGCTCGCGCCGCCGCCGATGGCGAGCGATCGCCGCTGGATCACCTTGATGATAGGAGGCGTCGTGAGATCGAGCTGAGATGGGGGTGCTGTGCTCATTCCGTCTCCGCCTTTGACGTCTTCGCCGGCGCTATTTGTGGCAACGTAGCTCCCGTGCCCAGTGGCGCGAACTCTGGAGCCTTCGATGGAATGCTTTGTCCCGAGGGAACGTCCGCCGCTGTGGCGTTTTGGCTCAACTGCAACGCCCGAATATAGGCCGCAATGCACCAACGATCGCGCGGTGGGATCTGCGCGGAATAGCTCAGCATGATCCCGAATCCGTTGGTGGTCACATCGAAGAAGTAACCGATCGGGGCTTTCTGCAGCCGTTCGATGTGATAAGAAGGCGGCTTGCGCGCGAAGCCGCGCGACGGGATGATTCCGTTGCCGTCACCGACGCGCGAATGGCAGGGCGCGCAGTAGATGTTGTAACGTTCCTGTCCGCGTTGCAGCACTTCGCGAGTGACCGGAAACGGCATGTAATCGCCGTCGTTGTTTCCGATCTTGCCGGTATAGAAATAGGCGTCGGCGCGCTCGTCGCCACGCGCCACGGTGCCTTCCGCTAGCGGACGCGCCGACCGCTGGTCGGGAAAGAAATCACTCTTCGCCAACGGGTTGTAACGTGGCTGCACGTGCATATCGAGACGGCAGCCGACGGTGGCCATCACCGCCAGTATCACTAGCGGCGGCACGAATTTGCGCCCGAATTTGCGGAGGCTCGCCATGAACTTAGCTGGGGACCTCCGAAATGGAGCGGGCATGCAGGCTTTCCAGAAACTGCCGAGTGCCGGTGGCGTCGTATTTGGGATCGGTGGCGAACACGATCAGGAAAAAGCGGTCTTTGCTGGCAAGCACAAAGCGCGGCACGTTGAAGACCGGGTGGTAAGGCATCGGCAGACCGTTCAGCGCGAGCATGCCGAAGACCGCCGAGATTCCGCCGAACAGAATCGTGAGTTCGAACGTAATGATGATGAACGACGGCCAGGAATGATACGGACGGCCACCCACGTTGACCGGGTAGTTCACGACCGCCATCCAATACTGCATCAGGTAGCCGGTCAAGCCTCCGACGATGGCGCCGATCAGCGTAACCAGGGCCACGTTGTTTTTGTGGAAGCCGATCGCGTCAGCCAGTTCTTCCACCGGGAAGGGGCTGAAGGCGTCAATCTTCCGGTAGCCCGCTTCATGCGTCTCGCGGGCGGCGTTGACCAGATCCTGGGCCGACGCGAACTCCGCCATGAGCCCGTAAATTGGAATCCGCTTCATTCGGGCTTCACCTCCGCTTCCGGCAGAAGGGTGCGCATTTCAAAGATGGAGATCATCGGCAAAATGCGAACGAAGAGGAACATCGCGGTCAGGAACATGCCGATGGTGCCGAAGTAGGTCATCCAATCCCAACGTGTGGGGTAGTACATTCCCCACGACGAGGTAAGGAAATCGCGCGACAGGCTGATCACGATGATGACGAATCGCTCCAGCCACATGCCCACCAGGATCACGAACGAGATCAGGAAGAGCCACACCGGGCTGGTGCGCATCTTGCGGAACCAGAGCAACTGCGGAATGAAAATGTTGCAGATCAGCAGCAGGTAGTACAAGTTCGCGTAGGGCCCGTGGAGGCGATTCCAAAGTAAAGTCTGATCGTAGCGATCGCCGCCGTACCAGCCGTCGAAGGCTTCAATGGCGTAGCCGTAGGCCACGATCCAGCCAGTGGCGAGCATGACCTTCGCGGAATTCTGCAAGTGGCGGTCGGTGATGAAGTCCTCAAGGCCATAGATCTTGCGGATGGGAATGGCCAGCATCAACACCATGGCGAAGCCGGAGTAAATGGCACCGGCGACGAAGTACGGCGGGAAAATCGTAGTGTGCCAGCCGGGCACAATCGCCACCGCGAAGTCGAAGCTCACCACGGTGTGGACGGACAGCACCAGCGGAGTAGCGAGGCCGGCCAGCAGCAGGTAAGCCGACTCGTATCGGGCCCAGTGGCGTGCCGAGCCGCGCCATCCCATGGCCAGCAGGCCGTAGCTCATGCGCGCATACTTATTTTCGGCGCGGTCGCGGAGAGTGGCCAAATCCGGGATGAGTCCGATGAACCAGAATAGAAGCGAGATGGTGAAGTAAGTCGAAACTGCGAACACGTCCCACAGCAGCGGGCTGCGGAACTGCGGCCAGTAGTTCATGGTGTTCGGGTAGGGGAACATCCAGTAGGCGAGCCAGGGACGGCCGGTGTGCACCAGCGGAAAAATGCCGGCGCAAGATACGGCAAACAGCGTCATCGCCTCGGCGAACCGGTTGATGGAGTTGCGCCAGGACTGCCGCAGCAACAGAAGAATGGCGGAGATGAGCGTGCCCGCGTGTCCGATACCGATCCACCATACGAAGTTGACGATGGCAAAACCCCAGCCGATGGGAATGTTGATGCCCCAAATGCCGGTGCCTTTGATGAACAGGTAGCCGAGCGCGTACAGCAACATCATGGTTACGAGGAAGCCCGCTCCGAAGCCGACGACCCACCCCATCGAGGCCGGACGCGTCAGCACGATCGAGCTGATCTTGTCGGTGATGGTGGCGAACGTATAGCCGGGCTCGATCACGGGTGCCCGCTCGTTGGCGGCGTCGTTCGCGGCCTCGTTCGCAGCCTCGTTCGCAGCTTGATTCGCGGCTTCGTTCAAGTGGTCTGCCATCTCTTGACTTGCGCTCCGCTTATGTTTCCAACTCAGGGTTAGGGTTGCGAATCTCCGCCAGATAAGTGGTGCGTGGTCGGGTATTCAGATCCGCCAGCAACCCGTAGTTACGATCCTGCGCCTTGAGCTTCGCCACCCGGCTGTTGGGATCGTTGATGTTGCCAAAGACGATGGCATCGGCCGGACACGATTGCTGGCAGGCCGTCTGCAATGATCCGTCTTCGATTTTGAACTCGCGATTCTCGCGCACCGCCGCGGTTTCAGCGTTAATACGGTGCTCGGTGATGCGCTGCACGCAGTACGTACACTTTTCCATGACGCCGCGGCTGCGGATGGAGACGTCGGGATTGCGCATCAACTTGTACTGCGGAGTCTCCCAGTCCTGGAACAACAGGAAGTTGAAGCGGCGCACTTTGTACGGACAGTTGTTGGAGCAATACCGCGTGCCGATGCAGCGGTTGTAGACCATATCGTTCAGGCCTTCGCTGCTGTGCACAGTCGCGCCCACTGGACAGACCAATTCGCAGGGCGCATTCTCGCACTGCATGCAGGGCACCGGCTGGAAATAGGCCCTCGGTGCGTCGCGGTCTCCCTGATAGTAGGCATCGACCCGAATCCAGTGCATGTGGCGGCCGCGCACGACTTGCTCTTTGCCGACCACGGCGATGTTGTTCTCCGACTGGCAGGCGATGATGCAGTTGTTGCAGCCCACGCAGGCGTTGAGATCAATCGTCATTCCCCAGGCGTCCGGCGACTTCTTATAGTCGTAGCCGGGATAGAGCGTGAGCTCCGCCGGCGGCTGGTCTTCCTGCGCAAACTTCGGTTCCTTGCGGTATTCCTCGAGCGTCGCTTCCCGGACCAGCGGACGCGTCGCGCCGTCGCCCGTGTCCATGGTCTGGTAGCCTTGGGTCGAAGCGAGTTGATAGTGGTCTCCGGTCTTGCTGAGCTTGCCGCCGGTCGCGATCCAGAGCGCATTGGTCGTGCGAAGAGCGTAGGCGTCAAATCCGGCGCCGGTCCCGGCGCGTCCGGCCTTGAGGCGACCGTAGCCGAGATGCACGGTGACGGAATGATCGGGATGTCCGGCTTGGATCCAGACCGGGCCAGTGACTTTCCGTCCGCTCAATTCCAGCGTGACCACGTCCATGGTCTTTATGCCTTCGCGCTCCGCCATCTTCGGGCCCATCAGGACGGCGTTGTCCCAAGTCAGCTTCGACATGGGCTTCGGCAATTCCTGGAGCCATCCGTTGTTGGAGAATTGTCCGTCGTAGATGGAGGGATCGCGGCGCAGGTTGATTTCGAGAGCGTTGGGATCGGGAGGAGCCGTGGGAAGAAGTTTGCCCTCTGCCTGGGCCTGAGAAGCTTCGGAAGCAGACATAATCGAACTTCCGTGCTTCATTTCAACCGATTTCTGAGGAAAGGCTGAGCCCTGGATGAATCCGTCGTTGAGTGTTTTGCGCCAGGCCTCTTCAAACGTCTTGCACCCAAGCCCTGCGCATGCTGGCGTGAGGTACTTCTGCCAATAGGCACGCACGATGTCGTATCCCGAGGCATCGGATACTCCGATCAGAGTTGACAACATTTCGTGAGCACTCTTACCGGCATAGAGCGGCGCGATCAGCGGCTGAACGATGCTCACCGTACCGTCATAGGCGCGGCCATCGCTCCAGGCTTCGAGATAGTGCGCTTCGTTGATGTTCCAGTGACAGAGTTCCGCGGTTTCGTTCTCGTAGAGACCGTGGTAAATGCGAAGGCCAACTTTGGAATTTTTGAGGCAGTCGCCAAAGCCAAGATCCGCGGGCGCATCATAAACCGGATTGCCGCCCATGATGACTAGCAGATCCACTTGGCCCGCGCGCATGTCGGAGACGAGGTCACGGAGTGATTCCGTCTGATTGACGGGGTTGGCGTCTACGGGGTCGGTGTAGAAAACAGTCTTGCCGACGTTGCCGAGTGCGGCGTTCATGGCGTGCGCAAGGGCGTGAAGGGCGGGCGGTTGATGGTCGCCGGGGACGATGACGCTTCTCCCCTTCCTTTTCCGCAAATCCTCAGCCACAGCGGCAACAAACCTCGCTGAGTCGCCCGAACCAACGGCCCACTCAGCATTCTGTCCTAGCGCGAAAAGCGACTCGGCGAAGCCTGCGACATCCACCGCCCGGGCCGGAAACCGGTGATCCGCCTTAACCCCCGTCGCGCTCGGCGAACTCTCGATGACGTACAGCCGGTTCATCTCCGCGTCGGGATTGCGCCTCTTGGCGAAATCGCGGATGTAGCGCACATTGCCGGGGAATCCGGCGGACAGGAAGTCGGCATCCAGCGAAACGATTACGTCAGCCTTGGAGAAGTCGTAGCGCGTCTCCACCGGCTCTCCAAACGCGAGCTTCGCGCCCTCCAGAACATTGTCGCGATTCGTTGGCTCGTAAACATGCCACTTCGCCTGGGGATACATCGCCAGAAAAGCTCGCATCTGGTCTTTCAATGTCGGCGAAGAAATGGTCTGCGTGAGAATGCGAATGCCCGCGCCACCCAATCCCTTCTGCACGGCGAGCCGGCCCTTGATTTCTTTGACGAACTCTGCCCAGGGCTCCACATCACCAATGTGAGTGATGGCCTGGGAGCGGTCGGGATCGTACATTCCCAGGATCGAGGCCTGCGCGAATATGTCGGTGCCGCCCAGGCTTGCCGGATGCAGGTTGTTGCCTTCAATCTTCGTTGGGCGGCCGAGATTGCTTTCGACGAGCAGCGGATTTGCGTATCCGCTGAGCGTGAACGCGGTGGCGTAATACATCGCTACGCCGGGAACGACCTGCTCGGGCTGGCGAACGTAGGGGACGATTTCCTGCAGGGGCAGCTTGGTGCATCCGCTCATGCCCGCCATGGCGAGAGAAGCGCCCATCAACTGAAGGAAGCCGCGGCGGGAGACGGAGTCGAGCCACTCCGATGCGCCCTTGGGAAACTCGCGGTGCAGCATATCCTGAAATTCGGGCGACCCAGCGAGTTCTTCCAGACTGCGCCAGTACTCGGGCCCCTTCGTCTCCTTAAGTTGGAGCTCGACAGCGGCCCGGTCGAGTTTCTTGCCGGGGCAGACGTCTTCGCGTTTTGATTTGCCGTCTTCCATCTTTCTGATCTTCAATCCTCTGCCTGCGATACAAAGCTCTCAGCGATGACAAGTGCTACAGCTCGTAATGTCCTTTTCGGTGCGCAGCTGATATTTCTTTGCCAGCGCTGCACCAAGTGAATCCTGATCGGTATAGCTCGTGCCGTCCACCTGCACCGGCAACGATGCGGTGGGCTGCTGGTAGCGCATGTTGAATACCTGGTCGCGCGGGCGCAGTACTTTTTCCGGCGCTCGGTGGCAGTTGAGGCACCACTCCATCTGCAACGACGCCTGCTGGTACATGAGCGGCATCTGGTCCACGGGGCCGTGGCAGTCGTTGCAGCCAACACCCTTGGTTACGTGAATGCTGTGGTTGAAATAAACGAAGTCGGGTAGCTGGTTGACCCGCGTCCACTGGAGCGACTCGCCGGATTGATAGCTGGCGCGAACCGGTTCGAGCATGGGAGCGTTCGTCCAAATCTGGGAGTGGCAGTTCATGCAAGTCTTGGTGGGCGGAATGCCAGCGAAACTCGATTGCTCCACCGAAGTGTGGCAATAACGGCAGTCGATGCCGAGGCCGGTGACGTGGTGCTGATGGCTGAAGGGCACGGGCTGCGACTTTCTCACTTCCGCATTGGTAACGTAGGGCGAGCGCTGCACCTGCACCAGCACCCAAAACAGAACTGCGACGACGAACACCGGGCCAAACAGCGAGGCCCGGGAAATTGCATTAGTGCTGCGCGGGAAGATTTGCATTGAAGACCGCGTCGATTGCTTACGGGCCCGGCTTGCGCCGCTCCCGGCTGATTATGATGGTATGAACTACGTCACTCGCCCCGTGATGCACGATACTTAAACAGGTGAGTATATACACTTGAGAGGTGTTTTGGAAACATTTGGACGCAACTTTCTTGGTTGTGCTTCGCGAATTCTGCGCGGCGAGCAAGCAGCCGAATCTCCTCGGAGTCAAGACCACAAAAATCGTCAGCGCAAGTTCATGACCAGCAGTTTCGGCTCCGTCATTTCCTGAATCGCATCGCGCAAGCCTTCGCGGCCAAGTCCGGAATCTTTGACGCCGCCGTAGGGCATGTTGTCGATGCGGAACGTGGGCACGTCGCCGGCGATCAGGCCTCCGACTTCGAGTTCGTCGTAGGCCTGAAAGATGAGTTTGGCATCGCGCGTGAAAAGCCCGGCCTGCAAGCCGAAGGCAGAACTGTTGATCTGCTTCAGCGCGGATGCGAAATCGTTGTAAGGTTCGACAGTCACGACCGGCGCAAAAATTTCCTGGCAATTTACTTTCATGTTGGGTTTGGTGCTGGTCAGCACAGTCGGCTCAAACAAGGAACCTTTGCGGTGGCCGCCACAAAGCAGGCGCGCGCCGCCGCGAACCGCCTCCTGCACCCAGTCCGCAGCGCGGATCGCGTCGCTTTCGCGGATGAGCGGGCCGAGATCGCTCGCTTCGTCCAGCGGATCGCCGACTTTCAGTTTGCCGACTGCCGCCAGCAATAATTCAGTGAATTTTCCGTAGACGGAGTGCTCGACCAGAATGCGTTGCACCGAAATGCAGGACTGTCCGGCGTAAGCGAAGCCTCCCGTGACGCAGCGGTCGGCGGCGTAAGCCAGGTCGGTATCACTATGGACAATGACTCCCGAATTCCCTCCCAGTTCGAGAACGACTTTTTTCTTTCCAGCATTGTTCTTGATGGCCCAGCCGACGGCCGCGCTGCCGGTAAAGCTGATGAGCTTGATGCGCTCATCGCTGACGAGGAGGCCGGAATCTTCGTTGGAGAGCAGGACCGCGTTGAACCCGCCGTCAGGCCATCCCGCTTGCTGAATAACCTCGGCCAAAAGCAGGGAACTGAGCGGCGTCTGGGGCGCGGGCTTAAGCACCATGGAACAACCCGCGGCAATCGCAGGAGCGACTTTGTGCGCTACCAGGTTCAAGGGAAAATTAAACGGAGTGATGCCAGCTACTGGGCCAAGGGGGAAACGTTTGACAATGCCCCAGCGTCCGGCGGTGGATTGCTGCCAATCCAGCGGCAAATATTCTCCGTAGCCGCGAACCGTCTCCTCGGCGGCAACGTTGAAAGTAAAAACAGCGCGGTCAACTTCGTTGCGAGCGCTCTTGATGGGCTTGCCCGCTTCCAGCGCCAGCGTGCGGGCAAATTCTTCTCTGCGATCGTGAATGCCGGTCGCAATCTGGCGCAGAACTCGCTGCCGTTCAAAGGCGGGCAGGCGGCGGGTAGTCCCAAAAGCCTTGACGGCAGCGGCAATGGCGGCTTCCGCATGTTCACGGCGTCCCTGATGGACGTGCGCTATGAGGGTGCCATCGTAAGGCGCGCGCACATCGACGATGTCGCCCTCTTCCAGCCACTTCCCGTCCAGAAAAAAACCGTGGGTTGCAACCGGAGTCACCGTCATTTCAGCCATTGCTTACCTCTTTCGAGCGCGCGTGATGATCCGCGTCCAGCGATTGACACTCAACGATTCGCGCCTGATGATTATAGAACTCCACGGGACGGGCATTATCAACTGGGAAAATTGTCAGGTCTTGGGTTAGGTCTTGGAAACACAAATGCGGCTCAACTCCGTTCCGGGGACCGAGCCCCACGACCTCCTTCATTCGCTGGATTGCGGCTTGAAGCGGTCGTCGACTTCCACCTGGTATCCCGCGACCAGGCGATTGGTTTCGTTCGCCATGCCGACCACTGACATGAGTTCTTTGAACTGAGCGTCGGTCATGCCTTTGTGTATCGCCGAGGTAGTGTGCGAAGCGATGCAGTATTCGCACTGGTTCGTGACCGACACGGCAACGTAGATCATCTCTTTGGTGAGCGCATCGAGCGCTCCGGGAGCCATGATCTGCTTAATGTCTTCCCAGGTCCGCTTGAGCAGGACGGGATCATGCGCGATCGACTTCCAGAAATTGTTGATCCAGTCAGTTTTGCGCGTGGCCATGATGTCGTCATAGATGGCGCGCACTTCCGGGCTAGCGTCGGCGTATTCGATAAGGCCAAAGATTGACATGCGATTCTCCTAGAGCAGGTCGAAGGTGCCAGGTCTTAGGTCTTAGGAAAACCGACAGCGACCTGGCTTGTCCTAAGACCTGACACCTGCGACCTGCGACCTGCTTTTCTCATGACACCCAGTCTAAAACTTTGTAGTAGGCTCCGGCGAATGGCAGAAACCACGGCTTGCCGTTGTACAGGCCGAGCGGCGCGCCGGGGAATGGGATCTCCGTGAAAGGGTTATCGGTCTTTCCTTCCGCGATCCATTCCGCCATCTTCTGACCTTGATACGTTGCCATGGCAACGCCGTGTCCGGCATATCCGACAGAGAAGTAGATGCCGTCGGCTTGCCCCGCGTGCGGCATGATGTCAAAGCAAAAATCGAGCGTGCCGCCCCAGACGTATTCGACTTTTGTGTCGCGCAACTGCGGATAGACATCAATCATGCCGAGGCGCAGAATTTCGGCACTCTTGCGGATGGTCTGATCGGTCTCCGGGAAAAAAGCTGCACGGCCACCGAACAACATGCGGTTGTCGGGAGTAAGCCGGTAGTAATAAAGATAGTTCTTGGAGTCGTAGATCTGGCGGTTGCAGGGGCTCAACTCGCGGGCCAGAGTTTCAGAGAGCACTTCGGTCGTGATGATGAACGATCCGATGGGGATGATTTTCTTTCGCAGCGCCGGAGTCGCTGCGCCGGTGTAGCCGCTGGTTCCAACCAGCACGTTGCGCGCCAAAATCGCGCCCCGAGATGTATTCAGCCTGAAGCCAGGCGCGCCGTCGCGCGATTGGCGCTGGATGTTCTGCAGCCGCGTGCGTTCGCAGATATGTGCGCCCGCCCGCATGGCGGCGGTGGCGAGTCCGGCCACGTAGCGCGCGGGATTGAGGCCGGCTGAAATTTCGTCCACCATGCCGCCGTAATAAATGTCGGACCCGATTTCGCTGCGCAGCTGATCTCGGCGCACGATGCGCAACTGGTGGTTGAATTCGCGGGCGATTACTTCAACCTGGCGAGCGTAGTCATCGAAGTGCGCCTGCTTG
>Ga0210383_10006042_pt1 | contig 10585 bp, 11 predicted proteins | sample IncBWC14OmetaG_FD_160072 | JGI IMG/M metagenome (GOLD analysis project Ga0210383, IMG submission 160072) | Forest soil microbial communities from Barre Woods Harvard Forest LTER site, Petersham, Massachusetts, United States - Inc-BW-C-14-O ...
CTGCTCAAGGTTTGGTTCGAAAACAATTTCGGATGCGCGGGCCCGCTCGGGTCGGTCCGAGCGGCGAGCTACTCTTCGGGCAGCTCCAGGTTGTTCTTCAGGCGCAAAGAGAACTCGGCGAAAAGATCGGCCAGCGCGGCGCGGTCAGTCTTTTCGTCGCGCAAGGTTTCGACTTCGCGATTCAGTGCGCCGGCCATTTCGCGGCGGAGCTTGTCGATCTCAGCGGAATTGGACTTGGCGTGCTCGAGCAGCTTCGCGCGCAGCTCGCTTTGACCGTCGGACATTTGCTCTTCGATCTGGCCAAGCTTCTTTTCGACGAGCTTCATACCGTCCTTCATTTCGCGGGCTTGTTCCTTCAAGCCGTCGGTACGCTCGGATTTTTCGTTCTTGAGGCGCTGGCTGAGCGATTCGACTTCCTGCTTCACGAAGCCGCTGAGCGTATCGAGGCGCTTGGTCATGTCTTCGCGCAGCGTATCGAGCGCTTTGGCGATGTTTTCTTCCAGGCGCGAAAAGCGCTTTTCGTAATCGCGCATCTGGGAGCCGAACAATATGTCGCGGATCTTGTCTACATTTGCCCCTTCGGGGGCCTCTTTGCCGGTGGGACCGGGGACTTTCGCTGACGCAGAGGATGCCATGTGCCGAGCTCTCCTTTTGCCACTTTTCAGGCCCCGCTGAAGGCGGGACCGACGACCTGGGACGGGCATGGGGGGACAGTACTACGAACCCCGCGGAGCCGCAATAAGCAGCTGGTTAACAGGCGCTGCTAGCAGGCCCATTACCTGAAAATCGATCTACGCAAATGCCCGAGGAGTTAGTGCAATTCGAATTCCAAGCGGGAGACGGCGAACTAGCGGTCCAGATAGGCTTTCAGGCGATTATAGCCGGCGCGGCTGACGGGAAGCTGCAAACCATTCGACAAAACGGCGACGTGGCTGTCCTTTCCGTAAGGCTCGATCTTTGCCACGCGCTCGAGATTGACGATGTAGGAGCGATGGATGCGAAGGAAGCGCGAAGGGTCGAGGGCTGCTTCCAGGCTGGCGATTGTTTGCTGCTTCAGGTGCTTCTTGCCCTCAGAGGCGAGCGCGACGTAGTCGTCTTGCGCTTCGGCGTAATCGAGCTTCGCGATGGGGATGATGAAGACGCGGGTGCCGTCGCGAACGGGGATGCGGTCGGCATATTGCGCGGGAGGGCGCGCGGCAGCACTCAGCTCACTCACGGGCAGCGCGTGAGGCGCGGGCTTGCCTCCGACGCGCTCCTTCGCGCGTGTGAGGGCCGCTTCGAAGCGCTCCTGGCTGATGGGCTTAAGAAGATAGTCCACCGCGTGGACTTCGAAGGCGCGGATTGCGTAGCTGTCGTAGGCCGTGACGAAGATGACGGCGGCTTCGTTGCCAATCAGCTCGAGAACTTCGAAGCCATCGAGCTTCGGCATTTGAATATCGAGGAAAACGAGATCGGGTTTCTTTTCGGCAACTGTCTTCACTGCTTCGAAGCCGTTGGCGCATTCGGCGGCGACTTCGATTTCAGCGTGCTTCGAAAGATATTCGCGCAAGATCTGGCGGGCGAGCTCTTCGTCGTCGACAATTACCACGCGAATGCGCTTTTGCGCGTCCGAGGTCATGCTGGGGTCGCCTCTCTTTCGACGGGCAAAGTGATGGAGACGCGGAACTGCTGAGCTTCCGCCTTGACCGCGAAGCTGGCGCGATTGCCGTAGCGGGCGGCGAGGCGCTGGCGAACATTTGCGAGGCCAACGCCGCTCTTGCGCCGCGCGGGCGCTTCGGGGTCGTATGTGTTTTCAACTTCGATGGCCAGGTCGCCATTTTTGCACTGCGCGTCGAGACGAATCGAGCCGCCTTCGACGAGGTTGGCGATGCCATGGACGACGGCGTTCTCGACGAGCGGCTGCAGCAGCAGCGGCGGCACCTGGACGTCCATTGCTTCAGCCGCGATGGACTCCTGCATTTGGATGCGGGAGCCAAAGCGAATTTTTTCGACAGCAAGGAACGCGTGAATGAGCGACATCTCTTCGCCGAGCGGTATCGAGGCCTTTTCGCCGAGGCCGAGCGTGCGACGCAAAAAGTCGCCGAGCAGAATGCACATTTCGCGAGCGCGGGCGGCGTCTGTGCTGGTGAGCGCGCTGATGGAATTCAAACTGTTAAAGAGAAAGTGCGGATTCACTTGCGCTTTGAGCGCTTTCAGCTCGGCGTCGCGCGCGAGAATCCCGGCCTTCATTACCCGAGCTTCGGCCTCTTTGGAGGCTTCGAGCGCCAGAAGAACGTAGTGAAACGCGATAGAAAGCAGGTAAAGCAGAATGCCAGTGCCGACGAGGATGGGAATTTCAGGAGCGAAGCGAAGTTCGAGATCCGGCGCCCGCGACGTCTGCGAGAGCTCGATGACGAGCACCTTTGCGATGATCACCCAAAGAGCCGTGGCGAGCAAGGCTGTGGTGAGGTGCGTGAGGAACAGGCGCGAAAAGCTGGAGCGCTCGAGCGGCGTGACGCGGCAGGAGTACCAAGCCGAGAGGCAGACGAAGGCGTAAACGAGGCAGAGCGGAAAGGCGACGGCAACGGCTTCCTGCCAGCGGATGGTGTGCGCCATGCCGAGCAAATACGCTAGCAGAAGCGCGATGGGGATCCACGCAAGCAGGTAGAGCGCGAGCCTCCGAAGATGGGCGAGAATTGGGTGCATATTCGCGGACGCTAATTCTTAACCACGATTCCGCCCATCAGGGCGATTCCCTTGATGACCAGTCTTTTCGGCGAAGTCCCAGGCGGCGTCGCGATCTGGTGCGTTTCATCCACGAAGCCACCGAGCAAGGGCACGCCTTGAAGATCGAGAACCCAAGTATCGGGAATGCGGATTTCGCCGCCGCCCATGCAGCAACTCGCGGTGATCACGGCTTCGTCGCCTTCGATCTCGGCCTTGGTGAGGTCAATCTGAAAGCCACCCATGAGCGCCATGAGATTCCCGCCGCGAAAATTCTTGGAAGCGATGCGGCGCTTGACGCCGCCGAAGATCGAGAGATGATCGAACTGCGAGTCGTTCGAAGGGCCACTCGAAACTTGATTGATCCGCATGTTCCAGCCCATGAAATTGAACGGGCCGCCTGGTTCCCCCGCGTGTCCGAAAGACCGAAGAATGATCCAAACGCCGAACCAAATAAACGCGAGCGGCCAGATCAGCTCGAAGCCGATGTGCACGTGGAGCAGCCCCAGCTGCGAGAGCAGCATCAGCACGCCGAAACCGATGACGACGAAGCCGACGTTGCGCCGCATCGGGCTCGTGCGGCACATTGCAGCGTCCACGCCAAAGAAAATCAGGATCGCCGGCAAGAGAAAGTGGAACATGTACTCGGCCGAGACCACGCCTTGCTGGTCGAGCAAAAGCACCAATCCGACGGACGCAATCATGAGTCCAGCGAAAAGGCCTCTCGGCATGTGGCGGCCTTCATTCGCCATAGCGGGATCCTGTCCTCACGGATGACGACGCCAGCTGCTGATTTCCTGCCCGGAGTGCCAAAAGCGTAGAGCAGCCTAGTCCAACCAGCAGCAACGGCCAGTACACGAGGATCGTATGCAGCGACGGGATATTCATGTGAATCGAGACGACTCTCCAGAGCGAGTCCGCGAGCAAGGATAGCAGCCAAGTGCAGCCGGGGATGATTTCGCCATAACCGAGTTCCGCCAATTGAAACACAACTCCCAGCAGAATCATAAGCGTGGCGCCGGCCATGAGGATCCCGGCTCCCGTCGCTAGGCTGGCTTGCTTCGAAGGCTTGGCTGAGTTTGTCATGCTGGCTTCTCCTTGCCGATCTTTGCTGCGCTGCATGAGTGGAGAATAGGGGTTGCCGGGGGGCGCGTCTCGGCGTTTTCGGCGAATGGCGGCTGGGCACCGGCGAACGCCGGGCTTTTGGCAGCGCGTAGAACTCTCGCCGATGATGCGTAGAGGCGCTCCAACGAAGCCGCTCACAGTTGCGACCCACCGAGTGCCTGTAATCGAATGAAAAGTAAGTAGTTAGAGGTAGTGGCAGATGGTGACGTCGGATTCTAGGGCAACTTTGCGGCTTCGGCGCGAGCTTGTTTCAAGAGTGTAAGGCTAGAATCGGCGTCTTTCCATAGCGCGAGAAATACCTGGAATTCGGGCTTTGCTTTGGCGGAGTCGCCTTGAAGCACATAGGACCTTGCGAGGCCAAGATGCGCTAACGCGCCAATCGGCTCGTTGCCGACGATGCCGGAGTGATCCACGAGCTTCTGGAACTCGGCGGCTGCTGGGGCAGCCTGCTTGTCGGCCAAATATGCTTCGCCGTGCAGGTATACCGGGTAGAGCGCGAACGTGAAGTCGGTGTTTTCTTCGCCGAGTTCGTAGGGAGTGCTGGCGGCGAGCGCATCAACGGCTCGTTTACCATCGCCGCCGCGGAGTGCGAGCGCCGCGTGCGCCATCGGCAAGAACTCATACTGCATCACGGTATCTTCGGGGAATCGCTTATTCAGTTCGCCGGTGAGCCGGTCGGCTTGCGCCACGTCTCCGGCGAGACCGAAAGCGATCGCCGACAACGACTCCGCAATGCGGCTCTTTGCGGTGGCGAGCGCTGCCTGCGCTTCTTTATCGGCTACGGCTGAATTTCCAACCAGAGCCTGGCGGATTGCGTCGTGAGCCAGGTACTCTGCGGCCGTTTCCTTTTCACTGATTCGCTCGGCGGATTCGGCTGCCCGGCGTGTGAAATCCTGCGCGCTCGCGAATTTCCCTCGGTACGCGGCAGATTCGGACTGCACGAAAAGGATTTGGTCGTCCACTCCCGGCTTGCCCGTCGCGGCGGTCACCTGTTGCTGCATTTCCGCCGCGTCGTTCTGGAGAAAGCCCACCGTGTAGAGCACCAGCGGATACCAGGGCGAGTCAACGTTTTGAGCCCGCGCATCCTTCAGGGAGCTCTTTGCTTTCGCCAGCTGTCCGAGCCACTGGTACGTGTAGGCGAGATTCACAGCATCGTTGCTGCTGCTGGGATTGAGCTGAGTGGCTTGGAGTGCGGCCGCATTCGATTTCGGATAGTCGCCCATCGCCAAGTAGACGAACCACAAGTATTCCTGCGCTTCCTCGGCGCGTGGATACGTTTGAGCGAATAGCTGATACGAACTGCGGGCTTCTTCCAGATTTCCTGTGACCGTCAAGTTATAGAACGACGTAATGGCGAGCTTTTCGCTGGCGCTCGTCCGGTCGCGCAGTGCGTAGGCTTTGCGAGTGTTTTCCGCGCAGAGTTCCATTTCACTGAGTGGCTGGTAACTTTGCCCGAGCCGCAAGTATGCCATCGCAAAATTCGGATCCAGCGATATGGCGCGCTCGAAGAGGGAAATACCCGCGACGTAGTCGTTTGCGACGTTGATCGTTTGATTGCCGAGAGTGTATGCCTGAAGCGCTTCGAGGGAAGGCGTCGTTACGTTCTCCGGCAGCGTGTCGTACTTTTGCACGGACGCTAGCGACTCTCCCAGTTTCCCGCGCAGCGTGGTCGCCGCATCGCCGAGCGCTTTCAGGACCTGCTCTTTTCCGCTGGCTGTTACTTGATCTTCGGATAGCGAATCGCCCGTGCGGCAATTCACAGCCTTCAAATTCAAGACGAACTGGCTCCCGAGTGTAGATACGGAACCTTCGATCGTGGCGGCGCTGCCCGTGCGCTGGCACACCTCGCGCGCCACGTCTGGCGCCAGCTTCGTGTCTCTGGGCCTCGCCATCAGCGTCAACGTTTGCGCGATTCGGTCGTCGGAGACCAGGCTCAAGAACGGCGATTGCTCCAGTTGCGCCGCGAGGCCCTGGCGCAGAGTGCCGTCAAAGACGGGATCGCCCGTGCTGTTCGCAAAATCGGCGATGACGATGGTGTCTTTGTCGGTCAGTTTGGGCGCGGGCGTGTGCAGATAGAAGTGCCATGCAGCGACGGCCGCAGCAATGAAAGCAACCACTGCTCCCGCCCAAATCCACTTTTGACCAGGTTCTTCAGTTGACGGCGTCTTCGCCGTAGAGGCGGGCGCAACGGAAGCGGCCGACGCAGCGCCAGAGACTTTCGCGGATGATGACGCCCTCACATCGCGGCCACGTTTCAAGCGTTGCAGGTCCGCCCGCATTTCGGCCGCGCTTTGATAACGCAGATCACGATCACCTTCGAGCGCCTTGTCGATGATTCGCTCGAGCTCCGCGGGCGCATTCGGATTGAGTTCTGAAACGGGAGCCTTTGTTCCCTGGAGGATGGCGTGAAAGATTACGGCCGAGCTTTCGCCGCGAAATGGCGCCGCTCCGGTCGTCATTTCGTAGAGCACCGCGCCGAAAGAGAATAGATCGCTGCGACCGTCCAAATCCTTCGCGCGCGCTTGCTCGGGAGACATATACGCCACGGTTCCGAGCGTGCTTCCCGGGCTCGTCAGTTGTTCGTCGTCGAATCCTCGGGTAGCTTGAGTTTCTGCGCTTGCTTGCTGTTCATTTGCGGATGTGACTTTGGCGAGGCCGAAATCGAGGATCTTGGCGTGCTGCCTCGTCGTCACGAAAATGTTTGCGGGCTTGATATCGCGATGGATGATGCCTTGCGAGTGCGCCGCATCGAGAGCGTCTGAGATTTCGGCGGCGAGTTGCAATAGCTCGTCAAGATCCATGGGGCGCCCGTCCACCAGGTGCTTGAGCGTCTGCCCTTCGAGGAACTCCATCGCGATGAAGGCTCGCCCGTCTTGTTCTCCCACATCGTAGATCGTGCAAATATTCGGATGATTCAGTGCAGAAGCCGCCTGGGCTTCGCGTTGAAAGCGAACGAGCGCTTGCGGATCCCGGGCCACGCTATCTGGCAGGAACTTCAGCGCGACGAAACGCTTGAGGCGCGTGTCTTCCGCTTTGTAGACCACGCCCATACCGCCGCTTCCGAGTTTTTCGAGCATGCGGTAGTGCGAAATCGTTTGGCCGGGGATGGACTGCGGTTCCGTCACGCCGGCGCAATGGTAATGGGCGCAGTCAGCGCCGTCAATGCGCGATGGCCCGTTGGCGAATGATGAGCGCTATCGCTGAATGCTAGTTACCGCGTGTGGCGATTTGACCGTTGTGCACGGCCAAATAGGTGTGCAAGCCCGTGTCGAAGAGCGCCCCGACGATCCACGCGTTCTTAATCTTCCCGGTGCGCTCGCCATAGCGCTTCGAGCGGTACTGCATGTAGACCTGAAACGTGGTGAGCGAAAGGCCGATGCTGTACATACGCGCGCGGCTGGGATGGCTGCCAAAGAGCGGATTCTGCTCCGCGCCGTTCGGAGCGTTCCGCTGTGCCCATTGCGTGGTTTCGAAATCAGCGACGGTAGCTGCCAGTTGGAGAGCGGCGAAGGCGATGAATTTCTTGTCGACTACTCTTGCGGGCACTCGGAAGTGACGCGCCGGCGGAACGGGAAAAAGAGTGGGCGGATTCATGTTCTTGTTTTGCGGCTGCTCGGGTAATTCGGCTCCCGAGGCGATGGTGGGCCGAGCGGCTGCGTTCCCGCCGTTTATGCCCAGTTCAGCGGCATTCGAGGTGGATGTCGGAGGGGCTGGCGAGGTGGATTTGTCGGAGGTTGCTGATTCAGTTTTTTCAGGGGTTGCGGCTGGCGCTTGCGCCAGAAGAGGCGCTGCCAGAAGCAGGGAAAGGAAGAGGGAAAGTGCGAACGCACATTTGTACATGGGCCCAAGACTCCAGTTGAGTTGTCAGGTTGCGAGAGGACACTGCAGTTGCCGAAAGAGAGACGCGGCGATGCGCCGCCAATTGCGAAACGATGAGGCAAAGGGATCCGCGCGGAAATCCGGCGTTGGCGATACGCCTATCGTCACGCTGCCGCGGGGCCCTCGATTTCAAGAGAGATTCTACGAGGATAGAGTCATCCCCAGCCAGAAGACGGCGGTGAGAATGCCGGTGAGGACAATCATCAAGCGGATGCGCTTCTTGCGCAGGCTGGCGACGATGATGCCCATCATCAGGAGCAGAAACCCCACTTCGGGAGCAAACACGCGAGAGCCGATGCCCGCGCTCCATTGTCCGGCGGAATCGCGCATCCACACCGAGGCGAAAGACGTCGCTTCGGTGAGGCAGATCGCTACCACGCCGGCCAGCGCCAAGCCCTGCGCCCACTCCGGTACTTTCCAGTCTTTACGAGCGTCGCGCCAGTCCATCCAGGTCTGCGCGACCACGACACCCACGATTAGCAGAACGAACAGCGCCACTTTCCCCCTCCCAAGTTCCCACCCGCTGTATCCGCTGCTTTAGACTCACCAGACTCGCGAGGGATTCTTTCGCGAGCCGCTTCTTCTTCCGCGGCGAGGCGCTTCAGCATGGTCTGGATCACGCTGCTGCCGTTTGGCGCCATCGAGAAGCGTCCTTTGGGCCGCGACGGCCCTCTCTCAACTGAGGCGCAGAAAATGAGCCTTAACCGCATTGCGTGGAGCGTTCGGCCTGACGACTGGACTCGCAGGCCGAGGGCGCGCCTCTGAGAGAGGTTTTGAACTGGCAATCGGCTTTCCAAAGCGGGACTTCTAATGTGCCAGGATGGTGCTTGTATCCCGCTGAAATTAAAAGAGATCGAGCCGAGAGAATTCGATGCCTGTCGATAGAGTGCGGAGGGCTTCGCGTGAGCTTGGAGACGCGTCTAACTCCGGCAACGCGATGTCACTATTGAGAAACGTTTTTCATCGTTCTGAGGCGCACAGTACGCGATTCTGCAAACAGTTCGCCGAGTGCCGGTACGTAGTCCTATTACCCTCGTGAAGCCTGAGGCGGCGGCCCAAGAGCCGGCGCGAATGGCCATCTGCCGCGCCGTTTGCGAGGAGAGGAGGCAGTGCTGTGCATTGTTGCTTACACTACGCCAACGCCTTTCGGCGGCGAGGTGGCGCGGGCATCTCTGCTACGATGGCTGACGACATGCGAAATCCTTGGGTCATCGCGCATAGGGGAGCCTCGGGTGGTGCGCCCGAGAACACGATGGCGGCGTTCGAAAGGGCCGTCGAGCTGGGGGCTCCGTTCATCGAAACCGACTTACACCTGACGCGCGATGCCCGGTTCGTGGCGATTCATGATGCCACGCTCGAACGGACGACGAACGGGCGGGGCACGGTGCACGAGGCGTCGCTCGCCGAGCTGCGAGAGCTGGATGCGGGGCACTGGTTCGACCGGCAGTACATGGGCCAGCGAATTCCGACGCTGGAAGAGATCCTGAATTTTTCGCGCCAGCACGATGTGGTCTTTTATCTTGAGATCAAGTTCGACTCAGCGTGGGGCATGCACCATGCGCTGGTGGCAGCGCTACAGAATGCGCAGAATACCGCGCGCACGATCATCATTTCGTTCGACCCATCGATGCTGGTGGCCATGCGGCGGGTTGACCCCTCCATCATGACCGGTTTGTTATTCGAGGCGTCGAAAACCGACGTGGCGAAGACGGCCGTGGAAGTGGGTGCACGGCAAATCTGCCCGCGCTCAGCGATGGTGACGCCGGAACTCGTGGCGGCCGCGCATGCAGCCGACCTGCACGTTGCAGCTTGGACGGTCAACAAAGCCGATGAGATGCGCAACATGATCGCGTTGGGAGTGGATGGCGTCATGACGGATTTTCCAGACCGGCTGCGCGCGGTGCTGGAAGATGCAAAGGTTGCAAAGTAGAAGCGGCTGATTTGCGAGAGCGATTCCTCCGAAGCAATTTCTCAGAGCAGTTCCCGAAATAGAGCGGCAAATTCCTGGAGAGACAACTGTTCGGCACGCGCATCCTCGCGGATGCCGTAGGTGGACATCGCTGCGCGCACGCGATCTTCGGGCGCGACGTCGCGAAGATTGTTTCGCAGCGTCTTGCGCTTTTGCTCGAAGCACACTTTGATGAAATCGAGGAAGCGAGTGTCGCTGGCGATGCCGAGTTCGGCGCGCTCGCCGGGCATGAAGAGATGCACGAGCGCCGAGTGAACCTTGGGCGGCGGACGAAAAGCGCCCGGCGGGATTTTCAGGGCGATTTCAGGCTTCGCGTAGTATTGGCAAGCGACGGAGAGGTAGCCGTAGTCGCGGCTGCCGGGCTGCGCGGCGACGCGTTCGGCTACTTCCAGCTGAATCACGATATGCGCCGACGCGATCTGGCCGGCGGAAGCGAAGAGCTTATGAAGGATGGGCGAAGTGATGTAGTAGGGCAGATTGCCGTACACGCGGCAGCCTTGAGCCGCGCCGTTGCCGATGTCGCCGCCAATATCTGCTTCACTCGCTTCGTGCATCCAGCGAGCGAGATCGAGCTCGAGGACGTCGCCCGCGACGACTTCCACATTCGGCCATTCGCGCGCGGCGCGTTCGCGCAGAGCCGGCATGAGGAGATGGTCGCCTTCGATGGCGATCAGGCGGCGAGTGTGCGCGGCGAGGAGAGCCGTCATTTCGCCGTGACCGGCGCCGATTTCGATCCATGTTTCCTGGTCAGGGCGGGGAAGCGCGTCATAGATGCGATGTTGCCAGGCGTGATCCCCGAGGAAGTGCTGGCCCATTCGCTGTCGCGACATGACGGCAAAGTGTAACAGGATGGCCTCCAAAACGGACGGAGCGCGACTGCGGTGGGCGCCCGCGTTTCAAGTTGAACCA
>Ga0210383_10006044_pt1 | contig 10584 bp, 11 predicted proteins | sample IncBWC14OmetaG_FD_160072 | JGI IMG/M metagenome (GOLD analysis project Ga0210383, IMG submission 160072) | Forest soil microbial communities from Barre Woods Harvard Forest LTER site, Petersham, Massachusetts, United States - Inc-BW-C-14-O ...
CGCTTCGGGCGAAAAGCTGTAGTCGTGGCGAAGAAATTGCAGCGTCCAGGTGAGCGAGCTCGACGGCGCGGGCGTGCTCATGAGCTGCACGATCACCGACGGAATGCAGTCGATCAGCGCGACCACATGGGACTCGGTCAGGGGAGCGGGATCCTTATGGCGAACGTAAGTTTTTGAGGTGCGTAAGCTTGAACCGGTATAGGGGAGCGACCCTTCCGCCCACCGGTAACCGAAGTGCCGCGCAAATGACGGGCCGCCTATATCGGCGGGCGAACGTTCCGGCAGTCCTGAGGCCGGGGGCACGCCGGCGGCGACGGCCGGCGTCAGGGCAAGAGCTGTGGCGCGCGCCGATCCATAGACGCCGGTCAGGGTGGCGGCGATTTTCTCGTCGCTCCACAAGCGCGCGCTCGCGATGGTCACGGCCTTGCCGACGCGCAAAACCTCGGCTTCGATTCGGACCTCGCCGGCCAGTGCCGGGCCGACAAAAATGGTCTCCAAGCCGCGCAGTTCACGATCCGCCGGCACCAGACGGCGCATCGCTTCATTGCCCAGCGCCGCCACCATGCCGCCGAACGTTGCGCGGCCCTGCGACCAATCCCCGCCAATTTGTGCACGCCAGCCGCGATTCAGCGGCTGCATCGACGCCAGGGTTTCAGAAAACAGCATGCACTCGATGTTACCGGAATGAGTGCGCGGATCTTGGAATTAATCCGGTTGGGGAGCAGGGCCTATGTAGTTTGCGGACGGCCGGACGATCCGGTTGTCCTTGCGTTGTTCCACGATGTGGGCCGACCAGCCAAAAATGCGCGCGGCCGCAAAAGTCGCCGTAAAGAATTCCTTGGGCAGCCCCAGCGCCAGGTACACGACGCCCTTGTAGAACTCCAGATTCGCACGCAGCGAGCGTTTCTTGTGCGCCGTCTGCGCGACAAAGGCTTCATCAACCGCCTTCAAGGTTTCGATGAGACGTTTTTCTTCCGGCGCCGAGGCGATCTGTTCGGCAAGCACTTTGACGATCTTCGAGCGCGGATCGACCACGCGATATTCCCGATGATCCATACCCATCACGAGGCGGCCCTTGGCAAGACACTCGGCCACGAAAGCCGCGGCATGCGCAGGATCGCCCACCTCTTGCGCCATCTCGAGCGCACCCTGATCGGCGGCGCCATGCAGCGGACCATAGAGCGAGCCCATCGCCGCCGCCAGTGCCGACGCGGGCGGCGCCAAGGTCGATGTCACCACGCGCGCCGTGAAGGTACTGGCATTGAAACTGTGATCGATCTGCAGAATCTGGGTCTGCTCCAGTATGCGGACCTCTTTTTCCGAAGGTCTGCGGTCATGCACCAGCTGCAAAAAGCGCTCGCCGTAACGACGCGTATCGGGATAGGCAGTCGGAGTCCGTCCTGCGCGCAGTGCGACCAGCATGGCATGCGCGGCGGGCAATCGAGCGGCAACAACCAGCGCTTCCTGTTCATCGTCGGTCCGGCCGAATACTTCCGCAGGCGGCGCATACGCCATCAAGGGCATCGCGGCCTGCAGGGTCGCCATGGGGTGCCCGCCCAATTGCGCCAGCTTCTCGATCGCTGCGACGAGTTCCGCCGGCAATCGTCCGGCGCTCCACAAGAAATCTTCGAATTCCAAAAGCCGCGCCGGATCCGGCAGATCGCCGAACACGACCAGGTGCGCGACGGCGGCGAACGGATTCTCAATCAACTTTTCGATCGGCAGCCCGCGGTAGTAAAGCCGACCCGCCTCGCCATCGACCAGGGAAATCGACGTGCTGTCCACCACCACGCCTTCCAGACCCTTCTTGATATCGACCACTGCGTTCATACCGACCTCCAGTGGTTCAAGTAAAAGCCCTAAGGGGTCGGAAGGCCAGATCGCGGGAGTGATAGAGCTATCAGTGGGGCGGATAAGAGCGGCGGTGGATGACCGCAGCGGGTGGACAACCTCCGCGGTGCGGTAACCTGCGGCGCGGTCGGTTATCCTTCGCTGATGCAAATTGAACGTAACGAGTTGCGTTGCTTTCACGCGGTGATCGAAGCAGGGGGCTTCAGCCGCGCGGCCGAGCGGCTGGATCTCTCGCAATCCGCCGTCAGCCAGGCGATCGCCAATTTGGAACATCGATTGGGCACCAGTTTGTTGCGCCGAGGCAATCCGCCGCAGCCGACCGAGGCCGGCATTCGGCTGCTGCGATTTGCGCAGACGACGCTGAACGAGGAACGCGAAGCGTTGGCGGACATCAGCCAGATCAAGTCCGGTGCGCTGTCCACCCTGTCGCTGGCACTCTCGCCGGCCGCCAATTCGCGCATGGGAGTCACGCTGCTCAAGGAATTCTGCGAGCGCAACCCCCTCACGCGCCTCAAAGTGGTGGTCGCTCCCAGCCGTGAAATTGTGCACGGCGTCGCCGAGGGCCGGTGGGAACTGGGATTCGGACCCTTTCATCACAACATGCCGGCGCACTTCGCGCTGCATCCCTGTTTCTCGGAAACTCGCCGCTTGATGATCGCGCGCGATCATCCTGCCCGCGCCGCATTGGCACGCGACGCCGTCGGCACCATGCGTGAATTGCCGCTGGTGACCTCGTTCCTGGACGAGACTGCGCGCCGCTCCACCGGCGAGCGATTGCGCGATGCGTTCGGCTCGGTGTGGGAGGTGAGCCACATGGAATTGCGCTTGGCGCTGGTCGCCGACGGCAAGGGCGTCACCTACGTCTCGGATTTGCTCACGCCGGTGCCGCCGCAGTTGATTCCCGTCGACGGCCTGCCCTACTCGAGTATCGATCGTCAGGTCGGGGCATACAACTTGCGACATCAGCCAATATCGCAGGCGGGAGCGCGATTTCTGGCGCTGTGCCATGAGAGATGGCCCAGGAGCCTGTCCGAGAATTCCACGTGAGCTGCGTTAGCCTCATTGGCGCGCCGCGAGCTCTGCAAGTGAGCGATCGCGACCGCTAGGAAGTCTCGGACAGACTCCGGGTTTCTTGGTGCCGGCGCCGCTTGCGCTAGAATGCGGCCTCAAATAATCACAAGCATCGAGGCATCGCATGAACACCCAGAACCTGTTCTCGCTCAAGGGACGTGTTGCGCTGATAACCGGTGGATCGCGCGGCATCGGCAAGATGATTGCGGAAGGATTCATCGCGCAAGGTGCAAAGGTCTACATTTCGGCGCGCAAAGCCGACGCCTGTAATCAAACAGCAAAGGAATTGTCCAAAGGCGGCGGGACCTGTATTTCCATTCCCATGAACGTGTCGACCGTGGCAGGAGCCAAAGGGCTCGCTGCGGCCGTGATGGCCCAGGAACCCAAGGTCGATATCCTGGTGAACAATGCCGGCGCGGCGTGGGGCGCGGCCTTTGACGAATTTCCCGAGGAGGGCTGGGACAAGGTGCTTGATCTCAACGCCAAGACGCCGTTCTTTTTGACGCAGGCCATGGCCCCGGCATTGCGCAAGGCCGCGTCGGCCGCGCGTCCTGCCAAAGTCATCAACATTGCGTCCATCGACGGCATTTACCTGACCCACCGCGAAACCTATTCCTACGTCACCAGCAAGGCCGGTCTCATTCAGCTCACGCGGCTGATGGCGGCGCGTCTGGTCAAGGACAACATCTACGTCACCGCCATTGCCCCGGGGGCGTTCAAGTCCGACATGAACCGGGATGCGCGCGATCACGGGGATGAGGTCGCCAAACGTATTCCCGCGCGGCGTATCGGCACGGATGAGGACATGGCCGGCACGGCAATTTTCCTGGCCTCGCGTGCCGGCGACTATGTTATCGGCTCGACCGTGACGGTCGACGGCGGCGTCGCCTTCGCAAGTCCCGCGATGCGCGATCTGCAATTGGAATAGATCACTTTCAGCGATGGCGACGTCGGAGACTCACTACAAGACGCATCTGGGGCCGATCTATTCCTGGATGCTGGGCGATTTGGACGCCGCCTTTGGGCGCGCCGCGGCGGAGATTGATGATCTGCCATTGCCCGACTCTCCGCGTGGCGTGGCCGTGGATCTCGGCGCCGGTTTGGGATTGCACACCTTGCCGCTGGCGAAGCGCGGCTTCCGGGTCGTTGCCATCGACAACTGCCGGAAGCTGCTCGACGAGCTGCAAGCGCGCAGCGGATCGCTGCCGGTAGCCACGCATCATGCGGATCTTCTGGAATTCCGCGCCTTCTTGACGGGCGAGCCGCAGGTCATCGTGTGCATGGGCGACACGCTAACGCATTTACCGGCCCTGGCGGCGGTCGAATCACTGTTGAGGGCGGTGGCAGAATCACTGGCGCGCGGCGGCGTGTTCGCGGCGACCTTCCGCGATTACGCGACCCGGACACTCGAAGGAGAACAGCGATTCATTCCGGTTCGCGCCGACGATGCGCGCATCATGACCTGCTTTCTCGAGTACCAAGATCATCAGGTGATCGTTCATGATTTGGTGCATGAAAAGGAGAATGGCCGGTGGCGCCAGTCGATCAGCAGCTATCCCAAACTTAGGCTTGCACCCGATTGGGCGGCTACCCGCCTTGCGGACCTGGGTTTCAGCGTGAAGCGCGACTCGACGCAGAACGGCATGGCGCGAATCGTGGCGACGAAGAGCTGAATCGATCCTGAAAGCGCTATTCCGGCGATTTGCGCGTCCGCTGCTCGATGCGCTTCGCCAATTCATCGAGATCCACTTCCTCGTCGATCGATATTTCCAGGGAATCGTCTTTCGGCACGGCCGGCGTGATCGCCTGACGCTGAATTTTTAGTGGGCTGGGAGCGAGGCGCTCGTCGGGCAACGGGGTCGCCAACGTCGGCTGCACCCAGTCCTTCTTTTGCGCCACCCAGCGTTGGTAGCGATCGAAATTCCACATGCCCTGCTCGCCGCCGGTCTGCAGCACATTGGCGATCTGACTGAATTGACCGCCGCGAATCGTTCCCTTGGACGCCGCGCTCGGCAGGAGGATTTCGCACACCGGAACCCGCAGCTGATAATCGCTCAGGAAATCCAGCCGCTGGCAGATGAAGCCGACAAGGCAATCGGCGATCTGCGCGCGAATACCGCCCTGGATTTCCGCGGGGAACGACATGCAGATGCGCGTGAGCGCTTCGGCGCAGGTTGCCGAGTGCATGGTTGCGATGACCAGGTGTCCCGTCTCCGCCGCGCTCAAGGTCAGGCGCATGACTTCGGGAGTTCGCATCTCGCCGATCACCAGCACGTCGGGATTTTCGCGCAGAGCATCGACCAGGGCCTGTTCATAGCTGGGGGAGTGAGTCGGTACTTCGCGCTGCCTGATAAAGGAGCGTCGATTGGTGAATACGTATTCCAGAGGACTTTCGATCGCAATGATATTGCGCGCGCTGGAGGAATTGATTTCTTCCACGAGCGCCGCCAACGTCGTGGATTTTCCGCTCCCCGTCGGCCCTGATATGACGATCAAGCCGGTCGTCATTTCCGTCAGCCGCTTCAAATCCGGATGCAGGTTGCAAGCGCGCAGGTTATTTTGGAACGAGCTGAGCAGCCGTACGGCCATCGCCACACCGCGAAGGGTCTGGAAGATATTGATCCGGCAGCGCACGCCCGCAATCGTGCGCGAAACATCCGCGGAACCCCGGCTCAAGAATTGCGGCCAGCCATCGTTGCCCAGCAGCTCCCGCGCGGCGTGCACGAGTGCCGCGCCCGCGATGGGTTGACCTACCGACGAGAGTTGGCCGCGGACGCGTGCGACGGGAGCGGTGTCCGCTTCGATGTGCAGATCGCTCGCGCCGAGCTCGCGTCCCTTTCGAATCCACTCTTGAACCGTCATATTCTATCCTCGGTGCAGATGCAGCATCTTGAGGCCGGTCTTGATCTAGACTCGCGAACGCCCATTCAGTTTCAACGGGGGTCTTGAATGCCGAAGCTTTTGTTCGTGTTGGCGGTCCTGATGCCGACCATATTGTCCGCGCAGGTGGCGCACCGCGTAGGATCGGTTCATACACCGGAGGTCGAGTTGGGCTATGAGACTTTCGGCGTGCCCGGCGCGGAGATTCCCATCATTGCCGTCAACGGCGGCCCGGGGCTTTCTCATGCGTACATGATCCAGAACGATTTATGGCAGCGTGTAGCGGCGCACCGCCTGGTCATCCTCTACGATCAGCGCGGCACGGGAGCCTCCAAACACCTCCGGCCCAACGCGCCGCAGACCATGGAGGCGCAGGTCGCCGATCTCGATGCCGTCCGTGCGGCATTGGCGCTGGACCGGGTCGCGGTCCTGGGAGACTCCTACGGTGGAATGATAGCGATGGCTTATGCGGCGGCTCACCCCGACCACGTTGCGCGGTTGATACTCTCCGACTCGGCCGCTCCCTCCTGGAAGGGCCTGGTGCATCTTCTCCCGCAAGTCTTCCCGGACCGCGAGGAGCAGGGCGAAGCGGAAGCCAAAAAGCTTGCGGCGGATCCTGAAGCCGTGGCACGCGCGGGATTGGTCAATCACATGCGCCAGATGTTTTATTCGACGGCAATGCGCGATGCCTATCTTGCGCACATGGGAGATCTCGGCTTCGAGCCTGCGGTGGGCGCCGCCGTCCAGAAAGCCACCGAGAATCTCGATCTCACGCCAAAATTGGCGGCCTTCAAGTTTCCGACGCTGGTCATCACCGGCCGCTACGACATGAATGTCGCACCGCTCACCGCGTGGCGCATGGCCCACGCCATACCGGGTGCGCAACTGGTTTTCTTCGAGAACAGCGGCCATCTCCCCGCTTACGAGGAACCTGAGAAGTACCGCAAGGTATTGGAGGATTTTCTCGAGCGTTGAGGGCATGGCGCGCGCCAAGACGACGATCATCGGCAATCCACCGGGGATGCCCTAAAGCCGCAGACATGGCCGCGCACTTGCGCACCGGCCGGGTTTTTGCCAATATAAGTCGTATACGACGCGTCGTATACGACTTATAAGGGGACCGACATGCCGCTCAACATCAACTTCTGGATCAGCTTGGTATGGTCGGTGATCTGCCTGTACTGGATCATCACCTCGCTGCGATTGAAGCCGGTCGCCAGGATGGAGAGCTTCGCAACCCGTCTGCTGCAATGGTCCCTGCTGTGCGTGGTCGTCATCTTGATGTTCTCGCAGCGTCCGCTTCCGGCATTTTTCGAGCAGCAGGTCGTGCCGCGTTCCACGCTCGCTTCGCTCTTTGGAATTGCCGTGGCGGCCGCCGGCGCGATGCTGGCTCTGGCGGCGCGGCGCCAGCTTGGCGGCAACTGGAGCGCAAGTGTCACCATCAAGCAGGGGCACGAACTGGTGCGCAGCGGCCCTTACGCCCTGGTGCGGCATCCGATCTATTTCGGGCTGATCATTGCCGCCCTCGGCACGGCGATTGCGTTCGGTCAAATGCGGGATTGGATCGCGCTGCCCATCTGGGTCGCGGCTTTTCGCATCAAGCAGCTCAAAGAGGAACAAATGCTCGTCGAAACTTTTGGCGACAAGTATCGTGAATATCGACGCGTAGTCAGGAGCGCGATGATTCCGCTTTTACTCTAAGCTTGATGGATGGCCCGGACACGCGCATCGGACTTGAACCACATGGCGGAGACCATCGAACGCCACTTGCGCGAGATTCGAGAGATCATCCGCCGCCCGCTGGAAAACGAGTTTGCGCGCGGTCAATTGACGGCCCCCCAAACCAGCGTGATGCAGGCGATTTTTCATTCGCAAGGGATGACCCTCAAAGATTTGTGCCGGCGGGTCGGACTTGCGCACAGCACGACATCGGGAATCGTCGATCGCCTGGCGGCACGCGGGCTATTGGAACGAAAGGCGAGTACCACCGATCGTAGGTTCACCATCATTGACGCCACACCCGTTGTGCGCCAGTTCATGGCGAAGCGGGCGCCGCGGTTGTTGGCGCAGCCTCTGCTGTCCGCGTTGAGGCGGGCATCGTCCGCGGAACGAGAACTGATCCTGAGCGGCTTGGAGGCACTGCAGCGCGTACTGCAAGCGGGCGAGAAGTGATACTCGCATGACCGCTTCATCACGCGTATTGCACGACCGACAAGAGATTGCCGTCGGGGTCGCGAAACCAAGCCACTCTCGAACCATCGGGTGTCGCAAGAATGCCTGTTGAGTCGTGAGGAAACCCCGTGAAGCGCTCGAAGCGGATACCGCGCTCGGTCAAGGAGTTGACGATTGCGCGGACATCCGGGACGGCAAAGCCCAATACCGTGTGCGCCGAAGGCTGCGTGGAAGGGACCGGGGAGACGCGCAGGTCGCTGCCGCCCACATCGTAAACCAACGCGCCGTGAGATCTAGCCTTCAGGTGCAACCCCAGGACCTCGCCGTAAAATTTCTCGGCTTCTGGAATGCGCGAGGTCCAAACGATGGTCTGCAAAGTAGATGACGCGAGCACGAGGCCTCCTTCCGGGCAGTCCAAAAAACAAAGCCGCGATCTGACCTAGAGTCAGCGCGGCCCGCGGAGACAGAAAAGCCGCGACGAGCGCGGCTTCGATGTAAATCTAGCCGTGCACCTGAGCGCTGTCAAGGGAAGGGCACGTGCCACCCCGCGCTGACTTTGCACCGGACGAGCGTTCCCGTCGCGAGCGATAGGTCGTATTCTTGAGCCCCCACCGCAGCCGCGGGCCATTGGCCCGCTTGTAAGGAGTAAAACATGCAAAGGCGCAAGCTTGGAAGCAGCAATCTAGAGGTTTCGGCCCTGGGGCTCGGCTGCATGGGCATGAGCCACGGTTATGGCCCGCCAGGCGATAAGAGGGAAATGATCGCCTTGATTGGTGCAGCGGTTGAGCGCGGTATCACGCTCTTCGACACGGCTGAGATCTACGGCCCCTATACCAACGAGGAACTGGTCGGCGAGGCACTGGCGCCGTTTCGCGGCCGAGTGGCGATCGCGACTAAGTTCGGGTTCAAGATCGAGGCGGGCAAGCAAATCGCCGGCCTCGACAGCCGCCCGGAGCACATCCGCGAGGTCGCGGAAGCGTCGTTGAAGCGCCTCAAGGTCGAGTCGATCGATCTTTTCTACCAACACCGCGTTGATCTGGCGGTACCGATCGAGGATGTCGCCGGGGAGGTGAAGAAATTGATCGCGGAGGGAAAGGTCAAGCACTTCGGTCTCTCCGAGGCGGGAGCCAAGACCATTCGCCGCGCGCACGCCGTTCAACCGGTGACGGCATTGCAGAGCGAGTACTCCTTGTGGTGGAGGGAACCAGAAGCCGAGGTGCTGCCGACGCTTGAAGAACTGGGCATCGGCTTCGTGCCCTACAGCCCGCTCGGCAGGGGTTTTCTGACCGGGAAAATCGATGAGAGCACCACGTTGGACAGCAAGGACTTCCGCAACAACATCCCGCGCTTTGCGCCGGAAGCGCGCAAGGCCAACAAGGCCCTGGTCGATGTGCTTGGCGCAATCGCGGCGCGCAAACACGCGACGCCTGCGCAACTCGCGCTGGCATGGCTCCTGGCTCGGAAACCCTGGATAGTTCCCATTCCGGGCACGACCAAACTGCATCGGCTCGAGGAAAATATCGGCGCGTTGTCGGTCACGCTCGCAGCGGATGACTTGCGCGAAATCGAAGATACCGTCTCCAAGATCGGCGTGACAGGCGCAAGGTACACTGAACAACTGGCGCGATTGGTCGGCCGATGAATAGGAATCTCCTGCATCACTCTGCCAATTTTTCGGGAAGCAGCCGGTCGTACTCCCTTTTGACCACCGCATAGCATTCGCAGCTGCGCTTCTCCAACCCAGGGCGGTCTAGAACTGCAATGTGGCCGCGTGCGTATCTGATCAGCCCGGCATGCTGTAGCTTATGTGCACCTTCGGTCACACCCTCGCGACGCACACCCAACATATTGGCGATCAGTTCCTGGGTCATCAGCAGTTCGTTCCCTTGTAGCCGGTCCAGGCTCAACAATAGCCAGCGGCACAATTGCTGATCCAAAGTGTGGTGGCGGTTGCAGACCGCCGTTTGTGCCATTTGCGTAATCAATGCTTGGGTGTATCGCAGCATGAGACGAAGCATGGGGCCCGCACGATTGAACTCTTGCTTCATGAGGGGAGCCTTTAGGCGCAGTCCTTTGCCGGCGCTTTGAACAACGGCTCGGCTCGGGGTGGATTCGCCACCCATGAACAGGGATATTCCGACGATTCCCTCGTTGCCGACCACGGCGATTTCCGCGGACGCGCCATCCGCCATGACATAGAGCAGCGAGACGATTGCGGTTGTTGGAAAGTAGACATGGCTCAGCGTCCCGCCCGGCTCGTACAGCACGGACCCCAACGGCAACTCGACTTCTTCCAAGAGGGGTAGCCAATGCGCCGATTCAGCGCGGCGCAATGCCCTCAGCAGATAATTTTGGCTCGGTTCGGCGGCCGAAATCATGAGCGCACCATCCCTTTAGGACCGGTCGGCGGGCAATTATCGCTCAACCGCGAATCTTGATCCATTCGCCCCAAGTCAATCAGTGCGGTACCGCACATAGCATGGCTGTCAGCGGAGTCCTACGCTATGTTGGGTAGCGCACAGACAGCGCATACCTGGCTTTTTAGATTGTAAACGTCCTCGAATGCGTGCCGTCCTTTGCGGAACAGGAGTGATCATGCATATCAAAGCA
>Ga0210383_10006045_pt1 | contig 10583 bp, 10 predicted proteins | sample IncBWC14OmetaG_FD_160072 | JGI IMG/M metagenome (GOLD analysis project Ga0210383, IMG submission 160072) | Forest soil microbial communities from Barre Woods Harvard Forest LTER site, Petersham, Massachusetts, United States - Inc-BW-C-14-O ...
CAATTTTTCTACTTGAGCCCTGCATAAGCCTTCTGTATGCTTCTGGGGGTGGTGGTAGAAGTTGAATATTAATAAAAGAACCAATAGTTGTCGGGGAATGGCTGTGGCCTTTGGTTGCCAAATTTGGTGGGCTATATCGGCTTAAGCCACTCAGGAGCCGCTCACATGTGAGCTGCCCCACGTGCCCAAAATGGCAGTTTGGCTCAGCAGCTTGTTTGGCTCGAGCCGAGTCGGTGGCAACACTAGTTACTAGGTTACAGCCTCAGGGGGGAAATTAGACCCTAGATCCAATTTTTTAATGCTGGTACCCCTTGGGTCTGGAAAGTTAATATTATGTAATTCCACTGTTTAAGTTACCAGACCTCAGTGTAGACTCATAACCACTCCTTCTAATGACAAGGCAAGCTCTTCGATAGAAGGACTGGTAAAGCTGAGTTTAAATCTGGTAATGACATGGATTTTCTCAATTGGGATGTCACAAGACATCTTTTAAGCTGGCCCTGACTTATATAAACCTGCCCTAATTAGTAGTCAATAAAATTTTGTAGTCATTGTAGAATTGATGAGTTGGTAATCCTTTAGTCAACTGCAATAATCACTATCACTGTCTGTCATGTCCTCACCTATGTACAAACACAAAACCACTACCACCACACAATCTGCTTCCTATACAGATTTTCCCATCAAGTCATCATAAAGGTCATTTACAATGACTACAAAGCTTACTGACCAGTATTTAGGGCAGGCTTCAAACATGTCCTGTGACATCCCAATTGAGAAAATCCATGTCAATACTGGATTTAAACTGAGCTTTACCAGTCCTTCTATCGAAGAGCTTGCCTGGTCTTTTAGAACAGACGGTCACCAGTCTAACCTCAGTGGGAAGTCATTCACTTATCAGTTTGAAAGTACAAAAAGCACATTGTAGTGTGGGCCATCATAAGTGTGGCATGAATGAGTTCTTTTAAATAAATCAATTAACATTCAACTGAACAGAATTGGGTTTTATATATTTCATATTTCATAATCAACACTACTAGTTCAAGGGCATTAAAAAATTGGACCTAGGGTCATTTTTGCAGAGTGTGTTCAAGAACATTATCTCGGAATGATGAGAATGTTTTTCAGTTGCCACAGCTAAACAAGTCATGTGATTTATTACCAAAACACCATTAATAATGCATAGCTCATGAAATAAAAGACCAGAATTATGCCAAAAAAAATTGGAAAATGTAGTTGTGAGTGGTGAAATGATTCCCAAATAAATTTGAGTAATTTACAAAGTTTTTGACATGGAATAAATTGATTTATGGATTGGCACATACATTGTGTGCTTCTGGAGAGGGAACACAGCTGCCAAAAATAAGGGAAAAGGTGCTGGAATATGGATATTGATGGGAGGAATATTTCTGCCAAAAAGATTACATTTATTCCCGTTGCTTGTTGTGCAACAATTCATTTATCATGAAGCTGAAGTTACCATATACATCCAGTTATCTAATATTCACACGGAGCCAAACAATCAGGGAACACAAGCAATTGACGAAGGATCTCTGCACATAAAATTATGAAAAAGACATTGAGGACAAGCTATCAACCTGTCCCAGCAGTTAAGAAAAGAATTGGGAAAATGTGATGAGGTATTGTGGAGTTACTTGGAATGGCAAGGGGCCAAACTTTCGTCACACAGTATCAATATGAATTTCAGCCCGCAAAAAAGAACGAGTCTTACGTAAACGTAAGAACTCGTAACATCAATTAGCACATCACCTTTATGCCGGCCGCTCCAAAACACAAACCTTTCACCCTTGATTGATTTCTCAGTAGAGTTCTGCTTTACAGAACTATCCTGGAATTTTATAAAGGCCTCCGACTCCTGCACTCCCTAATGACCCTTTCCATTGACATGTTTTGGCTGGCACAATGATTATGGCATTTTATTATCCTTCCAAACGTACGACACCATGATCTAATTCCACGGATCCAGTCTGCGATGTGTTCTGTAAATCCGTGGCGAACGATGAAGCTAGTACAGTTTTGTTCACTGATCGTTTTCTGGAGGAAATTCTCAGCGTCTTTCAAAATCTCAAGATCTCAAGGTCCCCGAAAAAATGACGCATCCCAACGCATACCGGTGATTATGTGTTCCTGGTCTAGATTTCCCCCAGAAGTTGATGCGACGAGCTAGTGAGCAATGATTGATGTTTTTACGTCAACACTTGCGTGGCTCTGGCTGCCAATATGGGCAATCAGATCAGTGTTTGTCCTCGGTCTTTGAAGATCACATCCAAGAAATCCTCGGTCATTTCAGCAATTATGTGCTCGTTATTTTCAAATCCACAAAGAGCGAAATCCTCGGTTCCAATGTGTGAAGGGGGACATCCTGCCATCCTCTTTTTTAATATCATCACGATCATGATGCTCTCTGACTGTTCCGTATTGTTTACGGAATCAAAACATGGCCTTTAAATTTCATGTCATAGTGCTGCTGAGAGACAAAAATATATTGTCAGTTATTATAATATTATATACAGATATCATTTTTTGGGAAGAAAGTTGCTTCCCGTAAATACTTCCACATGTACACGCTCCTCGCTGTGTGAAACCAGGATATTTTTGATGCATTTATTTGACATATGGCTGCTGAGAACGCTGTCGTCGATCATTAATCATTTGGCGTGTGCACTGCAACTCATGATTCCACGGAGGGTATCCGGTGTAAAGTGACGTCTCAGTCCGACCCGCGGCGGTGGAGATAACTGTTGCTTCAATGACCCTGGACGCTGACGGTTTGTCTGTATACCACTATAAGGGTCATCGGCGACTGCAAACTGCTGAAGGAATGCTTTAAGGAAAGTAACACGGAACACATTCTTGCGGAGACATCTTTCTGCGTTGGAATAAGGAGTTTCGAACAATAAGGTGAGCTTTCTTCGATAAATGTTGATCGGAACAACCCGGCGCCCCGACAGTTTCCAAACTTGGGATACGCATCAAATGCCGTAGCACAAATATCCGTCTAAAATCATCTAACTGGGTTTCGAGATGTTTTACGTACTTCCATCCATGATAGGAAAATGATCTGCATGAGACTGCACTTTCATCTCAGTGCATGGCTATTTGTGGCAGCTTACGGCCTTTGTATCATGCCACGGATAACCTGGGAAAAGATGCCAGCTTGACTGTGTACCAAACTTGTACCAAAAAAAAACAAACAACACATGCATATGGAAGTCCTAGGATATTGTGTTACTGGATACACACTGGCAGACGACCCTTAGATCTGATATTCGGTGATCCACGCCGAGCAGCGACCCATAGGATTGGCTGGCCACCACTCATTTTTCTCCTTCTTTGCTAAAAGCCTTATAAGTCTATGCGAACAGCGGAAGAACAAAGTCCACCCCGTCCTCCCGATTCCATGGCCGATAGCATGTCTTAGTTCGTCTGTTCTGTATGTATGGTCGCAAGTGGCTAATTCTGCCCTTCAGCCCAACGGCTACCCAGTACATTCCTCAATCGCAATACTACTCAACACCACATGTAAATCATGGTCATGACCATGTCGTTTCCCCTCCACCACGTCCGGAGACTACCCAGCGGAAACGTCCCAAGTATACCCGTAGCAAGACTGGGTGTATGACCTGTCGAGTAAAAAAAATCAAGGTCCGTTGATGCACGTTGGCTATCGTTGGCAATGACATGAGATTTCTGCGATTACAGTGCGATGAGACCAAACCGAACTGCATGCGTTGCACGCATGGTCAGAGAGATGTACGTTGTTCTATCGTGAGATGTGTGTGCTCACAATGCTGAGACGTGGATGCAAAAAGTGTACATGGCCAGAAGGTGTTCCGGCTCGCAAAAAATCTGCGACTAGAAAAGATTCTGGCGATGGCAGACCCTCGACTGCTGGATCTTCCGGACTGTCAGAAGGGTCAACCCCGCCAACGAGGGACCCTAGTCCTCCAAGAAGAGCCCCAGTTGATGTAGGCCTCCCTCCTCTCGCTTCAAGACGCGCAGCGTATGCACCATCAGCAACATGGGATATTTGTAGCTTGCTAACCTTTCGTACAGTGAACCATACCTTCAATTACATCCAATGACTTCGGAGTCGGATACTGGCCGTCGTTTGAAGTGAGTGGGATTTTTCACAATACAGATATATTCAATTATCAATCAATATCGATGTCAGCGGTACAAATGACGAGCGTGGCAGCTCCGGGTCTGGATATTCACATCACACCGCTTCCAATGTCCTGTCAATGATACCTGAGGTCTCATCATACCCTACCCACCACCCTCGCTATGAACATGCGTACTCTAATGGTGCACATCCCCCCCGTCACGCGATTGCCACCGGTGTACGTACCATGGGACACCAATCTGTAAGCCAGTGGAACCCACCCCCCATCATGGCTCCCGTAGATCCTATTGGACCCTATGTATGTCTGTTTCTGTCAAATTCGTTTGAAGACACTAACATACCATGAAATAGTTCCACAACGTGCAAGAGAGAAACTTGGTGACGGCGCATTCTTCAGCTAATGATCAACACAGTAGATACCAATGAGAATATATGATTTTAATTGTTCTATCTGTAGATTCCGCCATTCCTTGCTGAGCTTCTTGGATTGTTGCCTTGGAAGAACAACCCTGCTCATTCGCTGATGGTGAATTTTTTTGTCCCAACAATGTTGAGGTGTAATGCTAGCTCCACGACGCTAGCCAAGCCTATAGAATTCACTGCGCGATTTAGCTGTCATCTCTCTGGAGCTTCGACAGGTTTAATGTACTAATGTTTTGGGTGCTAAGCCCAACTGGAATGTATGATTGTACGTATATGTACATCTGGTTGGCGTTTTTAAGCTAAGCCCCCTAAATACTCCATTTAATGAGCTTGATTGTTCTAGGGTCTTGAGGGTGTTGCCAATATACCCCAATTGCTCATATTGTGACACACTAGTTTATATATACCCAATACCTGACCAATGACGCATCAAATGCTGTATATTCCTTTCAAATTTGGGTCATAAAATGCGGCCGAATGGACTTCAGGTCGTTGATTTGATTCACCGTGAATTATATGACAGGTGCAAAACCAAGACGTTTCTGTCCGATGTCCCAGACACTATAATAATGTTTCAGAACACTTCCGCCAATGAGGTCGAGGCCGTCGAATGCATTGATGAGGGTTTGACAAGTGGAGGGGTCATTTGCGAAGGCGCCAACGCTAAGCTCGCTACTAGGAATGGTCAAGTTGAAAGGTTTTCCATCTTGTGAGATAAATGCAATGTCGATCACCGCAGGCAAGGTTGATATACGATCGCAAGCAATTCCATAAGTGCCCGGCTCGTTGTCGTTGGCTTTGATGTCGGGAGAGATGAGTGCGTAGATGGCCTTCGAAGAAGGTAAACAAAAAATCGACCCCTAAATTAAGAGGATGAAATACCTCCGCAGTATTGGTGGAGAATAATATGTTGCTTGTTCCACTGTCGAAGATGATCGTGCGGCTTGTTTTCAGAAGCGAGGTTGTTTTCCCATTGACGGAGAGCTGGGGTGATGTCAGCTGCCATGTTCCGCCTGATGCAGCGGGGAGGGACGCGTATTTGAGGCTCTCTAATACAAGACAGTGAGATGAACACGCGTCAGATGGTAGAACAGGCATATTGACCCTGGAATTTGGAATTGTCGATTCCTCCAATCGTTAATTCTGCATCACCGACTGCATTGGGCGTCAAATACATGCTGAATAAGGCTTTAAGAAAGAGAATTTAATAATTGTTTGTCCGCCACGTTCAAAACACTTACGTGGTAAGCCTTGCTCGATAAGACTAGCAAAAAACCCCTGCGCTTGAGAACTCATTCCTGTGAGTTATCAATTTATAAATACTGTGAATACCACTATTATAAATGTTGTAAGAATCACCCTGGATGCCGCTGAAAGGATCGATGGCAAAGGTAGGAGTTTGGTCGGTAATGAGGAAAAGGTTGACCATCGGAGACTTTAGGCCGCCAACGGTAACGGAGTCCCTCGCACTTCGCAATGTGAGTTGGTAGTTCGATCCCACGACAGGATCGACGCCCACCCCTGTGGAGAAGGTGATGTGACTGATTCCCCCCCCATCCACAAATGTGGAACTCTTAGACGCGTCGAACTTGACTTGATTAGCACAAGGCTGCCCACAAAGTGTACCTACAAACCTCCTGAGCTCCAGAATCAGTGTGACAAATCCGACACGCACTAGCAAACTCTAATGAAGAACTGCCAGTGTCAAAGACAACCTGTTGTGTGTGTTCAAGAAGGAGAAATGACATAGTTGTCAGGACATACGGTGACATCCTGAGGAGGCGTTCCGACTTCCATTCGAGAAGACATAAGCTGTAAGGAAACAAGCAGCTACGGAGATGCTGACCTGAAATATTTCCAAACCATCTGAACGATCGAATACAGACAGGTGAGTCAGATATATAAAGAGAGCTGGTGTGACGCACTGCAGGTCCGTTCCCTTGAAGAAATCGGCCAGAGGAATGGTTGTGGGAGACAGTGCTCTACGTTTCAAAGATGCCCCACGAAGAGCCACGCGAGAAGTCAAAGTTATCTTGTGTGGGATGGCATCTGCTGTCTCTCCAGCAGCTGTGCTGAAGAGAACAACTAGGCCAAGAGTAAGAAGAGCCAGCATGTGCAGAGCAAAGGCGACTCATAATCGAGTCGAGGATGTGAGTGTTATAAAGCATTGACTGTTGCCAGCGGGTCTTCACATGCTAGATCAAATTTGTTATCAACTAAGTCTTGTGTTTACGTATACCCGACAGTCATCGAAGTTGAGGAAGAATTCCCCATGGATTCAGAGTACCTCGAGGAGCCCACACAGTGCCACATGGGCAGCAATTGCAAACGAACGGGTACCGGCCTTATTCAAACTTCAGCCAAAAACTTGTTTTGTTTTATTTACTAAACTTGGTACAAATACTACGTAATATATGCAAAACTGTGAACTTTGGCCTCGATTTTTCAGCGAAAAATACCGTCATAATTTCAGTCCCAAGGCTACTATTGCATTGTGGCAATGTTGGTACAAGGCTGTGGGATCATTAAAATTACCTTGTGATTCCAAGGTCGATACAACCTTGGTTCAGATAGCATTTGAATATACTTGGAAAACACTTCAGGGTTTCAATCCCTGTGAAAGTTTTCCTTCCCAAAGGGGCAGTCTTGGACCTGTTTGGTCACTAAATATTGGACCCTGTAATTGGTCAAGGGTCTGGGCGCTATCACTGCACCACCTAACCTACTACACCGGATCCCTCACTCGACGATGGGTAAGCTACGTGATGACAAGCTCGCACATAAATGACACACCGCTCAGCCACATCCGAACAAATCAACCTCAACGATGCTCATGCCCCTCGCGACAACGCGATCGCGGCATTTAACGTAGTCCTCCCCGCTATTAAATCTGCTATCCTCAAATCCCGTAAGGACTGGGATATTCATGAGCCCAAGATGTGGTCGAGGGCAAAAGGCATCTCCGATGTCCGTTTAGCTGATTTTGACATCGAGAATGATTTGGTCGAGGTTCGCAGCGGAGCTACGTCCTATGGAACAATTATCTTGGGGAAGATCAGGATTCCCGCCATCAATGACAGTGAAGGAGAGGGCTTCGTTCATGTTAGGTCCTTATCTGTGTTCATACTTTATCGGAACCGACCATGCTTATAAGTTCTTCTCATCTAGAATTCACGACCCTCCGAACAGGATAAATATTTCATTTTAACTTTCGATCAGCTTATTGATTCTCAACGCCGGTGCTTCACGGTACTCTTCCATTCTCTATTTACCGATGAGGGGAATAGGAATGTGGACGGACACCCTACCACCTGGCGTGCCATCCAGACGGATAGCACACCTTTGCAAATTTTCAATGAGTAAATACCCACCTTGGCCATGCGATCGATAATTGTATGAAAGTACTAGTGAGATTTAATGATTACAATTTTGATTGTGGAAGCCATGATCTTTGACCTCAGTCTGCAGCAACTTGTATTTGTACATACGGTATCCCGTTTTCCACGTATCTCGGTGAATAGATTTTGATTTACGGCTTAAATATGCACATGTGGGGACCGTGTTTATGATTTTATTCATCCCGTCGAAGATGAAGAACATGAAGGATCCTAGAGTCCAGAGACGATATGAACGTAAAATAAGACATGGAAGAAAAAAATCATGCCAACCATACATCACATCGTATCTGTTGGCCTCAGGTCATTCTATTATGGGGTATAGACATACACTTCGGAATCACTGACAAGCACTGCGATGATCGGAAAGATATATATGTCGGTATGGTGGCATAAGTCTTCGAAAACTGCACTGATTGCAATCGTGACATGTAATAAATCGCCGTGCGTGCAGGCGCCGCGGATGGTCAAGGATGGGGCTATGGGTGACAGGTACAGTGCGCGGCCGGATAAAGAGAAAGGAAGCTGGGATGAGTAAAAGCGTACGGACAATACCTTGATGGCACAATCAACGCAACTGAGTCAGAAGCATGAACATACAATCACTAAATCCATAAAGCTTACAAGTAATCGGACAAGTAATGACAAGGAAAAGAGAGAAATAAGGTGAGAGGAGTTCGGAAGTGCAGTAGTGTCTGTGGTTGTTGAAAACAGGCGATAGCGATGGTGGGCGTCGGGAGGTGGGTGATCGGGGTTCTCAAGTGACAAGGATGCTCGGTTAATATCGGAGGACAAAAACTGAATCGCGGCAATAATGTAGATGTGGTTGAGGGGTTGTATGAAATACGGAATGTGATCTCCCGTCTTAAGCGCATCATACCAATTCAGAACAACAATCTTGTTGAATTTCATCTAATAGGTGATCAGTTGCTGATTCCGCATGACCACTTGCATAAGACTCACGAGGACAGACATGGGCCATTCACCAGTTGAAGCTGAGAACGAAAGTTCTCCATTCCTAGCAGCCAAGCGCTCGCATCCCCCCTAATTGGTTGCAATATGCTGGGTTGAATTTTACGGGCATATCCAATAATTGCGGGGGCCACAGTTGAAAATTTCACCGGTGAATTTGCGTTCCCAGAGAAAGTGTCCAACCCCTGATTTAGGGGAGGTGACACTTTCGAGAACGGATTGATGGGGTCACGATCCAACGACGGCCATATTTCAGAGCCGGTGGAACCCGGAATACCGAAAGGGGCCATCAAATCATCGAGGAAGCTTGACATTTGAATGGTGCGATCTCCGGAAGATGAGTCGGTCGACGATGGTGAGAAACTGAGGTTTGGGGTCATCGGAGGCGGACTCTGGTTGATTATGTTCCCGCAGTGTGGCATTGCAACAGACACGGCATTCGGAGGAAGTTCCTCCGGGATATGACTTCGGTGGAGCTATGACATACGATCAGCCAAGAACCTGAATGGATATGTGAAATGAATACCTTGACGTCATGAGTAACATAGCTATGAAAAGAGTTGGGAGAACTCATATGCTGGTCTTGATGAGCAATGGTGCAAAACTGCATATTGTGCCCTTCACCAGTCTGGGAGGCGCTAGTGTCTCCATCACTTGATCTTCGAGTTCCTCTGCCTCCTTCCACCAACATCGGAATCTGCACTAAAACAAATGCTTCATTGGGGAGCGTTTGCCATCGCCTAAGACCTCGGTTAACTGCATCCATAGAAGATGGGAAAGATGACTGCAATGATGAGGGACTTGACATTGTTGTGGTTGAAGGCGACTCGCGTTGCACAAGGAATTGTGATCTGCTCGAGGTCGACACTAGTAGCGCGCTTTCACTTCGCGATCTGACCACAGGTCGCTTTACCGAAACAGGTAAGGATGCGGAAGGGGGTGGAGGTGCACATGGGGCTTTCCCTACCCAGAGACGCCATTCTAAGGCTTCTCCAAGAGCGCGTTCACAGCGACCAATTTCTCTTGGTGGCAGCCCAGCGAGTTTCGCCCATGCACGATTCGAGTAGCATTTGTCTTGTGTGAATTTCGATGCGAGGATCAGAGAAGCGAGGAATGCCCTGCGGGGGCATAGGAGTGGTGATGGGAGCGGTGGAAGAGGGGGAAGAGGGGGACTTGGAGATTTTGCTTTCCTGGTCAAACCAGGCGAAAGGGTTCCATCCTCCTGTAATACAGAGGTGTCAGATAATGTGGCTGTGCCCTGAGAGGTGCCATCTGAAACTCGGACGGTGTCCATTCCATCGTCCGCACAGTTTTCTGTGTTGATGATAGAATCCAAGGTCATGTCTAAATCGGCTTCGGGATCGAGATCGAGCTGCAGATTAGCCCCGCGTACAATCCGACAATCCGATGCGATCTCTTCATTGAGGCCTTCACCCATACTCTCCTTTCGAAGAAGCTCCGGGACCTTTGACCGGATAGCCTCGAGATAGCATAGTGCCGTCTGGAGGACGCCGCCGGACGTGCGAGAGCGTCTGAGGACCTCGTGGACGAATCCTTTGATCGGCACTATGTGGCTTCGAGAACTCGGCGTGACTGCGGCGTATTGGGGCGTTATCTGGATGGTGGCAGCGGGGGATGAAATTGAC
>Ga0210383_10006050_pt1 | contig 10578 bp, 10 predicted proteins | sample IncBWC14OmetaG_FD_160072 | JGI IMG/M metagenome (GOLD analysis project Ga0210383, IMG submission 160072) | Forest soil microbial communities from Barre Woods Harvard Forest LTER site, Petersham, Massachusetts, United States - Inc-BW-C-14-O ...
CGGGCAGAGCGTGCGCCTCAAGCTTGTCCATGGGACGAACCCACAGCACGACCTTGCCGTCCGCTGCAGCCGCGGAAAACGCGACATAGCTGCCATCCGGCGAAAGTTCCGGAGGACCAGCGAGGTCGCCGGTCAACCGGAACGAAGTGCCCTCGGGAGGGGCAATGACAGTGCGGATGCCGCGAGCAGGCTGACTGGGGCGGGCAATGAAAATTCCGGCAACTGCGCCGGCGATTAGCGCGATTAGCACCGCCGCAGCCACGACCAGACCCGTACGCGGATGGTGGACCGCTGCTGGCGGCAAAGCCGCAGTCGATGAGGACGATCGGTCTTGAGCAACCCATCGCAGCTGCAGCCTGACATCGTGCGCTGTTTGAAAACGATCTTCCGGATTCTTTTGGAGGCAGGTTCTCACCACATGCTCGAACGCCGCCGGAGTCATCGGCTTGGTCGCGCTCATCGGCTCCGGATCCTTTTCCAGAATCGACGATGCCACCGAAATCTGGCTCTTGCCCTCAAACGCCCGCTTTCCCGTCGCCATTTCGTAAAGCACGCCGCCCAGCGCGAAGATGTCGCTGCGCGCGTCCGCTTCTTTTCCTTCAATCTGCTCCGGAGACATGTACTGGATAGTGCCGACGATGCTGCCGGCAGTGGTCAGCGGACTTGCCGGACTCATGCCGGTCATAGTCGCGACCGCCGTAAACGCAGGCGCCGCGCCGGAAGCTGGAGGACTCATCCCGAAGGGCTTTGCCAAACCAAAATCCATCAACTTCGCCCCGGCCTTCGTCAGCATGACGTTTGCTGGCTTCAAATCACGATGGACAATCCCGGCGCGATGTGCGAATTCCAAAGCATCGGCTACTTCGGCGCCGATTTTTAGCACTTCGTTCAGGGGCAACGAGCCGCGGGGAAGCCGCTCCGCGACCGTCTCCCCTTCGAGCAACTCCATCACCAGGTAGTCGGTTCCGTCCTGTGAACCAATGTCGTAAAGCTGGCAAATGTGGGGATGATTTAACGAGGAGATCGCGCGTGCTTCCCGCTCCAGCCGCTGCTTCAGTTCAGGCGAAGAGGAAAGATGCGCCGCAAGAATTTTGATCGCGACCTGCCGGTCGAGGCGAGTGTCGCGAGCGCGATACACTTCGCCCATGCCGCCCGCACCCAGTTCCGACTGGATTTCATACGGCCCGAGTTTTGCGCCAGAGGTGAGAGGCATCCGCTCGCGCCATTATAGTCCCTACGCTGTGTTCGCACCGCAGATGCGACACACTCAAATGAATTGTCGGCGAACGAGAGAGTAGGTTATCGCTCGGGCCCGCGGGTGAACCGAACCCGCTCGCGAACAATGATGCTATGCTGTTGACCAGGCTATAGTTTGACCAAGGCGATGAAAAAGTTTCTGGTTCCGTGCCTGATTGTTCTTCTGGTGGTTTACGCGTTGTGCACCGCATTTATCTGGCGGACCATGCGGCGGCCTCCGGAGGAGTTCGCCCGAGTTATGGCCAAGATACCCGGCCCGGTGGCTTTCCTGCTCTTCCCGTTCGAAACCCTTTGGACTCGCGCGCGGGCTGGCACTCTGCAGGCTGGAGACCCAGCGCCCGACTTCTCGCTTATGAAGTTGGACAAAAGCGAGACCGTTCAATTGTCGTCACTCACGGCGCGGCAGCCAGTTGTTTTAGTGTTCGGAAGTTATACTTGACCGCCTTTCCGGCGGGAGGTTCCTGCCCTCAACCAGCTTTACGATAAATATGGAAATAAGGTGGCGTTTTATGCCGTCTACATTCTGGAAGCGCATCCCAGCGACGTATGGCAGATGGAAAGCAATATTAAAGACAAGGTAGTCTTCGCCAGCCCGAAGGATTTCGATGAGCGCTCGATGGTGGCAGGAGCCTGCGTGCGCAAGCTGGGGATAAAATTTCCCGCCCTAGTCGATGGTTTCGAGAACGCTACTGAGAAAGCGTATACGGGTTGGCCCGATCGGATTTACCTGATCGACGCGAAAGGAAGAGTTGCCTACAAGAGCAAGCCTGGCCCGTTTGGCTTCAAGCCGCAGGAGTTGCGCTCCGCGCTGGAACATCTGCCAGAAACCAAAAGCCAGCTTACGCAGTAGCATTCCGGGCTGGCACGTTCTCAGTGTCCGGATCGGAAGTTTGTGCATGAAATCGGCGGCCCGGGTTTGTAGCTGCCGCGGACGGTTGATGAAAAGCAGGGAGCAATGACAGTGCAAGCGGTAAGCTTCTTCAACGTCGCAGATGTAGAAAAACGCCGTGTGCAATCCGGAAAGCGTTACCTGGAATTCTTGCGTGTTCCAGCCATGAGTGCTGGAGTCTACGTCTTGTCTGCTGGAAGCACCGACCCGCAATCGCCGCACAAACAAGACGAAATGTATTACGTAGTTCGCGGTCGAGGCCGCATGCAGGCGGGTTCTGCAGATCAGGCCGTCAGCGAGGGCAGCATCATCTTTGTTGCGGCAGGCGTGGAACACCGCTTTTACGACATCACCGAAGAGTTGGTGGTGCTGGTATTTTTTGCGCCTCCGGAAAGTGAATAGCGGACTCAAGATTTTCTGTCCGCTGCGACCTTGCTGGCGTTCATAAATCAAATCAAAACATGGCGGACTTTGACATCAGGGCCATGCACAACGGCGACTGGCCTGCGATTCGGGATATTTATGCCGAGGGCATCGCAACCGGCAACGCTACCTTCGAAACAGAAACTCCAGACTGGACCAAGTGGAATGACGCGCATCTTCAGGACTGCCGGCTGGTTGTGCAAGATAGCCAGCGGATTCTCGGTTGGGCGGCATTGAGTCCGGTGTCGAGCCGTCGCGTTTACTGTGGTGTCGCGGAGGTTTCGGTTTATGTAGCCTCCGACGCGCAGCGTCGCGGAGTTGGCAAGATACTCCTCCGATCACTGATCGAGCAATCAGAGCGCTGCGGGATATGGACGCTGCAGGCGGGCATATTTCCGGAGAATGCTCCCAGCATCGCGTTGCACAAGTCCTGCGGATTTCGAGAAGTTGGATGTCGGCAAAGACTCGGCCAACGGAACGGAGTTTGGAGAGACGTCCTGCTCCTCGAACGTCGGAGTTCGAATGTCGGAATCTAGGACCTGCCTAGTCTCAAGCTGCAGGCGTCTTTCTCGACGGCACCCAATAAATTTCTTCTTTCAATCCTTCTTTGGTGAAGCCGATTCGCTTAAGGATTCCTTTGCTGCCTTCAACCATCGCCGGATGGCCGCACAAGTATGCGATCGAGTTCGACCCGAGGCCCCACATGTCCGTGTACTTGCGCAAGATATCGTCGACGCGTCCGGTCTCGCCGGTCCATTTCTCATCTTCCCAGGGACGGCTCACCGTGGGCACGTACTTAAACCAAGGCGCCTCCTGCGCGAACTTCCGCAACTCTTCCAAATAACCAAATTCCCACGAGCGGCTCGCCCCATTCAACAGGAAGAGCTTGTGATCTCCGGCAAACCTCCCTTCTTTCCAATCTCGATGGAGCGTGCGGATATAACTCACGAAGGGAGCCACGCCGGTTACCGTGCACATTAAAAGGTGATTGGTACGGCCGCTTTTGGTATCGAGCATGAACCGGCCTTTGGGAACCCTTCGCATGAAGACTTCATCGCCCGGTTGCAGTCTGTACAACAGAGGAGTGAGATCTCCGGGAGGAACCAGCTCGAAAAAGAATTCGAGCTCGCTCTCGTAAGGCGACGACACGATCGAGTAAGGCCGCTCCCGGTGCTTGTCGGGGCCTTCGAGGCCTAGAGTGGCATACTGGCCGGGTGCGAATTTGAAGTCGGTGTTCGGCCGGACGCGGATCATCCACAGCTCGGGAGCGATGTCCACGCGTTTGGTGATGATCGCGCGATGAAATTTGTCTGCGGCGCTGGCGCTCATGAAGGCTTACCCGCGCTTTGCACGTCCGCGGGGTTGGCATAGTTTACAGTAAGTGCGCGGCTGCTCAACTTCCGCTTAATCCATTTAATCGATGCAACGTATCTCTTTTATTTATGCGCTTGAACGCCTGTCATTTTTGCGACTGGTCTACCTCAACATTGTCATTCCGAGTGCCGCTGTTTGGCGGGAGGAATCTGCTTTTCCGTGGCTCCAAGAGACAGCAGATTCCTCGCTCGGAATGACAATCGCCAGGCGCTACAAGGTATGGCGTTTAACGCGCTTTTATTTTCCGACAACCAGGACCACGAAGGTGTCGGGCAGAATGGTGCGCCGGGGATGCGGGTTGTCTGCGGTTGGCGCGGGGGGCGGTCCGAAATTCGCAGTTACCACGAAGACCTGATGTGTCTTCTCATCGAGCGCGAGAGTGCGAGCGCCTTGCTGCGTCTTAACATTCTCGACGACGCTGAACTTGTTGGGAGACTCTTCGTGCACCACGGTCAACACGCCTTCGCCGCATGACGCGAAGGCCAGGCCGGTGCCTTCGTCAAATGCGGTGGCATCGACTCCATCACCGATTGCGGGCGTTGCGATAACCTTCCCGCTGTCGGCGTCGACCACGGCCATCAACTTGTTGTCGCAGCCGGCAAACAGGCGGCGGTTCTTGCGGTCGATGGCGAGGCCACTTGGCCCCTCACACGGCGCGAGCGGCCATCGCGACTTCACTTCTAGTTTCGCGGGGTCGATCGCGTCTAGTTGGCTCTTGTCTTCGATGTTGACGAAAATCATTCCCTTGCCGTCGCTGGCGGCGAACTCCGGTTTGCCTTCCAGCTTGATCGTACCGATCACGGTTCCCTTGGCGGCGTCGATGGCGGTCGAGTCCTGACTCTTTCCGTTGAAGGTGAAGACGCGTTTGGTGGCGGGGTCGTAGAGGATCGCATCGGGATTGTCGCCGACCTTGACTTTCGCGATCAGCTTCAGCGAATCGATGTCAAAAATCGTGACCGTGCCTTCGCGCCCGTTGCTGACAAAGCCGCGTCCGAGTTCCGGAGCCAGCGCGATGCCGTGGACACCGGGAGTGTCCGGAATATCGCCGACAGGCTTACCTGAATCCGCATCGATCACGATGACGTGGGTGGCGCGCGAGATATAAAGACGCCGCGAAGCGCTGTCGAGGTCGAGATAATCCCATCCGCCTTCGCCGCCCAATTTATAGGTCTTGATCACGTGATAGCCGGAATCGGCGGCAGATGAAAGTGTCGCCAGCAGGGAAATGAACAACGCCAAACGCAGCCACGTCGAATACGAGTGCCTCATAATTTGTGTGCCCTCTGTTGGAAGATCGATTCCCACGGCAGCGCTCAGGCTAACGTTCGCTGGCTGAAGGCAAGCTTAACGGGAGAGTCGCGATTCTGTTCCGAATAGGGAGTTCACTGTTTAGTACTGGGCACCTCCCCCCATTTGCCTGCAAAATCTAGAAAATAATGGGTCTGTTCTGGGACTATGCGCTAGATCCCTGAGTTTACAGGGAGTTACACGCAAGGTCCAGAGAACATGGGAGTTACGACAGGCGCCAACGGTCTCTCGCGTCCCATTTTGGTGCTGGAGGCGAGCGCGGCATTTCGGGGCCGCTCAAAAAGCAGCACCGTCATCCTCAGTCAGATTGTCAAAGATCGATGATTATCCCTTAGATAACCTATGCCGTAGTATATTATCTGGCTTAAAGCGTGCCGTCAGCGACAAAACGGGCTGTGGAACTGAGGACTTGGAAAGCAGTCCCGGGTGAGAAATCGGATGCTCCTTGTCGGGCTGTCATCAAACGCTTTATTCTGAGCGGTTGCTGTAGCCACTGACTGGCTCGTTTGCTCAGATTAAGAATTAAGTAACGGCATGAGGCAGCAAACCTGTTCCCATGCTTCGTTGTTACCTCGGTATTCAGCGGTCGTGAGTGCTATTGGGATGGTTCGCCAACTATCGCGGTGCGTGAGGGATCGAAACTATCCCCTCCTATTTTCGACGCCCCGGCGGCACGGCGTTGGCGCCGAGGGCCAGCAAACCGAGCGAGGCAGGCTGCGCGGTCTCAGGAAGCCGATTCGCGATAGCAGTGCTTGATCCACGCGCAATGACACCCGTCCGGGCACCTGGAGGATTTGCGTTCGCTAGATCTGAGACCGAACATGAGCCCGCACGGATCGGCCTGCCTGCTGTCGACTCATATCCGTACGCTTCGATGTCCGTCGTTGAGTGTCCGCCCTCGACAGACGCTCGCAAGCGCACCCAGCCATAGTGAGTTTGTCCCGAGGCTGTGAACTTGAATCCGAAGTAGTTGATGCGCCCGAATTGGAAGTTACCCTGGTGGTGTTTGCTCGTACCGCCTACGCCAGGCCCATAAGTAAAGAGCAGACCGTAAGACTGTCCCTTTCCGAACTTTGCGCCACGCCCTATCCGGGCGCCAGGGGCCAAATCGGCGGGAAGGCCATTTGTTGCGAGTAGTTCATTTGCCCCCGCCGAATTTGGAGTGAAGAAAGCACGGTTCCCCGCCGTCGATGTATGAGAGGAGACACTCTCGAACGTCTGCGCAATATTGAATGGTGCAAACTGCTGACGCGCCGGATTGAACGCGTAAGTTCCGGTTCCCAACAACTCGACCGAAATGCTCTTGCAAACTGGCGCAGCAGTTGCGGGAACTGAGTAGGCGAGGACGGCGACGCCCGCAGCACGTGCCGCCAGCGCGTAACTATCGAGGCGATGACGGAGCGGATCGAAAAGTGGGGCTGGCATTTTCGATCCAACAGAAGACCGCTTTCGATCCTTCCGGCTAAAGTCCGTCAACAGTTGTCTCCTCGTATCATTGAGTAAGATCGCGAACCCCGAAACAAGCGCGTCATCGATCCGCCTTACGGAATTTCGAATATATAAGCCGCGCCCAGTGTCCGATTATTGAAGAGCGCTCCAGTCAGTGCCACATGGCCGCTGATGGCCAGAGATGTCCCCAGGTAGGCAGCAAAACGTGCGTCCGAACCGGTTAGTCTGTACGGGTCGGAAGCAATTTTCCACCCGGTCGCGGGTTCAGCAAACACATACATGGCGCCCTCATGGAAGAAGGGGGAAGAGATTGGCTCTGGCGACCTGGAGAAATTAGGCGATCCGGCAACCGCTGTATTGCTGTCAACCGCCACAGATGTGCCGAACGCATCCTCAGCATACCCCCCCTTTGCGGTGAGTTTGGCTGTCTGCGTCATGCTTTTCCACCCGCCTTGTGGCTCCGCGTATACGTAAGCCGCCCCCTGCCCTTCATTGGACCCGACCGTGGCATTCGGTGCTCCCGTGGCCACAGTGTCGCCGGTGGTGGAGACAGAGGTTCCTAGGCGATCGTACTGTTGCCCGTCCGACGCAACTAGTTTCGCCGTCTGGGTCATATTCTTCCACCCGCTCGGTGGTTCCACGTAGACGTAAACTGCTCCCTGCGCTTGATTGGACCCAATCGTGGCATCCAGCGCTCCCGCCGCCACCGTATTGCCGCTGATAGACACGGAGGCTCCAAACTGGTCGTTCGCCTCGCCGTCCGCAGCGACAAGCTTCGCTGTCTGGGTGCCATTTGTCCACCCGTTCGCCGGTTCGACGAACACGTACGCTGCGCCGGTTGCATCAGAGAGGTAAGTTCCCGGCGCTCCTGCCACGATCGTGTTTCCGCTGATCGATACGGAATTTCCCACGCCATCGCCCACCACGCCGTCTGAGGCTGTCAGTTTGGCGGTCTGCGTGAGCGATCCTCTCCAACCGCCAGGCGGCTCCACAAACACGTAAGCAGCGCCCGGCTGAGTTGGGCCGCAACCCGGGCTGGCTTGAGGGTCTCCGACTACGATGGTATTCCCGCTGATCGACACTGAGTTGCCGAACAGACCGCACGACATTTCGTCTGAGGCTGTCAGTGTCGCAGCCTGGATCATATTTTCCCAACCGCTTTTTGGCCTGACAAATACAAACGCGGACTGGCCGTAAGGTGCTCCCACCACGATTGTGTTCCCGCTGATCGCTACAGAATTGCCGAAGTCATATGCTTCAAAGCTGGATGAAATGAGCTTGGCGGCTTGCACCCACGGGTTGACCGATATTTGCTTCTCGGTGTTTTCGGCGTCTGTCGCGACGCTGGCAGATCGCTGGCTGGCATCCTGCGCCCGACCTGGAGACAAATTCGCAACAATCGTCAGCGCCAGGCAGATTCCGATTGCTACGCGTTTCATGTTCTATTTTCTCCCAAAGCTTGCGCGTGGCGAAAGCGGCCACAACGAAAAACCAATTACCCCGAGTAGCCTCTAGAGAGGCCCGACCGCCCTGCAGTCTACTGCATTTCCCGGCTAAAAAGCGACTTCGTTCTCAGTTCATGAAATCAGATCGGATGAGTCTGCCGGTCTCCGGCGGAATGCGGCAGGCTGCCAAGTTATCGACGCGCTCGAAGCGCAAGAGATAAGAGATGGATAAAGGTGAGCGGCAAGAAAGGAGAATCACCGTAGTGACCAAGCAGAGCATGAATTTTCGCGAGCAGAAACTGACGATCGGTGTGGATCTGGGGGATCGATCGAGTTGGTCTTAAATATTTGGATGAAGGAGGTGAAGTGCTGGTAGAGCAAAGCTAGGCGACTCCGAAAGTCATGAAGGGCGTCGCAGCGGGGCGCCTAACGTCCCGGGGAAGGGCTACCCGCAGGCCCCGCTGCGATTTTCGGATCAGATCTTAATCCTGCTAGCCAACTGGCTATCTCATTGTTTTTCATGCTGTCCAGACACGAATCCGGACAAGCGCTTCCGTAACCTGCCCTTCGTTACCCCGCCATGACATAGTGGTTCTGGCTATGACACACTTTCCCCAGACCCATCCTCAGCACCGTGCCCAGCGAGTTCAATTCGGAAGCTCAATTCCCGTCGTGATCAAGCTGACTGACGGACGGAGCGCTCGGGCGAAACTGCAAACCGTTTCCGAGACTGGTGGCATGTTGCGACTGGCCGGGGCCCTCGAGCAGGGCAATCTGGTCGAGGTCGTTTTCGAGACGGCATCGGGCGCTGTAAAAGGCATGGCGGAAATCCTCGAGCCGACGCGCAAATCGACAACCGAAACTCTGCAGCCATTTCGCTTCATCGCGCTCGAGGACGACGATCACCGCACCCTGCGTGACGCCCTCGACTCCCGCGTCGACAAGGATTTCATGGGGCTTCGCTCCAGCCAGTGGGTCGCCCCCAAGAGAAAGTAACTCTTTCCCAGCAATCTAAAACCTGCGCGGACTGCGGCGGCTCTGAAGATGTTCGACTCCCTGTCCCTCGGCGGCTGAAGGAATCGCGGTGACCCTGAGAGATTTGGTCTGAGTCCGGTGCGGTCGGTACGAACCATCTGAAAACAAAGGTCTTGATATGGATTCCTAGCAGAGGCACGAATGTTGCAAACGTTTGCAACCGGTCGCAAGAATTATCAGTCTTGACAAGGTGAGCGGCGGGTATACACTCACGCGAGTACTTGATTTTGAATGATCGAGAAGTGTGATGATCCGTTATTTGAGAGTTGTTGGTGTTTCCGTAGCGTTCCTGCTGTTGATGTGCCTTCCTGCGCTCGCCGACGGCAATTTTTCCAATGAGAAGCTCACGGGAAACTCCGGATCCAGTCTCTCCGGGTCGTTCACGTTCAACAGTTCTACCGATACATTTTCCAATCTTTCCTTGTCGTTCAATGGCGGTAAGTTCGCAGGCACCAACGCTAAAGACACGAGCGGCGGTCAGGCAACTTGCGTGCTAGGAATCTGCGGATTCTCCTGGCAGACGCGGGTGAACGGTGTTTTGGTATGGGACACGATCCTTCTTAATGTTAAAACCGGAGCGTATCAGGACTTCGGAGGGATACAGAATTTCCAGAACCAATGGAATTTCGATCCGCCTCAAGCGGTTCCGGAAGGTGGAACTCCGCTGCCTTATTTGCTGCTATCCGGACTAGCCATGGTTGCAGGGATTCTGATATCCGGGAAGCGGCGTGCGATGCGTAGCGCCCCAGCACAGCTAACTTAAGACCCACTTAGATACCCCTGGCAGACACCTGGGGTTGAGGTGTGCCATTCTGCAGGGAGATTAAATTCCATCTCCGACCTGCAAATCAATCAATCCGTACCTGTTCACGCGGAGGGTCGAGACCGCGTTTTCCCGCTTTGTCGGAAGCCTCGCTGCTTTTTAGGTGATAGTCAAGACGAGAGCGTGGCTGGTTCCACCACTCGAACAGCCTAAATCGCCCGAGTTCCCGCTGGGAGTATTGACCGTCACGTTGGCTGTTCCCGCAGCGGGGATCACGGCGGTGGTGATCGTGGCTTGCAACTGCTGACTGCTGGTGGCGAGAGTACTCACCGTCGTACCATTGACTACCACGACCGAAGCCGAAACAAACTGGCTACCATTCACAGTGAGCAGAAAACCCTGCCGCACTTCCGCAAAGGTCACTGTGCCGGGCGAAAGGGAGCCGATCACGGGCGACGGCCGCGCACTCCCGCACAGGGGATTGAGCGCATTGCAGCCCGGGAAAACCAGCAAGGCGAGAAGAAGCGTACTGAGAGGTCGCAACCAAGCACAGATTCGTTTCATACTGCATCGTACACCCGTCTCCCGACGGAAGATGGAAATCCTTTTCAGTCTGGGCGCGGACAACGGAAATC
>Ga0210383_10006051_pt1 | contig 10578 bp, 9 predicted proteins | sample IncBWC14OmetaG_FD_160072 | JGI IMG/M metagenome (GOLD analysis project Ga0210383, IMG submission 160072) | Forest soil microbial communities from Barre Woods Harvard Forest LTER site, Petersham, Massachusetts, United States - Inc-BW-C-14-O ...
CTGTCGCCGCCAAATTCCAAACCGCCAACTGACAACTGACAACTGCCAACCGACAACTGCCTCAACCGCCTGAACAGTTGCCAGTTGTCCGTTGTCTGTTGCCAGTGGGGAGCAGAAGCGTGGGTTGATGCAACCAATCCTCGACCCTTTGCGGCGCGTTGTCTTCACCCTGAAGTATTGCCCGCACGGGGAAAGGTATCTGTCGCCGCCAAATTCCAACCGCCAACTGACAACTGACAACTGACAACTGACAACCGACAACTGACAGCCGCCTGACAACTGACAGCCGCCTGACAACTGACAGCCGCCTGACAACTGACCGTATCGACCGCCACCGATGTGGCCAAAGCAGCAGCAGGTGTCTTTGCTCGCCTCAAAACCTCGTAGATTGAGCACGCCGATGCACACCTTCAGCCATACCTAAAAGCATCAAGAACAGTTCGGAAAAAGTATTAGTGAAGTTCGCTTAACGGGGCGATGCGGATCCAAGCGAGAAAGGAACGCCCATGACAGAGCATTGGCGATAAGTTCCGTCGGGAGTGGAAAGATAAATGATCGAGGAAGAGTCCAAGATGCGCGACAGCAAGGAAGACCCTAATACAGTAGCCCTTTCGGATGGCCCGGTGCACAACCCGGACAGTGCCAGAATTCGAAAGGAGAGAGAGCATCGGAGCGACATCCGACAATTGTTGTCGCATACATTGTCGAGAAAGAATTTGATGGCGCTGACTGGCTTCTTCCTCTGTTTTTTTCTCGTGATCCACCTTTTCGGGAACCTGCAGCTGCTCCTGCCGGCAGAAGTGGCCCGCTGGCAATTTAATTTCTATTCCAAGCTGCTCTCCGAAAATATCTTCATCCAGCTCATTTCCTACGTTTTGTTTGCCAGTATCCTGGTCCACGCCGTCTATGCACTCCTGATCACCATCCAGAACAAACGGTCGAACGGGAGACGTTATGAGTGCGACCGCCGGAGCGTCAGCAGCAAATGGTATTCTCGCAGGATGGGATTGTTAGGCACGATCATTCTTTTTTTCCTCGTCATTCACTTGCGGGACTTCTGGTATCAATTGCAGTTTGGGCACGTTCCTCGGGATAAGGACGGACAGAAAGATCTGTATACGCTAGTGGTCAGCGTCTACCAGAATGGATGGTATGTACTGATCTATGTCTTAGGGACGGTGGCGCTTGGTTACCATTTATTGCATGGCTTTTTTAGTGCCGCTCGCACGCTGGGCTTCTACAACGCTCGCTATGTGTACTGGGTCCGGGTCGTGGGCTGGGTCTACAGCATCGGCATTGCCGCCGGCTTCGCCCTGATTCCAGTGTATATCCATTTCACCAGGCCCTAGCGCACACTCGATATGTTGGAAGCGAAAATTCCGGACGGACCACTCGAGCAAAAGTGGAGTCACTATCGTTCAACCGCCAAGCTGGTCAGTACCGGTAATCGCAGGAAGCTCCAGGTGATTGTCGTGGGTACAGGTCTTTCCGGTAGTTCGCTGGCGGCATCCTTAGGAGAGATGGGTTATCAGGTGACTTGTTTTTGCTTTCAGGATACCGCCAGGCGGGCCCATTCCGTGGCCGCACAGGGCGGTGTCAACGCCTGCAAGAATTACAAAAATGACGGGGATACCGTGTTCCGGATGTTCTATGACACGATCAAGGGCGGGGACTTTCGTTCACGGGAAGCCAATGTATACCGGTTAGCAGAATGCAGTGCTCAGCTGATCGATCAGGCCGTGGCGCAAGGAGTGCCCTTTGCGCGTGAGTACAGCGGGTACCTCAGCAACCGCTCTTTTGGCGGGGTGCAGGTATCGCGGACGTTTTATGCGAGAGGACAAACGGGCCAACAATTGCTTTTGGGAGCTTATCAGGCTCTGATGCGACAGGTCGCCGCGGGTCGCGTCCGGCTTTTTACCCGGCATGAGATGCTGGACTTGGTCAATATCGAAGGAAAAGCCCGCGGTATTATCGTGCGCAATATGGATACCGGCGCCCTCGAGCGGCACGGCGCCCACGCTGTTGTGCTGGCCACCGGCGGATTCGGTAAAATCTATTATTTGTCGACGCTGGCGATGGGGTGTAACGCATCGGCGATTTGGCGCGCTCATAAGCGTGGCGCCTTTTTCGCCAATCCGAGCTGGACACAGATTCACCCGACGAGCCTTCCTCAGTCCGGCGAATATCAATCCAAGTTAACCCTGATGTCCGAATCGCTGCGAAACGATGGGCGAATTTGGGTGCCGAAGAAGAAGGAAGAGGAGCGACCGGCGAACGACATTCCGGAATCCGAAAGGGACTATTACCTGGAACGTCGTTATCCGGCCTTTGGCAACTTGTGCCCACGCGATATTGCCTCGCGGGCGGCCAAGGAAAGGATCGACGCCGGCTATGGAGTCGGGCCGCTCAAGAATGCCGTCTATCTGGATTTTTCCAGAGCCATGAGCGAACAAGGGAAGGATAAGATAGTGGAAAAGTACGGTAACCTTTTTCGAATGTACGAAAAGATCACCGGCATCAGCGCCTACGCGGAACCGATGCGGATCTCCCCGGCCGCCCACTTTTCCATGGGTGGTTTGTGGGTGGACTATGAACTCATGACGAACGCTCGCGGATTGTATGCCGTAGGCGAGGCAAATTTTGCGGATCACGGCGCTAACCGGCTCGGAGCTAACTCGCTCCTCCAGGCCTGTGTCGACGGCTACTTTATCGCTCCTTCCACGATTCCAAACTATTTGGCAGACGAGCTCAAAAGTGGACAAGTGGAGGTCAGTCATCCTGAATTTGCGGCCGCGGAAGAGGCTACTCTTCGCCAAGTGCAACGGTTGCTGAGTATTCGGGGAACCCTGCCCGCCGATCACTTCCATAAATCCCTCGGCCGGATCTTATACGATAAATGCGGCCTGTCGCGTTCCCGCACCGGACTGGAGGAGGCGATCGCGGGCATCCGTACGCTGCGCGATCAGTTTTACCGCGAGCTCTGTGTACCAGGAGGACCTGAGATGAACAGCGAGCTGGAGAAGGCCGGACGGGTGGCCGACTACCTTGAGGTGGGCGAGTTGATGTGCTACGACGCGTTGACAAGAGAAGAATCTTGCGGGGCCCATTTCCGCGAAGAATATCAGACCGCCGATGGAGAAGCGGTGCGCGATGATCAGAATTTTTCTTTTACCTCGGCCTGGGAATGGGCGGGAGAGGGGAAAGAACCGATTTTGCACAAGGAACCGCTACGCTTCGATTTCGTTACCCCGAGCGTAAGAAGCTACAAATAACGGAGGACGATCGATGAGGATTGAGCTCAAAATTTGGCGTCAGGAAAGCCAAGCTAAGCAAGGCCGGCTAGCGGACTATAGCCTGCCGAGGGTGACTCCGGACATGTCTTTTTTGGAAATGCTGGATATGCTCAATGAGCAGTTGATTCAACAAAAGCAAAGGCCCGTGGAATTCGATCACGACTGTCGCGAGGGTATTTGCGGCCAATGTGGAGTCATGATCAACGGACGGGCGCATGGCCCGCTTCCGAATACGACAACCTGTCAGCTGCATATGCGGACTTTCAAAGACGGCGATACGATTTATGTCGAACCGTTCCGGGCGACGGCATTCCCGGTCAAGTGCGATTTGAAAGTCGATCGGAGCGCATTTGACCGCATTATTCAGGCCGGGGGTTACATTTCAGCCGGCACGGGGGAAGCGCCGGAGGCGAACAGCATACCGATTCGGCATGAGGTAGCCGAGGCGGCTTTCGATGCGGCGGCCTGTATCGGCTGCGGGGCTTGCGTCGCGACCTGTAAGAATTCCAGCGCAGCGCTCTTTACTTCCGCCAAGGTGACTCAGCTGGCTTTATTGCCGCAGGGTCGTTTGGAGGCACGGAGACGCGTCCTGCAGATGGTCGATCAGACCGATCAGGAAGGCTTTGGCCATTGCAGCAATACCGAAGCCTGTCAGGTCGAGTGCCCGCAACAGATATCGGTTTTGCACATCGCTCGTCTGAATTGGGAGTACAATCGGGCCCTTCTCTCTTCGGCGTGAGTAAACCGGGATAGCATTAAGAATGAACAACGGCGTTAAAGGAAAGCCTTCTGCGTCGCCGGAAACGCAAGCGGGAAAGACCGAGACTCCGCATCAAGAGCCGCCATGGAGGCGATTTGTTGTCATGTTGGCGGTGTTCTTGCTCGGTGTCGTCATCTGGTTGATTCCACCTCCGTCCGGCGTCCAACCAGCGGCGTGGCACCTGTTGGCAATTTTTGTCGCCACAATCGTGGGGATCATCACGAAACCATTACCGATGGGGGCGATCGCGTTGTTTGGAATTGCTGCGACGGCCCTTACAGGGACGCTCACCATCAACCAGGCTCTAAGCGGCTTCGGAAACAGCACAATCTGGCTGATCGTAGTCGCCTTTTTCATTTCGCGCGGCTTCATCAAGACCGGTTTGGGTAGTCGGATTGCCTACCTTTTCATGGCGGAGCTCGGTAAAAAGACATTGCGTCTTGCACATAAGCGCTAAGATAATTGTCAGGCGCGGTGGGCGAATGGCTTTTGTCCCGGAGGGACAGCACGATAGTAGCCTGGCACGAAGTGCCTGGAATCAGGAGGAAAATAGCCCCATCCAGCGGGACGATGGAACCGATCTCAGCTTAGATCAGACGCAAGTAATAAGCACTTAGTAAAGCAATGTTTTAGTATTCGAAATGGCAGAATATAATCGGCCGTGGCCAACATTTTTTGCTCTCTCAAAAGCTTAGGGTTGAATGGCGCGAAGATAACGGCAGTTTGGGATGGTTCTTCGTCCCGAAGGGACAGGAGGACTCAGCCCAGGGGTTTCAACCCTGGGAACGGAACACCCGTGGCGACGCGCCCAGTAAGGGCGCAAGATAGAGAGTGTCGGTAACATAAATGTATTGTGTATTGACGATATGGCTCAATCCCTCGCCCTAGTCTTAGTCCACATTATTTTCTCTACCGAAAATCGAAGTCCATTTTTGCAATCGACGGAAGTCCGATCGCAGGCACACGCTTATCTGACCGGAACTTTGCGAGCTTTGGACTGCATTCCGCTTGAGGTCGGAGGAGTGGCGGATCATGTCCATATTCTCTGCGGTCTCTCGAGAAAAGAAAATTTAGGGAGAATTAATTAGCCCACGGCAACGGCGAAAAGTCCGACGGGTAATCCAGCTATTGGCAATGGTTTTATGCCTTGCAGGGGCTAGAAAGGCTGGGCTATGTTTTTCGTCAGAGCAAGCCGGTCTATCAGCTCGACTATAATTGTTCGCCATATTCAAAAACAACCATAAAACTGGGAAAAGAGTATTGGAGAAGCGCATCATTCCGAAAGAGAATATTATCAAGAACGATACATTTTTTTTGCCAAACGGAGAAGGGACCCCGAATAAAGCAACTCCCAATTCGTTCTTGGGAAAAAGAGCCCTGACTCATTTACAGGGAGAAAAGGTGGCCGGTATTAACGGACGGTCTTCCTTCCGGATTAGAGGCGGGTGTCATCCCAGGGAAAGAGTTTTAATAAAGGGCGGCATTGCGATTACTGCGGCAGATCCGTCAGCAGACCAGGTGCGGTGGATCTGCCGGCGAAAACGTGGTGAGAAGTCAAGGTTCGAAAGAGATCATTTACAGGAGCAAACATGTCTACCAGCCAGTCCCCCATACTGGTAATCAACAACGGGAGTTCCTCTCTCAAGTTTTCGGTTTTTGATCCCAAATCCGAGAAGGTCTTATCCTCCGGCCTCGCAGAACGCATCGGTACGGAACAAGGCCTCCTGAAACTCGGCTTGGTTAACGCCCTGGATCGACGCGGTGTACGTGTGGCTTTTTTCAAGCCAATCAGCCAACTGATGATTAGCGTCGGACCAATGCTCGAAGGGTTGAGACGCCCTGTCAATGACCTGTCCAGAGTCGCCTTGGTGGACGATATTGTGTATACTATCGCTCTGACCGCGATTCAGGCGACTTAAGTATGAACCAACCCAATTACGAATCTACTGAACCTGTTGCGAGACTCTTATGACGAATGAACTGAAATTCCCTGACGGCGTGACAATCACGGCAACCATTTCTTCGGCGACGGAGGAGATCTTAGTTCCAGAGGTTATCGAACTCATAGCTGCCCTTCATCGAAACTTTAATCAACGGCGCAAAGAACTTCTCCAGAGGAGGCAACAACGACAGGCGGATTTGGACGCCGGCCAAACGCCGGATTTTCTGACGGCGACCGAGAATGTGCGAAGAAGCGATTGGACCGTAGCACCGATCCCCGCGGACCTGCAGGATCGCCGAACCGAGATCACCGGGCCGACGGATCGCAAGATGGTCATCAACGCATTAAACTCGGGCGCGAAAGTCTTCATGGCTGATTTTGAAGACGCCAATACTCCCACCTGGGAAAACTTAATGGAAGGCCAGATTAACCTGCGGGATGCAATTCGCCGGGCCATCGAATTCAAGACTCCGGAGGGAAAAGCATACCGGCTGAAAGAGCAAGTGGCCGTGCTGTTTGTTCGACCGCGCGGCTGGCATCTACCGGAAAAACACTTCTTGGTCGATGGGGAGCCAGTGTCAGGTGGCCTGTTCGACTTTGCGCTGTATATGTTCCATAACGCGAAGGAACTTCTGGCGCGGCAATCCGGGCCCTATTTTTATCTGCCAAAGCTGGAGAGCCATCTGGAAGCGCGACTCTGGAACGATGTTTTCAATTTCACTCAGGATTCGTTAGGCGTCGCCCGCGGTTCGATTCGAGCGACGGTGCTGATCGAGACGATTCTGGCGGCCTTTGAGATGGATGAGATTCTCTACGAACTGAAAGATCATTCTGCCGGGCTGAACTGCGGCAGGTGGGATTACATTTTCAGTTGCATTAAACGGTTCAGGAACAAGCCGGAGTTCATTCTGGCGGATCGGGCGCTGGTGACCATGACCACACATTTTATGCGTTCCTATTCATTGCTCTGCATCAAGACCTGTCATCGGAGAGCGATTCATGCCATGGGAGGCATGGCCGCTCAGATCCCGATCAAGAATGACGAGAGGGCGAACGAGGAGGCATTCGCAAAGGTTCGTGCCGACAAGGAACGAGAGGCCAACGACGGCCATGATGGCACCTGGGTGGCACATCCAGGTCTAGTTGCAACCGCTTTGACGGCATTTGACGCGGTCATGAAGACTCCGAATCAAATCGATCGAAAGCGTGAAGATGTTCAGATCAGCGCGGCTGATATTCTAAAATTCGGGCCCGAAGAACCGATTACAGAGCAGGGTTTGCGGACCAATGTCAGTGTGGGCGTCCAATACCTGGAATCCTGGCTGCGTGGCGCCGGCTGCGTGCCAATCTTCAACCTGATGGAAGACGCTGCCACGGCGGAAATCTCTCGAGCTCAAGTTTGGCAGTGGATCCGGCATCCGCGCGGCGTTCTCTCGGACGGACGCAAAGTGACGAAGGAACTGTTTCGCAGTGTCCTGGAAGAAGAACTGGCCAAAGTTCAGGCCTCCATCGGTCCAGAGCGATATAAGAAAGGCAAGTATAGTGAGGCCGCGGAGCTCTTTGATCGAATCACCACCAGCGATCAGTTTGCCGAATTCCTGACGTTACCGGGTTATGAACGGCTAGACTAACAAACCCTCGAGAGGGGGGAGATTCTCCAACATTCAAAAATAATAGCAAATCGGACAAAACTAAGAATTAACAAATCAAGAGGAAAAAATGAGCACAACTGCTACGGAAACGATGATCGAGGCTGCGCCTCCGGCAACCGAGAACCGATGGAACAAGCCAGGGGCGCGTTGGAAAAATGTGATCCGCCCGTATACCAAAGAAGAAGTTGAACGGCTGCGAGGCACGGTGAAGATCGAATATACTTTGGCCCGACTTGGTGCCGATCGGCTCTGGAAATTGCTCCAGGAAGAAGACTACGTGCCGACCCTTGGGGCAATGACGGGAAACCAGGCGGTCCAGCAAGTTCACGCCGGCCTCAAAGCGATCTACCTCAGCGGTTGGCAAGTGGCGGCCGATGCCAATCTGGCGGGCCAGATGTATCCCGATCAGAGTTTGTATCCGGCGAACAGCGTTCCGATGGTGGTCAAACGGATCAACAACGCCTTGCTGCGGGCTGACCAGGTCCGTCATCTGGAGGGGAGACACCACATCCATTGGTTAGCGCCAATCGTGGCGGACGCGGAAGCCGGATTTGGGGGACCGCTCAATGTCTTTGAATTGATCAAGGCGATGATCGAGGCGGGTGCTGCGGGAGTTCATTTAGAGGATCAACTGGCTTCGGAAAAGAAATGTGGACATATGGGCGGGAAGGTCCTGATTCCCACCCAACACGCGATCAAAAACCTGATCGCCGCGAGGTTGGCCGCCGATATCTGCGATGTGCCGACGATTCTTTTGGCGAGGACAGATGCCAATGCGGCGAACCTGCTGACCAGTGACGTGGATGAGCGCGACAAACCGTTCATCACCGGCGAACGAACAGGGGAGGGCTTTTATCGGGTGCGTGCCGGAATCGATCAGGCCATCGCCCGTGCAGTTTCCTATGCTCCTTATGTGGATCTGCTCTGGTGTGAAACCAGCGAGCCGAACCTGTCTGAAGCGAAGCGGTTTGCCGAAGGTGTCCACAAAGAGCATCCGGACAAACTCCTGGCCTACAATTGCTCGCCTTCGTTCAACTGGAAAAAGAAACTGGATGACCCCACCATCGCGCGGTTCCAACGCGAGCTTGGCGCAATGGGGTACAAGTTCCAGTTCATCACTTTAGCCGGGTTTCATGCGCTAAACTACAGCATGTTTCACCTGGCCCGAGCCTACAAGGAGAGCGGTATGTCTGCCTATGCCGAGCTACAGGAAGCCGAATTTGCGGACGAGGCGAATGGATACACCGCGACCCGGCATCAACGTGAGGTCGGTACGGGATATTTCGATGAGGTGAGCCAGGTAATTTCTGCTGGTGAGTCGTCGACGACCGCTTTACACGGTTCCACCGAAGCGGAGCAATTTCATTGAGGTGACTCAACACCGGGAACTAACCAATGAACCGCTTCATCCTGCGCACTTTCAGCGCGGGCCGCCGCGGATGGTCGGTTCCCGGGGGTTCGAACCAAGTTGAAACCTGGGTAAAAACACTGGGCTTTATACACAAATCGGAAAACGGCGAATACTTTGAAAAGCATCGCTGATGGTACGAATGGAAACAGGCTGGAAGCCTATCCTACCTTACGCCGTCGCACCGCCGCGGTGGGTCCGCGGTCATGGTTTTACCGCATGACCTCGAGCGATCGCTCGACGCGCCGAAGAGCAATGTAGCATAGGCTTCCAGCCTGTATTCATTCACACCATTGGAGCGATGCTTTATTCTCGCCGACAAATTGTGTCTACAAAGAAACCTCCCAACCAACGCCTTTATCTTTCGGCGCGATTCCGTTTGAAGAATTAGAGCGCCATTCCAATCGAACCTTTTTCTATGAGTATCCCCGATTACTTTCGAGCGCTGATCATTAGCGAAGCAAAAGATGGCGGCGAAGCCACTGCGAAAATTGCGATGATCCCTCGAGAATCGTTACCCACGCAGGGCGAAGTGCTGATCCAGGTTTTTTATTCGAGTCTGAATTACAAGGACGCTTTAGCGGTGACCGGGCGAGGGAAAATTGTTCGATCTTTTCCCATGGTTCCAGGGATTGATTTGGCGGGAATCGTCGTAGAATCGAGCGCTTCCAGATTCAAACGCGGGGATCCTGTCATCGCGACCGGATGGGGTCTGGGCGAACGTTACTGGGGTGGTTTGGCTGACTACGCGTCCGTGGAAGCTGATTGGTTACTCCCGGCGCCCCCTGGCCTTAGTTTGTTGACTAGCATGGCATTTGGTACGGCGGGTTTGACCGCGATGCTCGCGGTTTTGGCACTTGAAGAGTCCGGAATGACTCCAAAGTCGGGCCGGGAAGTTCTTGTCACGGGCGCCTCCGGCGGGGTTGGAAGTTTCGCGATCGCCTTTCTCCATCGAAGGGGATACAAAATAGCGGCTCTATCACACCGAAAAAGCAACCACGATTACCTGATCAAACTGGGAGCCGATTCAGTGATTGATCTCTCCGAATTCCTGGCAACGTTTCGTGGGCCGCTGGAATCTGAACGCTGGGCCGGAGCGATTGATAGCTTGGGAGGGGACGTCCTGTCAGCGCTGCTTGGCGGCATGTCCTATCGGAGCGGGGTTGCCTGTTGTGGATTGAGTCGAGCCACCGAATTTTCTGCGACGATCTTTCCCTTCATTTTGCGAGGAGTTCGCTTGATTGGCATCGACTCGGTTTACTGTCCGCTCGATGAGCGGCGGCGAGCTTGGGAAGAGATCGGGAAAACGCGACCTCTCAAGGGATTGGAGGAGATTACGGCGTTCTATTCGTTGGAAGAAGTTCCTGACCTTGCGCAAGCCTTACTGGATGGGAAGCTCCGCGGCCGGAGCCTGATTAGCATTGCCGGAGTCGAAAAATCCCTGGCGCAGTAAGACCAAGGAGTCAAGAAGCCAAGGAGCCAAGAAGACAAGAAGACAAGAAGACAAGGACCTCGAGCTATCG
>Ga0210383_10006052_pt1 | contig 10578 bp, 13 predicted proteins | sample IncBWC14OmetaG_FD_160072 | JGI IMG/M metagenome (GOLD analysis project Ga0210383, IMG submission 160072) | Forest soil microbial communities from Barre Woods Harvard Forest LTER site, Petersham, Massachusetts, United States - Inc-BW-C-14-O ...
CCCCCGGTGCCGGACCCCCCGCTCCCGCCCGCCCCGCCAGCGCCTGTCCCTCCGGTTCCCGTGCCCCCGGTCCCGGTGCCTGTCCCTCCGGTTCCGGTTCCTCCGGTGCCAGGGCCGGACATCAACGCTGCGGACGTGGCCCTGGCCGCCGCGGTCGGGCACTGGCCGGAACGCAACCACTTCGGCGCGAACGCCAGGATCGCGCACGCGCTCGAAACCTGGCTCGCCGCGAAGGGATTCATCAGCTGATGGACGAGCCGGGTACGCAGTCGCCGGAGGACGGGCCGGAGTTCCAGCTGTTCCCGCCGGCCTGGTTCGTCGCCCGGTACAACGCGACCCGGGCGGCATACGGCCTGCGCCCGGCGACCGCGCTGGACCCCAACGTCATGGCGATGTGGCACTTCGCCACCCGGCCGGTGCCCCAGCCGATGGCAGTGGTGACCGGTTTCTAACCCGTACCTAGTCCACTCGATGGAATCCGCGCAGGTCACAACAACGCGGAGGCGGGAGGATTTTCCTGCGATGTCAGGATCTAGTCCACCTGACGGAATCCGTCATGACCGCGCGATGTTCCGACCGGTCGGAGAATCCGGCCATTACTGCGGGCCGGACTGCGCCTGGCAGCCGGACCCGCGCTGCACCCGGACCGGCCACCGGATCGCCCGGGACGGCGTCCCGCCGCGCCAGACCCGCGAGCTGCCTGCGCTGCTGTGGCCCTTCGAGGTGGCCGGCAGGCTCGAAGCCCGGCTCCGGCGCCGCTACACTGCCGGATGACATCAGTACGGGCCGCGGCCTTACGGAGCCGGCCTCCCTGCAAGCGTTTCATGAGGGGAGGTGGTGCCCGATGCGCATTCTTATGGTGCATCCTTTACCCGGACCCGACTTCAGTGTTCATGACGTCTTCACCGGCTGGCTCGAAGCGTTTCACGAGCTCGGCGTCCAGGTAGCCGTGCACAACACCAACGATCGCCTGGTGTTCTTTTCCCGGGCGCTGCTCCCGCTGATCGACCCGGTTACCGGCAAGGAAGCCAAGGACGAATTCGGGCTCCCCATCGTCAGGCAGGCTGTTACTCAGGAACAGGCGATCTCCATGGCTATGGAAGGCCTTGGCCTGGCCCTGCTTGCATTTGCTCCTGACATTGTCTTCTTTATCAGCGCATTCTTTACCACCGAGAAGATGTTCAAGCTGATCCGCGCCCGGGGCCACAAGGTGGTGATCCTGGCGACGGAATCGCCGTACCAGGACGACGAGCAGGCGCTGCGCGGGCAGCTGGCCCACCTGAACCTGCTGAACGACCCGGCCAACCTGGGCATGTTCCGCGCGCTGGGTGCCCCGGCCGAGTACCAGCCGCACTGCTACCGGCCGTCGGTGCATTACCCGCGGTCCGGCCCGGTGAACCCGGAGCTCGTCTCCGACTTCGTGTTCGTCGGCACGGCGTTCGAGTCTCGGATCCGGTTTTTCGAGGAGATGGACCTGAGTGGCATCGACACGATGATCATGGGCAACGACTGGGGGAAGCTGCCGCTGGACTCCCCGCTCGCGAAGCTCGTGGCCACCGGCGCCGGGAACGAAGCCGACTGCGTCACCAATCCCGAGGCCGCGGAACTGTACCGTAACGGCCGGACCGGGCTGAATTTCTACCGGCGCGAGGGGGAGAGCACTCACGAGAAGGACCGGGCGGTCGCGCTGGGCCCGCGTGAGGTGGAGATGGCGGCGTGCCGGCTGCCGTTCGCCCGCGATCCGAGACCGGAGGGGGATGAGCTGTTCCCGATGCTGCCCCGGTTCACCAGCCCGGGGGAAGCCGGGGATCAGCTGCGCTGGCTCCTGGCCCATGACCGGGAACGGGAGAAGATGGCTGTCCAGGCCAGTGCGGCGATCGCGGACCGGACATTCCTGGCCAGCGCGAAACGCCTGCTGACACGGCTGGACAGCCTGTGACGTCCGCGGACGTTCCCGGACAGTCCAGGACCGCAGCCAGTACCCGGCCAGCTCGCCCAGGTGCGCAGCGTGCGGGACCAGCAACGCGATCCCCCAGCACGCCATGAGGAGCCCGTACAGCAGCGCCCAGGATCCGGCGATCGCCACGATCAGCACCACGCCTGCGGGGATGCCAGAGCCGGCCTGACACCGTGACCCAGGCCGGCTCATGCAATCCCGGTCCGGCTAGTTGCCGGGGACGGTGAATACCTCGTCGGCCGCCGCTCCGGGGTTGACCGTGACCAGGACCGGCGCGGGGACCGCGATCGGGGTGGCGCCGTCCGGGCCGAGCAGCGGGTTGCCGTTGGCGTCGGTCACGGTCACGCTCAGCGTGGCGGTGCCCGCGATCACCTCGGTCAGCGGGAACTGGATGTTGGGGACGCTGTTGGCGTCCGCGCCCGCGACGGCTGCCCCGACGGTCAGGACGGACGGAGTGTCGGAGGCGGCCGTGGCAAGCGCGCCGGCCGGGGGTGCGACGGCGTCGCCGTGGTCGTCGGTGAAGGACAGGACGGCGACCGAGTTGGCAGAGTCGACGGTAAGCGGCATGGGGTCTCCTTTGATGACGAGCAGCATCTGGGCAGCGGACCTCGGCCTGATCCATGAGACGTACTGCGTGGCCTCGGACATCAGCGCCGCCGGAGGAGTGCCCGTGCCGATACGGGCGATGGCAGCAGCTATCAGCGCGACGGCCCTGGCAGTGGCGTCATCCACGGCCTCAGCGTAACAGCAGGGGACGTTCCGGCCGCAAAGAACGGGAATCTGAGTCGTACCCGTTCGCGGACAGCAGCTCCCGGCCGCGTCCGGTCAAGCGCCACTGCCCGGGCGAGCGGCCCCCGGGGCGCCCGGCTTTCGTCAGGGCGATCAGCGGCTGGTCCCGGCGGGCCAGCCCGTGCAGGCAGACACGGACCTGGACCAGGGTCAGGCCGGGGTCCCGCCGGGTCACCAGGTTCAGGATCCCGGTTGTCGTCGCAGTCCCGCCGAGGGCGGCCAGCGCGGCCAGGCACATGCCGGAGATCCCGCCCGGCAGGCGGCCGTTACGCTCCTGGCACGACGGGCAGCGGCACCGCGGGCAGCTCACCGGGCCAGGTTAACGGCCTGCTGCCTTTCAGGCGAGCCCACAGGAAGCCCAGGCCCGGGTGCCAGGTAACGCACCACAACCCGCCGGGCCCGGCGACATGAACGTGCTGGCCAGACCGCGCGGCTGTCTCGGTGGCCTGCCTGGCCGCAAAAGCCTTGCCGCTGCGGCGGCCGGCGAAGACGGCGGCCCGGTACGAGTCCATGCCCCCAGGCTAGGAGCCCGTACCGTGCAAGACAGAAACAGGCGCGGGCCGGGCTCTGAAGCAGTCTACGCCCGCCGCGGGTTTTCCGGGCCCCGTCCGGACCAGGGTAAGCCGCGCGGATCCGGCACCTGCGCCCCGGCCCGTCAGCCGCGCCGCCGGCGTATTCCTGCCCGCAAGGCATCTCAGCCGCGCAGTGCTCGTACCTGACCGACCTGTCGGGCGCGGGGCTGCCGGTGCCGTCCAACGCGCTCAACGCGGCCGGGATCATCTGCGTGAACCTGCGCAGCGGCGTCACCGCCGAAGCCCAGGCTCAGTCCTTCCAGCTCGGGCACCCGGCGTTCTCCCCCGGGCAGGCGCAGGAGTACATCGCCATCACCCAGCAAGACATGTGCAAGTAAGCATCAGGCGCCGGGAGGCCCGTCCCGGATACAGGGGCGGGCCTCTCGCGTACCGGTCACAAGCCCCACCGCAGGTTCTCCAGCCGGTCGTCGGCTTTGCCGCCCTGGCCGTGCCGGGCTCGCTGACCGGGCTGCGGCCTCCCGCGGAACGTGAGCAGGACCAGGCTCCCCACGGTCACTGTCGTCACCCGGCCGTACTTGCAGAGCAGCACCACCCGGTACCCCCGGGAGTTCAGCTGCGGGACCAGCAGGCCGCCGCGGGTCCCGGCCCGGCCCAGCGAGCAGACGTTCCCGCGGTCGCTCGCCTCATACCAGGCCGCGTAGCCGGGTACCGGCAGCCACCGCTCGCCGTCGTCAAGAGGGTTCGCATGCAAAGGCCCGTACCGTGCTGCCACAAGAGTGAGCGTCGCCGCTCCAGCACGGGCCGGGCCTTTTCCCCAGCATAGACGGTGCCAGCCGCGGGTGTTCATAAACCAGCCGGGTTACCCTGATGGGGATTATCTGCCGCGGCCGTAGTTGCCCAGCACGAATGGAGCCGGCTCCCTTATCACGCTCTGTGAGGGAGCTGGTTACAAAGTGTCACGTATCCATGGTAGGAACGGTGTGGCCTACGTCGCGGTCGACTCCTACCTGACGGCTGGCGCGGCCAACCCGATCGCATCCCCGATGGCCTTCCTATCGGACTGGGATGTCAACTTCGTTATTGACACGGTCGACGTGACCGCCATGCAGGACCCGAACCACATCTACGTGGCCGGCCTGCCCGACGCCAGCGGCGACTTCTCCGGCTTCTACGACACGGCGACGGCCCAGACCTACGTGGCGGCAGTCGACGGCCAGCCGCGGAACTTCTACCTGTACCCGAGCACGCTGGCCGCGCAGATGGGCCCGCCCGCGCAGTATTTCTTCGGGACGATCTTCGCGGACTACTCGCTGTCCGGCGGGGTCACCGCGGCCGTATCGCTCAAGAGCACCTGGGTCGCGGCGAGCCCGATCCGCAGGTACCCGGTCTACGGCCTGGCCGGCACCTGATCAGGCGGCCGGGCCGAAAGCCCTTCCGTCCCAGCCGCCCCGTATATGCCAGACACGCACGGCCCGCGACCGCGGGAGCTGCCCTCACCCCTACCGAGAGGAGTCCCGCATGGGCAGCATCGCGAACGGGCTCATGTTCATCAGCACCTGCATGTGCGCCGGAACAGGCTGCGGCGGTCACCTCATGGCCGTCACGCCGGGCGGGTACCAGAGCGCCGTTCAGCACACGTACACCCGGGCCTGTGACGGGTTCCACCCGGCGGGGCCGTGCCCGGAACCGCGCGTCACCCACTCGGTTCTCGCCCTGCCGGCGGTGACCTGATGGCCGCCGGGCAGGACGCCGGGCTGGACATCGACTTCGACCGGGAGCTCGCCGGCATCCAGGGCCAGGTTGCCGGGGTCGAGCCACTGCCCGCGGAACCGGTCGTGGTGAACGGGACGGTGCAGTCCGCGCCGTTCATCACCCTGCTCGGGAAGCGGTTCCGGATCGCGGACAAGGTGGGGCTGATGCCCTTGCTCAAGTTCGCCGCGTTCAGCGACATGAGCACCAATGACTCCCGCGCGCTGGGTGCCATGTACGCGATGCTGCGGGACTGCATCCACCCCGACGACTGGCGGGCGTTCGAGGACCACGCCACCGACACCAAGGCCGACGCCGACGACCTGCTGGACGTGATCACCAAGGCCATCGAGGCGATCGCCGCGCGCCCTACAAAGCCGTCACCCGTCTCCTCGGCTGGGCGGCGCGGAATCTCGGGCGGATCGACGGCCAGCTCCTCCTCACGTCGGGCCAAGGCGTCGAAGCGCTGACCGTCCGGCAGCTGTGCAATGTGGCCTACGCCCTCCTGGCCGAAGGCCTGCGCACGGAGGAGGAACTGGAGGAACTGGACATCCGGACCGGCATGATCGCGGACCCGGCGGACGAGGCGATCGCCGCGCTGCGAGCACACCAGGAGGCGACGGGCATGACGTTCGATAACCCCGATACTCCTGTGGCGGCGCCCTGGCCCGGGGACGGCATGTGATGGCCGGCACGTTCGATGACGTGGACCTGGACGACGCCGCGATCTTCGACATGCTCAACTCCGCGGACGGCCCGGTCGGCCTGATGGTCATCGAGCTGTCCGCCCAGGCAGCTGCCGTGGCCACCGCCGTCGTGCACGTCCGGCCCGGCACCCCGCGCAGCACCGTGTGGAGCTCGCGCAGCACCGCCCTGCCGCCCGGCTACACCAAGGCCAGGATCCGGCCGCACCTGGCCTGGGGCGCGCAGACCGGCGAGATCTACGGCGGCGTCAACGCGCCTTACCCCATCTCGACCTGGCTGGAAACCCCGGCTGAGCAGATGTACCAGGAGTACCCGTTCCTGACGACAGGGCTGTGGTCTTTGGAGGGGTCCCTGTAACAGTACTCATCTAACGGTTACTAGCAGGCAGCGCCTGATGGCAGGGCCGGAGGGAGGTGGTAGATAAATGGCCCGAATGCTGGGCGATTTACTAAAGTGACGCATTCGTGGTCATTTTAACGCCCTAGATCAATCCCAAATCTGACACGTTCAAGGCCCAGCTGCTCGCTCAGCTGAAAAAGGCCATGGCCGGCGTCAGCGCTGACGTCCCGGTCAGCCCGGACACCACGGGGTTCCGGGCTCAGCTGATCGCGGCGGTGAAAAAGGCTTCCGCCGGGGTGAACGCGGATGTCCCTGCTGGCCCGGACACCACCGGGTTCCGGGCCAAGCTGATAGCGGCGGTGAAAAAGGCCGCTGCCGGGACAAGCGCTAACGTCCCGGTCAGCCCGGACGCTGCCGGGTTCCGGGCCAAGCTGATCGCGGCGGTCAAGGCCGCCACTGCCGGGGTGGACGCGAGCGTCCCGGTCGGCACGGACCTGACCGGCAGCGGGCTGCTCCGCGCGAAGATCGAGGCCGCGCTGGCCGGGCTGCACCCGGACGTCCCGGTCACCCTGGATGCCGAGAGCGCCGCAGCCGTCGCCGCGAAGATCGAGGCGGAACTGGCCGCGCTGCACCTGGATATCCCGGTCGGCATCGACCTCAATGACGCCGCGGAGGCCATCGCCGCCCTGCGGACCCTGATGCGAAGCCTGGGGCTGGCTGACTTCCTGGACATCGACGTGGCGCCGGGCCGGATCATCTCCCAGCTGCAGCTGCTGAAACGGAAGATGAACCAGGCCGGGATCGCCGACCTGCTGGAAGTGAACCTGAACCAGAGCCAGATGGACCAGCAGCTGGCAAAGCTCAGCCACGTCACCGAGGAAATCCCGGTCGAGCTCGACGTCTCCAAGCTGCCGGGAAAGCTCGGCGTCGAGGCCGACGTGACGAACGCCGCCCAGGACGCGGCCGACGCGCTCCTGCTCGCGGCCACCAGGGTCCTGACCGAGGCCACGATCGCGCTCAACGTCACGACCGCGCCCCTGATCCCCGCCACGTACCTGCTCATCGGGGCTACCGACGCCCTGACGAAGGCAACTATCGCCCTCACGGCCGCCACCAGGGCCGAGAAGGGGGGCGGGCCTGCCGCTGCCGCTGCAGCTGAACCAGGGGCCGCCGGAGAGCCCGGGGTGCTGCCAGCCGAAGAAAAAATCCCCGTCGACTGGGACGTTCCGCCGCTCAGGCCGCTGGCCGACGCGGCTGCGCGCGGGATAAAAGAAACGATACCGGTTGACTTCGACGTCTCCCGGATGCCTGCCGAAGCACTCGCGCCGCTGGGCGAGAAAGTCGACATCACGGCCAGCACGGCCCAGGCGCTGGGGGCAGTCACCGCGCTGCAGGCGAAGCTGGCCATGCTCAGCGAGAAGCTGACCGACCTGCGGATCGGCGCGAACGACACGGCTGCCCTGGCGACGATCGCCGCGCTGCAGGCGAAGGCGGCTGCCCTGACCGAGGCCGTGCGGAAGATCATCTTCGCGGCGGACACCAGCAAGCTGGACGCGGCGATCGCGGCGGAGACAGCCAAGATAACGGTCCTGCAGCAGAAGATGCGGGACCTGCAGGTCAACGCCGACACCGCCGCCGCTACCGCGAAGATCGCCGCGCTGGAAAAGCAGATCGCCGGGCTGTACGCCGGCCTGGAGAAGATCGAGGAGACGGGCGTTGACCTCGATATCAACGCCGCGCTGACCAAGATCTACGCCCTTGAAGCGCAGCTGGCGGTCCTTAATTCCGACGCCCGGATGATCAAGCTCAGCGCTCAGACAGCTGTCTTCAACGCGCAGATCGCTGCCTCCGCGGCGAGCATCGAGGCGCTGAAAGCCGAGGCCGCGGACGTCGTGCTCGGCGGCGGCGTCAACAGCACCGCCCTGGCGAAGGCTGAAGCGCAGGTGCTGGCGCTGGACGCCGCCGTGACGAGGCTGGCCCCCGCCGAAAGTGACGCCGCGACGGCAGCGGCAGCCGCGGCGGCGGCTCTCACCGCGGCTGGCGGCTCAGCGGGCGTCCTGACCGGCAAGCTGATCCCGCTGGACGTGGAGCTCGCCGCCAAGTCGGCCGCGCTGAAAAGCGCCGGGGTATCCGCGGTCGCGGCCGGCCTGGCGCTCCGGTCGTTCACGTCGGGCGCGACGGGGGCCGCGGGCGCGGCCAAGGCAGCCGCCTCCGCTGACGACGACGCCACCACCTCTCTCCTGGGCGCTGCGGTCGGGGCCCAGCGCGCCGGGATGGAGATGGCCGGGCTGATCGGCGCGTTCCGGGACACCGCCGGGATCGCCGGCTGGGGCGGGATCATCCACTCGGTCTTCATGCTGACGATGGAATACCTGGCTGTCGCCATCCCCGGCACGGTCGCGCTGGGCGCTGCTGTCGCCGTCCAGCTGCAGGCCTGGGGTGACATGTACGAGCGCATGTCAGCCATCTACACCGTTTCCGAGGCGCTGGGCGGCTCGTTCCATGACACCGCCGGCCAGATGCTGGGGCTGACTAACACCCTGCAGAACGCGCAGAACGTGTTCCAGACCAAGACCTACGAACTGCTCGGCGCTGCCATCAACGCGGTGAAACAGGACATGAGCAACGCCAACGGCGTAGGCCACCTGTTCATCGGGATGGGCGAGCAGGTCACGGTGGTGCTGGACCAGTTCGCGGCGAAAATCGACGTGGACCTGTCCAGCGGGATGGGCCAGTTCACCGGGCTGCTGTCCAAGGGCGTCGCCGACCTGACCGAGTTCGGGCAGATCCTGGGCAATGTCGGCCACGCCATCCTGGACTTCGCCTCCGACATGCCGGGGCTGGCCGAGGTGATCCTGAAGGTGATCGACGGGATCACCGGGCTGCTGCTGTGGATCAGCAAGCTGCCGCCCATGCTGATCACCGTCGTCATGGCGATAGAGGAGGCCTACCGCTGGTCGGGGTACCTGGCCGCCGTGTTCGGGCTGGTCGGCAAGGGCATCGAGCTGCTAGGCACGCTAGGCCTGCCGATCATCGCGAAAATCGGCAGCAACATCTCGCTGATGTTCGCCAGCATCATCCGCGGGGCCTCCGGCGCGATCCTCAACCTGGGCATGATCGGGGAGAAGCTTCCCGTCATCGGGGAGAGCGTGGCCCGCGGGGCGACGAGCATGGCCGCCGGGCTGGAGGGCGTCGCCGCGTTCCTGGCCGGGCCGTGGGGGATCGCGATCGGGCTGGCCGTCGGCGCGCTGGTCGTGCTGGGCGTCTGGCTGTCCAACACAAAGACCGAGACCCAGCAGTGGGTCGACGGCCTGGAATCCGCGATCAAGTCCGCAGCCGGGCTGGCCCAGATCGGGTCCACCGTCCAGGACCTGGGCGCGGTGACCGCCGCGCTGGGCAAGGCCCAGGATCAGGTCACGACCGGGCAGACGAAGATGACGGCCTCCTCCGCGCAGGTATCCAAGGCCCTGGACGCGGTGAACAAATCCGGCAGCGGGAACCTGCAGACCTTCAGCCAGTACCTGAAGTCAGTCCAGGCCAACAGCCAGGCCCAGGACCAGTGGGGCGCCAGCGTTTCCGCCGCGGCAGCGAAGGTCCCGACGCTGACCGCGGCGCAGAAGCAGCTGAACACCGACTTCGGTACCGAGAAGGCCAACGTCCTGCAGCTCGCTTCCACCTACAAAATCAGCTACGTAGAGGCGGCGATCCTGGCCGGCCAGGCCGGGGCGAATCTCACCCAGTCAATGAAGGGGAACAGCACCGCCGCGCAGGAAAACCTGCAGATGGTCAAGAACTACATCGCCGGGCTCGGCGGGATGGGGGCGGTGCAGGGCCAGCTGGGCGCCGACGTCAACGCGGTCACCATCGACGCTGCCCTGCAGGCCACGATGGTCTCCAAGCTGACCACCGCCTGGACCGACGTGATGAACATGGTGCAGGCGCCGTCCTCCAGTTTCCTGAGCCTTGCCCAGAGCCTGGTCCAGTACAACGCCGACGCGGGAGCGGCCGGGGCGACCACCACCGGGCTGGGCGGCGCGGTGGCCGCCACGGCGAAAAAGGTCAGCACCGCCAGCATCCAGCTCCAGCAGGACTTCAACGCCGCCGCCAGCGCAGCCCAGACGATGCTCAACTCGCTGTACGTCACCTCGACGGTCACCGGCAGCAACGGCCTGCTCATCCAGGGCATCAAGGACACCATCGCCGTCCTGCTGCCGCTGGCCGGGAGCAACAAGGCCGCCGCCGCGCAGATCCAGGTCCTCGCGCAGGAGGCGAACCTGGGGGGAAAGACCCTGCCCCAGCTGGCGAAGGCGGTCGGCGGTACCAAGGACCCGCTCACCGACCTGTACAAGATCAGCGGGGAGGCCGCCACCCAGCTGTCCAACCTGGGCAAGGACGCGTCGAACCTGGCGAGCACCATCCAGTCATCTCTCAACCAGACGCTGGTTGCCGCGGCCGAGCAGCTGACCGGGGTGAGCGCCAAAACCTCGATTTACCTGCAAGACCTGC
>Ga0210383_10006053_pt1 | contig 10578 bp, 12 predicted proteins | sample IncBWC14OmetaG_FD_160072 | JGI IMG/M metagenome (GOLD analysis project Ga0210383, IMG submission 160072) | Forest soil microbial communities from Barre Woods Harvard Forest LTER site, Petersham, Massachusetts, United States - Inc-BW-C-14-O ...
CTCCCTTTGCGAAGATCCCTACACCGGGCGGCGCATTCGCCACCACATACACGAGAAGGCAGTGCAGCGTGCGGTCGTGGCAGCGGTCCGCAAGGCCGGCATCACTCGCCCCGCGAGTTGTCATACTTTCCGCCACTGTTTCGCCACGCACCTCCTCGAGTCTGGCTACGACATCCGCACAGTTCAGGAACTGCTGGGGCACGCGGACGTTCGAACCACGATGCTTTACACGCATGTCCTCGGCAAAGGGGCGATGGGGGTTAAAAGTCCGTTGGACCGATTGACTTGAGAAAGGCCCTGCAACGCGGCATTCCCTGCCAATGCGGCATTTGCTCTAAATACGGCATCTACTCTCAGTACGGCATCCCCTACTGGACGGCATTCCTGCTATTTCGGGATTCCCTGTCTGCCGCTATACTGTCGGCGCCTTGAATTTTCCCCATATTTAGCAGCGAGTTACCGTGTCCAAGTCAGCTTCGTCAGATACGCAGTTCTTCAATTCTTTCAGCATGGTGCTCGGCATTCTCATCGCCTTTGCAATTGTCCTCTTCGCGGTGGCACGCACCATGGGTGCTGATAGCCAGGGGGCGCACGTGTTGATGGAGCCTCTACATCTTGCGGAAGTGCAGAAAAACATCACTCCTTTCGCGCAGGTTGCGATTGCAGGCAAAGACAATTCGGCTTTGGCGGCTCTGAGTACGCCGACCGGCGCTGCGCCGGCGGTGAATGTGCCGACCACGGGGGAGCAGGCGTTTACGCAGGTGTGTTCGGCCTGCCATGCGCAGGGGATCAACGGGGCGCCGAAGATCGGGGATCATGCGGCGTGGGCGCCGCGCATCGCTCAGGGAAAAGACACCCTTTATAAGACTGCGATCGCGGGCAAGGGCGCCATGCCACCCAAGGGCGGCACGAATTGGCCCGACGCGACCATCCGCATGACCGTGGACTACATGATTTCCCTCAACAAGTAGGCCGGTCCAGCGCCCGCAACGTCACGGCCTCTGCGACATCGACCGCCCGAACTTCGGGTGCGCCGCCCAGGTCTGCGCACGTGCGCGCGACTTTGAGCACTCGATGATACGCACGCGCCGTCAGACCGAGGCGCGCAATGGCGGTGGAGAGCAGTGCTCTCGGCTCCTTTGAGAGCCCGCAAAAGCGGGCGACCTCACCTGGCGTGAGGCGCGCGTTGAGTTTGCCCTGCCTCTGCAATTGCAGGTTTCTTGCGGCGGCCACGCGCCGGGCAACCAGTGCAGATTCTTCTCCGACTCCTGCCCGCGCGTCGCCCATCAAATCCTCGACGGGCAACGCCGCAAGCTCGATGTGGATGTCGATGCGATCGATGAGCGGTCCGGAGATCCGGTTTCGGTAGCGTGCGATTTGGTCCGCGGTGCAATGGCAGCGCCCGCGCAAATCGCCCGCATAACCACAAGGACAGGGATTCATCGCGGCGACCAATTGAAATTTTGCCGGGAACTCGCACGTGCGTTTCAGGCGCGCGACAATCACCACGCCGGTTTCCAACGGCTCCCGCAGCGCCTCGAGTGCGTTGCGCGGGAATTCCGGAAGTTCATCGAGAAACAGCACACCGCGGTGGGCCAGCGACAATTCGCCGGGCCGCAAGGATCCACCGCCGATCAGCGCGGCCATCGACGCGGTGTGTTGCGGACTGCGAAACGGCCGGCGGCCGCCGATGCTCGGCCTGCGTCCCGCGGCGGATTCCAAGCTCGCGACCTCGAGAATTTCCGGTTCCGACAAGGGCGGCAGCAATCCCGGCAGGCGCTGCGCGAGCAGCGTCTTGCCGGCGCCGGGCGGACCAATCATCAGCAAACCATGTTCGCCCGCCGCCGCAATCTCCAAGGCGCGCTTGGCGGCATACTGGCCGCGAACCTCGGCGAGATCCGGAATTCGCGCATCTTCGCTGCTTTGCATTGTGGTGTGAGCGCGGGATATCGCGCCTGACCGCATCGCCGCCGGCATGGGTTTTCCGCCCAGGGCGGCAACAACTTCATGCAGGTGACTCATCAGGCGAAGCTTCGCGCCGCCGAGAAGGCTCGCTTCGAGCGCATTCGCGGCCGGCAGAATCATCTCGCTGCCGAGCTTGGCGCCGGCGATCAACGCGGGGAGTAACTTCGGCGTCTCGCGCAGTGCGCCACCAAGGGACAACTCGCCATAGAACTCGCGGTGATTGAGTGCGCGCGGATCTATCTTGCGGTCGGCTGCCAGGATACCGACGGCAATCGGCAGGTCGAAGCGGCCGCCCTCCTTCGGCAGTTCCGCAGGCGATAAATTAACAGTGATGCGCCGCGGTGGAAAATCATATCCGGCGGTGACGAGCGCTGCGCGCACGCGTTCCTTGCTCTCTCTAACCACAGTCTCCGGAAGTCCCACAAGCGTAAACGCGGGCAACCCTCTGCCCAAGTGCACTTCGACGCGAACCAGTGGCGCCTCGAGCCCCGCCGGCGCGCGGCTGAAGACGCTGCTCACTTCCTTGTGAGTGTCCATGCGCCCAATGCGCGAGTTCAGTGTCTATTGCAAGACTTCAGTGCCTACGACTTAAGACAGCTTCGTCTCGAGATCTTTCAGGCGCGCTTCGATGGCCGTCAGCTTTGCCTGGGTGCGTTCCAAGATCGCGGCCTGCACGTCGAAATCCTGCCGTGTCACCAGATCGAGCTTCGCCAATTGGGCTTGCAGCACGGCTTTGAAATTGCTTTCCAGGTCGCGGCCGAAAGCACGCAGTGATTCAGGCACGGAATCGGCCAGCCGTTTCGCCAGGTCATCCAAGCCATTTGCATTCATGAAGCTCATTTCCACCTCCGCCTTGCCTTGCCGCGTTGCCTTGCAGCCTTGCCTTTTTTGCCCGCCTTGCCTCGCCTTGCCGACTCTCGACTTGCCTGCCCTGCCATGCCTGGCGTCGGCCGCCTCGCACTTGGTTAACGCAGGGTTCTGTTCACCGCGCGCCACATGGGTGCGTCGCCGTGCCCTTGCCGCGGTAAGCCATTGATTCTGTGGCCGCCGGCCGTGGCACGGAAACTGCAGTCTTAAAATCAATAGTACGCGGAAGTGGGGTTGCAGGCGGTCCGATTTACGGGTGAATGCGGGGATAAATGCATGAAGCTGATCACCGCCATCATCAAACCCTTCAAGCTGGACGAGTTGCGGCAAGCGGTTGCGGACATCGGCATCCAGGGCGTGACCGTCACTGAAGTGCAGGGCTACGGGTGCTCGCCCGGACACGTGGAAACGTATCGGGGAGCTGACTATCAGATCGATTTTCTGCCCAAGGCGAAAGTCGAACTCGCGGTGGACGATTCGATCGCGGAGCAGGTAATGGAAGCGGTCTGCAACGTCGCGCGGACCGGCAACGCGTCGGATGGAAAGGTTTGGGTACTCGAACTTGAACAGGCGTTGCGGGTCCGCACAGGTGAAACCGGGCCCGACGCCATTTAGTTTGGATTTCGAATGAGTTTGGTTTTCGAATTAGCTGAGATTTCGACGGTTTCGCAGCAGCGAGGCCGAATCTTCGGAACGATTTAGGAGCATCTCGCGCCGGCAAGCCAGCCAACTCCCCCGTCGGTGCGATATCCCGGGCGCGGGTCCTTTATAAAGGGCCCGCGCCGTTTTTTGTACCACGCTCCCGGCGCGAGACGCTTCCGGTTTTATACGCCAGTGGATTTCAATTCTCCATGCTGTGGCGCAGCAATTTAAATTTGGATTCCGCTGCTAAACTGCGTTTTACTTAAACCCGGGAGCCCGATGCATGAAAATGGTCATCGCCATCATCAAACCCTTCAAGCTTGACGATGTGCGCGCCGCCCTCGCAGAAGTGGGTATTCAAGGCATTACCGTGACAGAGGTCAAAGGCTTTGGACGGCAAAAGGGTCACACTGAGCTCTATCGGGGGGCGGAGTACGTCGTTGATTTTCTGCCCAAAGTGAAGCTTGAATTGGCCGTCGATGACGACCAAGTCGATCGCGTGGTGGAAGCCATCATTGAAACGGCGCGCACGGGTAAAATCGGCGACGGCAAGATCTTTGTTTGTGATCTTGGCCAGGCGCTGCGTATCCGCACCGGCGAGGCTGGCTCCCGTGCCCTGTAACGATTAAGCGAGGAATGGACGATGAAACGCCTTTTGCTGTTCGCCGCGTTGCTTGCTTGGTCGGGCATGGCCTCTGCCGTCGTCTACAAGTGGGTCGACGCACAGGGTAAATTGCAGTACGGGGATCGGCCGCCCGATGGCGTGCATGCCGAAGTGGTCGAGCTCTTGGTCGCACACAACAACTCGTCCGCGCGCGCTGCGCCGACGTCCACTCAAGCCGCGCCTGCGGCGAGGACCGCCGCCCCTACGGTTAAAGATGTCAATGATAAAACCGCGGTGGCGCAGGACGTTGCACAAACCCGCGACAAGCAATGCACCGAAGCGCAGGATCGCTACAAGAAACTGATTGAGGGCCGCAGACTCTACAAGGCCGGCGCCAACGGCGAGCGGCAATTCTTGAGTTCCGAGGAAATCGACACCGAACGGCTGAATGCCAAGCAGGAAGTCGATACCATCTGCAACAGCACGACTTGATCGTCCGCGGCTAAGAACTTCCTCTCCCGTCCTCTTTAGATCGGCCTGCTTTGCCGCGGACAGCGCAAAGCCTTAGGCTACCGTCTTTTGGCTGATCTTAAGGACCATTCACATGCAAACGGGCTTCGTCGGATTGGGCGCCATGGGCGCACACATGGCGCGCAATCTACACCGCGCCGGGCTGCTCACGGGCGTCTGGAATCGCACGCCCGAAAAAGCCAAGGCGCTGGCCGCGGAACTGAAAGTGCTCGCGTTTGCGAACCTAACCGAGCTTGCGGGTAATTGCGAAGCGGTGGTGATCTGCGTCTCGGCCGACAAGGATGTGCGGGAAGTCATCGCGGGTTTGGAACCGGGACTGACGCCGAACATGATCGTCATGGATTGCTCCACGGTTGGAAAAGATACCGAGCGCGACATCCATGCCCAGCTCAACACGCTCGGCGTGGGCTTCCTCGATTGCCCGGTCAGCGGCGGCGTCGAAGGCGCCAGGACCGCATCGCTCGCCATCATGTGCGGCGGGGATGAATCCGTTTTCAATCGTGCGCTGCCGATCTTGGAAAAAATGGGCAAGGCAGTGGCCTACATGGGCAGCAGCGGCTCGGGGCAGGTGACGAAGGCGACCAATCAAATTATGTGCGCCGGCATCATCCAGGCGGTCGGCGAAGCGATGGCGTTTGCCCACGAAGAGGGCGTCGACCTGAAGAAAGTGATCGACGTCTTGGGCAAGGGCGCGGGGTCGAGCTGGTACTTCGTAAATCGCGCGCCCTTCATGGCGAACAACAGTTTCCCGGCGGGATTCCGCGTGCGCCTGCACGACAAGGATTTGCGCATTTGCCGTGACATGGCGGCAAAGCACGGCGGCGTGTTGCCGGTGGTCGAGTCGACGATTGAGCAGTATAAAATCTTGATTGCGGAAGGATTCGGCGATGAAGACATCTCGTCTATCTATCGCCTCAAGACCAAGCTGTTTCCTCCGAAGCCCGAGTCGATGTGACGGCGCGGCTAAGGATCGCCACGCGCAAGAGTCAGCTGGCCCTGTGGCAGGCGGAGCATGTGGCGGCGCTGTTGCGCTCGGCTCACCCGGAACTACAGATCGAACTGGTGCCGTTGCTGACGCAGGGCGATCGAATCCAAGATCGGACCTTGGCCGCCATCGGCGGCAAGGGCCTGTTCATCAAGGAGCTCGAGGTCGCCCTCGAAAATTTGCGCGCCGACATCGCCGTGCATTCCATGAAAGACGTGCCGGCCGAACTTCCTCACGGACTCATCATCGGCGCGGTGTTGAAACGGGCGGATCCGCTGGACGCGCTGGTCACGACGTTAGGTATAGCGCGGCTCGAGGACTTGCCGCGCGGCGCGGTGGTGGGTACGTCGAGCCTGCGCCGTCAAGCACAGATCCGCGCATTGCGGCCGGATTTACACATTGAAGCGATGCGCGGCAATGTGGACACGCGCCTGCGCAAACTCGATGCGGCGCAGGACGGCAACGCCGGTAGCATCGGCGGCGCGGGCAACCGCATGGACGCCATCGTTCTCGCCTGCGCCGGTCTCATTCGTTTGGGGCTGGAGTCTCGCATCACCGCGCGCCTCGATCCGAAGGTGTGTCTGCCCGCGGTCACCCAGGGGGTGATCGGCATCGAGTGCCGGCAGAATGACTCGCGCACGGTGGAGATCTTGCGGCCGCTTGAAGATCCGGCGACGCGCAAGGTGATGGATGCCGAGCGCGCGTTCGCGGCGCGTTTGGGCGGTAGTTGCCAATCGCCGATCGCCGCATACGCCGAGCTCGAGGGGGAGCGAATCTCGCTGCGCGGACTCGTGGCGGAGCCGGATGGCTCGCGCTTGCTGCACGATAGTCTGTCGGGCAGCGCCGGGAATCCCGCGGCATTGGGCCGGCAACTCGCGGAGCGCATTTTGGCGGCCGGCGCCGGTGCCTTGCTCGAGCGCCTGCGGCTGAGCTAAATGCCGTCCCTCCATGGAGTAGGCGTCCTCGTCACCCGACCCGAACTGCAGGCGATGCCGCTGTGCCGGCTGTTGGAATCCCTGGGCGCGACGACGCTGCGGCTGCCGGCCGTCGAAATCAGGCCGCTCAAGGACAGGCGCGCGCTGACGGAGCAACTGGGGATTCTCGAGAATTTCGACGTCATCGTTTTCACCAGCGCCAACGCTGTCCGCTTCGGGGTTTCCTTTCTCGGTCAAAAGCGCGATCTCACGCTCGCGGCCTTGGGGCCGGCGACGTCGCGTGCCTTGAACCAAGCGGGCTACCGCGTGGCCATTCAACCTGATTCCTTCGACTCTGAGGGCCTGCTTCAGTCTCCGCGGTTGGAACATGTCGCGGGCCACCGTATCTTGATCATCACCGGAACCGGCGGGCGGGACCTGCTCCAACAAGAACTCATGCGCCGCGGTGCGACGGTGGTCTGCGCCGACGTGTACGAACGTGTGCTGGCAACGCCGAGCGCGACGGTTCTTCAGACAGTGCAGGAGCGATTCACGGCCGGGGAATTGCAGGTGATCACGGCAACCAGTCTGGAGATCGGCGGTGCGCTGCTGCAGCTGGCGCCGCTCGCGTTGCGCGATGAATTCGAACGCGTGCACTGGCTTGTCCCCGGCGAGCGCGTTGCCACAGGATTGCGCGAGCTGGGACTCAAGGCGCCGCTGCTCAAGGCGGATTCCGCTGAAGATCAGGACTTGGTCGCGGCGCTCTTGCGTTGGCGCTCGAGCGTATCCGGCGCATAGTCGAAGGAATCAAAGTACAGCCGGCTGGCATCGCCGCCGCGCGCAGCATATTCGCACTGGACAGCGGCGATCATCGCGGGCGGGCCGGCGGCGTACACCTCGATCGATTCCAGATCCTGGACGCGTGCGAATGCGGCGTCGTGCACCCAGCCGGTGAGTCCGCGCCATGCGGGCGTGGGCTCCGAGAGTACCGGCGTGTACGTAAGAGACGCCGCGCGGCGGCTCAACTGCTCGAGCGTCGCCTGCGCGTACAGGTCGCACTCGCTGCGCACACCCCAAAAAAGCTGCATGTCGCGCTCGATATCGTTCTCGATGACGTGACGCAAAATGCTCACGAGGGGCGCAATGCCCGTGCCGCCGCCGATCAGCAGCATGCGGGGCGCGGGCTGGGAACCAGCCAGCGGATCAGGGCGGCGGGCGCGGTAGGTGAACTGGCCCAACGGACCCTCGATGGTCAGCAACGACGCGCGCATGTCCTCGTGGAACAGGCGATCCGTGAATTCTCCGCCCGCGACCCGCCGCACATGCAGCTCGAGGGGGCGCGCATCATGCGGCGGCGACGCGATGGAAAAGCTGCGGCGCCGACCGCCCTCCAGCAGGATGTCGATGTACTGGCCGGCCTCAAAAGTGAAATCTTCCGCGATGGGCAGGCGCAGGTACAATCCCATGACATCGTGCGACAGGGGAACAGCGCGCTCGATGCGGCACGGCAAACGTTTTCGGCCCGCGGCATCCGCGGCGCGCATCTCCAGAGTCTCCAGAATCAAATCGGTGCGCGCCCGCGCTTGGCAAAGCAGGATCAGGCCGTCGGCGATGTCGGCGGCGGTGAGCCCTAGCGGCGGTCCATTCGGATAGTGGATTTCGCCGCGCTTGAGTAGCGCCTTGCAGGCACCGCAATTGCCGCCCTTGCAGCGACTGGGCAGGTTCAGCGCGGCATCGGCAGCGGCATCCAACAGCGCCTGATCGGCGGCGGCATCAAAACTGCGACTGGTATTGGCAATGTTGATGAGCACGATGTTATCGGCCGCGGTCGAGCGGAATACTTGAGACACGCTCCTTGGGCGCCGCGGCGCTGCTTGACTTCAAGCGCTGGGCTGACTGCGCTTGCTGTCCAGCCATTCGTGGATCGGTTCCCACTGCTTCCAATCCGGCCAGGCGAGATATTCCGGCAGCTCGAGCACACCCATGCCCCGTGAGTAGGCGCGCACATAGTTCTGCGCTTCGCGCAGGTGCCCGAGATACGGCACTTCGAGCTTGCTGAGGTATTGATCCAACTCCTCGTACACCAGAGTGTACTCGCGAACCCGGTTCGCCATTACTGCTAAGCGCGCCTGCCTGCGCGACACCTTGCCGATTTCAAGGAGCTCGGCCATGAAATGTCCGCAGGCTTTCATATCGATGCTCGAGGGCAGCACTGGCACGATGATCGTTTCCGCACGCCGCACCAATTCGTTCAATTCCGTGCCGTGAACGCGGGCCGGAGCATCGATGACGAGAACTTCGGTGTTGCGCGGAACATTGCGCAGCCCGTCTTCAAATGCGGCGGCGCCGCTGATCGCCGGCAAGTCCGCCGGCCGCATCGCCAGCCAATCGAGACTGGAACGCTGCGGGTCGTAATCTGCGATGCATACCTTGTGCCCGTCGCGGGCGAAGAACACCGCGATGTTGGTGCTGAGCGTGCTCTTGCCGCAGCCGCCCTTCGCATTCAATACCATTACGTGGCGCATACTCCCCCTCTTTGTTGTGGTTGTAAGGTAGGACTTTACGCGAACATCGCGCAACCACCGAGCGGAAATTTGCGGCATCGGCTATGCTTCTCGGTATGCGCATCGAGTTTCTGAAGATGCAGGGCCTGGGCAACGACTTCCTGGTGTTCGACGCAGCAGCGATCGACGCCGACACTCACCTTGATGAAAGGACGCTGCGCGCCCTCGCCGATCGCCACACAGGCGTGGGTTTCGATCAGGCGCTGATGTTGGAATCGCCCCGCGATCCTGCGAGCCGGGTCTTCTATCGAATATTCAACTCCGACGGTACCGAGGTCGAACAGTGCGGCAACGGCGCGCGCTGTATCGCGGCACTGCTCTATGCGCGCGCTCCTGAGCTCGGACGCGACCTCATCATGGGCAGCCCCGGCGGACGCGTGCGCGCCCGCGTCCGCGACGACGGCCTGGTGTCGGTGGACATGGGCATCCCCGTGTTCGAAGATCCCTGCGAATTTTCCTTGAAGATCGAGGGCAAAGACATCGCCATGAGCGCGCTGTCCCTGGGCAATCCCCATGCCGTGCTGCGCGTGCCTGATGTGAGGACCGCGCAGGTTGAGCTGTGGGGTCCCAGCGTCCAGAGGCATCCGCATTTCCCCCATCGCGCCAACGTCGGCTTCATGCAAATTCTCGGCCGCAATCATATATTGTTGCGTGTGTTCGAACGGGGCGCGGGGGAAACTCAAGCCTGCGGCACGGGGGCATGCGCGGCGGTCGCGGTGGGCGTGCGGCAGGGATTGCTCGATGGCGAAGTGCGGGTGGATCTCCCCGGCGGCACTGCGATGGTTTATTGGGAGGGTCCGGGTCAACACATCTGGCTCACCGGGCCGGCAACCACGGTATTTACAGGTTCAATCGACTTAACGCGATTTACGGGAGCCAAACAATGACGACGAGTCACGCGCGCGGGATCAAGCAGGACGTCCTCAATGACAATTCTGTCTCGGAATATTTGCTGACCTTTCCGGATTTCTTCGAGCGCAACTCGCAACTCTTGACCAAGTTGCGTCTGCCCCATGTACGCGACGTGGCGGCCACCGTGAGTTTGGTGGAGCGGCAGGTCGAAGTGCTGCGCGAGCGCAATCAGTCGCTCGAGCGCAAGCTCAAGGAACTGGTGGATGTGGCGAGGGCCAATGATGGCCTGGCGGATCGGATCCACCGCTTGAGCCAGCGGCTGATTCGCACACGGACCTTGGCGGAATCGATCAGTGCCATCGAGGCCTCGCTGCGCGAGGACTTCGACGCGATGAATTCCGTGCTGGTACTGTTTCTCGAGGAGGCGCGCGCGCTGGAGCCGGAGACGGGCCAATTCCTGCGGGTCGCCGCCGCCGGCGACGAGGACCTGCGAACTTTTGACTCCTTGTTGAGCTCGGGCAAGCCGCGTTGCGGGCAGGTGCGCGACGCCCAGCGCGACTATCTGTTCGGCAAGGATTCCGTGGCTATCGGTTCGGTGGCTCTCACGCCCTTGGGTCAAAAGGGCGCGCTCGGCATACTGGCGATCGGCGCGAG
>Ga0210383_10006056_pt1 | contig 10575 bp, 7 predicted proteins | sample IncBWC14OmetaG_FD_160072 | JGI IMG/M metagenome (GOLD analysis project Ga0210383, IMG submission 160072) | Forest soil microbial communities from Barre Woods Harvard Forest LTER site, Petersham, Massachusetts, United States - Inc-BW-C-14-O ...
GAAGAACGACGCGGAGCTTGCGAACGCGATTTATAGCGGCGTGCCGTCGCATCTCTTTGGGCTCGAACAGTCAATCGAGGTCGGGCCGCTCAGCGGGCGCTCGAACGTGATCTTCTGGCTCGAGCGCCACGAAATTCCGGCCGCGGATGCTCTGGTGGATGCGATTTTTGCGGCAGCGAAGAAGTCGGACCGGGTGATGACCGATGACGAAATCTCGGCCATCGTGGGAGAGGTCGCCCGCGACGCCAAATGATCGGCTGAAAATTCGCGCGATCGCTGAACCACCCGAGCCGCAGCGGCCCTTGTCTGCGGCGGCACGCCACTTTTTTGCCGCGGCACATTCCGGGAAATCAATCCGGACGACGTTTCGCGTGAAACTCGCCTGCATCTGCTGTATCTTCGTGGTGATGGGCACACTTTCCGCGCGCGCCACTGAAGATTCGATTGAGCGCCTCGCGCAAGATCCACGCTGCGCGCGAGGTCTCGCCTGGATCGAGAAAAATTCCGATTGGGTGACGGATCAACAGGCGCGTCTTACGGAAATTCCCGCGCCAGAATCCGGAGAAGCGCCGCGCGGCGAACTTCTGCGTCGGCTTTTTGCAGATGCTGGCTTGCAAGTTCGCACGGATGCCGCGGGCAACGTGATTGCCGAACGCGCGGGGGCGGATTCGGATTCCGTGGTACTTTTCGCGGCTCATCTCGATACCGTCTTTCCGGCAGGCACGGACGTCCGCGTGAAGCGCACTGGCAACCGGCTCGCCGCGCCCGGAATTTCGGACAACGGCGCGGGCCTCGCTGCCTTGGCTGGCTTGGCGCGAGCGCTCGGCGAATCTCGCGTGGTCACGTCGAAGACGATCGTCCTCGCCGGCGATGTGGGTGAGGAAGGCGAGGGCAATCTTCGCGGCGTTCGCGCGCTGGTGGATGAATACGGCTCGCGGATTGCGGCCGTGATCGCGGTGGACGGCCCTTCGGCCGATCACATCACGACGCAAGGAATTGCGTCGCGGCGCTTCGAGATCAACATCACGGGACCAGGCGGGCACAGCTGGAGCGATTTTGGCGCGCCGAATCCGATTACGGCGCTGGCGCGCGGCATCGTACGCTTTTCTTCGATACCGCTCCCGAAAGGGCCGCACAGCTCGTTCAACTTCGGAATGATCGAAGGCGGCACATCCGTGAATTCGATTCCCGGTCGCGCCGCCGTGAAGATTGACCTGCGGTCGGAAGAAGATTCGGAGCTCGATCGCATGGAGACGAATCTGCGTCAGGCGATGCAGCTTGGAATGAAGGACGAAACCGGCGCATCGCAGGGTCGTGGGGAGGCGCTGCAGGTACAGTTCCGGTCTCTCGGTTCGCGTCCCGCCGGAAAGCTGGCGGCAAACTCTCCGCTGCTGGCCGCGATTCGCAGCGTGGACGATTTTCTTGGCAATCGTTCGCGCATCGAGGAAAGTTCTACGGACGCGAATATTCCGCTCTCGCTCGGAATTCCGGCAGTTGCGCTGGGGGGCGGCGGAAAAGGCGGCGGCTCGCACACGCTGGCTGAGTGGTACGACGCATCAGGTCGCGAGCTGGGCCTGAAGCGTCTCTACTTAGTTGCCGTCGCGCTCGCGGGCACGCGGCCCTGAAATGATTCGTATCGGCCCTGGGACAATTTTTTATTGCGCGATTGCGGCTGCGGTGACGCTCCTTCTTCTGCAGCCATTTGGCCGCGCGAACTCGAAGGCCCCTTCCATGCCGCCTGATTCAATCGAGGGCTCCAATTCCGACGCGGGCTCTGGCTCTGGCAGGCCGGCTCACGGCTTCGCAAGTCTCGCTCTATCGAACGGCGACATTTACACGGGCGATCCCGCGCACCCTCGCGCGAGGTACATGGCAGTCACCGGCGAATTGATTGCGGCGGTGACCGATTCGGAGACCGATTGGAAATTGTGGATCGGCGCCGAGACGCGCGTGATTGATCTGCACGGCCAGTTCGCGATGCCGGGGTTCAACGACGCGCACGCCCACCTAGCTTCCGGCGGCTACGCCAAAATCCGTATCGATCTTGAAGGCGCTCGCTCGCTCGGCGAAATGCAGCAGCGCATCCGCGCGCGGCTGAAGGACTACAAGCCGGGCGAGTGGATCGTCGGACGCGGTTGGGACCATACGCTCTGGCCGCAGAAAGTCTTCCCCTCGCGTCAGGACCTCGATGCCGTATCTACTGATCATCCGATGTATTTCACGCGGATCGATGGCCATGTGGCCGTGGCGAACTCCCGCGCGCTGGAACTCGGCGGAGTCACGCGCTCGACGCCCGACCCTCCCGCCGGCCACATCATTCGCGACGCGAAGACCGGAGAGGCCACCGGTCTACTCGAGGAAGATTCTGCGATGAGTCTTGTGGCATCGCACCTCCCGCCAGTGACGGCGGCGCAGCGCCGTCGCGCGCTCGAGCTTGCGATCGACGAAGCCTCGCAATTCGGCATCACGTCCGTGCAAGACAATTCCGTGATGTCGCTCGAAGATGGCGACTCGTTCGGCTGGGCCAATTTCGCGGTGTATCAGCAACTCAAGCGGGAAGGGAAGCTGAAGGTGCGCATCACGGAGTGGCTTCCTTTCTACGCGCCCGTGGCGCGGCTGGAGCAGATGCGCCGAGCGGGCGGCGGTTCGAGCGCTGCCGATCCCGGCGATCCGTGGCTCAAGACGGGCGCGCTGAAAGAATTCATGGATGGCTCGCTTGGTTCGCGCACCGCGGCGCTGCTCGCACCCTACGCGGACGATGCCTCGACGTCGGGCATTCTGCGCGTCGATCCTGTGAAGCTCACCGCGATGTCGATCGAACGCGATCGCGCGGGCTTTCAGCTTGCGTTCCACGCGATTGGAGATCGCGGCAATCGCGTGGCGCTGGACGCGTTTGGTGCCGTCGCCGCTACGAATGGCAAGCGCGACCGGCGCGATCGAATCGAGCACGCGCAAATCGTCGCACCGGAAGATATTCCCCGCTTCGGCGAGCTGCATGTGGTTGCGTCGATGCAGCCCGTGCATCTGCTGACGGATCAGCGGTGGGCAGCGGACAGGCTCGGCGCGTCGCGCTTACACGGCGCGTATGCGTGGCGCTCGATGTTGCAAGCCGGCGCGCCGCTAGCGTTCGGCACGGACTATCCGATTGAGTCCCTGAATCCGCTGCGTGGAATTTATTCGTGCGTCACGCGGGAGGTGCCCGGCGGCGGACCAAAAGGCGGTTGGCAGCCGCAGGAAAAGCTAAAGATCGACGAGTGCCTGCGCGCCTACACCGCGGGAGCTGCTTACGCGCAGTTTGAGGAACATCGCAAAGGAAAGCTCGTGCCCGGAATGTTTGCGGACATTGCGGTATTCCCGCATGACATTACGGCTATCACGCCGCGCGATCTTCTTGCGGCGCATGCGAGCATGACGATCGCGGGCGGCCGCGTTGTCTTCGACCAGAAAGAAGCCGCATCCGCGCAAAAGTAGCAGGGAAGCCGAACGCGCGTCGCTTGCGTTCATTGGCCCACTGCGATTCCCAGAATGTCGCCGTAATAGGGCTGCTGGTCCGCAACCAAGGCGGTGATAATCGCGTGCCTGCCAAGCAGATCCACGCACAGCGTGAAATCGCCCGATTCTGAAGGTGTTTCCTGCCGCAGAACGATTCGCGAGTAGTCACGCGCGCGCAGTTCGAATTTCCGCCCGCGCGCCAGAATCGTGATTCGCAATTCCGTGCCCGTGCAAGTGAGGTCCGTGACTTTGCCTTTTATTGAAGTGTGCTCGCCCGGCTTGGCGCTGGCATCGAAAGAACCATCGGATTCACCGCTGCTTGTGGCGCTGCCGCCGGCAGCCGGGCCTGCAAATCGCAGCACTTCAATTTGCTGCAGTGTGCCCGTGGAGTCTCCAGACGCAGCCGGCGCGTAGCGAACATGCACTTGCGCGCCCGTCAGGGAATTGCAGGGATTGAAGCCTGCGGGCAGATTGTTCGAGAGGACCTGAATTCCGCCGCTGATCGGAGCATGCAACGTCAACGCGCCAGATTCGGTCGTCAGCTCCAATTTCGGACCGCCGATTTCGCAAGTTCCCTTCGTCACGATTCCAGTGGCTTCTTCGAGATCGCTAGCGTCGCTCTCGGCGCCGGAATCGGTTTGCGCTCCTCGAAAGCTGAGTCTGCCCGACGCAATCTCCGTTTCCGCCTCGCCCACTTGTTCGCGGACCTCCTTCAGGTCGACCAGAAAACTCGCGACTTGCTGTTTTTCCACCGCGTTGCGCGACTCGGCGCGAGCGCGCAATGCAGCCCTTTGCGCATCGTCGAACTTATTCATGCGGGCGAGCACTTGAGCCAGGGCGAGTTGAGCCACGCTGCTGCCAGGCTGCAGCTCGACTGCTTTTTTCGCCATCTCGAGTGCTTCAGAGTTGTTTTCCGGACTCGCCGCCAAACGCAACGCCAGCAAGCTGTACGCCGGAGCGAAATTCGGCATCGCGGCGATGGCGAGGCGCAAGTCGCCCTCGAGTTCCAGATTCTCGGTCATCACGGTGCCGCTGCGGAAGGAGAGATAGGCGCGCATGTAGCGCGCGAGCCCGCTATTCGGATCGAGTTCGATCGCTTTCGAGATGGAAGCGAGCGCCTCGTCTATGTGTCCGGCTCGCTCTTCAGCGATGGCAAGATTCTGGTAGGAAAGCGCGAACTGCGGCTCTTGCTTGAGCGCATCATTCAGCCGGGACTCCGCCTCTTCCGACCGCCCTCGCGCGGCGAGGAAACCACCTTCGTACGCTTCCGCCTCCGCATCGGAAAGCGGCCGCGTATGGAAATCCGCCTCGGACACTTTCGAATCCACCGCATAGTTCGTGTAGTAGAACACACGATCGTGGATGTAAGAGATCAACGCATCCTGTAGCTTTGGGACGCTTCCGAAGGCTTTCGCGCTCGCTTCTTTCTGCGACGCGCCGTTATCGAGCGCGGTCAGATACTCAACGAGCATCTGCCGGTGCGCGCCGCTGTTGCCGATCAAGAGATAATGCGTGAGCGCCCAGGACTCCGCGTAGAACATCGAGCTCTTGCTATCTTCGTTGTAATAAGGCGAATTCGTGTCGACAAGGAAGAGCTGATCGAGAGGAATGAATCCGCCTCCCTTCAGTTCCTCGAGGTGGCCTTGCGATGGATATCCGATGCCCGCGCTCTTGCCTTCGATTTGCGTGTTGCCGTAGAAATCGGCCAGTCCCTCGGCGACCCAGAGCGGGAGATTCGGAAAATAGGGAATCGTGAGCGAGTGGTAGTACTCGTGATACGTCGTCGAGTAAGGGTTCTCGCCTTGAGCGTCCAGTTGCACAGCCGCATAAAGTTGACCGAGGCCGGAAGTAAAATATCCGGCAGGCCGCATGTGTCCCTTCACCCAATATTCCGGCAAGAGCATGCGCATTGAGTCTTCGTTTTTTACCGCGAGCACCGTCATGACCGGGCTTGGTAGCTTGGCAGCGAAGGGAATGGATTGCCGGAAGACCGAGCGGACTTGCTCGAAGACAAAGGCCGTCTTGATGGCACGCTTTTCACCCGCGTTAGAGACCACGACGAAATTGGGCGAGCGCACTTCCCACCAGTCGTCGTGCGCCGCGCGCGCGAGCGGCAATGCGGCGGCAAGCACAAGTGCGGCGAAAGTTGCGCGATAGACGAAATGCCTCACGGCGTGCGTTCCATGCAACAAATCTTTGGGGCCCCAGAACCTTCTATGCCTGCATCATACTCGCGAATTGCAAAGGGAACACAACCCTCTCTCGAATTGATCTGATGAGGCACCGCCTCGCTGCTTATTGCCTCCCCCGGCAGCACCGCTTACACTCTTCCACCTTATGTTTTCGAAACGAGTGCGCGCAGACCTCGCCCTCCTTTTTTGTTCATTTATTTGGGGCGCCACGTTTGTCGTAGTGAAAGACGCCCTTTCGGACGCATCCGTTTTCGTCTACCTCGCCGTTCGCTTCGCGCTCGCCGCCGCCGTGATGGGCGTCATCTACTGGCGGTCGCTGCGTGCTATCGATCGCCGCACACTCTGGGCCGGCGTGCAAATCGGCTTCTTCATGTTTGGCGGCTACGCGTTTCAAACGACCGGCCTCGGTTTCACCACTCCTTCGAAAGCGGCGCTCATCACGGGATCAAGCGTGATCCTGGTGCCGCTGATTCTCGCGGCGTTCGGGCTGCGGCGCATCAACGCATGGATTTGGGCCGGCGCCTTCGCCGCGTTTGCAGGGCTTTACCTGCTCACCATTCCGCCTTCGGGCGCGGGAGGGATGAACATCGGCGATCCGATTGTGCTCATCGCCGCGACGATGTTCGCGCTGCACATTATCTTCATCGATCGTCACGTGGCGCCGAATTCGGTGGCCGCGCTGAGTTTCCTCCAGGTCGCCACCACGGCGATTCTCTCCACGGCGGCGCTGCCTCTCGTTCGGGCCGCCCATATCGAGGCGCCGCGCCTCACCTGGAGCGGCAATTTTGTCTTCGCGCTGCTCGTCACGGCCATTGGCTCCACGGTGATCGGATTTTCGTTCCAGGTGTGGGCGCAGCAGTACACCACTCCCTCGCACACCGCCATTTTCATCAGCCTTGAGCCCGTGTTTGCGACGCTCACCTCTTGGCTTCTCGGCCGTGAGCACTTGGGTGGACGGACGCTGCTCGGCGGCGCGCTCATTTTTTCAGGCATCCTCATCGCTGAGCTGAAGGGCCCCGCCCCAGCCGCGCCGGAATCGCCTCAGCCGAGCGTCGGTCCCTCTGCCTGAAGGCTTCGCCCGGCCAAGCGGACGCGCACCTCGGACGTGATTTTTCCGCGTAACCTTTTCCCCACCCGCCAGTTTATATTCTTGAGAGCTCGAATTCCGGAGAGCGAGTTGCAGCCCAAGAGGCAGGAAGCCGATCCTCGCGCGCTGATCGAAGCGGCTCAGAAGGACCCGAGCTGCTTCGGTGAGCTATACGAGCTCTACTTCGAGCGCGTCTACGCGTACGTCTCGCGGCATGCCCGTGATCGCGCGGCCACTGAGGACATCACCTCCGAGGTGTTCAAGCGCGCGCTCGAGAATGTTGGCCGGTTCGAGTGGCGCGGCGTGCCTTTTTCCGCATGGCTTTTCCGCATCGCCGCCAACGCGCTGGCGGATCATTTCAACCGCGTGGCACGCGCCCGAGAACATACGGATATCGAGGGCTTCGACCCTCCGGATCCCTCGCAATTCTCGACGCGTGGAGACGTAGATGCCGATCGCGCGCGTATCTTCAAGCGAGTCCGCGAGCTTCCGGACCTGCAGCGGCGGGTGGTGGAGATGCGGTTCGCGGAGGAGAAGAGCATTCGCGAGATTGCGCAGGCGCTCGGGCGCACGGAAGGCGCCGTGAAGCAACTTCAGTTCCGCGCGCTGGAATCGCTGCGGGCTGCTTTCGGCGGCCAGGCGCGCAAGAAGTCGGGTGAACGAAATGGCTAAGCAATCGCTCGGCGAACAACTGAATCGCGTTGTCGATGCGGTGGTGGCGCCGCCGCACCGCGTGCCGCCGCGGACACCCGCGAAGCTGGCTGCGCTGGGGCAAGTCGCCGTCGCGCTGCGCGGACTGCCGCGCGAAGAATTCCGGAGTCGACTGAAATCCGAATTGCAAAGGAGCACGAAAATGGCAACGAAACCCGCAGCAGTTCCGCAATCGCAACCAGCGCAAACGGCAACGATCTACATCTGCGTAGACGACGCGGCCGCCGCGATCGATTTCTACAAGCGAGCGTTTGGAGCCGAGGAAGTGATGCGGCTCGTGGGGCCCGGCACAAAAGTGGGGCACGCCGAAATTCGCATCGGCAATTCCATGATCATGCTCTCCGACGAATTTCCGGAATACGGCACGCAGAGCCCGCGCACTCTCGGCGGTTCGCCCGCGAGAATTCATCTCCACGTGGACGAGGTAGATGGTTTTGCGGCTCGCGCTCTTGCCTCGGGCGCTACTCTGGTGCGTCCGATTGCGAATCAGTTCTATGGCGAGCGTGCCGGCGTTGTGGCAGACCCCTTCGGTTTCCAGTGGCACCTCTCGCAGCACATTGAAGACGTAACGATGGCCGAAATTCAGCGGCGCTTCGAGGCGATGGCCTCACATGGCGAACAGCCGCCGGCGAAGGCTGCGGCTGAATCAGCGACGTTCATTCGCGAGGGATTCCACACGGTGACGCCGTATGTGATTGCGAAAGATGCCGCTCGCATGATCGATTTCATGAAGGCTGTGTTTGGCGCCGAGGAGATGTTCCGTGACGTCGGCTCCGCCGGCGGCGTCCACGCCGAGCTGCGTATCGGCGATTCGATGATGATGATCGGAGGCGGCGCCGAAGGCCTCGCGTGGAAGGGCCAATCCGAGCCGATGTCGTTCCACGTTTATGTGGCAGACGCTGACGCCGCTTATCAGCGCGCGATCTCAGCCGGGGCCGTCTCGCTGCTTGCGCCCGTCGACATGCCATACGGCGGCGGAGAGCGCAACGCCCGCGTCAAGGACTCCTCGGGCAATCACTGGTACATCGGATCATCGAAGGGTGGCTCGTTCCAACCCAAGGGCGCGAACACCGTGCAGCCGTACCTGCATCCGTTGCGCGCCGAGCCGATGATCAATTTCCTGAAGCAGGGCCTGGGCGCCGCCGAGATCCAACGCGTCACAAGCCCTGATGGAGTGATTCGCCACGCGTCGGTGCGGATCGGGGATTCGGTGATTGAAATGGGCGAAGCGCGCGACGTTTATCAGCCGCTTCCCGGGATGTTCTACCTCTACGTGCCGGACTCGGTTGCGCTCTATCGCCGCGCCATCGCTGCTGGTGCCACATCGTTAAGTGCACCGGAGGATATGCCGTACGGCGATCGCGTAGGCCAGGTGAAAGACGTCTTCGGCTACACCTGGTGCCTAGCCACGCATCTCGCGCCGCCGCGAAAATAGCGCCTGCTGGAATTGGTGAGTGGTGGAGCGGCCGCCGGCGTCTTCGCGGCGCGCCGGCTCGCGTTGACCCATTCGTACGCCAAGCGAATATCTTCGCCTCAGGTTCGCCCGAAAGTCAGGTTATACTGGCGGCTCCTGGAACGCACCTGAATCGCCCTTGGGGGTCATTCGTGAGCCGCATCTGGCGCGCTTTGCGAGAAGCCGAGAGCTATAAGACTCGCTCTGCGCCTCGCGCCTCCAGCACCCGCAGCAGCATCTACGAAATTCGCAGCAGGGAAGCAGCCGACCGGCGCTCTTCGAAGCGCACGCTGCAAAGCATACTTCTTCTCGTTTATGGGTCTGACGAAGACAAGCAGCCCTTCCACGAAGAATCCGAAACGCTCGACGTCGCCGAAAATGGCTGCTCCTTCCTGATCGAAGCTCCCGTTTCGGCTGGCCAGCGGCTCTTTCTTGCGAACACCATCAATCAAGCGGAGCTCCAGGCGCGCGTGATTCACGTGGGACGGCGCGTGCGCGGCAAAGCCCGCATCGGCGTCGAGTTTCTGCGCGCCGCTCCGGAATTTTGGTTCTGCGAGTAGTGGAAACTCTCCGCCCTCTTGCCTGCCCCATATTTTCTTAGCGCTTGCGCTGAATTGTCCCACTGCGGTTAACCGATCGGCAAACGTTCCCGCGTTGCAGCTTGTATGTGATTTCGCCCCGCCGGAAGATGAGGAGGGGGCATCCGATGCCGCGTCTCTTGATTCATCTCTCGGGCCAAAGCACGCGCATATACGAATTGATTGGTGACCGCCCGATCTCGATCGGGCGCGCGAAGTCGTCCACGCTGCTGCTCGACGATCAGAGCGTCTCGCGCTTGCACGCCATCGTGCGCGTGAATCCCGACGACTCGTGGCAAATTATCGATCGCGATAGCTCCAACGGCGTCAAAGTGAACGGCAACACGGTGAAGGAAGCGACGCTTCGGCCCGACGATGAAATCACGCTCGGCGAATACAAGCTCCGCTTTGAAGACTCCGCCGCCCGCAAAGTGGTGAGTTACGGCACCGCAAAACTACCCAGCCGCTTCGAGCAAACCTTGAAAAAACGCGCCTATACGGGTTCGTTCCAGGTGGTGGACTCGCTTGCGGACGTGGCGCCATCGGAGGCCGAGCGCACCGCGAACCCCGCGGAGCAGGCGCGCGTGCAGGACCACGAAAATAAGCTCTTGAAGGTTCTCAATCGGGTGAACCGCACGCTTGCGGATCTGAAGTCCGTCGGCGAGATTTCGCTCCGAGCGCTGGACCTGGCGCTCGAAATTGACGGAGCGGAGCGAGGATTCGTGATGTTGGTAGACGAAGCTTCGCTGACGCGCGGAAACGTTCGCAACGGCGCATATACGTTCGAGCCGGCGGCTCTGCGCTACCGCCGTGAAGCCAACGCTCCGAGGCCGCAGGGTGCGCCGGCGCTGGCCATATCGCAGAGCATCATTCGGAAGGTAATGGAAGCGGGGCTTCCGCTGCTGGTGTCGGACGCGCAGTCTGATCCGCGGCTCGCCACGAGCAAGTCGGTGGTCGCGGCCGGAATCCAGTCCGCGATGTGCGCGCCGCTCGGAATCGGCGATCGCTTGCGAGGTCTGCTGTATGTGGACAATCTCTCGAAGCGCGGAATGTTTTCGGTCG
>Ga0210383_10006057_pt1 | contig 10572 bp, 12 predicted proteins | sample IncBWC14OmetaG_FD_160072 | JGI IMG/M metagenome (GOLD analysis project Ga0210383, IMG submission 160072) | Forest soil microbial communities from Barre Woods Harvard Forest LTER site, Petersham, Massachusetts, United States - Inc-BW-C-14-O ...
ATCAGAGTAGCTTGCCTTTAATAATGCACTAGCTCTGGCATGGGTCCCAATGGTCGACGTTCGCAGCGTCGTAATCACTTGAGCGACCGCATACAATGTTCTCTAGTGACCGTTCGTTAGACTCTTGCCCAACATCGAAACGCCGTTCCAGGCGATTTGCACTCCGATGCACATCAGGATGAATGCAACCACCCGCAGGATGCCGTGCACGGTGGACGGCGATACCGCTTTGATTAGTCTTGGCGCGTAGCCGTAGCAAAAGTAAACCGACGCGCTCAACACAGCGGCCGCCAGCACGATACCCGCGTGGCCGGCCACCATTTGAGGCAGGTCCTTGGTTGGGACACGGGCCGACAAGGTGAGCATCACCACCAAGGTTCCTGGTCCGGCGGTAATCGGAAAAGTGAATGGGTAAAAAATCTTGCCGTATAGCCCGTCGTCCTCGATTGACGCATTGGGTCCGATCTCCAGGTTCTTGTTTCGAGCATTTGCGCCGGCATCTTTTTCGAATAAGAGAGACCAAGCGGTTGCTACGATGACAGCACCTCCGGTCACTTGCACCACAGGAAGCGAGATGCCGAAGAAGCTTAAAATCAGCGAGCCCAGGAATTCTATAACGATCAGGAAAACGATGCTCGCCATCGCGATTTTGCGGGCCAGATTCTTATAGACCGCGATCGGCTCGTCACCCACCAATCCGAGAAATACGAGGGCAGATCCAATTGGGTTGATGAGTGGAAGAAGAGCGGTAAATGCAAGAAGGAAAGAAATCCAAGCCGAACGAAGTGGCATCCTCTTGATTGTGAACCAACAGCCGCCGAATGCGGGAAGGATGATAGGCTGGAAAAATGCGTGCACTTATATTGCTGGTAGCGGCCGTCATGATGGGGCAAAGCGCGGCTCCTCAGGCGCCTCCAGCCAAGTCGACGACTGCGGCACCCGATGCCAAAACTGCTCCCAAATCCGCTCCAAAGTCCGCTCCGGCGGCGAAGGCGACCCTACCCGTGCTCTCAACCGACGAACAGAAGACTATCTACGCTTTGGGCCTCCAGATGTACCGGTCGCTCGGCCAGTTCGACCTTTCACCGGCCGAAGTGGAGCTAATCAAGCGCGCTCTCGGCGACGCTGCGGCGGGCAAGCCAGCAGTGGATGTCAACGAATGGGGACCGAAGTTTCAGGCTTTCGAGCAAGCCCGCGCGGCTCGCGTGGCGGAGAAGCAGAAGGCCGGCTCCAACGCGTATCTCGCAAAGGCGGCCACGGAGCCAGGCGCGATAAAGACAGAGTCCGGACTAATCTACACGGATTTACGACCCGGATCCGGCGCCTCCCCGAAAGCTTCCGATTCGGTGAAGGTGAACTATCGGGGGACACTGATCGACGGAACGGAGTTTGACAGCTCTTACCAGCGGAATCAACCAGCGCAGTTCCCGCTGAGCGGCGTCATTCACTGCTGGACTGAGGGCGTGCAGAAAATGAAGGTTGGTGGGAAGGCGCGATTGGTTTGCCCGTCTGAAATCGCCTATGGGGACAAAGGGCACCCACCTGTGATTCCGGGCGGAGCAACGCTGATTTTCGAAATTGAGCTGTTGGAGATTAATGGACATTGAGTCGGCCAGTGAAAAGCTTCTGGTCATGAAAAGCATTGGCCTGCTAGTTTTGGTTGCGACCGCGGTTTTCGGTCAGAATGCGCCGATTCCGGCCAAGCCAGGGCTCTACGCCACTTTCGACACATCGAAGGGGACCATTGTCGCGGAGCTTTATGAAAAAGTCACTCCTGCGTCCGTGAAGAATTTCGTGGAGCTGGCGCAGGGTATGAAGGCGTGGCGCGAACCGCAGACTGGCGCGATGGTGAAGCGGCCGATGTACAACAACATCACGTTTCACCGGGTGCTGCGCGGGCAGATGATCCAGTCGGGCGATCCTACTGGCAGCAGCGCGCACAATTGCGGGGTCACGGTTCCCGATGAGCCGCAGTTGGGTTTGCAGTTCGATCGCTCGGGACGCCTCGCCGTGGCCAACAGCGGCACGCCGAACTCGGGGGGATGCCAGTTTTTCATCACCGACGATTTGGTTCGGAGTTGGAACCAGCAATATACGATCTTCGGCCAGGTTGTGTCCGGGATGGACGTGGTGGACGCTATCAGCCATGCGCCTCTGCATGGCGATAAACCAGTGGATCCGGTGAAGCTGATCAGCGTGACGATTTCACGGGTTGGGCCGGAGCCGACGGGCAAACATCAGAAAGAAAAATAGCTTCATAGCGATGCGGACTCGTGATTCGGATTCTGGCCCGATGGAACTTAGACGGATGGTGCAGAATCGTGAGGCGTCGTGACAAACTAATTCGTATGCGGCTATGTTTCGTGGCACTCCTGGTGTTCGGTCTCTGCGTTCGCGCGCAGATTCCGCCGACCTTACCGGATAACCTGAAACCCGCTGCGAACGAAAGTTTGGCTTTCCAGGCCCAGGCCGCCGGAGATCAGGTTTACACCTGCGACGGATCAACATGGGTGCTCTCTGGACCGGATGCCAAACTTTTTGAGAAATCCGGCAAACAGGTTGGTTCGCATTCCGCGGGGCCGACATGGGAGTGGTCCGACGGGAGCCGCGTGATTGGACGGCCCGTTGCCAACGCGACACCCGATCCGGATTCAATCCCATGGCTCTTGTTAACGGCGATGCGACACGAAGGCGACGGCGTGATGAAGAACGTATCAAGCATACAGCGGCTTTCGACGAAGGGTGGCAAACCTCCGATCAGTGGTTGCGATGCGTCGCACAAAGGTCAAGAGGCCCGGTCGCACTATACTGCCGTCTATTACTTTTATACGCATCGGTAGGAATCGGGGCCGTCCGCCAAGCCATGCGGGTTTGGCGGGCACGCGATTCCAGAGCCCTTATAACCAATCCAATGTCTCGGCCGGATGGTCGGCGCCCACCACTCGTACGAATACGTCTTCGAGCGTCTCGGATCCGGTTCGCAGCTCGGCCATGGTGCCTAATTTCACCAGCCTGCCATCATGAATGATGGCGACGCGATCGCATAAGCGCTCCACCACTTCCAATACGTGCGACGTCAGGAACATGGTTGCGCCGCGCCGCACTTGATCGAGCAGGATCTCTTTCATCAGGCGGGCGCCCACCGCGTCCACGCCTTCGAAGGGCTCGTCCAGCAAGAAGAGCTCGGGCCGATGGATCAGCGCGGCGGCCATTGCAACGCGCTTCCGCATTCCCTTGGAATAATCGCCGATCAGCTTACCCGGTTCGCCATCCAGTTCAAACAGGGCCAGCAGCTCGCGCGATCGTTCGCGCGCCACCGGGCGCTCCAAGCCGTACATTCGTCCGACGAACTCGGTGAATTCCAATCCGGTGAGGTGGTCGAAGAGCAGGGTTTCGTCGGGAACCAGACCGATTTTGCCTTTTACCTGCTGGGCATGTTCCGGCATGGAAAGGCCCAAAAGCTCGATGGTGCCGGAAGTGGGAGGCGCCAGACCCATGAGCATACGGATGGTTGTGGTTTTTCCCGCTCCATTGGGGCCCAGGAAGCCGAAGAAGCAACCGCGCGGGACTTCCAGGTCGAGTCCGTCCACAGCCGCCTTGTTTCCATACACCTTGCGGAGGTTGTGGACCGCAATAGCCGCGCCGAAGCTCATGTGTTCCATGTTACATAAGCGCGGGGCCCTAGCTTGGGAGGCTCAAGCTTTTGACGTCAACTGACGATAATCTGAGGGTGACAGCTTCCGCGACCACTTCCACGGCAGGGACGCCCACGGTTCGCGAGCGATCGTTGCTCGCATTAGGGCAACTTCCACCTTTCTCGCCGATCTTGAATCGTCTGATTGCAAGCCTGGCGAGTGAAGATGTGTCGTTCGCCAAGATTGCCGATCTCATCGAAAAGGACACGGTTCTAGCAGGGAACATCCTGAAATTAGTGAATTCGGCGCTGTATGGTTTGGCGGGGACGGTCAACTCGATCCGCCATGCAGTTTCATTGCTTGGAATTACCAAGCTGCGTAACGCCGCGCTTAGCATGTCGGTGGCGCGCATGTGGAATCAGGTGAAGACCCCTCCTGGATGGTCGACGCCGAACTTCAATCAGCACTCGGTGGGCGTGGGCATTCTTTCGGATCTGCTGGCCCAGCGGCTGAACGTGGCTTACGCCGAAGGCGCTTTTGCGGCTGGGCTCTTTCACGATTTGGGCCTGCTGCTGATAGCCATCGGGCTGCACGATGAGTATAGGCAGATGGCGCTGCTTTGCCAGGAAAACAAGCAATGGAACGAGGATTACGAAATCCAGGTTCTCGGGATGACGCATGCCGAACTTTCCGCCGAAGCGTTGGCGCAGTGGAATTTGCCGGAGGAAATCCGAACCGCAGTGCGCTTCCACGGATCACCCCAGCTTGATCCTACGGCCGCGGCGGCTGGCCAGTTCACGTTGAGCCACGTTTTGAACGCTGCCGATCGTTACGTCAAAGGGACGGGTGTGTTTGTGAGCCTCTTCGAAACTCCCAGCAACGATCCTCAAGCCGCGCTTGAACAACTTGGGCTGGGCGAACGGCTGCCGGTGATCCTGGGTGAGTTCGACAACGAATTTACTGCCATCAAGGCTTATTTTTAGGTACGCGGCTCATCCGTAGAACTCGCCAGATCCGATAATTTCGGCTGGGCCGGTTAAGTAAACCGAATCTTCCCATCGCAGTTGTAGCGATTCGCCTGCTGGAGTCTGGATCGTTACTGGGCTTGCCGCTACCTTGCGGAGAATCGCGGCCGCGCCTGCGCCGGTGGATCCGGTGCCTGAACTGAGCGTTACGCCCGCACCGCGCTCGTAGAAACGGGTCTCGATGGTGTGTGGATCGATCACTCGGACAAACGAGACGTTGGTCCGTTTTTCAAAGCGGCGATGGCCTTCGATCTCCGCGCCCAACGCCTGCCAATTGGCGGGAAAGCTTTCGACGAAAACCACGCATTGGGGATTGCCGACATCGAGGATGGTCACTTCCTGTTCGCCGTCTTGGAGCGAGATGCCGCAACGGATCTGGCGTGCGTCGAATACGGGCTTGCCCATATTCATTTCGAACTGGAATCGGCGGCCTTCGCGATGCAGAAGGCGCAAATGCTTGGGTCCGGCGCCAGTGTGGATGGTCACGTGATCTACCGCGCGACCGGCAGCTTGTTGCTTTTCGATCCATAGGGCTGCTACGCAGCGCGTACCGTTGCCGGACATTTCGGGCTCGCTTCCATCGGCGTTGAACAGACGGATGGTGGTGTCGCGCATCAGTATCCAACCGTCGGCGCCAATGCCGGTGTGGCGGTCGCAAATGGCGCGCGCGGTGGACGGGAGATCGATGTCTGGAACCGCGTCTACCGGCGTCAGCAGAAAATCATTTCCAGCGCCGTGCGCTTTGGTGAAAGGGATGGCCATGTGGTTAGTCGCGTTTATAGATTTCAATCACGGCAGCGCCTTTGACTTTAACCGTTTGTACTAAATGATAGTGGGGGCCGGTGCGTAGCGATGCTTTTTGGATGGCAGTGGCTACGGGGTCGCCTGCGATGGCCAGCGCCCACTCTTCGTGCAGGAACAGGTCGGGTCGAGTGGTGGCTGCCATCCATTGCGGTTCGTCGCCATCGTACAGGGCTTCGCGCAAGGGGATGCCGGCGGCTCTCAGGATTGCGGTTAGATCGCTAAAGCTGGTGATGACACCTTGGCCAGGATGGTAGGAGGCTGCGAGGGACGACGCGGCGGCCTGGGTCCAAGCGCGGCGAGTGTTGGAGTTTACTTGCGACTCTTTCCACGTGATGAAACGATCGGGTCGCGCGTGGATGAGCCACGGGACAGTGGCGGTGATGACGATCGCGATTGCCATGCATGGGCGCCAGCGTTGAGGTCCAAGGTAGACTAAGCTGCCAGCGCCGATCGCTAGCAACGGCAGCGCGGTGAGCGCGTAGCGCGTGTTGTAGTAGGAAAACGGCCACAGCGTTGGAACGTAGATGGGCGCATTTCCGGAGTGCATGCTCCACAGATAGAAGAGCGGAGGGAGAATGGCGAACAGGACTGGCCAAAACAGACGGCGCGCGAAGGCGGCTGCGAGTCCGGCTATCCCGATTGCTACGGCCGCCCAGCCCATGCAGAGCCGCACGGCCGTGAGGTAATAGCGCGCCGCCGACCGCCAATCGTGATCGCCGGGATAAGGCATCATGTTTTGCGCGAGAGCCCGATGATAGATGCTCATAGGCGCGTAATATCCGTTGAAGAACTCGAGCGCGTGGGAATAAATCCATTGGTTATGCGCGAGCCAGTAGAGCGGACCGAGGGCTGCGATCGCCGAGAAAAGCGCCGCGGCAGCCAGGCGATTCCTGCGGGCTGCGATCAAAAAATATAGGGCCACGAATGGGATAACGAACCAGCCTTCGTAGCGCCCCAGGGAAGCCGCGACGCTGGCGATTCCCGCGCCCGCTACGGCGGCGAGCGATTGCGTTTCCTGGAAAAGAACCGTGAAGTACAACAGCGCCATCAGGCCCGCCAGCACCACGGTTTCTGTCATGGGAGTGGCTTGGAGATACAAAAGATTTGGATTGAGGGCGAGCAATCCCAGGGACGCGAATGCGGCTGCCGAAGAATGCGTGGCACGGCGCATGGCTGCGAACAAAAAAACGCCGGCGCAAACGAAGCACGCCGCGGATGGGATTGCGCCTGCCAATCCGCTTTGCCACAGCTGGTTGTTCTTGACGAACGGCAGCATCAACAGATGCGGCAGGGGCAGCCAGACGGTACCGATTTGATCGTAGCCGGGTTTTCGCGAATCTACAATGCGGCGCGCGATATCCAGATGCGCCTCGGCATCGCCATAGTACAAAGTCCAGCCAGAATGATTTACATACGCAGTAGCCAGACCGCTGATCGCGGCCAACAGGATGACGACCAGCGCGAGCTCGAGCCGGATATGTTTCAAAACTCGGTGAAGTCCCGAAACTCCTGGAAGCGCTTGTCGATTTCTTTGCGGGTGAGCGTGCGGAAACGGTCGACGCCGAATTTCTCGCAACAGAAACTGCCCATGACGGACCCGTAGATCACGGCGCGGCTGATATCCTTGGCGCTTACGTTCCCGGCCTTGAGATCGATGCCCTTTTCGGCGAGGTAGCCGATGAAGCCGCCGGCAAAACAATCGCCTGCGCCGGTGGGATCGAAGACTTCTTCGAGCAAGTAGGCCGGAACCATGAAGTGCGAATTGCCGTGGAACAAAACAGCGCCGTATTCGCCGCGCTTGATTACCAGGGTCTTGGGACCCATTGCCATGACTTTGGCAGCGGCCCGCTTCAGGTTGTTTTCGCCGGAAAGCATGCGAGCCTCACTGTCGTTGATGAGGAGAAAGTCCCAATCGTGGATGGTTTTCAACAGCTCGGCCCGAAAATCCTGGATCCAGTAATTCATGGTGTCGCCACCCGCCAGACGAAGGCCGTTCATCTGCTCGCGCACACTGCGCTGCAGGGCGGGCTGAATGTTGCCCAGTAAAAGATACGGCTCTTTCTTGTAGCTTTCCGGCAGCTTCGGATTGAAGTCGGCAAACACGTTCAGATCGGTGCGCAGCGTGGTGCGATCGTTCATATCCTGGGAGTAAACGCCCTGCCAGAAGAAGGTCTTGCCACCCTTTACACGTTCTAAGCCTTCAAGATCGATACCGCGATCCGACAGAAGTTTCTCGTCTTCAGCGGCGAAATCGTCGCCCACCACAGCGACAATCTTGGTCTTAGCAAAATAGCTGGCGGCTAAACAAATGTAAGTGCATGCGCCACCCAGCATGCGATCCACTTTGCCATGCGGAGTTTCAACTCCGTCATAGGCGACAGAACCTACTACGACAATAGACATAGTTTTGATTCTATATTAGGACGCTGCGGCCCCAAAACAATTCAGCGGAGTTCCACCACGCCGGCACCGGTGATGCGAAACGTTCCGCGCTCCTGTACAAATACCACCGCGCGCAGGTTTTCGCGCCTCCATTCGTGCGGCAGGCGCAAGGTTGATACCAGCTGGCCGCCATTGGCACCCTGCGGATTGATACGTCCTATCACTCCGAAGCTGCGCACCACTGAAGAGTGGCGTAACGTCCGGCCGCTATTCTCGCCGCGCTGGACGAACATCATCAATCCTCTTTCGGTCACCGCGAGATAGACGTTGGAGTCGCGCCATTTTACTGTTTTGGGATTGGTCACTTGGACGGAAAGATCCAGCAGGTCAGGGTCGCGCGAATTGGGATTCGCCTCTACGTCGACTAGGGTGGTGGCAGTCTGAGCGGCCGCGCCGATTTCGTGATAGGCCCGGTTCATATCGTTGCCAACGAACGCGCTTTGGCCGTTCACTACCATTTGCGGCGTGTAAATGTCGCTGGCCTTAAAGGCAACGGCGTAATCGTTTTGGCGGGCGCGGTATTGCGGAGATGAGAAGGGATCGGTCCAGCCCAGCTGATTCCAGTAATCGATGTGCTCTTCGATGGCCACCACTTGCGCTCCGGGAACGGGCTGCGTTTGCTCGAGGCGCGACAACATGCGGTCCGCCGCGGGACAACTGGAACAGCCTTCGCTGGTAAATAATTCGACGACGACAGGGACAGGCCCGTCGGCCGCCCACGCCACAGGAACACCAATGGCGAAGGCAATAGCATACAGATACCGCATATCCTTTAGCATATTACGCTCTTAAGCCGGCTGCGGCGTGGGGGAAAATCCGACATACTGGACTTCTTCTTCGAGCTCGAGACCGAACTGCTTCCGGACGCGCGATTTCAGCTCTCCGATTAGTTCGCGCAGTTCCGCCGCCGTGCCGCCGCCGGCGTTGTAAATGAGGTTGGCGTGATAATCCGCTACGTGAATTCCGCCGCTGCGCATGCCCTTGGCGCCCACCTCTTCCAGGAAATAAGCCGACGGCGCTTTCCCTTCGCGCACTACTCGTTCGGGAATTTGACGGCGAACGGACTCGGGCAGTTCGGACAAAATCAGGTTCTTGAAAATGCTGCCCGCGCATTTCATCGTGGGCGGATACTTTGCGAGACGAACCTTGAAGATTTCGTCGGCGCTGCGGCGTAGATCGTCGGTTGCGGCCGGACTCATGCTGAGCTCTACGCTCGAAATGATCCAGTCTTTGTGGTTTTTGAAAACGCTCTCGCGATAGTGAAACTGGCATTCGGCGGCAGTGAACGATCGTACCGCGCCGCCATCCAGAAACCGGACTGCGTGTACGCGCTCGTCGATGGAATGGCCGTAAGCGCCCGCATTTCCATAGACGGCAGCGCCCACCGAGCCCGGAATGCCGGTCATCGTTTCCAGGCCGCGCAGTCCTTGATCGATACAGTAATCCACCAGCGCCTGCAGCTCGGCTCCAGTTTCGGCGCGCACCGTTGTACCATCACGATCAATCGATTTTGCTGCGAACCGCAAGACGATTCCGTCGAAGCCCCGGTCGGACACAATCAGGTTGGTTCCGCTGCCGATCACGACGTAGGCGGCTCCGCTCAGCTGTGCCACTTGCAACGCCTGGGCGAACGCAGGTTCCGACTCCGCCACAACAAACACCGCGGCCGGGCCTCCGATTCCGAAGCGCGTATGGTGGCTCAGCAGGGCCCCCTCCGAGACAGATACATTGGGAATACGGGCAAGCTGATCGATGTTCTCTTTGGGCACGCTCATCTTGTCAAATTATAGAGGAGCGTTTCTTGAGATCTTCCTTTGCTGGCTTCCCGCCCGAGATGGTCGGGTTCTTTCGCAGTTTGAAGCGTAACAACCGGCGCGAATGGTTTCAGCCGCGTAAGCATCTTTTCGAGCAGCACGTCAAAACGCCGATGCTGGAGCTGATCGGCGCGCTGAACGGCGAGTTTTCGAAATTTGCGCCGGACTACGTCACTGAGCCGAAGAGCGCGATCTTTCGGATCTATCGCGATACGCGTTTCAGCGCGGACAAGACTCCTTATAAGACGCACATCGCGGCCTCGTTTTCGCGTCGGGGCGGCGAGCGGCTGGGGACCGGCGGGTTCTATTTCAGCGTGTCGCAAGAGGTGATCGAAATTGCCGCGGGGCTTTGGCATCCCGATCGCGACGTGACGCTTTTGGTACGCAACCACATCGCAGAAACGCACCTGGAACTGAGCCGCATTCTGGCCGGCAAGCCGTTGCGGAAACTGGCCGGGGAGTTGCAGGGAGACACGCTGAGCCGGTCGCCTAAAGGCTTCGACCCGCTGCATCCAGCGGTCGGATTCATCAAGAGAAAAGATTGGGTCTTAGACGTGACACTTGATGCCACGCTGGCGACCACGCCACAGCTCTACACGGCGCTGGTAGAGAGGTTTCGAGTGATGACGCCTTTTCTTACTTATCTCAATCGCCCGCTATTGTCTCGAAAGCCCGCTAGGGATTTACTAGCAGATCATTGGTAACAGAGAACACGTTAGGTACTCCATTGGCCGCAATTCCAGCGCGTTCCTTGTCTCCGGCATTCCCTACCGCGCCGGTCAAAGTAACGTGCCCGTTTTTCACAAGGATGTGAATGGTGGGAACTGCGCGGAGGCTATACATTTCAAGCCC
>Ga0210383_10006060_pt1 | contig 10569 bp, 12 predicted proteins | sample IncBWC14OmetaG_FD_160072 | JGI IMG/M metagenome (GOLD analysis project Ga0210383, IMG submission 160072) | Forest soil microbial communities from Barre Woods Harvard Forest LTER site, Petersham, Massachusetts, United States - Inc-BW-C-14-O ...
ACTCGCGGGACTGGTCGGTGCCGACTTCGAGCCGTCCGACGAGTGACCGGAGCAACCGCTCGCCATTCTCGTCTCGCGCGTCGGTGGTCGCTTGCGTCCGGAGTCGATCGACGGATACCGCCAAGGATTCCCACAGGGCGCGCGCGCCGAGCAGCACAACCCCCGAGAGGGTGATCGCGACGACGAGCTCGATGAGTGTGAATCCTCTGTGGCGGCTACGGCGCACGTGGGGGCTCCGGCCGGTAGATGGCCGTGCGGACGAGCTCGCGGCGAGACAGCGAGTCGGTGAGCACGACGAGATAGAGCGTCGGCACCGGCCGATCGACTTCGAGCCGCCATGGCCCTTCGGCGCGATTGCCCAAGTGCCGATCGAGATCGACGCGCGGCCACAGCATGACCGCTTCCATGAACGCGCTCGCCGTTTGCACGTCGTGCTCGGCCTCCTGTGCGCGGCGCACGGTCTCGATGCCTTGGCGCACCATGGCGACGCTCGCCAGCGCGGCGATCGTCAGGATCGTGAGCGCCACGATCGCTTCGAGGAGCACGACGCCATCTCGCCGTTTACGGCGCACGACGCGTGACCTCCCCGGTGACCCGGTCGATGCCGAGCGCCGCGTCCGCGACGATGCTGCCATCCGGGAGAGCGGTCGCCGAGTAGATGGTGTCACCCACTCGCACGGTCAGGCTCACGGTTCGGTCAGAGTCGATCGCCGTCCGCCGCGCCGCGGCAATCGCGCTCACCCACGGCTCGACCTGCGGTGTCAGATCCGCGCGCCGAAACGCCAGCGTCGCCACGCCCGCCATGATTGCGACGATCGCCAACACGACGATCAGCTCGATCAGCGTGACCCCGGACCGGTTCATGTCGGCCGCACGCTGTATACCGCCTGCAGCAGTGCCGCCGCGACGAATGCGACGATGCCGCCGAACATGAGAATCAGCGCCGGCTCCAGGAGCTTTACGGCACCACTCACGAGCCTCCGTGCCCGCTCGGCCTCGAGCACACTCCCCCGACTCAGCATCTCGGCCAGCCGCCCGCTCTCCTCGCCGGCTCGCACGAGCCGCACGACCGTCGTCGTCGCCGCATCGCTCGCGGCGATGGCACTCGACAGCGGCGTCCCGGCGATGACACTCGCCCGTGCTTCCATGAGCCGCGCTTCGAGCGCCGCATCCCCGCTCGCTCGTGCGCCGGCGAGCAGCGCGGGTGCGATCGGCACGCCGCTGTCGAGGAGCGACGCGACGGCACCGCCCACCCGTGCGGTCCCGGCCGAACGCCGGATCGTGCCGATGAGCGGGAGCGAGAGCAGCCACGTATCCCATCGTGCCCGCCCACTGGCGGTGCCGACCCATGCCCGCCATGCACCGAGTGCGACAGCGATCGCGATCGCGCCCGGCACGGCCCCGGCTCGGACGACCGCGGAGATATCGAGTACGGCGCGCGTGCTCGCCGGCAAGGGGGCGCCCAGGTCGGCGAGCACTTTCGCGAACCGCGGAAGGACGATGCCGACGAGCAGCACGAGCGACGCCGAACCGGCAACGGTGAGCACGATGGGGTACACGAGCGCGCTCCGAATCGCCGACCGTGTGGCCGCGGCCGACTCCATGAGGTCGGCGGCACGGATGACAGCGGCGGAGAGGCCGCTGCCGGCCTCTCCGGCTTGCACCATACCGACGACGACGGCCGGGATGTCGATCGGGCTCGCCGCCAACGCGGCGCCTAACGATTGTCCTTCGCGGACGCCGGCGGTGAGCCCGCCGAGCGCGGGCCGCCAGCCGTCGGGCGCGACGTCGGCGAACGCCGCGAGCGCGCGCGCGACGGGCAGGCCGGCGTCGAGCAGGGAACCAAGCAGTCTCAGTCCCAGTGCCAGCTCGCCAGACGAGAGCTTGGCGCGGGTGAGAGTTGGGGCGGCGGGCCGGACGTCGAGCACCCACAGGCCGCGGCCCGAGAGGACACTCGACGCGGCATCCCGGCTCGTGGCATCGACCGTCCCGAGCTCCACGGTTCCATCGCCGCGTGCGGCGCGATATGAGTACGCCGAGGTGGTCACGGTTGGACGGGACCGCCCCAGGAGGTGATGTCGGCATCCTCGCCATCACCACCGGGCTTCCCGTCGCGGCCGAGCGTGTAGAGGTCGAACGACTGCGGGTTCGCTTTGCCCGGAGCCGTATAGACGTACGGCCGGCCCCAGGGATCGAGCGGTACGACGCGGCTCAGATATGGCCCGCGCCAGTTCCGCGGCGGATCGCCGGCGGTCGGCGATGTGCGCAGCGCTTCCAGGCCTTGATCAGTCGTCGGGAAGTTGTCGTTGTCCAGCCGGTACGCGTTCAACGCCAGCGCGAAGACTTCGATCTGGCTTTTCGCGGCGCCGACTTTCGCATCGCCGACATTTCTGAATACGGCTGGCGCAACAACGGCGGCCAGCGTCGCGATGATCGCGATGACGACGATGAGCTCAATGAGCGTAAAGGCATTACGCGTCCGCCGCACGGAGTACCTCCTCGAGAGTCGTGAGCCCAGCCGCCACCTTCGTCTGGCCGTCTTCGGCCAGCGTTCGCATGCCTTTCGCCCGCGCGAGCGCCGTGAGATCGGCACGCGAGCGACCAGCGACGATCGCTTGCTTTGCTTCGTCGTCGACGGGGAACAACTCGAACAGGCCAAGTCGCCCGCGATAGCCGGTGTTGCGACATGCTGGACACTGCTCGCCACGACACGCCTCGCAGATTTTCCTGACCAACCGCTGGGCCAGCACTCCGTCGAGCGTGGCGGCGATGAGATATGGCGGGACGCCGAGGTCGATGAGTCGCGGGATCGCGCTCACGGCGTCGTTCGTGTGCAGAGTCGAGAACACGACATGTCCGGTCATTGCGGCTTGGACCGCCACTTCGGCTGTCTCGGCGTCGCGCATCTCGCCGAGCATGACGACGTCGGGGTCCTGCCGGAGGATCGATCTGAGCGCGGCGGCAAACGTGACGCCGGCTTGCCGGTGTACTGGCACCTGTGTGATCCCCGGCAATTCATATTCGACCGGGTCTTCCACCGTGATGATTTTCTCGGCCTTCGTGTTGCGCCGCTGGAGTGCGGAGTAGAGTGTCGTGGTCTTTCCGCTACCGGTCGGCCCGGTGACCAGGATCATGCCATGCGGTCGCGCGGCGAGGCGGCTCACACCGTCGAGGATCCCGGCCGGCATGCCCAGCTCCTCGAGGGCGACAGGCCGGCCACCGCGATCGAGCAGTCGGAGCACGACGCTTTCGCCGAAGAGTGTGGGCACGGTCGACACGCGAAGGTCGAGCTCTCGATCTTCGAGGCGTACGCGGATTCGTCCGTCCTGCGGGCGCCGTCGTTCGGCGATGTCGAGCTCGGCCAGGAGCTTGATGCGCGAGACGACCGCGTGGGCCAACTCCGCTGGAGGTTCGGGCGCGGAGCCAAGGACGCCGTCCAGCCTGAACCGGACGCCGAGTCCGGATCGGGCTGATTCGAGATGGATGTCGCTTGCGCCAGCGTCGTAGGCGTCGCGCACGAGCAGGTTGACGAACCGGACGACCGGCGGCTGCGTCGCGAGATCGCGGACGTCCGCGGTGCGCTCGTCGTCGTGATCGACGCGCGCCAACTCGATGTCGCGACCCGCGCGCGTGGTGAGCCGTTCGATGGCGCGCTCGACGTCGCCCAGGCTCGCTGGCTCGACGACGACCTCGGCGCCGTAGACGAGGCGGAGATCATCGAGTGCGTCGTCGAGCAGCGCATCGGGCGCGGCCGAGATACGCACGGCGCCGCCGTCGGCGTATCCGGTGGGGCATACGCGGTGGTGGAGGAGATAGTCGCGCGTCAGTCCGTCGGCGAGCGCGATCTCGGTGGTCATGCGGTCCGTCCGGCTTCGCGATAGAGTCGGGCGAGCCGCGAGACGGCATCCGGATCGCGCGTCGCGGTGGGCGTACACCCTGTGTATCGCCGCAGCATGTTGCGGAGCTGCGCGCCGGTGCGGAAGCCGAGTGCGCCGGCGACGTGGTCGACGGGCTCTCGTTTGAGGGCGAAGAGGTAGACGGCCACGAAGAGCCGGCACCAGCTGATGGTGGATTCGGGGGTGGGGAGGCCGAGCGAGTGCAGCTGCCGGTGCAGGGAGCGTTTGCTGGTGCCGATCGTGTGCGCGACGTCGTTCACGGACAGGGTGCGCGCCGCGCGCATGGTGCAGAGGCCGACGACGGTGTGCGCGGGTTGCGGTACCCAGGGGAGAACGATCTTCAGGGTATCGGCGCACGCGGGTACGAGTTGCGCGTCGGCGTACACGTGCGACATGACGCGCCGCAGGTCATCGAACCCGCGGAGCGCGAGATGGTTGGCGCCGGCTTGGATCGCGCGGACGGCTTCCACGGCCCAGTCATCGAGGAGCGTCGCGTAGGCGATGATCGGCGTGACCGGTCGAGCGCGGCGAATGTCGCGAATGACGTCGCTGATTTCGGACCGATGCACGGGATTGATCGAGACGAGGTACGTCGCCCCGGCGGCGTCGGGGTGTCGCAGATGCCGATCGATGTCCCAGTAGTCCAGAAACGCGATGCGAGACACCGGCCATACGGCTTTGGCGATGTGCGCCCGGTGCTCGGGGTACACGTTCACAGCCACCAGCGATGACGCGAGACGGACGGACATCGACTGCTCGATGAGGCGGTGACGCGAAACAACGAGAAGCGCTTCGCGGGCGACGATTATATGACACGGTTCGAGGACGCGCCATTGCCGGTGGATTATCAGGTTGTTGCGCATATATGAAAACACAACGCGCGCCAACGTGACGCGAATTCGGGACACGACTACTTTGAGACGTCACGCGCCGCGTGTGGCACGCTGAGGAATGGCGTGGCACGCTGAGAAACGGCGGATGCTGACAAAATTGCGGAATCGACGAAGACTGAGCGAATGTGCCGTGACTCAGCGGGCAACGCGACGGGGACTCTACCTGGTCACATCGCACTTGTGACGCGGGACGTAACGCTCGCGCGCGTCCGTCTCAACCTTGTAGCGAGATCGCCCGGCGTCGTCTTGGCCACAATGATCGCCATGGCTTGCGCGGTTCGGCCGGACTCGAATTGATGCCGCGACTCCTGTACGTGAACTACGTCTACGACCGCGAGCTGTCCTCGCCCGAGGACCTTCTCGCGCGGTACGTGACCGTGAGCGGGACGGCCGAGGCGCTCGCGTCCGAGGGCGTCGACATCACGGTGCTGCAGCGGTTCCACCGCGACGCGCGCGTCGACCGGAACGGGGTGGCGTATGTCTTCCACGCGGATCGCCTGCGCCCCGGCCTCGGCCGTTGGGACATCCCGTGGGACTTCCACCGCGCGGCCCGACGCCTCGAGCCCACGCTTGTTCACGCGAACGGTCTCACGTTTCCGCTGCAGCTCCGCGCGCTGCGCTCTGCCCTTCCGGCAACGACGCGGCTTATCGCGCAGGACCACGCGGGCGCACCGTCGCGCCGCCTGCGCGTGTTGCACCGCTGGTGCTTTGCTCCGATCGACGCGTTCGTGTTCACGACGCGCGACCAGGCCAAGCCGTGGCTCGACGCCGGAGTCATCTCTCCCCGTCAGCCCATCTACGAGATCACGGAGGGGTCGACACTGTTCCGGCGCACCGACCGCGCCGCCGCCCGTGCACGCACGGGTCTCACGGGCTCGCCGGTCGTGCTGTGGGTGGGCCGGCTGATCGCGCTCAAGGACCCGGTCGCGGTTGTGCAGGGATTTCTGTCGGTGCTATCGGAAGCGCCGGGGGCGCGCCTCTATATGGTCTATACCGACGACACGCTCCGGAGCGCTCTCCCGGATCATCCCGCGATCACGCTCCTTGGGTCCAGGCCGCACGCCGAGCTTCAGGACATCTATAGTAGCGCTGACTATTTCGTGCTCGGAAGCCACTCCGAGAGCGGCGGGTACTCGCTACTCGAAGCCATGGCCTGCGGCGTCGTACCGGTCGTGAGCGACATCCCATCGTTCCGCCGGATCGTGGGTGCGAGTGGCGAGGTGTGGGCGCCCGGCGATCCGACCGCGTTCGCCGCCGCGTTCCGGCGCGCGATGAGTCGGCCACTGCCTGAGGCGTCCGAGGCAACTGCCGCTGATTTCGAGCGGCGACTCAGCTTTGCAGCGATCGCGCGTGACTTGGTTCGAGCGTATCGCTCCGTCTCATCTTTGTAGCAAGATCGAGCGAAGGCCGAATCCGCGCGATGCGCCGCGAGCACCGGCCGGTGATGATTGGGAGACATAGGTCACGCTCCTTTCAAGCTCATGGGAGTGCCGAACGTGTCCACAGATGCAGAAATGACGCGCCCGCCGACGTTCCGAATTATTGCGAGAGTGCATGGTCCGAATGCGACCAGCGACGTGCGCTCAACATGTGCCGTGTTGATGGACCTTCTTCCGGCTAACGATTTGACGGACCGGGCGGGCGAGCTCAGGAAGGATTCCTTCATCTTAAAGCACGCGTCGGCAACCGCCCGTCACCTATGTCAGCTTGCGCTGCACTCCGGTTTCGAGCTGCGCTTCGACCTTCCACCGGATACTGATGTGCCGGGTTCTTGGCCGGCGGTCGTGCGGGAAGCCTCCGCCCTGGAACAGGTGATGGGACCGTTGGTGCAACATGCGAACAATGACCTGCTCTATCCGCTCTCAATCTGGGGAATCATTACAGCGAACGAATCGGCGACACATCGGGCAATCAATGCATTCCAGAGCCTTCGCATGGATGAAGGCTTGTTCGAGGACGTACTCGCGAATCACGGCTTTCGCATCGCAGTGTTCCAGTCATCCCTTACAATTTCGGTAAGCTGCAGCGATCTCGATCGCACGATCGCCTGGGCTCGTCGGGCGCTGCAAGAGCCCGGCCCCCGAGTTAGTTGGGCGGATGATGACCATGGCAGCGCATCGTAACGATATGTTGAGAGCAGGGCGCGGTGCCACCGAGTCTCAATTCGGAAGACCGTCGATCGTCGACGCCCACGCCTCCGCCAACTCAACCACTAGACCTCTTAACCACCGGGGAACTAGGAGCAGAAATGCCTGACTACAGAGTGGCGTTCGACGTCAGAAAACAAAACGCTATAGATCTACCGGCGGAATTGCTTACTGACGGTCAGTATCGAGTCGAATGCGAGAACGACGGCAGTGTGAACGTGTTCGGAAACAAGGATGGCCTGCTTTACCTCGCAAATGTCCTGATTCGATGTGCACTTGGTGGCTATGAATCAGGGTTCCACGTGCACCTGCCGCTGGACAGCTCGGCGAGCGGACCAAATATCGATAGTAGCCCCGAGCTGACGATCTATGCTGCTGGCGCCAGAGTGTAAACGGCAAATACTGTCGAGGAATATCAGCAAGACGGACGCCGACGCGGGAGTTGGCGTCCGTCTTGGTACAAACGCAGCGCAGGTCGAGTGTAAATTCCTGAATGACGGTTGACTCAACCCCTGAGACGATCGTTCGGCAGGTTGTTCGCGGCGAGCGTGATATCAGTGAGCTCCGGTCGGCTGGCATTCTCGTGTTGCCGGTTGGAGACGGCTATGAGATAATGAGCGACGACGGCCTGTCGGTCGTGGTCGGCCCCCGAGATGTGGCGGCGGGCATAGCGTCACTGGCGAACGATCCCGAACGGCTTGCAGAGTGGGCATCGATTCTCCTCGTGAGCTCGGTCTTTCTCGACCTGGCTATGGAGTCCGAAGCGGCAGGCGAGGAGCTACTCGGAGCACTCTGGAATCTGAGCTTCGGGAAGCCGCTTGACGGTGCGGTTTTGGCGCTCGCGCGGAAGCTTGCAAACCATCGATAGCGGGGATCGGCGCGGATTTCGAGCGGCGATTGAGCTTCATGGCGATCGCGCGTGAATCGGTCAGAGTGTACCGAACCGTGAGCTCCGTGCGAGTGTGACAGAGTCTGTCACTCGCGACGCTGTGTGGCACGGTGAGTAATGGCGTATGCAGCGCATCAGACATACTAGATTGTGGAAGACACGTCGCAATTGCATGGAGCAGACGCCGACGGGACGTGCCGTGATGTGACAGGGCAGTCAGTTTCGCTGGAACTTGTTGGCTCTGCAATCAAGAGAGCCGGGAGAGTGGTGAACCAGGGGTGACACCCAGGAGCAACGATTGCGCTCGATCGGAAACGTGATAGTGATAATCATTGTCTTCCTCGTGCGTTCTTGCTTGGACAAGGGCGAGAAGGTTCGTCTGACGTCGATACCAATGCAATTTGGCCCTACGCCCGTAGTCTTGAGCGCACCACGGGGACTACCTGCGCACGGCGCGCAGATCGAGTTGATGATCTATCTCACGCCCGACGGCTATCACCGCGATTTGAAGCGTCACCACGGTGCCGACACGGCTGGCTATTCTGGCATCTACGGTACCGGGGATATCGAGATCATGTTTGCTGCGACGCTCGTCGGAGCGGATGGCACGAGGCGCGCGTTCGACGCTAGAAATGGAGCCTCCGGTCCTCCGAATCCTACGTTTCTTCTTTTTCTCCACCCCGATGATGCGCCGCGCGCGCGCCCACTACGGTTAGAAATAACGGCGACGGTACCGGTGCGTGTGGACAGTGTGACGTACTGGACCGGTGACCCTGATTCGAGATGCTGGCCGTGTTCCTAGAGGGTCAAAACCCCTCAGGGCGTTTGTCTGCGACGTCTGCGGCGGACCCAGCGCCGCGGCGGCGACCGTGAACGCGCCTCGGGCGCTTGGCTGTCCTGAGGGTACAACGCCATACTCCAACTAACGACCATTCACGTCTCATGCGTATCCTGATCGCGGTCACGGCACTGGGATGGTTGCTGGCGCAGGCCAAGTCCAACCTATGGCCCGTCGTGAGACCCGTGCACACCCAGATCACCGTCACCGAACAGGCGGATCGAGACGCTCCCGTACATCTCGTTGTCTCGGACGTGCGAGGGCGTCCGTTGTACAAGCTGGACTGTCATAACAGCGAGTATGACGACGACACCGATGTCAGCTACTCGGGCGATTTTCAGTGCGCGCTCTTCGCCCTCACGAACGGCAAGACCACGAGCGGGAACCTGCTGGCCGATACCTCCTATGATGCGGGCAGCAGCGACTGGTGGAATCGCGGCCGCATGTTGGCCAAGAACCTGTGGCGCAATTGCGCGAACTATCCGGAGTATGGGATGCTGCGGCACTTCAAGGTCAGAGGGATGCTCGTGACGCTGCGGTTCGGCGATCTGGTATGGGCGACTCCCATCGCGGATAGCAGCCGATTGTCGCGTTTCACCGCCGACATCGACGTGAAGCCAGACCGTCGGGCGACATCGCACACCGCCGAATACCTTCCGGGTCCCACGCCCGGACAGGCGTGTGATTGGTACTGACGCTAGTCCGGGATTGCGGCGTAGTAACCCTCGATCGCCCACGATAACAGATCGCCTCTCAGCGCGTTCGACTGCAGTGTCTGATTCGGGCCCAGCGCCACGGCGGCGAGCTCTTTGATGGCGATGACCATGCGCTCGGGCGGTATGCCCTCGGCCTTGAGTGCCGCGCAGTAGTCGGCCAGCATCGCCTTGAGCTCGCGGCGCACGCGGCGGCGGTCGCCGGCGAGTTGTGCGCGGTCGGCGGTCAGGCGCTTGAGGGAGCCGGACGAGGTGACGCGGCGCGCGAGCGCGACGTAGTCGGCCATCGACGCCTCGTATTCGATGAGCGCGCGGACCGCCCCGACGATCGCCTCAGGCGTCTCCACCAGCGGGCAGCGTGAGGGTGAACGTCGATCCCTCGCCGTGCACGGAGACGACGGTGAGGTCGCCCGCCATCCGGCGTGCGAGCTCGCGGCTGATGGCGAGGCCGAGTCCGACGCCGGCGTGCTCGCCGGGCGCGAGGGCGCGGCCGACTTGGACGAACGGCTCGAAGATCGCCTCGAGTTTGTCGGGCGGGATGCCGCGACCGGTGTCGCTGACGGTGATCCGCATCGGGCCGCCCGTCATCACCTCACAACCCAGGACGACGCAGCCACCGGCGCGGGTGAACTTGACGGCGTTCGAGAGGAGATTGAGGACGATCTGCCGTACGCGCTCCGCGTCGGCTCTCGTGATGCAGCCGGTCGGGGCGCCGGTGTATGTCGCGGTCACGTTTTTCGACCGCGCTTGCGGCTCGATCATCGCGAACGCTTCGGTGAGCACCGGGTCGAGCTCGACGTCGCGGATCTTGAGCTCGATGCGTTTGGCCTCGATGCGCGTGAAGTCGAGGATGTCGGAGATGAGGCCGAGCAGGTGGCCGCTGGCGTGGCGGATACGGCGCAGGTCTTCGCGTTGGAGATCGGTGAGCTCGCCGTGGACGCCGAGCTCCATGAGCTCGGTGTAGCCCGCGATGGCGTTGAGCGGTGTGCGCAGCTCGTGGCTCATCGCCGCCAGGAACTCGGCCTTGGCCTTGTTCGATTCCTCGGCGTCGATGCGTTTCCGCGCTTCGGCCGCGAGGACTTGAGTTTCGTATGCGCGGCGGTCGGTGACGTCGACTATCGTGCCGAGGAGCCGCCGATCGTCGCCGTCGCTTACGACTTTGCCTTTGACGGCGACCCAGCGCAGTCCGTCGG
>Ga0210383_10006061_pt1 | contig 10568 bp, 11 predicted proteins | sample IncBWC14OmetaG_FD_160072 | JGI IMG/M metagenome (GOLD analysis project Ga0210383, IMG submission 160072) | Forest soil microbial communities from Barre Woods Harvard Forest LTER site, Petersham, Massachusetts, United States - Inc-BW-C-14-O ...
GCTTCCAATTTCGCAAAGAACCTCTCCCGAGCTCCATTTCCCTGAGCTCCCATCAGTGCATCCCGTTTCACCTTTCAATGTGGACCTTCGCTTGACGTCAGCCTCCTCTCCGCCTCACCAGGGTTCTAATCCTCATCATTCTCGTGGGCTATCGAGAAGTTGTTCTGAACGTGCCAGCTCGTCTCGACCCAAATGTCCGACTTCTGACGAGGTGATCCCTGATATTCCCCGTCACATCCCCACATCCGTCCCTGCTTCCCCTGTTACTTCCCGTCGTCCAGCTACAGCTGGTGCTCCTGCGCGATGTCATGCACGCTCTATGTTCATTGATGTTCCCCATCTTTGGACATCATCTCCGATGCCAACCCCTTCTGCCCTTATCCAGGAAACCTTCCGCCAATCACAATCTTCTGACTCGGACGTACAATCCACACGCCGGCATTCTCAGACAAACCCTCCAATTCTTCATCGTTTATCCTTAAATTTATTTTCGCCTTCAGCACCTCTACCATCGCCTTCGACACCCTCTAATGCCAAATCACCTGCAATGAGTTCCAGCAATTCTCTGAATTCTTCTCCGAATAAGCATCCTTTCGACATCCCCAAACCCCTGACGGACGACGAGTCCCCTGAAATTTACCTTACTCGGCTTATGTCTGCTGTGAGCAAGGCTGAAGTAGCAGCAATTCTTGCATCTAGGTAAGGACCCTCCCTTACTGAATCAACTCTCGCGCTGAATGCAATCTTCTCTGGAAGTGCTGACCCTTTCTATGTTCGTGCACTGTCGGTTTATATTGAACAATTCGACTTCGTCGATGATCCGCTTGATGTAGCACTTCGAAAGTTGCTTATGGACGTAGGCCTTCCCCGAGAAACTCAACAAATCGATCGGGTTATCGAGGCGTTTGCTGGGCGATATTTGCAATGCAATCCAAACTTATTCATATCTGAAGGTACGGCAGGTTTTCGCATTTGAATGTCGATTTTTACTTAAATCATCCAGATCATCCGTATATCTTGGCCTTCAGCTTGATCATGTTGCATACGGATGTGTTCAACAAGTCGAATAAGCGGAAAATGACCAAGTCAGATTACATTAAGAACACTAGGCTTCCGGGGGTTGCCCCAGAGGTTTTAGATGTCAGTGAAATTCGCAGAGTTATGTGATTCTGATGACTAACCCCCTCAACTTAGTGTCTCTACGACAACATAGTCTTCGCGCCTTTTATCTTCATTGAGGATCCTCTTGACGTCAATGGTCAACGAGGGTTGATCCCTGAAGGAGCCAACAGAACCCTTACTTCCATCGGCAATCCAACGGCTAATGGCAGTGGGACAACATTATTAGGCAGAGGGAATAAAGTCGACCCCTACTATCTTATAACAAACGTAAGCATTTTGGCCAAATTTTGGCCGTCCACGCTAATCAGACACCATTTTAATGTAACATTTCTGTCGAATGTAGAATTTACTGGCTCCCCTTCGTGTAAACACAGAGGCTCACATCCCCCTGGCAAGCCCGGATTCGTACGAGGGAACGGCTGGCCCTTGGGACGAAGAGGAATTGCAACATGCGTTTGCGAAGGCCAATGTAATCGAAGTAGGCGCGGTGGATCATACCCGTGTCTCGCCGTTCTTTAGTTTGAGCATGAATGGCCCTCATAGTCCCTATTTGGGAAATACCGCAGTCTTCCCAGAAATAGCACCTTCCACGGGAGAAATATGGACTCTTAAGGTAACAAAAGTAGGACTCCTCAACCGGAAGGACGATATCCTCGAAGGTGGCAAGAGGGCAATGAATCGGAAATGGAAATTTTGGAGCGTTATCCTAACTGGGTCACAGCTTCTCTTATTCCGTGATCCGTCCTGGGCGACCACCCTACTTGCCCATTCATATAATGGCCAGATCATATTCCCCCAAGCGTCCGTGTTCAAACCGGACGAGTTATTATCAGTTAAGGATGCAATTGCTGTTTTCGACAGGTCCTACACGAAGGTACATATTCTGATTTCGTCCTACAGGTTTCGTCGCTGATATCATGAAACAGCATGAGAACACGTTGCGCCTCGTCATACCTGATGGCCGCCAATTTCTCCTTCAGGCATCGGATGAACGGGAGCTCAACGAATGGATTTCCCGCATCAATTATGCCAGCGCTTTCAAATCCGCTGGGGTTCGGATGAGACCTTTGGGCATGTCTGGGCAAGATGTGCAACGTACTGGTGTCGCAGCCGCTACGTCACATTTACATGATATGCAACACCAAGTGACTCCTAGGGTTGGCAACTGGGATGGCAATGCTCCACATGTCCTGATGGACATGTTATCCGGTGACGCCAGTCCCGCACTCAAGAAGCCCCCGCTGAGCCATAAGGTCACAATGATGAGCGGCCGAGATGACATGGACCTGGAGGCGCCCACTGTACCTGAAGTCGATGGTGCGGATCAGTTTAAAGCGACTTTTGATAAAGTCAAGGCGGAGCTAGCCTCCGGCCTTTGGACATCTTCAGACGACGATTGTTCCGCATCAGAGGGACTCTCCTGTGTTGATAGTGCCATGGCATCACCGATCTCCACATCTGGCGAAACCGAAAATTCGCGCCTTCCTTCCCGATCCCAAATTATACAGTCTAAAGTCCATGATCTGCGGTCCAAGATATCTGTGGCTCAATCCCAGCTTGATTCGGACATGCGATTTATTCGCAACATTGCCATTCTTACCCCTTTCCAGAGATCGACCCGTGATCGACTGCAAATTGCGGTTCATGGTGTTGCGAAGCGCATGATGCAAGTGCGACTTGATATTGCGAAGTTGACCTGTCATCGCGAAGTTCTTTCAAATGACCTGGAGGCGGAAGGGCGATATTGGCATCAAGCAAAGAAAATCGCCCTCAGGGCTGCGACGGAAACCTTGCAAAGCCGACATCACACTCCTCGAATGACACCGTCGCTTCACAATGGCGAAATGACCGCTTCAGTTTCATCTCTACCACCTATACCCCAAAATCCAGATACCCCCTCTTCTCGTAGACCTGAATCATCGATTTGCGAATCATTCCATTCAGCTTTGGACTTCGGACCGGATTGGCCGTCATCATCCGAAAACATAGCATCCTCGAGTTTCCTGAGCCCCCCCCGATTATTTGACTCCCCGAGGCGCAGTAGCTCAGGCTCGTTAGGATTTTTCCCATTACCTGATGAAGATGATCGATCACGAGGGGAAGGCCCGAACTTACCCTTTCACGATCCAATGGATACGGCTTCCCCGCGGAACAGCGACGAACTTCAGTCGCACGAGAGATTCTATACTGCTCACCAAGGACCAGAGGAACAAGCCGAAGAGTGGGACAAGACACGTTGTGCGCAGCGTGTGTCTCTTGTTAGATTGCCATCCGACATGCGACTGTCGATGCTATTTGAAAGACATGGTCATTCGCGCCATGAAGACAATATTAATGGTACAGCCAGCGTTGACGGACCATCCTCGTGACACTATAGACACGATTCTTCCTACCTCTAGTCATACATAGTCATACATAGTCATACACATAATGTACAGTAGATTTCAGTTGACATGTGTTTTGCGTTATGCATCGAATTTTCTCAATCCAGCCTAACAACAAGGCAAATCTTATCCGAGAGCCGAGCCTGGCGTTTCCCACTCCTCAACTTGAAGTACCATATATCATGAGTGACTCGTTCAAAATGGTCGCGATCCTTTCTTGTCTACTTCTCATTCCGCATCCCGGGCCAGTCGCGGGAGTGATAAGTGGTTCACACCTTAAAGAGCCAATAACTGACATAGCACACACTTGATTCATCGTACCGCCTATCGTCGTCGCCTATCTTTTGGTTCAGCTCACCTTGAAGTCGCCTTCTCTTGTCATCCACCTCAGCGCCAATGAGCACGGACGCTTCCCAATGCAGTGAACCTATCCTTCCGATGTCTCACCAGCTGGATGTAAAAGAGAAGGCGAAGCAACAGAAGAAAGTGCGGATAATGACCAAATTCTTTGGCGAAGTCCACGTCCTTGAATCCTCTGCTCTGGAAGCAGACAAGAGCGGCGTGGGTAGCCTTGAACCTGGCCTGTCTCCTCGACGGAGACTAAGCTTGCAATCTGGGCTCGCCAGCAGGGGCCGTTTGTCTCCGTGGAGGAAAGTGGCCCAGAGGCCCTCAATATCCACTATGCCAGAGGTGATTTCACCCAATATGCAACGGGGCAACGAGCTGCTTTCCGTGTCTCAAACAGACCAACCTCTACCCCAGAGCAGATCATCCTCCGCTCCCGACTCACTCTCCGCAAGCAATACATCACTCTCCATTTACCCGTCCTCCACAACGTCCTCCATCGACAGTGATGAGTCACTCACCTCGTTGGTCTCTGTCACATCCGTTGGTCTTAGTTCGGACCAGCTGCGAATGGCGAGGATAGATAAACTTAGCCGTCATCTTGGTGAAAACATTCCCCACGAGCTCGTATCACCACCTGTTTCTGTGTTCGCCGCCCACAGTCTGCTTACCCGCAGAAAAAAGAAACGCAACACGAGTCTCAATTTGACCCTACCGCCGGTATCACCTACCACTACGAATGGCACATTCGGTGGAAAAGATGAAAATTCAAGCTTACAAAGGAGTCAATCATTACAGACGCCTAAAACGCGACACCCGGATAGCCTGGAGGCGTCTTGGGGGTGTTTCCAGCAGAGACATCACCGGAATTTTGGAACACAAGAGCAGATGAACGAGAAACGAAGAACCTCCAATGTGAAGCGAGCACGAAAAATGGCGCAGGTATACTTTTCCTCTGTTATCTCAGTTCTAGAGTTCTTTTCACCTTTTAAATTAGGTATTCGGATGTGAACCACCACCCGAATTGATTGAGGCTCTGGATGACCAGCAAGTCCTTTCCTCGAAAGATACCAATCGAGATTCCATGGCCACACCCCTTTCTTTATCCTCTACTTATCTGTCATCGGACACCCCACCCAACCCCCGTCGATCCTATTCGAGCTCATCGTCTGTCTTTGAAGAGGTATCAGCACAGTTAGCAGATATGGAACTCGACAACGACGTCAATCATGAGACACTTTCGACACCACCCCTATTTTCTACAATACAAGCAGGCGGGAGCCTGGATTCTCCTCCCTTCCGGGATCTCTCAACTCCCACGTCGACTTTCAGAGAACGTCGACGTCGAGCAGCAAAGTTAACCCGTTTCTTCGGCGTTGGCTATCAAGACTTTTTTCCTTCCATGAATCCAGAGGTGGTTTCGTCTTCTGCACAGGCTGAGCCATGCACAGCGGGGGTGTATGTAAAAGTCAACAGTAGAGGTCGATTTTGGGGTTTCTCTAATGGGCAGGCTAAGGATGCAGATATGGTTGATGTAGAGGGGAAGTTGAGAGCTTTGAAGGCGGCCTAATTTGAAGGTTGGGTTCGGTTTATTTGTGTACGCTAGCGCTGACTTTGTCCTAGATCTGTAGAAGTTAAAATGGAGGTCGATTTTGGGGCTCTAATGGGCAGGCTCATTTACAGGACGCAGATATGGTTGATGGATGCAGAGAGAAGTTGAAAGTTTTGAAGGCGGTCTAATTTGAAGGTTGGGACCGGTTGATTTATGTAGGGTGACTTTGTCCTAGACCACCAGGATAGAGTTAATATGACGGATTGTAAGTGATCCGATCCGCTGAGTTACACGACCTGAACTTGAATTAGAATCATAAAGCGAAGATATAAGTTTGCCAGAGCAGTGGAATTATTTTCGCATTAGTAGATACACTGGGTCTCCAAGAACGATACTCGTCATATGCCGTGAAGACCCGGTCAAAGACATGAGTAGTCCGCCGAACGACGCATAGGCTGTGCTGATGACCGACATGTCAGTTGCTAACAAAACATTCCGAGAAGAAACAGAACACGTACACTATTTCAGTGGTTCCTCCATCGAATTTGTATACCTTCAACACATTTATTTAAACATGCAAAAAACGTTAAGCAACGCAATATTAACGAAATAAAAGGGGAAAAAGGAAAGCGAAACAAATTCTCACCTTCCCATACATCACATAATCATAATCCTCCTCCAGCCCTCTCCGTCCCTTACCGTCTGGTCTCCAAACGTCTCTGTCCTTGTCGTCTGCATCCTCGGCACCACCGTCAACGCCACCGGTTCCCGCTGGACCTCCACCGCGTGCAAGAGACGAGGCCAGCGCAAGTGCAAAACTTTGTTCTTGTTGAAGTGGAAAGAGCTCGATATTGTAGTCTAGCGTGAGATCCATGTCATAATTCTTTGAATGAGCGTAAAGGCGAGATACTACGACAGGAGTGTCAAACTAGGACCAGGGGGACAAAGCAAGCACGTCAAACCTCGGTCGAACTTTTTCCCCTCTTTGTCAATGGCATTGATGGTGAAGATGTCATCAAAAATGATACTTGACGCGGCGGAGGCCATGGAGACTTTCTCCACAATGTCAACAATGACTCGGAGGATGGGCGTGTCACAGTAGACTGTCAGTAGTGACGGGTGACAGGTATTATATTTAATAATATTATATAGTCACGTGGCCCTTCCGAAAAGCTTTCGAATATGAGGTTACATTTATTGGCGACTCCGGCATAGAATTGCCCCTGTTAGCTGTATCCTGATGTATCCTGCTGTATCCACTCCAATCATCCTCCAGGTGTATATTAATATTAATAACTCAACATGGGCTGATGAGAATTATAACATATAGATCTCTAGTACTTCCGTACGCGGATTGTCTTGTATGTTATCGAGACTGGTCCTTGTCGTTGTCATCGACGTTTTACCGATTGCGGACAAATACCCGGACCAAGACTAACAGCCTTGTAAAATTGACAAGGAGCAGCTGAAGTGGTAGCACTCGGCACTCAAATGACAGAATCAGACAACTGTCATGGTGCGTATTTACCTGAGCTGCGTCGACTAAAGGCTAGGATGTCTTTTATTGAGCGAATTGTAGTTTGTATCATCCGTGTATGGCGTGTCCAAGATGATTTATCCAAGTATTTTGGATGTATTATGAGTACAGTGGACGCGATAAGTGTGACTTTTGTGGTATTTAGATGTTTATAATGTCTGTTTGAGAAAAATTCAGCTGCATTCTTCTGAGAATGCCTCGGCAGAAGAGCGTACGAACTATCTCGTAAAATCATGACACATGTTCCTCTTTCATTCCCTTTTTGAGTTCGTACCGTGCTTCTGCTGCGCTTGATAGTCCCGGAAAGACGATGCTCCATGTTGCCCGTGCAGCAAGAATGCGGCGCACCTGGTGCTGGATCAGTTCATGCAACTTTGGAACGTTGGCAAGTTTGGCCCGGCTTCCCATGAGCGAGGTAGTGGTGAGGTCCAGCGTGAAGTTTGATGGGATTCTGATGGTGAGCACCGGCGCCGGAGCAGTTGGCGAGGGGGGCGTTATAGTTATCTGAAAACATATTCGTTGGTGAGGTCTGAAAGAATATGAACGAAAAGTTCCCTCACTGATGACTTGAATAGGGAGAGGGATATCGTTAATGACACAGGAAGACGGGCGAATGAGGGCATCGGATAGTTCAATAAGTAAGAGGTCGATAGAGAGAGAGATAACGTGTCAGTGTAATTGGCATCGAATTCAGTCTCCTGGGTGAAGCTTTGGCTCATGCATGTCCATACGTTTATAAGCACTCACCGAGAGCGGCTCTGAGGTTTTCTGACGGTTTATCCGTGCATTGGAGAGCCTGGGCGCTGAAATACCGAGGTCTACTGAATGTATTTTTATGTGATCCTATATAGGCGCATTAGACGTTAACACCAGATATTAACGAGTGCCATTTGACGCGTACCAGAAACCCCGGAGGTCGTATTCTGTTCGCATAGTCTTCTATTCGTTTCCGAGCGATTTCATCTCCCTCGACACCTGGTAAATCATCTCGTAGTTTAGAGCGATAAACCTCCACCACCTAGTAATTGAATTAGTTTTGCCGCGGGGTCTAGCAAAAAGTATATGACAGTGTCTTACCTGCTGTAATAACATATTGAACCATTCTGCGGATTCGGCATCCTTAACCTGAACATCGTCGTCGTCCACCTCACGCGAAATAATCTTCCTGTTCCTCAGAGGAAGGTCGCTATCTACCCGCGGATGATACGAAGATGTTTCGAAAGGATGCTCGGTCGAGTCCAGAAATAGGTATTTGAGAATCAGGACGAGAAGCACCAGGATGGAGAGCTGTCCCAATATCAAGCCCTGGGTAAAAGTGGGCTGGAGGGAAAGGACATAATTGCCTCCCATGTCGCCTGTAAAACTAACTGCTCAACGTCAGGCGCAGAAAGATACTGGCACGGACCTAACTCACCCTCAACGACCTCAAAAAATTGTAGATGGAGTATGATTTTTGAACCACGTGTGCCCTCGGATACTTACCTGATTCATACTAGTATTCCACGCAGTTGGCGCCATTTGACACGCATATCTGCCAGCCAACCAATTCTGACAGCCCCGGGGCCCGTATTGACCGGGAGGAGGTATAGGTGTGTTGTTCAAGTTGCGAAACTTCAAGTCGTCACGGTCTGACTCGTTCAACGGTAGACTTTCACGGAAAACAGGCGAGTCCAATCTTCCAACCCAGTGCATCTCGCATATATGTAACTGGGTTACGGTACTTCCAGCTTCCCTGCAAAATGGATTCATTGACGGCCTTGGTTGCCTGGCCCACTGCCCCATTTACGGAATCTTTAGTTCGCAAAGCCCTTACTACAATCGACATTACCCCCTCTATTACTTCGTCTGTACCCAACTCCTTCACCAACTTGCTTCAGTGGTCATCGTATGACGAAATCGATCATGAATTGACGCATATGCACCGCGAGACCGTTTTGTCGTCCTCCTACACATTCCGGAAGGCTCTCATTCGCAAACACTTCCTTTCCCGTTGCATTCATTCATATCTGACAAAGCATGGTGACTCTCCGTTGAAGAACGCCGTACCTCAGTACGTGCTACCTCGGTCCAGTTTAATTGCATGACTTTTGAAGAATCCTAGAACTTGGGAGTTGGAACTCTCCTTTGCCGACGAACTTGACGAAATGTGGGGCGATGAGCTATGGGAACTGGGCGCAGAACTAGATGATCCAGGGAAATGGTGGATTCTCAAGCCTGGTATGGCCGATCGAGGGATGGGCATCCGGCTCTTCAATAGTAAAGCAGCTCTGCAAAAGATATTCGAGGAATTTGAAGAGGGGGATTCCGAGGACGAGCAAGAAGATGGTAGTACCTCAGTGGTAACCTCTCAATTACGCCATTTTGTTATTCAGGTAACTCAGTTCTTTCGTGGAACGCACTCTGATCTTGATCGCAAATGTTTAGGAATATCTTTCTGACCCGCTGCTGTTAGATCCTTCACAAGTATCTCTTGATAAATTCTCTAGATCCCGCGATCTACAAGGCCATAAAGTCAGCCATGGGTCATTAATGCCTTATTGTCCAACTGACTGTCTCCAACAGTTTCATCTGAGAGCCTACTGCGTTTCGTCGGGTGTTCTTTCTCTTTACCTCTACTCTCGAATTCTGGCTTTGTTTTCAGCTGTTCCTTATGTCACCCCAGTCGCCCGTGATGATCACTCGCCGGTCGATTTAACCCCTCATCTGACGAACACTTCACTGCATACACATCGTGGCGAGGCAGGTGTCCGCTTACTGGACGAACTCGTTGGTTGTCACATTTTCTCCAACCCAGCAGAAAATCCGAACAACAAGCTGATGTTAACGGCCATCGACGTTGAGACCTTAGTGGACCAAATAGTTAATATCTTGGCGGAGACCTTCAAGGCTGCTCTAGAAAATCCGATCCATTTCCAGGTATTTTGTCTTTCATGTTTCACAGCGTCATGCATTTACATGTCTTCAGCCTTTACCCAATGCTTTTGAGCTCCTTGGCGTCGATTTCTTGGTAACCCATTCCCCTTCGGTCTCTCCGACGACGCCCTCATTCCAAGTGAAACTCCTTGAGATTAACGCGGAGCCTGCTGTCGAGCTTACAGGTGCAAGATTGTCCTGGATATTAGAAGACCTTTATGTTGCAGTTGGGAAGACGTGCGTCGAGCCTTTTTTTTCTGGCTCTGACCGAACGATGAACAAGACCTGGATTGTTGGCGAGACTCGTCACGGACTTATTAAATGTCTTGATGAAGAAGTTCGTGGGCCAGGTGGACGGTGTGGCAGTGCAGATACTTGTGGCTGGCAAAAATTAGAAAGATAGTCGTAACGATAGATAATCGATTCGTTCATTGGCAGGTGCCTATTACAGCATAGGATCTCGGCAACACAGTATCCCCACCATTCATTCCCACTAGTCGTCGCTATCCTCGTCCGACTGATCGCTTTCTGAATGATCGCTCTTCCAGCTTTCTCTGCCAAGCTCGTCGCTTTGTTCTTCCAGTTCATCGCTTTCCCCGCGAGTTGTCTTCTCCTGTTTTCCACTTGTCTTCTGCCACCACGGGGTCCCTTCTTTCTCTTCGTGCCAATGGTGGCTTCTGGGCTTGCAATGCTTGATAAGTTGAAGCCCACGCAT
>Ga0210383_10006062_pt1 | contig 10567 bp, 10 predicted proteins | sample IncBWC14OmetaG_FD_160072 | JGI IMG/M metagenome (GOLD analysis project Ga0210383, IMG submission 160072) | Forest soil microbial communities from Barre Woods Harvard Forest LTER site, Petersham, Massachusetts, United States - Inc-BW-C-14-O ...
GGCCAAGCGCTCAGACACCACCGGACCCCAGCGAACGGGTCCTGTCATGGCCAGGGTCACGACGCGGCGCGGGTGCGTCTGCGGCACCGGCAGCCGCTCGACCGCGACCGCTACGCGATCGCGGGCCGGCTCCCCGAGGTCCGAACGCCAGCATCGAAGCGCGGCGCCGAACAGGAGGTGAAGCGCGAGGTCGCTGTTCCCGGCATCAGCGGCCACCTCAGCTGCATCGACAAGCGACCCCATCTGGCCCTGATCGCCAGGGACAGTGTCCGCGAACGTGTTACGCAGCCACGTCAACCGCGCGCGTTGCTCACCGTCCGGATTCAGCTGCCCGGCCTCGCGCACCAGGCGCTGCAGCAGATCCGGCTCGCCTGCCTCGAACGCCAGCTCGGCGGCCCTCAGCAGCCGCGAGCATCGCCGTGCGGAATCCGCGCTCAGGACAGCCGCGCGTCTGGCCGCGGCGACAGCTAGCCCGATCGCACCACGACCGGCAAGCCGAACCGCAAGCAGCTCGACCTCGCGGGCAACGGTCTCATCGGTCCCGGCCGTCGATGCGGCCACGTGCCACAGGCGCCGGTCCGGCTCGTCGGTGAGCACGGCCGCCAGGGCGGCGTGCACTTGGCGCCGGCGCCCGGCGCTCACGGACTGGTAAATCGCCGAACGAACCAGCGGGTGGCGGAAGATGATCGATCCGCCGGTGATGCTCGCCAGGCCGGCTTCCTCCGCCGGAGCCGCCGCACCGAGCGGAACCTCAGCCCCGCGGAGCAACGACGCAGCGGCCACCAGCTCGGCGGCCGAGGCGCGTTCGTCCGCGGCTGCGCAGAGCAAGAGGTCGCGTGTTTGCGCCGGCAGTCCGGACATCTGTCCGGCGAAGGTGCGCTCGAGCCTGGACATCAGCGACACCGTGCCAGGCGAAAGCCCGTCGATCCGGGCATCGTCGAGCCGCAGCGCGGCCGGGAGCTCCAGCAACGCGAGCGGGTTGCCGGCCGCGATCTGCAGGACTCGCCGCCGCAGGCCCGGCGTGAGGTCCGCCGCCGACGCGTCCACCAGCTCGCCGGCGGCCTCGCCGTCCAGGCCACCGAGGCGTAGCTCCGGTAGCCCCGCGCCGTCGAGCGTGCTGGCGAGCCCGTCGCGCAACGCGAACAGCACCGCGATCGGCTCTGCATCCACGCGACGGGCGATGAACGCAAGAGTGCTCGCCGTCGGCGGGTCAAGCCAGTGCGCCTCATCGACGACCAGCAGCAAAGGCGCGTGCTCAGCGGCGTCCGCAAGCAGGTTCAGCGCCGCAAGCGCGATCAGGAACGGGTCCGGGGCCGGGACATCGGTCGCCCCGAACGCGGCCGACAGCGCGTCCCGCTGCGGTCCCGGCAAGTGATCGAGCCGCGCCAGCACCGGACGCAGCAGCTGCTGCAATCCTGCGAACGCGAGACCGGTCTCTGATTGCGCCCCAGCCGTACGCAACACCAGCACACCCTTCGAGCGAGCCGTGGCCGCGGCGACCGCCAGCAGCGCGGTCTTCCCGATGCCCGGATCGCCGCGCACAACGAGCGCCCCGCCCCGCTCAGGAATCCGCGCGACGAGTTGCTCGAGCATCACGGCCTCGGTCTCGCGGCCGAACAGCCGTGCACCGGGCGAACCGAACCGCCATCCCTCAGGTACCAATGAAACGCCCGGCCTTAGATGCTCAATCGCAATCACAACCATCCTTTAGCGTCGCTCGCTTCCAATCATCCTCCAGCCCGCTCGCCAGCACATTGACTCTCCGCGCGCCCGCCGCGGCTACGCCGCTGGAGTTTCAGTCAGATGACGCAAGCGCGGGCCATGGGCCGCACGTAAGCCTTGACGCGTGCTCTCAGGTCACCGCACGAGGCAAGAGGAGAAGTCATGGTGAGCCCGGCCGAGCTGGAACCCAGCGAGCGGTACATGCACATAGCGCGGCAGTGGTTCACAGAGGGATGGGCAGGAAACCTCGCACTGGCCGACGGCATCTTCAGCGAGGATCTCCGGACCAACGGGATCCATGTCGGCCTGGCCGGACCGGTCGGCAGGATCCGCGACCGGCTCATCGGCTTCCCTGACGTGACCACGAGCATCCAGGACATATTCGTCTCGGGAGACAAGCTCGCCGTGACCCTCATCTGGCGCGGAACCCATACTGGCCCGTACGGCGGCGTCCCGGCGACCGGCAAGCCCGTCGAGGTGCGAGACACGGCGATCTGGCACTTCCGGGACGGCAAGGTCACCGAGATCCTGACCCTCCAGGACCAGTTCGCGATCCTGAAGCAGATCGGGTACCTCCCGGACAGCGTCCACGCCGCCTGACCGCCGGGCCGGGATTACTGGCAGAAGAAGGGACAGCATGGATCTCCGCCTGAACGGGCAAACCGCGATTGTCACCGGCGCCAGCCGGGGACTCGGGCTGGCGATCACGCGCGGGCTCGTGGCCGAGGGCGTGCACGTCACTGCCGGCGCGCTGAAGTCCTCCGCTGAGCTCGACGAGCTAGCAGGAGCCGGCCAAGTCCGAGTCGTGGAGGTCGACCTGGCCGAACCCGGCGGGCCGGCCAGGCTGGTGGCGGCGGCAGGCGACCGGATCGACATCCTGGTCAACAACGTCGGTGCCGCTCCGGCCAGGCCCGGCGGGTTCGGCGAGATCACCAACGAGGACTGGCAGGCCTCGCTCACCCTCAACCTGATGGCGGCGGTGCGCACCACCCGCGCTGCGCTGCCCGTCATGCTCGCCGCCGGGAAGGGGGCGATCGTGACCATCAGCTCAGCCAACGCGTTCCTGCCCGATCCGGCCGTGATGGACTACAGCCCGGCCAAGGCAGCCCTGGCCAGCTTCTCCAAGTCCTTGTCTAAGGAGGCCGGCGCGGCATCCGGGTCAACACGGTCAGCCCGGGCCCGGTCGCCACCGACCTGTGGCTCGGCGACCACGGCGTCGCGGCGACGGTCAGCCGCGCGACCGGCGCCAGGCCCCAGGACGTCCAGAGCCACGCGGCGCACCAGATGGTGACCGGCCGGTTCAGCCGCCCCGACGAGGTCGCCGACCTGGTGCTCATCCTGGCCAGCGACCGCACGGCGAACGTGACCGGCGCGGACATCACCATCGACGGCGGCCTCATCCCCACCTGGTAGCCCGGGCTTAAGTTCTGTGGTGTGGTCTCAGAGCCCGAATGTGTTGCCGCCGTTGGCCATGATGGTCTGGCCGGTGATCCAGGCGGCTTCGTCGGCGGCGAGCAGGAAGACGCTCCCGGCGATGTCGGCGGGTTCGGCCTGGCGGTGGATTACCTGGCGGCTGAGGCTGGCGTCCACGATGGGCTGGGGGATCCCTTCGGTCATCGCGGTCCGGGTCAGTGACGGGAGGACGGCGTTGATGGTGATTCCCTCGTCGCCGAGGGTGGCGGACAGGGCGCGGGTGAACCCGATCGTGCCCATCTTGGCGGTGCGGTAGGCGATGGAGACGGGGCTGGGGATGGCGACTGTTGCTGACGCGATGTTGATGACGCGGCCCCAGCCGCGGCCGCGCATCAGCGGCAGGAATGCTTTGCACATGAGCATCGGTCCGTCCAGGTCGGTGGTCATGACGCGCTGCCACAGGTCGTAGTCGAGGTCGTCCCAGGTCGCTCCTTCGAAGGTGCCGGCGTTGTTGACCAGGATGTCGACGTGCCCCAGTTCTTCGGCGACCCGGTCGCGGGCGGCTTGGATCGAGGACGGGTCGCTGATGTCGAGCCTGACCGGTACCGCTTCGTGGCCCGTGCCGGCGATGAGGGCGAGGGTCTGGCTGGCGTCGCCGCGGTCCCCGAGGACGACGCGCGCGCCGCGCTCGGCGAGCCCTACGGCTATGGCCTGGCCGATGCCGCGGGAGGTTCCGGTGACCAGGGCGACCCGTCCTGCGTGGGGTTCGGAGGTCTTGCTTGCTGGCATGGGGCTTGTCCTTTCTGCGATGGCGAGCCAATCGGCGCCTACGCGGCGGCCGCTGGCTTCAGGACCTGCTCGGTCCACTGGCGGAAGCTGGTCGGAGTCGAGTTCTGCGGGGTGCGCGGGACGGCGTTGTCAATGCCCTGGTTCTTGGCCCGGGCCATGTCGGTCATGCCCTGCGCCATGGCGCCGGACATGTCGGAGCTGACGAGGCGGTCCTTGTAGGCCTCGAACGTGTTCTGCTGGAACCGGACCTGCATCCCGAGGACCTCCGACATGATCCGGGCCATGTCGTTGAACGACAGGTCCTCGGGTCCCAGCAGCGGGACCTCGCCGACGCCGCTCCAGCCCGGGTCGAGGAGCAGGCGCGCGGCCACGGCGGCGATGTCGCGGGTGGCGACGGCCGGCAGCGTGCGGTCGCCCGCGATCGGCGAGCGGATGGTGTTGTCCATGAACGAGGGGTTGGCCAGCGCGCGGTAGGCGACCCCGGTGGACGCGATCAGGTCGTCCACCGCCGACGTGGCTGGCCGCACTGGTCCCTGCCCGGCGGCCATCTGTGTCAGGACATCGTCACCACCGGGGCCGAAGACCTCCTGCTGTCCGTCATGGCCGGCACTCCCTTCAGGACATGTGCGTGGCGAACCAGTCGAGCATCGGCTCGGGATGGCGCTGGAACTCCAGGTATCCGTCCCAGCGGCGCGTGGTGCCATAGATCCACTGGAGCTTCTTGTCGGCGACGGGAATGTTGTCGAACATCGTCTGCACATCGGCGGGCTCGGTCAGCACGTCGTCGTGCACCTGGTACAGGAAGGCCGGCACGCGGACGTTCCTGGACCACTCCTGGGGAGCCCGCCGCGCAAACCCGATGCTCGTCTGCAAGATGATGCGCTGCTCGAGGTCATCGATGCGGTCGGCCGGTACTTCCAGCACGGCCAGCCGCCGGGCGGTGATGGTCTTCATGGTGACCGGCTGCGGCCCCACCAGGCAGCGGACACCGTCGAAGACTTCAGGGAACTGGGTCATCGCGGCAAAGGTGGAGCTGCAGCCTAGGCAGCGGCTGAACAGGCCGGTCGTCATGCCGCGCGTGTCAGCGCGGCTGCGCGCGTAGGCCAGCGAGCCGGCGACATCGCGGGCCTCGAAGATCCCGCTGGAGGAGATGCCCCCGTTGGCCGCGCCGCTGAGACCGAAGTTGCGCAGGTCGTAGGCCAGCACGTTGTACCCGGCGTCATGCAGGATCTTGTAGTCCGGGACCAGGTTGACCTCGAAGCCGTTGCCGCTGGAGGACCATATCGACTTCCACGGTTCCAGGTGGGCGGGGATGCCGGACCGGCTGAACCCCATGGGGTGGTTGGCGATGATCAGCTTGTCCGACCCGGCGGCGGGGATGAACCATCCTTCCAAAGGCACGCCGTCAAGGGCAGGGAAGGTGATGTCCTGGTAGTCTAGGCCCTGCTCGGAGGGCCAGTGCAGGATCGGCGAGCGAAGCTGCCGGCCGAACGAGTCGGCCATGGCCTGCAGGGTGCGGTCGATCTGCTCCTCAGCGGAAGCCGGCATTGCATGCACTTCGGTCACGTGATGCTCCTCATCAGTCTTCAAGCCGCAGCCGTAGGATGCGCTCGGCGTTCCGGTGGGCGATCTTGTGCCGGTCGGTGTCGCTGAGCGTGGCCCGCTCAAGACCGGCCACGGCTTCGTGACTGGACTCGTACGGGTAGTCGACGGAGAACATGACGGCGTCGGCGCCGATCTCCAGGACCGCGCCGGTAAGCGCGGCGGGAGAGAAGACCCCGCTGGTGGTGATCACCACGTTGGAGCCGAGGTAGGCCGAGGGCATCCGCTGCAGCGGGGCCTTGAGGTCCAGCGTGTGGTAGCGGGAGTCCAGCCGGCTCCGCATGAACGGCAGGAACTCGCCCATGTGCCCGAGGATCAGCGTGGCCCCGGGGTGACGGTCAAACACGCCGCCGTAGATGATGCGCAGCGCGTGCCCGCCGGTCTCCGCGGCCCAGCTCCAGGTGGCGCCGTACAGCTCGGGGCGCCCGTCGAGCACCTTCCACCGGTCGGCGGGCGGGGCGCCGGGGTGCAGGTACAGCGGCACGGACAGTTCTTCCAGCGCCGCCCACACCTCGTCGTACCGCGGCTCGTCGAGGTAGTGGCCCTGCAGGTGGTCGTTGACCAGTGCGCCGCAGAAGCCGAGCTCGCGGACGCAGCGGTCGAGTTCGGCAGCGGCGGCCTCCGGGTCCTGCATCGGCAGCGCGGCGAACCCCCGGAACCGGGCCGGGTGGCCCGTGACGACCTGTGCTAGGTAGTCGTTGGCGAACCGGGCATCGTCCCGCGAGATTGCTGGGTCGGTATCGGCCTGCAGGCCCGGGACGGTCAGCGACAGGACCTGGACGTCGATGCCCGCTGCATCCATCTCCGGCAGCCGGTACTCGGTGAAGTCCGGCAGCTTGCGCGCCCAGTCTGCGAGATGGCGCTGGCTGAGGGGCAAGCCGAGCCAGGGCGAAGGCTGGCGGTCGTCCAGTCCCGAGATGGAAAATGCTTCTTCAAGGGCGATGTATCTCATCTGGCTCTGTGTCCTTCACCGGCAGGAACGAGTGTGCTGGTCGCCGTGGCTGTGGTCAGGCCAGGACGGCCGGCTTGAGGACCTCCAGGCACCACTGGCGGAAGCTGGTCGGAGTGGTGGACTGCGGGGTGCGCGGCTCGGCGTTATCCAGGCCCTGGTCCTTGGCGACCATCATGTCGACCGTGGCCTGCGCCATCGCGTCGGACGTCCCGGCCCCGGTCAGCCTGTCCTTGAGCGCCTGGGCGGGAATCTGCTGGTAGCGCACTGGCTGGTCGAGCACCTCGGACATGATCTGCGCCATGTCGGTGAAGGACAGGTCCTCCGGCCCGAGGACGGCGACGTGGCCGTTCCCGCTCCAGGATTCATCCAGCAGCAGCCGGGCGGCGGTGGCGGCGATGTCGCGGGTGGCGCAGGTCGGGAGCTTGCGGTCCCCGGAGACTGGCGTGCCGAACACGCCGCGGTCCTTGATCGTCGGGACCTGGCGGAGCAGGTTGTCCATGAATGAGGGCATCGTCAGCGCCCGGTAGCTCACGCCGGTGCTGGCGATCAGGTCGTCCATCGCCAGCGAGGCCGTCGCCAGCCCGGCGTGCTGGGCCGCGACCGTGCCGCGGCCCAGGGCCGAGATCCCGACTACCCGCTGGACCCCGTGACGCTTGAACGCGTCGCACGCCGGCCTGGTGAAGTCCACGTAGGCGGCCTCGGCGCTGTCCGCGTGCGGGTCCGGGGGAACCAGCCAGAATACGGCGTCCGCGCCCGCGAAGGCCCGGTCGACGACGTTGATGTCGCCGTGTGACCCCTGGACGACCTCGACGCGCTCCCGTACTTCCGCAGGAAGACAAGCAGGGTCACGCACTATCACGCGGACCGGCTCGCCGCTGCCGAGAACGTTGCTCAGAACCTGGTGTCCGATCAGGCCGGTGGGCGCGGTGATGAGGATCATGTGGCTCTCCTTGATTGACTAAAACGACGCGGTTGCCTCGCTGGCGCTGGGGCGGGCCGCGCGGGCTTTCCGGCGGATCGGCCCCAGGATGTACTCGCGGTCATTGACCGTCAGGTGTATTGCCCGGGCGGTCCCGGTGGCTTGGCGGTCGGTGATGTCCATGCCTCGACGGTCGCGCTCAACTGCATGACTGGGCATCGCATCATCTATACGATTCCGGCCGCGATCACCGCCCGGCGGGGCCCGCTCCGCTGGCCCCGCACCAGGACGATGACGTCACAACTCGCCCCTCGGCGTCGTGCGATGATCTTTCCGTGGAGCCTGCGGAGCGATCGGGTGTCCCTGCCAGCCGGGACGCGCGCCCCGGTGCGGCAGGAATTGTTTCCCGCCCGAGGCTGTCCGAACGGTTGGGTGCCGGGCAGCGCGTGACCGTGGTCTCGGCGCCGCCCGGGAGCGGCAAGACAATCCTGTTGCGGTCGTGGATTACCGAGGCAGGTCTAGCGGACAGGGTGGCGTGGGTGTCGGTGGGCGGCGACGAGCGTGATCCGCAGCGGTTCTGGCTGTCGGTGCTCGGCGCGCTGCGCCACACGGCAGCGGGGTCGGCGCTGGTATGGGAGCTGACGGCGGCGCCGGATCTGGATGGGTGGGCCATCGCTGAGCGCCTGCTGAAGGACCTGGTGCCGCTGGAGGACCGGATCTGGCTGGTGATCGACGATGTGCACGAACTGGGTTCGGGCGAGGCACGGCGCCAGCTGGAACTGCTGGTCATGCGCGCGCCGCAAGAGCTCCGGTTCGTGCTGGCTACCCGACATGACCTGCGGCTGGGCCTGCACCGGCTGCGGCTGGAAGGGGAACTCACCGAGATCCGCGAGCCCGACCTGCGTTTCACCTCCGAGGAGGCGCGGCAGCTAGTGAGCGCGGCCGGGGTAGAGCTGCCCGAAGCAGCGCTGGCGTCGCTGCATGGGCGAACCGAGGGGTGGGCGGCCGGGTTGCGGCTGGCGGCGCTGTCGTTGACTGGTCACCCCGATCCGGGACGGTTCGCGGAAGAGTTCTCCGGCAGCGAGCGGACGGTGGCGGAGTACCTGGTTGCCGAGGTGCTGGACCGGCAGAGCGGCGCGGCGCGGCGGCTGTTGCTGCGGACATCGGTCCTGGAGCTGGTCAGCGGCCCGCTGGCCGATGCCCTGACGGGAGGTTCGGGCGGCGAGCGGATCTTGCAGGAGCTGGAGGAGACGAACGCGTTCGTTGTATCCCTGGATGCGGCGCGGTCCTGGTTCCGCTACCACCGCCTGTTCGCCGACCTGCTCCAGCTAGAGTTGCGGCGGACCACCGCTCCGGGTGAGGTCACCGCGCTGCACCAAGCGGCCACTAGCTGGTTCGCCGGGCACGGGCACCCGGTGGAGGCGGTCCGCCACGCCCAGGCCGCACAGGACTGGAGCCTGGCCTCACGCCTGCTCGCCGACCACTGGCCAGGCCTGCAGCTGGGCGGGCAGGCCGCGGCCGTGCACGAGCTCCTGGCCGGGTTCCCCGCCGAGGCCGCTGCGACCGATGCCGAACTCGCCGTGCTCATCGCGGCCGGCGAGCTAGCTCAGGGGTCGCTCGAAGCTGCAGGGCGGTACCTGGGGCTGGCGGCGCGGGCGTCGGCAACCGTACCAGCCGGCCGGCATGAGCAGCTACAGGTCCTGCTCGAGATGGTCCGGCTGCTGCTAGCTAGGCAGCGCGGCAATCCGCCTGCGGTGGCGGAAGAGGCGCGGCGGCTGCAGGCGATAGCCGAGGCGCCGGACACGGCGCTGCCCGGCCTGGGCGAGGAGCTGCGCGGCCTGGCGCTGATCAGCCTCGGCATCACGGAGGTGTGGGCGGCCCAGTTCGAGCTGGCGGAGCGGCACCTAGAGCACGGCGTCGCGCTCGCGCGGCGGATCGGGCGGCCGTTTCTTGAGTTCAGCGGCCTGGCGCACCAGGCAGTGATCGAGACCTACCGGTCGTTTGCGCGGGCGGCTGAGCGTAGCAGGCAGGCGATCGAGCTGGCTGAACGGCACGGCTGGACCGACGAGCCGACGGCAGGCACCGCGTACGTGATGCTCGGCGCCGTTCTGGCCTGGCAGGGACGGGTCGAGGAGGCAGAACCCTGGGTGGAGCGTGCCGAGCGCACCCTAAGGGCGGAATCCGAGCCAGCGGCGGGAATGGTGGTCTACCACGTCCGCGGTGTGCTGGAGCTGGTGCGTGGCCGGTACCAGGATGCGCTGGCCGCCTTCCAGGCCGCAGAGCAGCTGGCCCGGAACCTCGCAGCCCCGCACCTGAACGTCCCGCCCACAACGGGATTGCTGCTGCACGTCCTGGTACGTCTCGGCGAGAAAGAGCGCGTCGAGCAGGCTATCGCCGAACTCGGCGAACCGGACCGCGAACGCGGCGAGACACGGACCGCCCTGGCAGCACTGCGGCTCGCGCAAGACGATCCCCACGCGGCGACCGCCGCGCTCGCACCGGTCCTAGACGGCTCGGCTCCCCTGATCCGGCGGACCTGGCTCGTCGGGGCCTTCCTGCTGGAGGCGATCGCCCGGGACGCGCTCGGCGAGCCAGCCGCCGCCGAGCAGGCCCTGGAATCCTCGCTCGATCTGGCTGAGCCCGACGGCCTGCTGCTGTTCTTCATGCTCCAGCCTGCGGCGACCCTGCTCGAGCGCCACGCCCGGCACCGCACCGCACATCCCTCCTTGATCGCCGAGATCCTCGACCTGCTGGCGGGGAAAAGACCCGCGCCCCTGGCCTGGCCGCAGGCGCCGCTAGAGCCGCTGAGCGGCAGCGAGATCCGAGTGCTGCGATACCTGCCGACCAACTTGTCGCAACCAGAGATCGCGACCGAACTGCACGTTTCGCGGCACACCGTCAGAACCCACATGAGCCATCTCTACGCCAAGCTTGGCGCCCACAGCCGGACCGAAGCCGTCGAGCGCGCCCGCGCCCTAGGCATGCTGGCCCCCCACGCACCCCGACGCTGACTCAGGCTGGGCGGCGAAGAACGATCCTTCTGGTTCAGGTGCGACGTCATCTTCCCGGCGCCGGCATGCTGGCCGGCCGCGCTGGCCGGTGACCGCGGCCTGCGATGTCGGTGGAAATCAGCTTTCCAGCAGGTCTAGCGGGTCGCTGTTGACCCACAC
>Ga0210383_10006064_pt1 | contig 10564 bp, 13 predicted proteins | sample IncBWC14OmetaG_FD_160072 | JGI IMG/M metagenome (GOLD analysis project Ga0210383, IMG submission 160072) | Forest soil microbial communities from Barre Woods Harvard Forest LTER site, Petersham, Massachusetts, United States - Inc-BW-C-14-O ...
ACGACATTGGCAGCCAGCAGATTACGGAATACCGGGGTGCGCAGGGGTCGCCACAGGCTCGGTTTTATCGGCGTGTCATGGCTGACTATGACCAAGCTCTGCCTTTTGCGAAGAAATTAACAACCGACAAACATTCTCGCACCCTCAGACCGACCCTGTCGGAGAATAGCGAGGTTTTTCGACATTAGGCGAAGGCCCCACTTGGCGTAACTACTTACCGCCCGTGCCAAAATTGAACGCTCACATTGGCGACTCCGTGGAGCGGTTCAACTCTCCTCGATCAGCGCCGCAGCGCGCTTACCGACTTTCTTGAGCGCCACTTCGAGACCACGAAGCTGCTCCGGGCTCAGCTCAGAGAAAACCTTCCTCATCTGCCCGGAATGCTTTCGAAACGCTGGAACAATCAGGTCCTTGCCCCGCAGGCTGAGGGCGACAATCCGAACGCGCCGGTCTTCGGGGCTCTCGACTCGGCTGACCAGGCCCTTCGCGACGAGGCGGTCGACAGCGATACTGATCGAGCCTGGGGTCAGATCGACGATTGGACCTATCATATTGACGGGCAAAGGCCCTTTGTGCAGCAGTACTTCCAGCACGCCGAAATCCGAGAGGCCGAGCCCGGTCTCTTCAATACCTGCGGCTGCGTACCTCGTCAGGGCGCGCATCGCCTTCATCATTACTAGCCAGGCGTGGTCCGTCCCTTGAAAGCCTCGGGTCATAAAAAACCTGAATCTCCAAGAAGCATACATCATCAATTGTCTTGACATCAATATACTTGACACCAAGTAATTGCTAACAATCTAAAAGGAGAACACGGTTATGAAAACCGCTTCCACAATCGCCCGATATCTGGCAGGCGTGATCTTTCTTGTTATGGGGCTGAACGGCTTCCTGAACTTCATTCACTTTCCCCCGCCGGCGGGCCTTGCTGCACAGTTCATGGGTGCCCTTTATGTCTCGCATTACCTGTGGGTGATCTTCGCGTTTCAGGTTGTCGCAGCAATACTTCTGCTGGCCAACCGTTACGTACCCCTTGCGGTGGCCGTGCTGGCGCCGGTGATCGTAAATATTCTTGTTTTCCACGCTTTAATGGCTCCCAGCGGACTTCCTTTGGCCCTCTTCGTGGCTGTTCTGTGGGCACTGATCTTCGTCGGCGTCCGACCAGCCTTTGCCGGGTTGTTCCAGTCGCGCTTGAAGGCGCAAATCTGAGGAGCGGCTGCATAGTAAAGACAGCCCGCGTATTTAAGTGAACAACATCGACAGAAGAAATGAGGCTCTAGCCATGAAAGACAACCGAACGATTCTCATCACCGGAGTGCGATCCCTCTGGGAAAGAGGTTGAGGCTTAAGGCTGCAATGTTCAATGCTTGACGAGCCAACGGCGAGCAGCTATTTGGTCTATTTAGTTAAATTGTCTTGCACGATGTTTCACGATGTTTAAGTAGGATCCATTTATGAAGGCAACTTCCTTTGAACTGCTTATGCGCAACTTCAATGAAATTTTTATAGAGCTCGATGCCCTCAAGCGTGCGGCATTGCTCGCGGAGTCTTACACCGAAGATTGCCTTTGGATTCATCCCGGCGGTCGCATTGTGGGCCGCGAAGGTATCAATGAAGCGGCTACAGAGATTCGCAAACATTTCCCAGAATACCGCTACAAGGTCACGGGTGAGATCCAGATCATGCACAATGTAGCGACTTGCCATTGGGGAAGCGGAATGCCAGGTCAACCGTTCCATTACACGGGAACAGACTTCCTCGAAGAGCGTGATGGTCGCGTGTCAAGGCTGTACACGTTCATTGACCAGAAGCTATTTCAGTCCTGAATCAGGCCTTTGGCGAAGATCTTTGCCGTGGTGGAATTCGGCTTTTAGACATCGGGAGCTCCAACAATGATCGACACCTCGAATAAAGAAATCCAGAGTCACTACGACTACATCGTGGTGGGAGCGGGTGCGGCCGGTTCGGTTCTTGCCGCTGAATTGTCCGCGTCCGGCGCGCAAGTACTCGTCATCGAGTCAGGTGGACCCGACGACGCCCCGACCCTCGCGAATCCAAGCATCTGGTTTTACAATGTCGGCGGCCCGCTCGATTACCACTTACCCGTCGCCCCCTCGCCGCGATTGAACAATCGCAAGTTCAATATGGCCCTCGGCCACGTGCTTGGTGGCGGCACCAGCATCAATGCCATGGTGTGGATGCGCGGTATGCAACGGGACTACGACGGATGGGCGGAGAACGGAGCGAAAGGCTGGGCCTTCACCGACGTGCTTCCGGTCTTCAAGAGTCAGGAGGACTGGGAAGGCGGCGCCAATGCCTGGCGCGGAGCCGGTGGCCCCATACATATCCGCCGGCCAAAAGATCCTCATCCAACAGCGCCAGCCTTCATTGAAGCTGCTCGAGAGATGGGCATGCCCATTCTGGATGATGTGAACGGACCGATGCGCCCCGGCGCTGGTTACATCAACATGAACATTGCTCCAGATGGGACTCGCGTGAGCGCCGTTCGCGCCTTCCTGCGCCCGGCGCTCTCGAGGCCGAACCTCACGCTGCAGCTCAACACCGACGTGGTGAAACTGAACTTCGAAGGTACTCGTTGTGTGGGCGTCCAGCTAATGACAGACGGCGGCCTAAAGGATATCGCGGCCGACAAGGAAGTGATTCTTACCGCCGGCGCCATCAATAGCCCGAAGCTTCTGATGCTCTCAGGCGTGGGCGAAGCGAAAGCGCTTCGAGGTCTTGGAATCGACGTCGTCGAGAACCTGCCCGGCGTTGGCGAGAACCTGCAGGACCATGTGCTCGTGTCCGGCGTCGTGTTCAAGTACAAAGGCAAGATGCCGGATCGGCCCGCCGACAGCAACGCAGTCGAGGCAGAGGCTTACTTATCGAGCGGTCCCTCGGGTGATACGGACATTAGTCTTGTGCTTCATCAACTACCAGTGGTTACGCCCGAAGTAGCCTCGCGCTTTGGAACTCCTCCAGCGGACGCGTTCACAATCGCGCCAGCTCTTGTGCAGCCCACCAGCAAAGGTTCTGTCCGCCTGGCCAGCGACAACATTCAGGATGCTGCTGTGATCGATGGCAACTATCTCGGCACGGATCAAGATTTTGCGGCCATCGTGCGCGCCATCGAATCCGCGCGTGAAATCGGGAATCAGCATGCCTTCGACAGCTTGCGCGAGAGCGAACTCATTCCAGGGCCCAAGGCGAGCGCCGAGGAGCTCCGGGAACTTGCCAGACTTGCCTCGGCGAGTTTTGGACACGCAGTTGGTACGTGCAAAATGGGCGTAGATAAGCTAGCTGTTGTCGACGCAGAGCTTCGCGTGCATGGGATTTTGGGTTTACGCGTGGCGGACGCCTCTGTGATGCCACGGATCATTACGGGACCGGGGACAAACGCGTCGGCCCACATGATTGCGGGCCGCGCCGCCACGCTGATTCTCGGCTAAGAACAGGGGATCGCATGACCGGCAATCCAGAGACATCGTTGACCATCGACACCGAGTGACCTGAACCATCCGCCGGTCGTGAATCATCGAGCAAACGAAGTTTCGGCAGATCGAACAGAAAGGACTTTCGTATGAACCACGAGCAGATCATTCGCAGAGCGTACGAACTGGCCGAAAAGGTGGACGTCAAGGGTTGGGTTGACTGCTTCACGCCCGACGGGACGTTTACCGACATGTCGATAGGCGTCACTTACCGCGGGCCGGACGGCCCCACTGGCCTGGGCAAGACGGTTGAGGTCTATGCGAAGGCGTTTCCGGACATGCATCGCGAGCTGTACCGGTTTTTCAGCGTCGACGACGTCGTCGTCGTGGAGCTCGCCCTCCAGGGTACGCACAAGGGGCCCCTGCCGACGCCTATGGGGATCCTTCCGCCAACGGGCAAGCGGATGGACGCGCCGTGCTGTGACGTCTTCCGTCTCGTTAACGGCAAGATCCAGTCGTTCGACTGCTACCCCTCGGGAACGGTGATCTTCGCGCAGCTCGGCGTGCTCTCGAATATCGAAGCAGCCGTCGCTCACTCGTAGGCGGCACGCTTCGGATAAAGCGCCTTCGGCTATGCCGTGTAGTGCGGGCTGAAGTGACGATGCGTGACCTTCAGACGATCGGCATGGTAAATGACCACCTCGTTGACTGTTTTCGATATCGAGAGGTTCGGCGGCAGGACACCGTCAATCTCGACTGGTAGGCTGCAAAGCCGCTCGATCCCGGCTTATCACTCTAGTAATGCGGATACACGTGCCAGGAATCTTTTTGTCTCTTGTGGAATCTGTCTCAGTGATTGGCAGCCTGGAAAGCGCAGGGGTATCCGCTCGAGCCATACCAGCAGCCCCCTGCGCCTCGACACTGCAACTTAGCTAAGGCCTCAAGGAGACTCCGCAAGGAAATGAGCAGAATGAATTCAGACGTTCGGTGTGCCCGCAGGGTTCTTCTGGGCTTTCTGTGTGCGAGTTTTCTGCTTGCTCCGTCAGCATCCCTTGGAGCTGAGCTGAAGGAGGAGACCCTGAACGCCTGGGATGCGTACATCCAAAAGGCAAGTTTGGAGATGGGAGACCGGCTCCACGGCCCGTTCCTCTGGGTCGAGGAAGCGCCGGACCGCATGAAAGGCGTTCGTGCGGGTAACATTCTGGTTTCGTCGGTCGGTCAGCACAACCCGAAGCCTGTGCCCTCCGGCTTAATTCACGATTGGATAGGGGCGGCCTTCATTCCCGGTGCCAGACTTGAAGACGTCCTGTCCACGGCTCGGGATTACAGTCACTACAAAGAGTTTTACAAACCTACAGTAGTCGATTCCAAGTCGCTGGGCAGTGCCGGAGCATGCGACAACTACTCGATGCTTCTGACCAATAAAGAGGACGTGGCCGCGACTGCTCTCGACAGCGAATACGAGGTTTGCTACCACCAGGTCGACGAAGAACGTTGGTACAGTGTCGCCTACGCCACACGCGTGCAGGAGGTTCGGCACTACGGTCGGTCTGATGTGCAGAAACTTCCACCAGGCCAGGGCAATGGCTACATCTGGCGCCTTTACAGTTTTGCCAGGTTCGAGGAGAGAGACGGCGGTGTCTACGTGGAACTGGAGGCGATTGCCCTAAGCCGGGACATTCCGCTTGCCGCCCGCTGGGTCGTCGACCCCATTGTGCGCAGGGTCTCGAAGAACTCCATTCTGGTCTCGTTACGCCAGACCGAAGAGGCTGTTCGTTCCAGAGCAGGAGCGGCAAAGGAATCTGGCTCTTTCCCAAGCAGTTCTGAAGGCGTGAGCGTCTCCGAACCACGCCACAAACCTTGATTGCCTGCGGGTCGAGACTCCGGGCTCTTCCCTCGGCTCGCAGATCTCCAAGTGTGGTTAGGAGGTTTGCTGGCGCGGTTCGACGATCTCCCGAACGAAAATGTTCCGTCTGAGAAGGACTTGCATGGCCCTACGCGAACTGTGCTTGTTCACGCTAGTTGTCACGCTTGCTGGCTCCACGACTGCGGAAACATTGGACGTACGAATCCAGGAATACGAGGTGCCAACGCCGAACTCGCGACCGCACGATCCTGCTCTCGCGCCGGATGGCTCGCTCTGGTACACCCGACGGTTGTTTCGTGTCCCTACGCCGCTAGTCGAGACCAATTGGGAAAGGGATTGCGAGATGAGTTCTTGAACGACAGGATCAGGTCCCGCACTCTGGTGCGGCGCTCCAACAGCTTCGACAGCAATTGTTCGAGTTCGTTTGTAGAAGAGTCATACCATTCGGGAGGAATTTGATCGACGAGCAGCCAGAGCGAGCTTTCAGGAAAGCTCTCGATACGCCTCAGCCAGGGTTCAAAGCTCTCCCACCCGGTGATACCCCCGTACACGTCATTCCTGCCAAAGACGCCGCGTAGTGGCGCATCCGGGAAGCTCCATTCCCCTGCATTGAAGCAGTAGCCCTGGTCGATGAAGCTGGCGGTGAATTTGCGTTCGCTTCGGCGCTTCCAGAATGCTGCCTGGCGACCGTCTGCATTGCAGGTCCACTTGTCGAACGCCAGTATGCCTGCAAAGTTGGACAAATTCTTGACTCGGCTTGTCATGGTCTCCGGCAGGTAGTCATACACCTCGCCTTCCGTGGGCGGAACCACATAACGCGATCCAAACGACGGGCCTGAGGTGATCATCGTTTGTCTGCCACAAAGCTCAATGCGCAACTCCGGCGAGTGCTCAATTAACCAAGGACGTACGTCCACGACATCGGCGACGGGTACTGGCAGACCGACCATTTCTGCGAGCCGCGTGCCCAGCCAGTCGTTGACCAATACTCGAGTGTGCTGTGGGTTGTTCTGGAACTTGACGACGTAGTAATTGCTGTCGGCGCAGCGCATGAGATGGCTTTGCGCGCCACCGCGCATCCGGCGGACGTGTTGAACGGCTTCGGTTGGCATGGAGGTGTCCCTATCAACAGTGGGCGTTTAACAGTTGTGGTCAGCGTTTCTGATGGAGGCAGGACCGGGACTGGCTCTGATGGACCAGACCCGGGCTGGCTGTATCCTTTATCCGAGGTCCGCTATGAAGTTCCAGCAGTTCTCGTTTGGGCAGATTCGGATCGATGGCATCGAGTACGGCTATGACGTGGTGATCGACCGAGGTAAGGTGGGGAAACGGAAGAAGAAAGCTTCCAAGAAGTTCCGCGAAGCATTCGGACACACACCGCTCTCTCTGGAAGAGAAGATCCCGTGGAAATGCCGTCGCTTGGTGGTCGGCACGGGAGCAGGAGCACTGCCAGTGATGGATGAGGTCAGGCGTGAGGCCAAGCGGCGCAAGGTTGAATTGCTCATCTTCCCAACGGAAGAAGCCATGGAACTCTTGAATAAGGGCGCCGAGAAGACCAACGCCATTCTCCATGTGACCTGCTGAGCGGTAGAATCCGCCGAGCAGGCGACGTCGTTCATTGGCGGCTTACTCTTGACGCGCTTGTTTCACCATCTCGACAAACACTTCTCTGGTTTGTGGCGGGTCGCTCACTTCCCGCAAGAAGGCGACCCGAGTTCCCTTCAGGCCATCCTGGGTTTTCAGCCGCAAATGGAAGCCGAGGCGGTCGACCGAGGTCATCTCTGCTTCCTGTGCCTCGATGCCAGCAAACCGCTTGGCCAGCAGGATGAGCGCATCTTTGTGGTCGGCATTCATGTGCTGCATGATGTCGTTCTTGTGCTCGGCCAGCGGGTCGGATTGCGCTTCAGAGTAATCTGAAGCCGCCACCCAACCCATTACTCCGAAGCCGCCCACGTAATAAACGTCCAACAAGTCCATGCGGTAAAAGAAGAAATCCTCAAAATCGACCCAGTACTTGCTATCCGGGTAACGCGTCAGATAGGCCGAACGCGCAGCGGCCAGCTCTGAATCCGGAATTCTGCTCACATTCCCTATCAACGTGACTCTGGATGAGCCGAGCGGGTCGCCACTTGCGTCAGGCTCGGTCACAAACAGGCTGGCACGCGGGTCCGCCTGTAGATTCTGTGTATGCATGGCCATTGTGCTGATAAGGAAAACTGGGCGCCCCTGGTCGTCAAGCGCATAAGGCATCAATGATCCGAAGGGGAAACCTGGTTGTTTCCGTGAAAGGGTCGAGAGACTGCCGATGCGTCCCGAATGCATCAACGTGCGCGCTCGCTCGGCAAACGACGGCTCGGGGACTGCAGGCTGACTACTCGTCGCACCAGCGGCGTGTTTTCCGAAGGGTGAGGAAGACATTTATCCTTTCGCCCTTTGCCTCGCGGCCCAACGCGCCTTCATCAACACGGACAACTTCTTCCTGGCAGCGGCACTCATTGGAGGACGACCGTTGGCCTTTTTGGGAGCAGACTTTCCCTTCCACTTTGCCCATCGCAGCTTCATCGCCGCCGAAATCCGCTTACGAGCCGCCGCGCTCATATGGCGGCCTGGACGACTAGTGTTTGACGCAGCTTTTGCCGGGCGGCCACGTCGATGAGGGGAACTACGACCTTCAAGCGCAACGATGGCTTGGTCGATGCGAGTGTGCTGTTCCTTAAGAGCTGCCACTACGTTTGCTATGTCCACGGCATCCTTTCGCAACCTTGATTCGCGGAAAGTGTAGCAGACCTAATCAGCGCGTTGTTCGCAACTAGAATTTGGGCACCACTTCGCTTTGACCTTCCATGATTTTACCGTTCGCCTTGTGAAGCCCTGAAAAAACTTGTAACCCATTCGTTCCGATCCCGTAATAGACAGTAGAGGAGCTCATGGATCTGCTCCGGCGATTTGCGCTTGGCGATATCGATGCTTTCGAGGCGTTGGTCCGGCAGTCCCAAGGCGACATTTACGCTTGGATTGTGCGCATCGTGCGCGACCCGGATATCGTGGAGGATCTGACCGTAGAGACTCTCTGGCGCATCTATCGGGCGCGCCAGCAGTTCCGGACGGACGGAATTTCGCGGCTTGGGCGCGGCGGATCGCCACCAACCTGGCAATCGACCATCTCCGCCGCAAGCGTCCGGAACAGAGTCTACTCACAGAACTCCCCGGGCCGACTCCGCCCGATCATCTCCTCCAGCAGGAGACTCGGAAAAGGATCGAGCAAGCATTTCGCCGCTTGCCGGCCAAGCTGCAGGTGGCAGCGACGCTCGCTCTTGTGGAAGAGCAGCCCGACGGGGAAATTGCCGATGCCTTGGGAACGTCGGTCGGCGCCGTGAAGGTGCGTGTTTTCCGGGCGGTTCGTATCCCGCAAGTCTCTGTCAGTCACTGTGCATTGTTCAAATTATCCACCTCGCGGTATCCTCATCCACCCCTTGGAGGATCTATGCTTAGCTCTTTTGTTCGCACCTTTGCTTCGTTCGCGATCTCTCTGTTATTCCCACTGTTCGTCCAGGCACAGGCCTTGCCTTTTTCTGTCGGAACTGCCACTGCCGCTCCCGGCCAAAAATCAACGGGCTATTTGGAAGTCCCCGCTGGTGTCGACGCTGCTACCAATATTCCCGTAATCGTCATCAACGGCGAAAAGCGTGGTCCAGTCCTAGCTCTTGTCTCTGGTGCCCACGGTACTGAATACACCTCCATCATCGCGATTGAAAAACTCATCAAGCAACTTGATCCCTCTCAAATCGCCGGCACCGTTATTCTTGTCCCCCTCGTCAACATTCAATCCTTCGAACAAAAGGTCCCCCATGTTAATCCCATCGATAACAAGAGCATGAACCGCTTCTACCCTGGGAAAGCTGATGGGACGCAAACTGAACGTGCGTCCTTTCTTATCACCAAACAAGTGGTCGAACGATGTGATTTTCTTATCGACTACCACGGCGGCGATCTCGACGAGAGCCTTCGCCCTTACGCGTACTGGGCACCTACTGGCAAGGAGGCCCAAGACCATATATCCAAAGAGATGGTCCTCGCCTTTGGACTCGATCACATCATTATTTGGCGCGATCGTCCCACCGACCTGGGCGCCACTCGATACCTCGACAACACCTCTACTGCTCGCGGCAAACCTTCCATCGTCGTCGAAGCCGGCTATGCCGGCATCGTCGAAGCGGATGACGTCGACCTCCTCGTCGAAGGGACATTCAACACCATGCGCGCTCTCAAAATGCTTTCAGGAAACCCTCGGCCCATCGAGAATCCGGTCTGGCTCGACAGAGTCGTGGATGTCTTGTCCGACGGCCCTGGCATTTGGTACCCGCTTGTGAAGCGCGGTACCTATGTTCAAGAGGGCATGAAAATCGGCTTTGTCACCGACTATTTCGGCAAGCTCATATTCGAAGCCCGCGCTCCCGTCTCCGGTGTCATCTTGCACATCAACGCGGTCCCATCTCTCAAGAAAGGCGACAACATTGCAGACATCGCCGCGATTGCCGTCCACGCTCCTTAAATCTAACCTGATTTTGGCTAGGAACAGTCGATGATCCTCGTCCTTGGACACTTTGCTCGTGTGCATCCCACGGCCAACTCTCTCCTTTGTGCCGTTTGCAGGTACGAATCCGGGGAGCGCACCCAACTTCCGTGTTGGCCGTGATCCAGGATCAACCCGGACGAGCACATCTCCGAGATGCCGACTTCTCGTCCAAGTGATTTAGCCCCCGACAGGACTGACTCCACTCCAGATCCCTGGACACATGCGCGTTTCACGGGACTAATGTTCGAAGTCCGTCGCATAGCTGAGATCTTTCCATTTTTCCCCCAGTTCGATCTTCGCCAGATCGTTTGCTTCCGCAGCCTTGAATGCGTCGATTCCAAGGACGATGCGTAACGGTGGCTCCTTAACCGAAGCGAGCTTCAACAATGCCGCTGCGGCCCTGGCCGGGTCACCGGGTTGCTTTCCGTTGTAATCGCGCTGGAAGCGCGCTGTCTTACCCACCGTCGCATCGTATTCGGGACGTCCTTCCCGCAGCTCGGTTGACGACCCTGCGAAGTCCGTCCGGAAACCTCCTGGTTCGACGATGGTGACCTTGACGCCGAGGGGTCCTACTTCTTTCGCCAGCGTCTCAGAAAAACCCTCCACGCCCCATTTAGCGGCTGCATACGGTGCGCGTCCAATGGGTCCGATGCGACCTGCGATGGAAGTGACCTGGATGATGTGGCCTGAACC
>Ga0210383_10006065_pt1 | contig 10563 bp, 7 predicted proteins | sample IncBWC14OmetaG_FD_160072 | JGI IMG/M metagenome (GOLD analysis project Ga0210383, IMG submission 160072) | Forest soil microbial communities from Barre Woods Harvard Forest LTER site, Petersham, Massachusetts, United States - Inc-BW-C-14-O ...
CCGCTCGACGATTCATTGCGCATCTCCTTTACCCAACTCATTAGTTGGATTCACGAAGACTACGGCCTATCCGAGCTTGACGCTTATGAGCTTCTCTCGAAAGTGGCTACGATTCATTTGGCCGAAATGGTGGACCCGAACTACGTGGTAATTGCGAAAGTGGAGAAAAAATACCTTCCGCCCCGCAAGTCTTCACGCTGAATTCCTGAGGCATTGGGGGATCCTCTCGGGACTGAATTTGGCGGCCCGATTTCGTTGACAGCACGGCTCTTGGCACCTAGAATCGGGCCAACGCGGGCAGGCCTGTTCGTGTCAGTTCCCGCCGGAGACCACTATCACCCCGGTTGTAACAAAGCCCAAAGTTGCCATTGTTGACGACGACCATAGCCTGCGCTCGAAGATTGCTTCCGCGCTGCGCTCACAATTCGAAGTCTTCGAGGGCGAGGATTTTGAAGCTGCTTACCGGCTCCTGCAGGGATCCGAACTGGACGTCCTTCTTCTAGGTCTTCCCCTGGGTGATGGCGGTGTCCGCGAATGCACCGAACTTCTCGGAAGGCTGGTCGGAAGCGAAATTGATACGCTTGTACTCGTCCTCAGTTCGGACGAAACCAAAGCCACTGCTCTGAAGGTAATCGATGCCGGGTCCTACGATTACTTTATCAAGCCTATCGACACGGACGTTCTCCGGCATCTTCTCGAACGCGCTGTTGAAAAATTGCACATTCAGCGCGAGAACCGCATTCTTCGCCAGGAAATCAGCCGCAAAAGCACTCATGGTGATCTGATCGGCTCGACCGACGCCATGAGCCACGTCTTCGATTCGATAAAGCGAATGGCTCGGGCGACCACCAATGTGATCATCCGAGGAGAAAGCGGGGTAGGCAAGGAGCTGGTGGCCCGAGCGCTGCATGAGCAAAGCCCTCGTCGCAATCGCGCCTTCGTGAGCGTCAACTGCGCCGCGCTTCCGGAAGGCCTAATGGAGGCCGAACTTTTCGGCTATGAGAAAGGGGCCTTCACCGGCGCGGTGGCCGCGAAGGAAGGCCGCGTCGAGACGGCCCACCAAGGGACGCTGTTTCTCGATGAAATCGCAACACTTACTCTCCCACTCCAGAGCAAGCTCTTACGCGTTCTCGAGGATCGGTCGTTTACCCGCCTAGGGGGCAAGAAGTCGATTAAAGTAGATTTTCGGCTGATCAGCGCAACAAACGAAGACTTGGAGGAAATGGTTCGCGAGGAGCGATTTCGAGAAGATCTCTATTACCGAATCCACGTGGTACCCATCTTCGTGCCGTCTCTTCGCGAAAGAGTGGAAGATATACCGGTGCTAACGGATTACTTTGTAAGTGTTTACTGCGCTGCGAACGGCTTTCCTGCAAAACGCATCGCCGACGATGCGATGCTTGCGCTGAAACGTTATCCATGGCCGGGGAACGTCAGGGAACTGCAGAATGCGATTCAAAGGTTAGTGATCATGACGGACGGGGACCAGATATCGTTGAAAGATCTACCCAGTGAAATCGTGCAGGCTTCCGGACGAGATTCGCGAAACCGGTTCCGCTTGCCGTCCGGTGGGATCAATCTGGACAAGGAAATGGAGACATTTGAGCGTCGCTGGCTTCAGGAAGCAATGGAACAAGCAAAACAGGTAAAGGCGGAGGCGGCAAGGCTGTTAGGAGTGGACCGCAACCGGCTCAACTATCTATGTCGTAAGTACAATCTGTAACCTAAATCGGTTGACTTTTTCACTGTGGGGATGACAATTTCAACAGGTTTCCCGGCGTCAATCGAACCGAAGCGCGCACAGCGTTTCTTAAGTGTTTTTAATTGTTAGACTTAGCGTTTCTCATTTAGGTTTGACGTTGGAACCACTTTTGCATATAAAGCTGTGTACGAGTGATCATCTCAAACGGAGGAACCAACATGGCAAAGAAAACCTTGAAGAAGGCAAAGAAGCTCGAAGCGACGAAGCCCCTGACCATCGTTCGTTAATTTCACGGTTTTAGTATGAAATAAGTCAGCAGCTTTAACGGGAAAAAACATGGCAAAGAAGCCTTTGAAGAAAGCAAAAAAGCTTGAGCAAACGAAGCCCTTGACCAGAAGCGCCTGGAGATAGGTGCCTAGGGGTTATTGTCTGCTGGGCGTCGGCAGGTTTACCTGCCTGCGTTTAGCTCATTTTAGAAGCTTGGACTGCCGCTGGTTAAGCTGGCAGTCCTTTTTTTTGAGCGGAACCTTTCCACCGAATCGCCACTGGCGACCCTGCTACAGGCATCTTCCGGGTGATCTTTTCCACAGCCTCTGCCTGGCTTCCTGAAAGAATTAGAACTTTGGCTGTCGCGCGATCACATGTTTAATTATTCAACTCTCAAAAAAAAATTAAACACATCCGGCAAGACCGGCCAGCAGGCTTCGCTTGGCAGGTGCTAATAAGTTCTTTGAAATCAGGTTTAGCGATTGGCGGTCGACGTTTTCAAGTTTGGCGCGCTGATTGCACTAGTAATAGCGTAGGCGCGGTAAGAAAACAAAAAGTTCTAAGGAGACTTAAGAACATGGCAAAAGCAAAGCCGGTGAAAAAGGGAAAGAAGCTCGGATCAGTGAAGCCTTTGAATTCGTACATCAAGCGCTAATTGCGCTTCGGAAATTGCTCGAATCTGTGAGGCTGGGCGTTACGCCGGCCACCAGTTAGCAGTTGCAGTACCAAAAGGGCTGCCGTCCCAGGAACGGCGGCCCTTTTTTATTTGGAACTGGTCTTCAGCGCTACCAAAATTGCGAACGCAGCCAGCGCCATATCGCCCGTCCAGCCTGCGAGCCCAAGGACCGTCTATTTCCGGAAATCTTTGCTTTTCCGGTCATCCCCTCACGAAGCGAGCCATCTGAGTTTGGAATGTCCATCTCAACCGCGAGGTAATTTGTCAGGTCCTGGCCTAAACGCTGGAGTTTCTCGGTTTGTGTGACCGGATGGTCCAAAGCCGCCGCGGGCAGAATTCTATCGATGTGGCCAGGGTAGGTGGTGTAAGGGTAGGGCAGCACGATCACTTTGGCGAGAGCGCCGGGCTGAACATCCTGAACATCGCGGTCCTGCACCAGGATTCGAGCTTTCATGGAGTTTCGGTCCACTATGTAGACAAACTCATCGCCGGCGGAGAGATATGTTCCGGTTTCCTGATCCACGTTGGGCGTAGCAATGGTGCCGTCAATCGGCGCTCGAATTTCGAGCTCCTGCTGCCTTTTTTGAGCTTCGTATTGCTCCTGCTCGAGCCGCCTGCGATCGCGAACCGCTTGCGCCGTTTGGCCCAGGTCCGAGCGATCCTGGTTACTTCGGAGATTGCTATTTGCAATGGCCAGTTTGTGCGCAAAGGACTGGATATCGGCCGCGATCTCGGGGTTCTCCAAAACACCCAATAATTGGCCTGCTTTTACTTCATCGCCTTCATGCACGAACACCTTTTGGATTCTGCCATCCACCAAGGTTCGAACGCGCGCGTCCTTTCCGGGCTCGAGGACCAAGTCGGTGGTGACGTTCGACGAGAACGGCGGAAGCAGGAAAAGAAGAACCAATCCAAGCGCCCAAGCCTGCTGTGTGCGGGTGATTCTCCAGGCCATATATTTCTCCTTCTTGTCGCGAATCCAAGCGCGGGCAACAGGTAAAGCTTTTCGCAAACCTTTCCTGGCGAAGAAATATATGACCCCAAGAGTTGCCAGATAGCCCCAGGCGTCACCCAATCTGCTTACCAGCACGTTTTTGACGAAGAGGAGCACCAAAATTAATAGAGAGGTGCTGTAAACGATGGCAGAAACTCCGAACAAGAAGAAAATACGGCGCTGGCGCTTGCTGGCCGGCGGTAGGTCAATGTCATGCCGAAGAATGTATTTCTGCGTCCAGGCCCGCAGGAACTCGAAGGACTCTTCGCGAAGGTTATCGATGTTCAGGAATTGCGACAGCGCATAGTAGCCATCCGCTTTGATCAGTGGATTCAGATTAACCACCGCACCCTGAATTCCACTTAGCAGCATCATCTTGTAAAAAAAGTCATTCACCAGCGAGCCCGGGGCGGTGAAATGCCATACCAGAGCGGCTAATCCGCAGATTACGAGTTCGATCCAGATCCCCGCGAAGATGACCCATTGCCGAGGAGTTCCGGTCTTGAAGAGGAGGATGTCGGTGGTATCGGTGAAAAAAGCCGGGGTGAAATAAATAAGCAAAAAGCCCATCTGATGCACGTCTCCACCGTAATGTTTACAAGTAAGTCCGTGGCCGAACTCATGTATGGCCCCGAGGCCAAGCAGGAGAACCCAAAAGATCCAGATGTCGTAAGCGCTCTTGTTTGCGAAGTCATATAAGGCGGAGGTGTCCTGTTGTACGCGATTCCAATCGCCGGCCAAGAGATAGACGGCAACAACAAAGACGAACAAGGAAAAGATTACGAATCCCTTGGTGAACATCCAACCAAGGTACTTGTCTAATTTCGCAAGAGTTTTGTCCGGATTCCAGGCTTTAAAACTAATGTAAAGGACGCTGGACTGATCGATGCGGCCCTTCCTTTCGTCGCGGATGCGCTCGAGGACGGCCAGGTTTTTTTCACCGATCGATCGCTCCCACATGTCGGCGTCAACGGAGTCGAGGAATTCCAATACTTCACTTTCGCTCGTCTGCGACGCCGGATCCTCTTCGGAAATGGCTTGAGCGATTTCCGCAGGAGTGCGTGTGCCGTCACAAAGCGAGAGGAGCCGATATTCGGTGACGCCGTAGCGGTTATAAGAATTCGACTCGCGGTTTTTGATGACGTAGCTGGTTTCGCCGGCTACCACTTGTTCGCTGATGCGCAGATCGGTGCGGAGTTTGGGGCGCTTAAGGCCTTTTGCGAGGACGCTGGAAACTTGAAGGCTGGTGGGCCCGAAACGCATAGGTGAGATCCTCTAAGGTTTCGCTTGCGATGTTGCGGGCCATCCCACACGGACAGCCATCCCGGGACGCAGATTTGCGAGGTCGGGGCCAGTGAGCTGGGCTACTACGTTATAACTGTCGCTGGAAGGGTCTACCGTAGGACTAACCTTCACAATTTTTGCGTTCAGCGTACGATTAGACCCGTCCAAGAGGACCAAATTTACAGGAGCGCCGGACACCGGGCGAGGGCCAGCCAATTCGGAGATTTGAAATTGGACTTGTAGGGGCGAAAGCTGGCTAATCCTGAAGCACTTGTCTCCCTTAGCGATGGCTTGCCCTTGCCGAATATAACGGCGCACGACGACGCCCGAAAAGGGCGCGCGCAAAACAGTCTGGTCAATCTCAATTTCCAGACGGTGTAACTCAGCCTGGCCACTTTCCACTAGGGCTTCGTATCCGTGCATATCGTACTCGGCGCCTTTAGCCTCAAATTCCGCTTTTTCGAGATCGGCCTCGCTGGAAAGGCCGGCGTCACGCAACAGCTGCTGGCGCCGGTAAGCAGCGCCTTTTGCTTTCAATTCCGCGGCTTTGAATTGCAGGTTATTTTCGGTGACTTTGAGATCATCACGCGCTTTGACAAGTTCCTGTTGCAAGGTGCGGTCATCGAGGTGGCCCAGAACTTCGCCAGCTTTCACCGCCGCGCCTTCATCTTTCGCCAACGAAATCACTACGCCATCGCGTTGCGAGGAGAGATCCACCTGATGTTCCACCGTGAGGACGCTAAGAATATCGCCGGGTTCGGAGGGCCTGGCCACTGCCGCACTCGAGGGTGAAGGTTGAGAAGGAGTTGGTTTGGCTGCTACTTCCGGCGCTTTAGTGTTGGAGGCCACCGAGGAGTTGTCACAGCCATTTCCGCCGATGGCAACTGCGGCGACTAAGAATATCAATACGCGTTTCATATCGGCCATTTCCTCTTTACTACGGCAGCCAAACCCATGCCTTTTGCCAAATCCATCTGAACGGCGAGCGCAGGATGACGTATCCGATCGGGTACCATCCGCTACTGAACCATCCCCCGTGCGATTGGATTCTCGCTCGCCCGACCATGCCGTCGCGCGCGCTTCCCCCTGTATTTTCGAAGATAGCACGCACCAGAAAATACTGATCTCCGGAATCTGTGTGCGTCTGCGCGCCGAGACGTTCCACATTCCCGTTGAATGTGATGGTTGGAAAGGCGTTCAACTTTAACGCTATTTTTTCTCCCGGCTGCACCAGGGGCAGGTCGGTTTCGGGGACGCTCATTTCCGCAGCCATGCGGTCTTGGGCAACTATTTCGCAAAAAGTATCGCCCGCCTTTAACATGGTCCCAGTTTTATCTTCCACTTTCGGTGTAACCACGATGCCGCCGATGGGTGAGGTCAACCGAGCTTCATTGATGCGCTGCTGCTCGAGCGTGACTTCGGCGTAATACAATTGGTTGCGAAGTTGTGCTTGCCCCGCAGCGGAGGGATCGTTACGAAACTCCGCTTCGGCCAGTTCACGTCGCGCTTGTGATAATGCAGCGTCAGCTTCCGCCAGCTTAACGCGATCCTCGCTATCATCCAGCTGCGCCAGGACCTGCCCGGGTTTTACCGCGTCACCTTCATGGACGAAGACGTGCTTGACGGTGCCGCCTTGCATCGCGCTGATTACGCGGCGGTCGGCAGGAATTACGGTGGCATCAGTGCCCACGCGCATCGGCCAAGGAATGATTGTCAGGAGAGCCGCAACAATAGCTGCCCTGCGCGCATATTGCATTACGCGGCTTCTGGGCATTGCCGCCATCAGTTTTTTCTTTCTCTGCGCGAAGGGCTGGAGAATATTTGCGAGCGGCACTTGCTGATAAAGCTGGGCATTGCGAATGGCAACCGTCGTTTGGCTGGCAAGGATCGCGAGTGTTTCCAAATTGTTTTCTGATAGAAAATCGGGCTCGGTGCTCAAAAGAATCATAGCGCCGAGAGTTCCCTGGTCGTCGCGCAAAGGCAAACCATAGAAACCCTTGTGCCCGTGCGCTTCCAAGAAGGAGACAATCTGCGCGTGTGTTTCCTGCGGTTCCACCTGCCAACCGTCTTCATGCAGATTCGCCGAAACATGGGTTTCCTGCTCGGCTACCCATTCCATGCGTTCGCGCAGATCGCTCATTTCCCGCGTCTTGGGAACCTCGGTTTCCCCGGATACGGCACCGAGAACAAAGCGCCCGCGGTCGTAGAATCCAATGACGCAGCTCTCGAAGGGGACTACGGAAGAGGATTGCGCCACGACGGTAGTCAGCACGTGGTCCAGATCCAAAGTGGAAGTAATTTCCTGCGAAATCTTTAAGAGGGCGTCAAGCGCGTGAACTTTACGCTCGGACTCAAGCAGGTTTGCGTTATGCAGGGCAACGGCGGCCTGTTCGCTGATGCTGGAAAGGAAGAACAGATCATCTTCATTGAACTGCGTGCCGTCTGACTTGTTGATTATTTCAACCACGCCAAGTACTTCATCGTCCTTGCGAAGCGGCGCCCCCATCCATGACTGAATTTCGAAATCGCCCCCAGCTTTAATGCGTTCGGCGAGGGCAGGCTCCTCGCTGGGGTCTTCGAGCAACTTAGGGTTGGCTTGCTGGGCAATCTCGGCGAACAGACCTTCGCTCAAGGATGCCGTGGCATCTTCTTCCACGGTAGGATCTTCGCCAATTTGTTCTGCGAGTGTTAGCTCTTGTCCGTCCGGTGAAGCCAGCCACAGATTACAAGCACCGGCTCCCAGGATGTCGCGGATCTTTCCGGCCACGATCGGTAGAAGCTCGTCCAGCTCGAGAGTGGAGGTGAAAGTACGGCCCAGATCGTACAAGGCGGTGAGGCGTTCAAGTGTGGCAAGTTGCCCGTTACGTTCTAATTCGATCGCGTCTAGATTGGTGAGGGCGCGGCCTGCCAGCAGGCACGCTTCTTCCAGAAAATGCGCGTCTTCGGCGGAAAAGTCTCCAACACGCTTGTTGAGAACCTCTACCACCCCTTCGGCTTTGTGTGCGCCAGGCAAAGAGGCATACAGAGCGGATTTCACGCGGGTGCGGCTAAATTCGTCGAGATGCTCCAGATCTTCCGGTGCAATCTCGCGCGCTGGCAGGCGCCGCGTGGCAGCGGACTGATACAAAATCGCCAGAGTTCCTTCGCTGACGGGGCGCTCCATGGGATGCAGGCGCTCGCCCGGCTCGGTCCAGCGCATGCGGCAAACCAGCTCTTCGCCGGTTTCATTTGCGATCCAGACAAGAACAGCTCGCGCGCCGAGCGTGGTACCCACTCGCGCGGCAAAAGTCTTGAGCAAAGTGTCTTGATCGCGACACGCCAGCGACACGCTCGCGAGTTCGAAAAGCGCGGAAGATGTTTCCATTACTCTCCCGGGGGAAGGGATTGCCGAAATCGCCTGCTATCGCGTTGGACATCGCGCCCGCAAAGCAGACAGGTAGTGAGGCAGCCTAACAAAGCAATGTCTATGCGTCAAGGAAGGGTATTGCACAGAGGTTTAAAACCTGCTGATTATGCGCGACGGTCTCCATATAGGGGCTCTAAGAGGCGATAGAGCAGAAACATGGGATCGGCGGCTCTAGGATCCCGGAGAATTTTCCGAAAGGACGGCGTAGCCAGACCATGCTCCAGCAGAATCAGAATTCTAAGATTGATTCCGGTGGGTGCGGCGTTGCCACCTTCCCAGCGGTTAATGGTTGACCAGGTCACCCACAAGATGTGCGCGAAGTCTTCCTGAGATAATCCAAGCGCTTTCCGGATTTTCCGAATGCGTTTGGGCGTCATCTTCGGCATAACTCAGCTGTCCTCAGCGGTCCGAGGAAAGAGGGGAGAGGCGCCAAACAAGCCGCCCTCCCCTCTTCTCGAGTCCTCTAGAAGTGGAAACCGACGGTGCCAGTAATTGCGCGCGGAGAGACGTAGTGCGTTCCGCTGAACGTTGACAGGAAATTGTAGAGCGCAAAGTTATTGGTCAGGTTGATCACCTCCAACCGCGCGCTCCATTTGTAACGGTCCCCGTGGAAAATGTTGTCGTGGCCCACAGCGAGGTCAAACAGATTGCGCTGTTGGATGCGCGGCGGATTAAGGTCGTCATTTTCTTTGTTCGGCGCCGGTACTTTTATCAGCGTTGAGGAGAACTGCGCCGCCGCGCAATTGAAAGGAAGCGGAGTTGTGGGAGTCGCACGCACGCCGTTACACGTGAACCCGGCTTCGAATTCCTGATCCGCGGACAATGGGATCGAGCCGACGTTGCTCGCTACCATGCTCACGTTGGGCACACCACCAATGAGAATCGAGCCCGGGCAGGTGTTGAAAGATTCCAATCCGAAGCAGGGAGTGGCACCCGCCACGAGACCGCTGTCGTAACGCCAGTTGAAGGCCACCCAAGGGTATTTTTTCCACGGCTGATATTGAATGTGTGTTGTCTCGTTGAAACGCTCGTCGTGATCAATGCGAAAAACGCCCGTGGGCGCAGTGGGATTTGCTCCCGCTCCGGCGACCTGGGGAGTAAAGAAACGGGCAGCCACGCTAGACATGACAACGAGAGCCGTCAAACCGTGGAAATTCGGGACGGACCCGCGGATTGCGAATCCAGGGATCTTGGAGCGGTCCCACTGGATTGGGAAAGCAATCGGCGTGTTGCCGAGAACGCTGAAATCGTACGCGTTATGGGTGTATTTCCAGATGTACTCGCCGTCGAGGACAAAGAACTTCCCGAAGGCTTGCTGCAGGCCGGCATGAAATTCGTTACGAAAGCCTGGCGCGATGGGATTTGTAGAGCTTGCGGCGCACCCCAGCAGAGGGTTCAGGACGTCATTGGTGCACCCGATGCTGGAGAGCACCAGATTTTCGTTAAAGGGAGATTCGAGAGTTCGCGCGTAGGAGACGCGGAGCACGGTGTTCGTCCGCTTAACATTGTAGGCGATGCCCAAGCGAGGCTCTGCTTGGCCGGCGGTGGTTAAACCATTGTATTTGTCGCCACGGATACCCAAATTGAAGGACCAGTCTTTCCAGGTGATAGTGTCCTGAACGTAAATCGCCAGTTCCTTCACATCCGTGTGAAGTGGGAATGATGAAGCGGTACGGAATAGACTTCCTCCACGCGTCAGGTCGAAGGGCAGCAGAACCGGATTAAACAGGGGATACTGGTTGGCGAAAGTGGGATTGAAGTTTGGATTTGCAGGGTTGGCGGGCGCGTTCAGATTGGTCGTATCGTTGGGAGCAAATCCAAACGCCGCGCATTGAGTGGGCGATGTGACACCCGCTGGGCCGATTGCGGGAGTTTCCGTGCTGATCGTCAAGCAAGGCGCGTTCAAGGTGGGATCCACGATTCCCAAACTGTCTTTCTCGGTTAGGAATGTTTGTTCGTAGGTGACGCCCGCCTTAATGTTGTTGATGCCTTTGACGTAAGAAATGCTGGCGCGAAGTCCCGCGTTAGTGAGCGTTCGATCTTGCGAGACAGACTCTCGTTGAAGGCTCGGGGGGCCGAGGTCGGAAAAGGGATCGGTGCTTGGATAGTAGTTATAGGCATCGCGGCGAACAAAGGCGCCAGCTGTTAGAACTGTGTTGGCACTAATCAAGCGCGTCCACGACGGGGCGATATTAAACGTGCCGATCTTGGAGCGCTGGTCCGCAGCGCCGACC
>Ga0210383_10006068_pt1 | contig 10562 bp, 6 predicted proteins | sample IncBWC14OmetaG_FD_160072 | JGI IMG/M metagenome (GOLD analysis project Ga0210383, IMG submission 160072) | Forest soil microbial communities from Barre Woods Harvard Forest LTER site, Petersham, Massachusetts, United States - Inc-BW-C-14-O ...
AGTCGCCGTCGGTGATGGGGGCGCCGACCATGAAGTAATAGATCGCGGCACCGACGGCCATGACGATTCCCCCGATGGCCAAGGCCAGGACGAACGAGCCGGTCCGATCAACGATGAGCCCGGTGATAACCGGAGAGCAGGCGCCGCCCAGATAGGAGCCGAAGTTCTGAATGCTGGAACAGGACCCGCAGTAGTCTTGCGGCGATACCGCCGTGATCAAGGTCCACTTCGCGGCGACGGCAAACCAGAGAAGAAACATGGCGAGGGAAATGCACACGATGGCGGGTAGGGGTGCCGTAGACATTGCGGCGAATGCCGTAAAAACGGCCGAACCCAAATATCCGAGCGCCGCCGGCAATTTGCGCGCTTGGACGAGCGCCATTCCTCGCGCGATCAGGCGGTCGGAGGCGTAGCCGCCGCAAAATGAGCCGGCGATCGAGCAGACGAGCGGGATGGACGCCAGATAGCCGGTCCGGGCGATGCTGATGTGATGCTCTCCCTCGAGATAGCCGGGAAGCCAGGTGATATACATCCATATCCCGTAGCCCGAGCAAAATGCGCCCAGCATCATGCCCCAGGTGGTGCGAAACCGGAATATTCGACCCCATTGTCCCGCGGTGATGGGCGCTCCGCTGCGCCGTGAGTGATTGGCTTCGAGGTAAGTCCTTTCAGCGGCATCGAGCGCCGCTTTGCCTGGATCGCGGTAAAGCCAAAACCAGACCACCGAGGCGCCGATACCGATGATACCCATGATGATGAACATCCATCGCCAGCCGCCGAGCAGCATCAAGGCGGTGAGCAGCGGAGGTCCGATGGCGGTCCCGACGTTGGAGCCCATGGTGAAGATACCGGTGGGAACGCCGCGGTCACGGACTTGAAACCAGTCGCTGGTCACGCGCACGGCCGCCGGGTACGCGGGCGACTCCGTGATCCCGAGTACCGCGCGGGCGATGAAAAGCCGCGTGTAGCTGGCCGCCAGTCCTCCGGCAGCGACGGCGATCGACCAGAGAATCAGCGAGACGCCGAGCAGGATTCCCGGCCCAAGCCGGTCGATAAGCAGCCCGACCGGGACCTGGGCCATGGCATAGGCCAGCGACCACGCCGATTGCAGCGCTCCGAATTGCGCCGCGCTCATATGAAACTCCGCACGGATTTGCGGGTTGGCGATGGAAATCGTCGATCGATCGAGATAGTTGATGGCGATGGCGGCCGCGCACAGGATCACAGCCGTCCATTGCATGCGATTCAGCGACGTCGTTCGCGGCATACTCCCTCCCTGAACTCCCTGCGCTCATGCACCTGGGCGAAGTTCCGCCAGGCCGTCGGCATCGACTGCCGAGATGGTCGTTCGCACCATCGACCGCGCCTGATCGTGCGGCCAGGCGAGACCTCGGTGCATGGTCGCGCGATTGTCCCACATCACAACGTCGCCCGGCCGCCATGTGTGCCGATACGTGAATTCCGGACGGGTCGCATCGGCGATCAGCTGGGCCAGCAGTGCTCTGGCCTCCGGCTCGCTCATGCCGTCGACGGCATAGGCATGCGAGGCGATATAGAGAGCGGTTCGGTTGTTGATAGGGTTGCGCCAGGTCATTCGCCAGCGAACCGGCGGAACCGCCACGCGTTCTGCCGGGGTCATCAGGCCCGGATCGATCTGATCGCGCGAATTGGCGTAGGCGTGGGTGACGTTGGCGTTGCGCAAACGCGCCTGAATCGCCGGCGCGAGGCGGCCCCAGGCATGCCGGGTCGAAGTGAACTCGGTTTCCCCGCCGTGGTCGGGAACGATGCGTGCCGACAACACCGACGCCAGCGCCGGTGTCGTTTTGAACGAGCTATCGGTATGCCAAAGCTGATTGGCACGGGCCGTCAATGCCTGCTGGTGGGTTTCCGGCACCAATGTGCCGTCCGCCGCGATATTGTGGAGGCGGCTGTAAAATGTGCCGGCGCCAACCGAGCCGATCTTCACCCGCTCCAGCGGGCCGAAGGCGCGGGAAAAGGCCGCCTGCACATCGTCGGTGACCTCCTGCCCGCGAAACAGCAGCACACTGTGTTCTTCCAGGGCGGCACGTATCGCGCGATGGGCAGCATCGCTGCTGGCCACGTCGATGAGGTCGATGCCTCGCACTTCGACGCCGAAATCTGGGCCGAGGGCGATCAATTCCATGACATCACCTGCTCAGGGGTTATCCGGATATTAGGGCCAACATAGTGCGCGGGTCCACCCAGCCGCGCTACGCGATTGAACGATCGAGAATTGGAATGTCTAACCTGGTCGGCGCTAGGCAGGACTCCACCGGAGTTTGGGATAATCCCTGAGGCAATCGATGGACCACGTACTGAATGATCGCTTGAAACCCGGGAAGGTGGCGAGGGCGGCGATGCACCTGACACTTTTGGGATGGACATGTTGCGCAATTCCGGTGTGCGCGGAAGAGGTGGGCGGATCACCCGCGACTCTCGATGCCATTGTGGTAACGGGCAGGAAAATCCAAGAAGCCGTACCCGACGCGGAGGTCAAGCAGCGGGTTGAGACGGCCATGCGGTCGGATCAATATTTTTACGACGAACATGTCACCATCACGATCAAGGATGGCGTCGTTACATTGCACGGAATCGTTTTCGATGACTGGGACCTGCGAACCGCAAGACGCATCGCCAAGCGAATTCCCGGCGTGAAGCGCGTGATCAATGATCTCGAGATGGAACTGGGCGGCGAGTAGCCGATCCTCCATTTGACATAACTCATGCGGCTCGGCCATTTGCACATGCGGCCTTTCGCGGCCGTATGCCGCGCCGCTTCCTGTAGGACTGAACCGACATTCAAATAGAGGATAGAGGAGATCACGCCGGAGCTAAACTACGCGACGCACCGGTGAGGTTCGCAGTCCGTCATTGCTTGCCGGTACGCAGGTATTCGCTGGGTTTGCGCAGAACCATGGTGTTGCCGTGATATGCCGAGTGCAGGACGTGTTGGCGCCGCGCGCCCCAATCTGGGCGCCATCTTCGCGGGACGTGGCGAAGACGCAGCTCAGTTCATTCATGCACCACTGCGAGGGACACAGCGGCTTCAAGTTTGAGGATTACGCCGCTTTCGAAACATTCTGCGTCGAACACTCCGCTCTGTTCTGGACCGCATTACTCGAATGGTCGAATTTTTTGGCCGAAGGCGAGATCAGCCCGGCGGTCACCTCGGATCAAGTCGAGTTCGCGCAGTTCTTCCCGTCGCTGCGTCTGAACTACGCGGAAAACCTCTTGCGAATCGACATCGCGGAGATGGCGGAGTCGAAGCCCGCACTGACGGCCGTGCATGTGGATGGCTCGGTGCAGCGCTGGTCGCGCGGGCAGCTGCGCGCACGCGTCTCAGCCTTGTCGGCGGCGCTGCGCGATCTCGGGGTCGGCCCGCAGGATTGCATTGCGTTGATCGCGCATAACACCGCCGGTGCGGTTGTTGCAGCGCTCGCGGCAAGCGCCATCGGCTGCGCAGTCTCGGCAGTCCCGCCGGAACTCGGGACTTTTGCGCTGCTGTCGCGGCTGCAGCGAATCGAACCGGCAGTGCTGCTGACAGACCTGTCGGGGAGCTGCGGAACTTTGGGGCAGCAGCAGCGCGCCCGAGTAGCGGAGGCGGTGCAGGGGTTGCCCTCGTTGCGTGCGTTGGTGATGCTCGATGAGCAGGCTCCGCCGGCGGGCGTTGCGGTGCCCGTCCTGCACGCATCGGAGTTGATTAATGCAAATCAGGGGCGCAGCGCAGGATGGCCGCGCCTGCCGTTCAACCACCCACTGTTCATTCTTTTCAGCTCCGGCACGACCGGCGCGCCAAAGTGCCTGATTCACGGCGCCGGCGGGACGCTGCTCGAGCATGTCAAGGAACATCGACTGCACTGCGATCTGCGCTGCACCGATAAGCTGTTCTTTCACACATCGACGGGTTGGATGATGTGGAACTGGCAACTCTCGGCGCTCGCGAGCGGAGTCGAACTCGTGCTCTACGATGGCCCGATCACTTCCGCGGATTGTCTCTGGCGCATCGTGGCGGAGGAGCGGGTCAGCGTCTTCGGCACCAGCCCCGGGTATCTCCAGCTGTGCCAGCGTAGTGCGGCGGCAGCGACCGCCGGCATGAATTTCGAAGCGCTGCGGGCAGTGTTGTCGACCGGATCCATCTTGTCGCCGCGGCAGCAGGATTGGTTTTCCAACAGCGTGAAGCGGCTGCCGGTGCACTCCATCTCGGGCGGCACCGACATCATTGGTTGTTTTGTGCTCGGCAACCCGAATTTGCCCGCCTATAGCGCCGAATGCCAGTGCTGCAGCTTGGGTCTCGATGTGAGGGCGCTGGCGCCCGACGGCGCGCGCGCTCCCGGGGTCGGCGAGCTCGTTTGCGCAAACCCGTTTCCTTCGCGTCCCGTGGGACTGCTGCACGATCCGGGCGGTGCGCTGTTCCACGACACTTACTTTCGGCAGCATCCGGGTTGCTGGACTCATGGCGATCTCATCGAAATGTCTGCCGAGCGCAGCGTACGGATGCACGGCCGCACCGACGGGGTGCTCAACGTACGCGGTATCCGCATCGGTCCTGCGGAGATCTATCGCATACTGGAAGGCGTGCCGGAAATTTGCGAGGCCATGGCGGTCGAGCAGTCGGTGCCGGAAGAGATTGGCGGGAGCCGCCTCGTGCTCCTGTTAGTCCTGATGGAGGGCTGCCAACTCGACGAGCGGCTGCGAGTCGACATCAAACGCAAGCTAGGGGTTGACGGCTCGTCTGCCCATGTTCCTGCCGTGATGCTGGCCGTGGCGGAATTGCCGACGACCTACAGCGGCAAGCGCTCCGAGCGCAGCGCTCGGGAGGCGCTCAACGGCCGGGATGCAGACAACCTGCAGGCGCTGCGCAATCCAGAGAGCCTCGCTCCGCTGCGCGAGTTCGCGCGCATGGCGGGGCAGACGCCGCCCGCCGGCGCGCGGCCGGTCGCGGCCGGCGGCGGCGCACTCACTGTCGCGCAGATGACCGCTGTATGGGAGCAACTTCTCGATATCCGCGGGCTCGGCGAGAACGACAATTTCTTCGAATTGGGTGGCAACTCGGTCACCGCTTTGCGCCTGGTCGTCGAGATCGAGCGTCAGACCGGCCGATTGCTGCCCATGACGACACTCATCGCCGCGCCGACGATCAGTGAGCTGGTTGCGGCGGCGAACGCCATCGCGCCGCGCGCCTCCGCTTTGCCCGTACTCCTCAGGCGTGGATCCGCTTCGATGCCCTTGTTCATCGTGCCCGGCTTTGGCGGTTCAGTGATGGAATTGTATGCGCTCGCGCGTCTGCTGCGCGCCGAGTATTCCGTCTACGGCATTCGCGCCAGCGGCTCCGAGCCCGGCGAGGCCGTGCATGAACGCATCGAAGACATGGGCCATGCGTATCTGGCGGCCATTCGCGAAATCCAGGCGCATGGCCCGTATGTGATCGCGGGCTATTCCATGGGCGGGCTCGTGGCCTACGAAATGGCTCAGCATCTCATCGCCGAGGGCGAGCGCGTGGCGTTGCTCGTGCTGATCGACACCGGGGCGCACGAGCGCTACTGGCCGGCAGATGCCTGGCTCGAACATTGCGAGCGCCGGCTCGTCCACCACGCGCAGCGCATGCGCCGTCTGGCTTGGGGCGAGCTTGCGCCGGAATTTGCACAGGTGGCAGGTGCGCTGTTGAAGCGCGTGGGGCGAGCGGCCGGTATCGCCGCGGCTGTCGATACGGCGGGACCTGTCCTACCCGAAAGCCTGCGCCGCCTGCGCCAAGCGGGCCTTACCGCCTTCGCCGCCTACCGTCCTCGCGCAAGCGATCTGCCGATCACGCTGTTGGGTTCCGACGTGAATGCCTCCAATCTCTGCGACCCGCGCCGTGTGTGGCGAAAACTTACCCCCGCCTTGACGATCTACGATGTGCCCGGCAGCCACATGACCATGATTCGGCCGCCGCATTTGCCGGTTCTTGCCGCGCAACTATCGCAATGCGTGAACGCCGCACGTGCGGGGCTGTAGAACACGCCTTTAAAGATGAGGCTGTGAATGGTCGCGTTGCTTCGTTCTGCATACTTCAGGCGAGTCCGAGCTTTTGCAGACCGAACAACCTGCCAGGGCGATGATGAGAATCAGGCAAATGAAGTTTTTCATGGATCTCCTGGCGTTAGTTTCTCGCCTTCGCGGTCTCGGTGTATAAATAGCGCATTTTACGGCACGGAAAAGGAGTGGAAAAATGATCAAGGTTTCGGTGATGTACCCCAACAAGCCGGGTGTGCGATTTAACCACGAGTACTACCGCGACAAGCACATGCCGCTGGTGAAGAGCAGGATGGGCGACAGCTGCAAATATTACACCGTGGACAAGGGACTGGCGGGAGGTGCCCCCGGCTCCCCGCCGACTTACGTCGGTATGTGCCATATTTTTTGCGAGTCCATTGCGGCCTTCCAGGCAGGCTTCGGTCCGCACGCCGAGGAAATCATGGCTGACATACCGAACTACACCGACCAGGCGCCCGTCATCCAGATCAGCGAAGTCGTGGTCGAGTGAGGGCGGTACGTTCAGACCGCCGCCAGCGCGTAGAGATGCTTCACGTAGGTGAGTGTCGCATCCGCCATTCCCTGCACGGCTGGATTGCTCGACTCGATGACGTAGTATTCGTCCGGCGCATGTGCCCGGCTGCCGTGACCGGTGCCGAAATGCCCGGCCGGCAGGCTGACGGGCGGACCTGTAAAAATGCAGCCGGGCCAAGAACCGGCGAGACGTGGCGATAAACTGACCGGCATGCCTTCCCCCTGATAGACCGCCGTCGACGCCTTGATCAGCGACGAGTTCTCGTCGGTCTGAGTGGGGTCGTAGCCGCCGGTCACCTTGACCTCGATATCGTCGTAGCCGCGCCGGGCGAGATGGGCCTTGAGCTTGGCTTCGGCCTCCGCGGCGGTCTGGTCGGGCACCAATCGCAGATCGAGCTTGGCGGTGGCTTTGGACGGTAGAATCGTCTTGCCGCCGGGGCCGGTATAGCCGGCATACATTCCTTCGATGTTCACCGTCGGCTGCGAAGCGAGCCGCTCGAGCGCGTCGCGATAGGACAGATCGCGCACCCAATGCTGCACGCCGAGCAGCTTCTTCACGTCGGCTTCGTTGGTGTGAGCGACCTTGTCGGCGATGATTTCTTTCTGCCGCGCCGTCAGCGGCTTCACATGCTCGAACCAGCCGTCGATGGCGGGGTCGTTGCCGTCTTCTGATACTAACGTCGACAGCGCTTTGACCATCCGCCACACGGCGCTGTCGAGCTCGGCTTTGTAGCTGGAGTGGATATCGTCCTTGGCGCCGCGTCCCCATTTCTGCGTCGATGCCGTGAGTTCGAGCTCCACCACGCCCTTGGCGCCCAGGGCGATTTCCACCCCGCCTTCCGGCGATTGCGAGGCGAAGGGCATGAACACTTCATGGCATTTGGCCAGGGCCGCCAAGACCTCCGGCCGATGCACCACCTGGCGGAAATGCGGCGAGCCGATTTCCTCCTCGCCCTCCGCCACCAGCACGATATTGACGGGAGGCTTGCGCCCCGCGGCCTTGAGCGCGTGCAGCGCGGCGAGGAAGGTGGCCTCGGGCCCCTTCTGATTGATCGCACCGCGCCCGAGCATCACTTTGCCGAAAGGCGCCCGGTCGACGATCGCCGCGGCGAGCGGGGGCGAGGTCCACTCCGATGGAACAAATTGCTTCACGTCGTACATGAAATACATGCCGACCGTGCGCCGCGCGCCGGCGTTCAACGTGGCGAAAACGCCGGGTTGGCCGTCGGTCGGCATCAGCGTCGCGCTTTGAAAACCTGCATCCTTGAGAAGGTCGATCATCATTTGACAGCCCTCCTTCATATTGCGGTCTTCGGCGGCGATGGAGGGCAGGGCGATCCAGTCTTGCAGACGCTTGATGGCTTGCGGGCGCTGGGTCTCGATGGCGGCGCGGACCGCGGTCAGATCGCCGCCGAACCGCGGCTCTCCGCCTTTGCCCGCGGCTGCGCGCAGCAAGCGCGGCGCGGCCACGGTAGCTCCGGCCGCGGCGGCCATCAGCAACAATCCACGCCGATTCAGCTGGCCGACCTTCCATCCGTTCATGAGCGCTCCTGGGTGTGGGATGTTCGCAAGCAAATTATTACATCACACTTGGAGACCTGTTCGCGACGGATCGCAACGGCGGTGATTTTCGCGCCGCCGGGGTTGTGGTTTGCGCACGGGGGCGAGATCATGGCCGCCTTTTGCGGAGCACGCATTCATGCAAGGCATTCTTAGTGGGGGGACGGCGCTCGCGGCCGCGCATTTCTGTCTCTTGGCGGTGATTTCGGCGCGCGCGGATACGCCCAACGCTCCAGCCCCGAATGCTGCCTCGACTTGGCTCCGCTGTGGCGCACTGTGGGACGGACGCGGCGGCAAGACCCTGGGTCCGACGCTGGTGGAAGTGCGTGCGGAGCGAATCGTGTCGGTGCGGCCGGCCGCGGGGGCCAGCCCCACGGGCCAGGTCATCGACCTGTCGGGATTGACCTGTCTTCCCGGGCTGATCGACAGCCACACGCATGTGCTGCTACAGGGCGACATCACCAGTGCCGACTATGACGAGCAGCTCCTCAAGCAATCGCCGGAATACCGCACGATCCTGGCGACGGTGAATGCGCGCCGAATGTTGTCGTGGGGCTTTACTACCATACGAGACGTCGAGACCGAGGGCGCGGGATACGCCGACGTGGATGTGAAGACCGCGATCGAGCGCGGCGTCATTCCGGGCCCGCGGATGCAGGTGGCAACTCGCGCCATGGACGTCACGGGTGCCTATCCGCTCTTGGGCTACGCTCCTGCCGTCGCGGTGCCGAAAGGCGTGCAGGAAGTGGACGGCGCCGACGGCGGACGCCGCGCCGTGCGCGAGCAGATCTACCATGGAGCGGACTGGATCAAGGTGTACTCGGACCGCAGCTACAAAGTCGAGCCGAATGGGATCCTCGACGACATACCGACGTTCACGCTCGAGGAGCTGCGCGCGATCGTGGACGAGGCGCATCGGGAGCGCCACAAGGTGGCATCGCATGCCATGGCGTTGTACGGCGTGCACAATTCCGTGGAGGCCGGGGTCGATTCCATCGAGCATGGCAATTACATCGCCGATGAGGATCTACGCACGATGGTGCAGAAGGGCATTTTCTACGTGCCGACGATCTACGTCGGCGAATACGTCGCCGAAGGGCGCGCCAACGCCGGCGCACCGGTGTGGACGCAAATGCGCGAGATCCATGAAAAGACGTTCCGCCGGGCACTCAAGGCCGGCGTCAAGATCGCCTTCGGCACGGACATCGGGGGATTCGACTGGCATATCAATGCGGCGCGCGAATTCGGCTGGATGGTCAAATTCGGCATGACGCCGGAGCAGGCCCTGCGTTCCGCCACGGTGTCGGGCGCAGAATTGCTGGGCTGGAGCGACCGGCTCGGCACCATTGAATCGGGCAAGCTTGCCGACATCGTCGCCGTGCCCGGTGACCCCCTCGAGGACGTCACTCGTCTCGAACAAGTCCGCTTCGTCATGAAGGGGGGCAGCGTTTATCCGGCTGCTGCTGCCGCAGCCGCTCCTTAGCACTGCGGACGGTTACTTGGACCACGTCCAGTCTTGCGCCGAACTCCGGCAACCGCCTTGCGCCGCTCCGGTCCATGCGCGTCCCCGCACCACTCGGCCGGTCGCAGCAGCGGTGGGATTGCCGTCCTTGATGGCCCATTTGCCGTTCACGAGGACGTAACTCACACCCGAGCTCAACTGATGGGGTTTTTCGTAGGTGGCGTGGTCCTGGATGGTGGCCGGATCGAAAACCACGATGTCCGCGAAGGCGCCGCTCTTCAGCCGGCCGCGATCCGGCAGCGACAAGTTGTCCGCGGGTAGCGAGGTGAGCTTGCGCACCGCATCCTCGATGCTCAAGGCGTGGTCTTTGCGCACGTATTGCGCGAACACGCGTGCAAAATTGCCGTAGGCGCGCGGGTGCGCCGCGGACAGCAGAAACACCCCCTCGGGCGCATCGCCGGCTTCATCCGAGCCGAAGCTCACCCAGGGCAGCGCGACCTGGCGGCGAATATTGTCCTCGTTCATCAAGAAATACGCGATGCCGACACGGGACCCGTCTTCGATCACGAGATCGATGGCCGCATCCTGCGGTGAAACACCGCGCATTTTCGCCACCTCGGCCAGGCTCTTGCCGGTCAGCGGCTTCAATTTCGGATTTTTGAACGCCAACAGAAGGGTGCCGTCGGCACCGGCGGCGCCGAGCAGATTCTCCCAGGCAGCGGGGTGCGGATCATTCATTTCGGCGATCACTTTGGCTCTGATGGCCGGGTCCTTCAAACGCGCAATCCAAGTCTCGAGGCCGCCGTCCTGCACCCAGAGCGGCATTGCAGCGTCCAAACCGGTCGCGCCGGCCGTGTAGGTGTACATGTCGGCCGATATGCGCACGCCCGCTGCGCGCGACTTGTCGATCGTGCCGATCACCCGGTCGAGCTTGCCCCAATTGTCCTTGCCCGCGATTTTGAGATGGTAAATC
>Ga0210383_10006070_pt1 | contig 10560 bp, 10 predicted proteins | sample IncBWC14OmetaG_FD_160072 | JGI IMG/M metagenome (GOLD analysis project Ga0210383, IMG submission 160072) | Forest soil microbial communities from Barre Woods Harvard Forest LTER site, Petersham, Massachusetts, United States - Inc-BW-C-14-O ...
TACATGCGGCAGAAGGAAACCAAGAGCACAGCGAGGAATCATCTCGCGAACTGCGCGAGATGGAGAAGAGTTGGCTGTGCCACGGGAACGATCAACTGCGTCTTGCACGTGCGGATGGCGGAGTGTCGCATCTACTGCGCTTTGGCGTTCGGGCTTGCTAACTGCGCCACAAGGACGTCTGCGCAAGACGCGCGGATCGTGCGGACATAGGGCGCAGCAGTGCTGCGCCCCTACACAAGAGGAGAGGCGCCCCCCGACAGTGCTTTTAGGATGGATTGGAGGGCTTCGGCGGCTAGTTGGGCGGCGTGGGCGGAGGCTGGCGGCAAGCCGCCCAAGTCGGCTGCAATTTTGTCAGATGTGATTTTGCTTAGGTCGTTGATGGTGCGGCCGGTCATTTTTTCAGTGAGGAGCGAGGCGCAGGCGATGGACGCGGCGCAGCCGCGGCATAGAAAACGGACTTCTTGCACGATTCCGGCGTTCATACGCACCGCCAGGCGCAGAATATCGCCGCAGACGGGATTGCTCATTTCCACTTGCGCGGTTGGGTCGCGCATTTCCCCCGCGTTGCGTGGATTCTGAAAGTGGTCGAGCAATGGCGGGCTGAACATGGGTACGTGTTTATTTCTTTGCGGGCAAATATTTCTTGTCGATAGATGCGACCACGACGTAGTTGGGATCGACCATTTCGGTTAGATGCAATTTTCCAACTTTGGATAACAACTCGTAAGAATCGAGTTCCGATAGGCCGTAATCGCGGTGCATCCAATGGACAAGTTCGGCGACTGCGATGCGCACCGCGTCGTCCACCGGGCGATAGATTCCGGTGGTCATGATTTCGCGGTCGTTTTCCAGGCGCGGCCAGCCAGTGCTCTTCCCTTTCACGAGTTCGAACCGGAACTTTGCGCGCATCGGAACTTCCACCGCGCTTCCGGCTACTTCGCCATCACCCATGGCGGCGTGGCCGTCGCCAAAATAAAAAAGGGCACCCGCGACATTGACCGGCAAATACAAAGTGTTCCCCGAAGAAACTTCGGGCGCGTCCATGTTGCCGCCGAATTCCGCTGGAACGATCGAACTGCGCGCTTCTCCATTTGCGGGAGCGACTCCGATGCAGCCTAGAAAAGGATGCATGGGAAATTGGACGGTGAAATCGGAGTCCTGGGCGTGAAAAGTGATCAGCTTTTTTTCGAGGTCGATGGGGTAATACCAGGCGCGCTCTGGAAGGGGTTCCTTCTCTAACATTGGCGTGTAGTGCGTGGAATTGGCGGCGCCGAAGCCGGGGCCGAATGTGCCGACGCCCTGCTTGCTGTCGACTTGCAGATCGAGAATGTGGACGACGAGGGTGTCGCCTTTCTCCGCGCCGTCAATATAAAAGGGACCGGTGAGGGGATTGTCGATTTTGATGAGTGAAAAAGGGTCGCCTGGTTTTTGTAACACATTGCCGAAACAGTCGAGGGAGTTGGCCTCCAGGATGCCGCCGGGCTTGACGTGAGCGACTGGATCGGCGGGGCCGAAGGTGGCTTTGACGTTGTCTGTGGTGGCTTTGTAATGGATGGCGGTGTCGTCGGGTTTTGTTTGGGCGAATACGGCGATTGGCGCGAGGGACAGCGTGACGGCGAATACTAATTTCAAAATGCGCATGCAGCGTCCTCCGAAAGAGAAGAAGTGCAACACACTTTCGCCGGTCCAGTCAATTCGTTTGCCGGTTGGCAGGGAGCGGCGTGGAAGCGGGCGCTGTGCTTTGTTCGGACGTTGAGGTCCGTCACCCGCAAACGGCGCGAGTTCAGCATGACAGGTGGTAGGGTGGGCAATGTGTTGCGCGAGAGAGTGCGTGAAGTGCCCGAAGGAAGGAATAACCCAAGAGGGAGGACGAGCTCAAGACGTAAACGTAAGAGTGAGGAGTGGAGCATGCGGCTGCCAGCCACGGATATCGCACGTGCTAGGTTGGCGGACCGCCTCAGCAGGCGGTCCCTACAAAAGAAGGAGAAATCCAAGAGCGAGGCGCAAGAGAAGGAATGACCCAAGAGGGAGGGGCAAGCCCCTCCCCTACAAAGGCCGAACCTCAAGACCCAAACGTAGGTAAACCGCTCAACCGTCAGGAAGCGGGCGTTTGGGGACGGCCACAGGTGTGGGGACGTTGCGAAACAAACCTTCGGAGGGTCTGCTATTCTTTTTGGCCGATGGCTGGAGTTCGGCGTACGAGAAAAGTTCGGGGGGCGGCTTGGCGAATTGTTTCGCTGGCGCCTAATGCGACTTCCATTTTGTGCGAGATTGGCGCGGGCAAAATGCTGGTGGGAGTGAGCAAATGGTGTGCGGACGTTGCGCCGGTGGAAGGACTTCCTACATTTGGAGATTTGTGGAAGCTGGATGAAGTTGCCGGTATTCATGCGTTGAAGCCGGATGTTGTGATCGGGTCAGTTCCCTTCCGGGCGGAGGCCATCGCGAAGTTGCTGGAGCGCCCTCTGAATTTATTAGCGCTGCATCCGCAGACACTTTTGCAAATTGAGCGGGATGTTCGGCAACTTGGCGCTCTGGTGGGACGTACGGAGGCGGCGGAGGGTCTGATCGTGAAGATGAACGATCGGTGGATGGCGGCTCGGAAGCGTGCCAAAGGAAAACAGCGGCTTCGTGTGTACGCGGAAGCTTGGCCAAACCCACGGATTTCTTCTCCCCCTTGGGTGGAGGAGCTTTGCACTCTCGCTGGCGCAAAATTTGTTCCTAAGACAGGCCAGCGGGTTAGCGAAGAAGAACTGGCGGAAGCGCAACCCGACGTGATGTTGCTGGCTTGGGCAGCGACGGGTAGCAAGGCGAAGCTGCAGTCCGCGTATGACGTTGGCGCTTGGAAGAATGTGCCTGCCATTCGCAACCGGCACGTCTTTGTGGTGAGGGATGAGCTTCTGAATACGCCGGGGCCGCCTTTGCTTGAGGGCGTTCGTGAACTAGAACGTATTTTCGGACAGGTGAGGAAGGATTTGGGCAGGAGATGATCGTCGTGGTGGCAGGAGTGATTGAGCGCAGCGATCGACGAATTCTGATCGGGCAACGGCGGGCTTGGGACACTTCGCCGCTGAAGTGGGAGTTTCCGGGCGGGAAAGTGCGCGATGGCGAGTCGTTGGAGCAGGCCTTGATGCGGGAATTGCGGGAGGAACTTGGTGCGACGTTACGCAAGAGCCGGGAGATAGGTTGCGTGCGGCGCACGTATGCGGGAACGGAGGAGGAGTTGGAAATTCATTTTTTTGCTGCGCGAATTGAGGAAGCGAAGATTCAGCCCACGGTATTCGAACAGGTGGCGTGGGTGTTGCCGAAGGAGTTGTCGCAATACGATTTTTTGGGGGCGAACCGGGAGTTGATTGCACAATTGGCGACGGGAAGGATTAAGCCGGCGGAGATTTTGGAGGGAGGGTGATTCATTGGGCGTGTTCGGGACCCCAAGAGCACAGCCAGGAATGGCTGTGCCAGAGGAATTTGCGCCGGATTGAGACGGCGGGTGCTAGACGCGCTGGTCGTGCGGACATGGGGCGCAGCAGTGCTGCCCCCCTTCACAAGCCAAAGGGTCAGGAAGTGACGGGGTTGGGTTTGTCGGGGTTGATGCCGAAGTCTTTGATTGCGTTTTGGACGGTGGCTTCGCCTACCAGGCCGTCTTGCGCTAGTTCGTGCAGGGTAGCCAGGACGATGAAACGCGAGTCCACTTCGAAGAAGTTGCGCAGGGATTCGCGGGACTCGCTGCGGCCGAAGCCGTCAGTGCCGAGAGCCGCCAAACGACGGGGCATCCACTTGGCCAGGGAAAGCGGCAGGGTTTTCAGATAATCGGAGGCGGAGACGAGAACGCCCGGTGCATCTTTGAGTTGTTCGGCGACGTAGGGGACGCGCGGGGTTTCGTCGGGATGCAGGCGATTCCAGCGTTCGGTCTCGATGGCGTCGGTGTAGAGGCACTTGTAGCTGGTGACGCTCCAGACGTCGGCGGCAACGCTGTAGCGTTGCTCGAGAATCTCCTGCGCACGCAAAACTTCGTTGAGAATGGCTCCGCTGCCGAGGAGTTGTGCTCGCAGCTTAGCTTTCTTGTTGGTGGCTTCGCGGAAACGGTACAGGCCCCTCAGGATGCCCTCTTTAGAGTTCGGCGGCATGGCGGGCATGGTGTAGGGTTCGTTCATCACGGTGATGTAATACATGATGCTTTCGCCTTCTTTGTACATGCGGCGGATTCCATCCTGGATGATGACGGCGATTTCGTAGGCATACGCAGGGTCGTAAGCGAGCAGGTTCGGAACCGGCAATGCCAAGACGTGACTGTTGCCGTCCTGGTGCTGCAATCCTTCGCCGGAAAGCGTGGTGCGTCCGGAAGTTCCACCGAGTAAGAACCCTCGGGTGCGCATGTCGGCCGCGGCCCAAATGAAATCGGCGATGCGCTGGAAGCCAAACATGGAGTAATAAATGAAGAAGGGGATGGTGTTGATGCCATGGCTGGCGTAAGCGGTGCCCGCGGCGATGAAGGATGCCACGGAGCCAGCTTCGGTAATTCCCTCTTCGAGGATTTGGCCGTTTTGCGCTTCCTTGTAATAGAGGAGGGTATTTACATCGACGGGTTCGTACTTCTGGCCGACACTGGAATAAATGCCCACTGTGCGGAATAGGGATTCCATGCCGAAGGTTCGCGCTTCGTCGGGAACGATGGGCACGATGAGCTTGCCCATTTCGGGGTCTTTCAACATTTTTCGCAGCATGCCGACGAAGGCCATGGTGGTGGAAACGTCGCGACCGTCGCTGCCGTCGAAGAATTCCTTGAAAAGTTCGTCGTGGTCCGCTACGAGCGGGGCGGAGCGAACCTTTCTTGTAGGCGTGTAGCCGCCGAGGGTTTCGCGGCGCGTGCGTAGATAACGAATCTCTTCGCTGTCTTCTGCGGGACGATAGAACGGCACTTCGCCCAAGTCGGCATCGCTGACGGGAATCCCAAAGCGCGACCGAAATTCGCGGAGTTCTTCTTCGTTCAACTTTTTCTGCTGGTGCGTGACGTTTTTTCCTTCGCCGGCTTCACCGAGACCGTACCCCTTGATGGTGCGGGCGAGAATTACGGTTGGGCCGCCTTTGTGTTCCACGGCCGCTTTGTAGGCCGCGTAGACTTTGCGCGGATCGTGTCCACCGAGGCGGAGGCGACGCAGCGCATCGTCTGGCAATGGCTCGACGAGCTTCAGGAGGCGCGGGTCGCCGCCGAAAAAGAATTGGCGGATGTATTCGCCGGAAGAGACCACGAGTTTCTGATACTCGCCGTCGACCATTTCACCCATGCGCTTTACCAGCAGGCCTTCGGTATCGCGCTCCAGAATGGGATCCCACTCGCTGCCCCAAAGGACTTTGATTACGTTCCAACGGGCGCCCCGGAAGGCTGACTCCAGTTCCTGAATGATCTGGCCGTTGCCGCGCACCGGGCCATCGAGGCGCTGCAGGTTGCAATTGACTACGAAGATTAGATTGTCCAGGTGTTCGCGCGAAGCGAGGGTGATGGCGCCGAGCGATTCGGGCTCGTCGGTTTCGCCGTCGCCAAGAAAGGCCCAGACTTTTGCGTCCGTTTTTGGTTTCAGGCCACGATCTTCGAGGTAGCGGTTGAAGCGCGCTTGGTAGATGGCCATCAGCGGGCTCAAGCCCATGCTGACGGTTGGATATTCCCAGAAGTCCGGCATCAGCCAGGGGTGTGGGTAGGAGGAAAGTCCACCGCCGGGTTTCAGTTCGCGGCGAAAATTTTCGAGCTTTTCCACGCTCAGGCGGCCTTCGAGAAAGGCGCGTGAATACACTCCTGGCGCGGCGTGGCCCTGGAAATAAACGGTGTCGCCTTCGAAGTTGTCGGAGCGGGCGCGAAAGAAATGGTTGAATCCAACTTCGTAAAGCGTGGCAGCGGAGGCGTACGTGGAGATGTGGCCTCCGATATTGTGTTCGACGCGATTGGCGCGTACGACCATAGCCAGCGCATTCCAACGGATGAGGGACTTGATGCGGCGCTCCAGCTCCTGGTTTCCGGGAAAGAGCGGTTCGAGACGCGCGGGAATCGTGTTGGCATACGGAGTGTTGGCGGTGAATGGAAGATCGATGCCGCTTACGGTAGCGTGGGCGCGCAAACGTTCGAGAATTTCGCGGGCGACGTCGGGGCCGCTGGATTCCAGCACGGAATCGAGAGACTCGAGCCACTCCTGAATGCCCTCGTCCTCAATGTGCTTGGGTATGAGAGTGTCCTGATCCATGAGTCGGTATTGCTCCTGTGTGTGGGTGCGCGCTAAGACGAATGCTGTTTGGCGATGCGCACTGCGTAATAAATAAGAATACACTGTGTGCGGTTTGGCTGCACTTAGTCTTGCGGGAATAAGGGGCCCGGCTTGACCACGGGTTTGGCAGTTCTGATACGCGTCCGCAGACGGGAGCGGTTGCTTACGTGGAGGAATCGCGCAGTGCGACGATTATGCTCTCAGGCAAATCAACGAATACCGTCGATGGCGCCAAGACCAACTGATCCCCGTACTCGCTCGCAACTGCGCTGACTATCCGCTTGAACTGTTCCGCATCTGTGAATAAATCGCGGGCATAAAGCTGGCCCCGACGTTCGTCCCAGGCGACATTGGTCGCGTCACGCCAGATGTACTCATAGCCTGACTGCCGCGACGGCGATACTCGGAGGCGCAGCCGGCCATCGGCGTCGAGCCTGATTTGCTGAATGATGACGTCCGCCATAGGTGTCCGGTGACCGAAGCCGGTTGTTCTTCCGTTGAACCGCAGATTCGCCGCTGGTGCTCTAAATCAATTATTCGCGGTTGCCGCGAGTTTTTTTGGGGCGGCAGCTTTTGCGGCGACTCGGCCAGTAGTTTTGCCGGTGACTCTGGCAGCGACTCTGGCACTGACTTCGGCGGCAACTTTGGTTGTAACTTCCGCAGTAATTTCTGTTCCGTGGTTTGGGGCTGATTTCACGGAGAGTGCGCCGCCGCAGAAGCTCAGGCGTTCTCGCATACTTATCAGACCGATTCCTCCCGATTGAATCGCGGGGTCAAAACCTATGCCGAAGTCTTTGACGGTCAGGCGCACTTTCCGAGAATCCTGAATCACTTTCACGAGAGCCTTCTTTGTATTGCCATGCTTCAGGACATTGGCGAGGGCTTCCTGCGCCACGCGAAACAAGCAGAGAGCAACGTCCGGTGGCAGGCTGGAGTCGAGTTTCGAGGCATGCAAGTCGATTTCCAGGCGATGCTTGTTCCAATACTTCGAGCAGAGATCCTTGAGGGCCACCTTCAGCCCGGCATGCTGGAGGCTTGCGGAATGAAGTTCGTGAGAGAGTTCGTGGATGTCGGTAGCGATGGCGTCCAGTTCGCGTTGCAACTTCGGGAGGAGCGATGAGAAGCGCTGTTTCCGCGTGGTGGAACCACGCTGAACCGCCAAATCCACTTCGCTGGCGAGTAGCGCGACGCGCTGGCCAATATCGTCGTGCAACTCGCGACTGATACGCGCGCGCTCTTCTTCCTGGGCCTCAATCAATCGTCCGGCGAGTTGTTGAAGTTCCCGATCGCGCTGGTGCAGCGACGCTTCCGCCATCTTTTGGGCGGTAATATCGCTGACCATACCGATGACCAGGGGAGCGCTATCGTGATTTGCGTTGAGAAGCGACACGCTGACCTGGCCCCACATCTGCGAACCGTCCTTCCGAAAGAAACGCTTCTCCATTGCGTAGCTAGCTCGCAATCCGTGACAGAGTTCCTCAAACAGAACCTTCTCGGTCTCCTCGTCATCAGGAACAGTGAGACGAGAGCAACTCAAGTTCAAAAGCTCCTCTCGGGAATAACCGATCATCTGGCAAAAAGCAGGATTGACCTCCAGGATGCGGCCCTCTATGGTCTCGAGCGCGATGCCAATCGAGGCCTGAGCGAACAGATAGCGGAAACGCTCCTCGCTCTCCTGACTCGCACTTTGTGCATCCTTGCGCTCGAGTGAGGCTCCGATGACGTTGGCTGCGATAGCCAACTGATTGCTGATCTCTTCCGGCCAATTCACTTCGACGGAATACGAGGAGACTCCCAAAACACCTTTTCTTCGCCTGCTATAACTCGACGGGATGAGAAGCAAGGATTTCACGCCGAGTTCCTGGAGAAATTGGCGGTCGGGGCGGCCTTCCAGCGGGAGGTCTTGCAAAGTCTCCAAAGCGGCAAGTTCACGGCGTCCCAAGCGGTCTGCAAGGAAGGGCATTTTGCCGGAAGGGATAACTTTGGGTGAGAGCGGGGCGTGGCGAGCGCTGGCTGTGTATTTGTGCAGCAGGGCGGTTGATTGTTCGTCTACCTCGTACCAGCAGATACGGTCGGCGTCCACCAATTTGATGATGGCCGCCAGGCCCTTAACGATGGCGGCATCCACGAGTTCCTGAGGGCTAACCGCCAACTGCTCACCGAACTCGGATATCTGCTTTCCCAACGCATGCCGTTTGGAATCGAGTTGTTGTGGGCGTGAGCGCATGACGGAACTCCTTCGGGGAAGTGCTTCTGCAAACTGGTCAATCCTCCAATCCGACTAAACGCGACCTGGTGCGGCCGTGTTTCCTCCGAATCCCACTTCTGATTGGAAGTAACCGTACTCTTGGTGCTAAAGGCAGTCAAGCGATGATGCAAGAAAGTGTGAGTTCGTTTTGGTCGCTATACCAACCATTTTCTGGCCAACCGATCCTTCGACGTTCCTCCAGACGTCCGCGTTCGAGACGCATTCGAAGACACCGGATGGCCTTATAGCGCGTTCAGCGCCAGGGTGCGGTCGGCTTAGTTGACGCCTGGCGTTCCCTTCCAATCGATGACATCCGCGAGTCTCCAAGCATTCTGGTTCAGTTGAATCTGCAATTGGCCTTCCTTGTCGATGACCAGTTGGCATTCCGGATATAAAACCCCAGTGCTCTTCTTCTTGTCGGTGTCATTCACATCGAACTCTCCGGCCGTGAGATTGAAGGAGGTAGACTGAGCGTCCGCCCAGACCTCTCCGAATCTCAATTGACGGTTGGTGACGAAGCGAATTTTCCGGCCCGTCGGTGTCGGGATCATGTGTACGTATGCCAGGTCATAGCCCAACGTACCGGTGACCGAGATGTGACCGACGGCGTGCATTTTGGTCAGAGCGTTGACCAAGCCCTGATTCTGACCCTTGTTGAAGGCATCGACCAGAACCTGCTTATCCTCGGGAGTGGAAAAGTCGTAGATTTCGACGGAGATTCCGATGTTTTGACCCATCTGGGTGCCGGTGCCAAAGGCGGTGGCTTCGATAGTTTCATTCTTAACATGCTTTTCGGACCGAACCGGAAAAGCGGCAAAGATCAGCCAGCCGGTTGCTAGCAGGCCCATGGTGATACGACGATGGAATTGACTGTTGGATTGTTTTGTCTGCGGCATAAGATTCTCTCTTTCGGCGATTGTCGAGAACCGCTCTCACAGATTCCCGGTGGCATTGTTGGAGTGCGGCAGGCGGAACGGTATTGTCAAAAGGAACAGGGCGGCGAAGACGACTCCGTGACGATCTTTGCGGCGTTGCAAATAGTGTTCGTAATTTGCGCCGCGTGATACGATGCGCGGATGGGCGAGTCTGCGTACATCCCCGCTGCTTCTGCTGTGCCGGAAGCGACGGTTAGTCCGAAGGTTGGAGCGCGGCATTCTGCGCTTGTGCGCGTGACTCACTGGATTACTACGTTTTGTTTTTTTGCGCTGCTGGTGAGCGGAATCGAACTGGTGATTTCCCATCCACGCTTCTATTGGGGCGAGACCGGGAACGTATTGACACCAACCTTGTTCAAAATACCGATCCCATCTTCGCGGGCATTGGTACCGACGGGTTACGGGTACGTGCTGCCGGATCAAAACGGCTGGAGCCGGGCTCTACATTTTCAAGCGGCGTGGGTGCTGGTATTGACCGGGTTGCTGTATACCATTTCCCTTTTGTTTACGGGACATTTGCGGAAAGACTTGCTGCCGAGCAAGGTCGATTTTTCGTGGCGGGCGTTGTCGAGGACGATTTCCGACCATATGCGGTTTAAGCGGCCGAGTGAAGCAGAGGCCTGGTCCTATAACCTACTGCAGCGGCTTACGTACCTGTTCGTGATCTTCGTTCTGGTTCCGTTGGAAATCTGGACAGGGCTGGCGATGTCCCTTGCGTTCGTCTCAGCGTTTCCGGCAACGGTTACTTTGTTGGGCGGGCAGCAATCGGCGCGGACGATTCACTTTTTCGTATCCGTGTTTCTGGTTTTGTTCCTGCTGGTGCATGTGTTGATGATTTTTGTTGCCGGATTCTGGGGCCGCATGCGAGCGATGATCACGGGGCGAGCGGGTACAAATATGGAGCGCACATGAGGGATGTTTCGCGGCGCAAACTGATTACTGGGGGACTGGTGGCTGGGGCTGGCGTGTTGGGCCTGGGCGCGGCCGCGCGCATTGCACAAAAATATGGATTGGTGCCGCCGGACAGCGGCGGAATCTACGGCCCGGGCGAAACGCTGACCTACGCTGCTCAGCGGCTGCTGACGAAACACTCGTTGGCGCGAGAATTTTCGCCGAGCCAGATTTC